>Ga0129309_1000017_pt1 | contig 197276 bp, 189 predicted proteins | sample L1105metagenome_FD_94439 | JGI IMG/M metagenome (GOLD analysis project Ga0129309, IMG submission 94439) | Ring-tailed lemur group fecal microbial communities from Wisconsin, USA - L1105 metagenome | ecosystem: Host-associated > Mammals > Digestive system > Large intestine > Fecal | place: USA...
AAACTATATAAATTAGCACCATTTTGGGAGCTGAACGCCAATGAAAGTTAATCATTATACGATACTGGCTGTTGTATCAATACTGTTAACGATCGCTGGCCTAAGTTGGCTATTCTATACAATTGTGGACCAACAGAAACAGATTGAGCAGTTACAAGAAAATCTGCAGTATGAGCAACTAAAATACAAAATGCTCTATCGTGATCCAGTGGTTAGAGATGCAATTGAGAGTGGAGGGTAAGGTATGGAATTTATGATCACCTTAATATTAGTGATAATTCTCGGATACATTCTTTATCGATTTGAGCTATATATCTATAAAAAGGGTATGTCAAAGGGCTTCGAAGTGGCGATTGAATCTTTAGAAGAGATTGAAAGTTACGCTGAGCATTTACTGGATGAACAAGAGCCAGAAAGTTATCGATTTTATTATGCTAAAGGAACCCACGATGCTATCGAACAAGTAAGAGGGATAGTAACAAACTTTAAGAAATATTTGGAGGGTAAGTGATTGGAAATTAATGTGCATGAACTATCAGATAAGCAATTGGATGAATTAGCGCTAAAAATTCGTAAAGGAATTCAAAAAGACAGGGAATATGAGAAAAAGCAGTTCAAGAAAAGAGCTTTTCACAATGCAAGGTTGCTGATGAACAACTACCACAAGTTGAAAGCCCATAGTGAAGCCGTTGAGGAGCATGTAGAAGAAGTACAAGGCACATTTTGGGAACATAAGTGGTTAAACCTAGATTTGTTGATGCAGAATAAAGCGAAATCTGTGAAGTTAATGAAACATGTTGATATATGCTTAGAAGCTTATAAAGAAATTTGTCTTTCAACAGGTAAGCCAGAAGACAAGCGCAAGTGGCGCATTATTAACAAAAAGTTCATTGAGCGTCCATTGTTGACCGATGACAAATTGGCAGAGCAATTACATGTTGATCGTTCTACTATTAGTCGCAACTGTAAAGAAGCGCTCGAAGATTTATCTGTAGTGCTGTTTGGTATCGACATGATTAACGATTGGTAATCCGATGCACAAAACATGCACACACATGCAACAAATCCAGTGATAAAATAGTAGTATAGAAATTTGTAAATAACAGGGCGCACTCCTTTATGATCAGTTGGCAGACCTACTTTCGTGATTCTCCTTTTAGCGCCCTGTATTTAATTAAGACGGCATCAAAAAATTTAAAATGAATGGAGTTGAACACACTCCTTATCTTCATTCGCTAGCCGTCTTAAGACAGGAATTGGCTCAGCTTGGTAGAGCGCTACTCTTGGGCAGTAGAGGTCGTAGGTTCAAATCCTACATTCCTGATTGGGAGTTGTCGGTTAGATTACTCACATGATCTTTGATACTTCCTACTAACAGTATAGATGAAAAGAAAGCGGTCCTTTTATGGGCCGTTTTTTTGTGGTTAAAACATTACGAAGGCGGTGGCGTTGATGTGCAGAAATGGGAGTTAGCATACATAGATTATCAAAACGGCATGAAGTACAAAGACATAGCCGCTAAACATGATGTATCTATCAATACCGTTAAATCTTGGAAGTCTAGAAAGTGGAATGCACCTCCTGAAAAAAAGGGTGCAACCAAAAAAGAAAAGGTTGCACACAAAAAAGAGGTGCAACCAGTAATAGATAATGATGATTTAACAGAGCAACAAAAACTGTTTTGTCTTTACTATCTACAAAGCTTCAATGCTACTAAGGCATATCAACAGGCTTATGGATGCGATTATAATTCCGCTAGGTCTAACAGCATAAGATTGATAGCAAAAGATAGCATAAAGGTCGAGTTAAGAAGGCTGAAGGCGGAATTGCAGCAAGATGTCTTTCTTGATGTAAAAGATCTGATAAGAGAATACGCAAAGCAGGCGTTTGCTGATATCACTGATTTCGTTGAGTTCTCATCAACAGAACACAAACTATATGAGTATGATGATGCTGGTGAGAAGCGAGAGGTGTTTAACGAGTTTACTGGGGAGTTAGAAACGTACAAATCATCACAGGTTTCACTGAAGAGTAGTGAAGAGGTTGATGGTACGCTTATCCAAGAAGTTAAAAAGGGGAAAGACGGAGTTTCTGTCAAACTCTATGACAAGCAAAAAGCTATGTCTGAATTAATGAAGTATTTGCAGCCTAGCGAAGATGATAAAAAAGGTGATGGAGTCAAAGATTGGAAACAAGCAGTAATCGAAGCGGCAAATAAACGGGCGGTGAGTGAAAATGAATAAATCGTTTGTTCCTTTTGCTGATATAGGTGCTGCCATTGAATATTACTATGATAAGCCAGTTGCATTTTGCGAAGATATATTGCTTTTGGATCCAGATGATTGGCAAGAAAATGTACTGAATGATCTTGCGAAATATTCAAAAGTTTCTGTGCGATCGGGTCAAGGAGTTGGGAAAACTGCTTTAGAAGCCGGAGCGATTCTTTGGTTTCTTACTTGTAGACCCTACGCTAAAGTGATTGCAACAGCACCGACAATGAAGCAATTGTATGATGTTTTATGGGCAGAGGTTGCCAAATGGCTCAACAATAGCTTAATTAAGGACTTGCTGAAATGGACTAAAACTAAGATTTACATGATTGGCGATTCAGAGCGCTGGTTTGCTACAGCAAGAACGGCGACAAAGCCTGAAAACATGCAAGGGTTCCATGAGGATCACATGTTGATCGTTGTAGATGAAGCATCTGGGGTTTCTGATCCAATTATGGAAGCAATCCTCGGTACGTTGTCGGGTTTTGATAACAAACTTTTGCTGTGTGGTAATCCCAATAATATTGAAGGGGTCTTTTACGATTCTCACAATTCAGACAGAGACAAGTGGCGATGCCATAAGGTCTCTAGTTATGAAAGCAAACGCACCAACAAGGAAAACATCGAAATGATACTGAGCAAATATGGTGAAAACAGTGATGTTGCCAGGGTGCGTATTTATGGTGACTTCCCTAAAGGTTCATTAGATTCCTTTATTAGTTTAGAAACAGTTGAGCTTGCTACTGAACGTCATATAAGTGATTCAGAAATAAAAATGGCGAAAGTAGCACATATAGGAGTCGATGTGGCTCGATATGGCGATGATTCAACTATCTTGTTCCCTAGAATATCCAATAAGGCTTTGGATTATGAGAAATACACAAAATGCTCAACGATGGAAACAACTGGCTATGTGATCAAGATGGCCAAAAGATTAATCAAAACCTTCCCTCATATAGATAAGGTTCTAATAAAAGTCGATGATACCGGTGTTGGTGGTGGTGTTACTGACAGACTTCAAGAAATTATTGAAGACAGTGACTATCCTTTCGAAGTTGAAGGGGTAAATAACGGGTCCTCATCTGAGGATGATTTCTACGACAATTTAGGGACTTATTTATGGGGAACGCTGAAAGAGCTACTTGAGGAGAATATGACTTCTAGTATTAATGGCGAAGATCCTGTCATTGAATTGCCTAACGATAGTTCGCTAATCAAAGAACTAAGCACTAGAAAATTTAAGATGACGAGTCGCAGTCGTATTCGCTTAGAAAGCAAAGAGAATATGAAAAAAAGAAATGTCGGGAGTCCTGATATTGCGGATGCTTTAGCGTTAGCGTTTTATGAACCCGATAGCAAATACAAATTTATTGAGTATTAGGAGGTGCTATATTGTTTAATTCGAATTTGACACTGCGGAATTACAAAAGAATCCGTACTAAGTACTCAACTCAAATCGAAGAGAGGATGTTCGATCCGAATGGTTTTATGGAAGACATGAAGCCATTTTTTGCTGATCGTGAACGAAAATACCTAGCTTACACAAGTGAGAAAAATGAAATTGATGATAGGCAGCCGCCAAAAACCAAAATCATCAAGGTTAACAATAAAATTCATGCTGGTATGTTCAATGTAGTTGTTGATCAAGCAGTTAATCATTTTGTTGGGAAACCAGTAAAGCTTGATTATGATGTGACTACTAAACAACGTAATCTATTACAAAAGATGAAAGATCGTCTAGTCGGTAACTTGATAGATAGCCCAGCAACGCCTAAGGAGTTTGAAGAGTTCAATTCAAAAGTTGAATCAATGCGCTTTAACATGCTTAATCCTGACACTGCCACATTTCAAGGGGCGTGCGGTGTTGCTTTTCGTTTGATTGAACCTAAGAAAGTCGGCAAATCTTGGGAGCTGTGGGCATCCAATATTGAACCTTGGCGAGCTGAGAAATACGAAAACGGTGCTATTTACATCAAGGAAAAGTATGATCCATACATCAAGAAATACTATGATGAAATGATCCTAGTCACTGAGGGGACTATTTACACATACAATCAGTATGTCGAAACAACTGTTCCGTATCTAACTGCTGCTTTTAAGAAGATGGAAGAAGTGCCCAATCCACTAGGTGTAATTTATTTATCAGAATTCAAAAACAATACAAATCGCTATTGTGATTTTGAAGTTGCTGAAGAAATTGGTGATGCACTGGATCGAACGTTCTCAGATCAGCAAAATGAAATCGAGCAATTTAAATTAGCTTATATGCTAATAACTGGAACCACACTAGGGAAAACAGAAGCAAAAGAAATGATGGAATCCCTAGGAATCATAAACCTTAAAGATCCAAGCGCCAAGGCGGAATATGTTACAAAAGATTTATTCAAAGATTTCAATGAATTTCATATCGATCTATTGAAAAAACAGTTTTATACGATATGCAAGGCTATTGATTTCAATGATGAAGTATTTAAATCTAACAGTTCTGGAGAAGCGCGTAAATGGCAAATCATCACCCTTGAAGCTAAGACAAATACAAAAGAGCAGTACTTTACTGAAGGTTTAAAAGAGTGTTCTGAAACGATTGCTGCTTTCATGGAACAGATTGAGAAAGTCAAAATCGATCCAAGCAAAGTCATTTACACTTTCACAAGATCATTGCCAACTGACTTGAGTTATCTATCTGAGTCGTTACCTAAGTTAGCTCCGTATGTATCAAAACGTACAATCCAAAGTCAAATTCCCTTTGTGACAGACGTTGATTATGAAAATGAAATGATCGATGCGGAGAGTGGAGAGAGCTATCCGAGCGGGGAATATCCTGCTAGAAAAGGCGGTGTAGTCACCGATGACGAAAGTTAGTGTAAGGTATTGGGAGAAAAGGCGAGAATTAGAGGATAAAGCTCGATTGAAAATGGAAGGTGAAATGTTAAGGCATTTAACCGAAATTTATCCTGAAGCGCTTGAAGCCATTCAAGAGAGGCTTCTTTCTCAATCTGATTTGCATAAGATTAATATTAATGAACTTATGGAAGATTTCTCAAAACGTGATCAAAGAAAATATCGGAAATACATTGATAATAATTTCCAAGAGTTGATGTCCTTAGATGAAACATATCAAGAATTCATTGACGAGTTTTTCCCATCTTATGATTACGCCAAAGTGAATCGACTATTAGTGATTCGATCGGATATTTTTAGCGAATTAGCCAAGCGAACAATTGGTGCGGATGCGAATGGTTTATTTTCGAATGGACTTGAAGATTTATTAAAACGCAGCTTTGCATCAAATACAAATGCATTGGCACAGATATTAACTATTGAGCCTTCCTTATACATGAGAAAAAGTGAGTTGCAAGACTACTTGAATTTCCCGTGGAGTGGGAAGACTTTTTCTACACGTCTGTGGGGAAATATCTCACGACTTGAACAAAATCTCAGTCAATCACTCGTAAATGCAATTATGAGTGGAGAGGGCTTCGAGAATGCCTTGAAACGAATGCGAGGTGATAGCAAAATATCCGATATGTTTAAGTTGGAACAAGGTAAATTCAATCGAGCGATCGAAAATCTTGTGCGTACTGAATACGCTCATTTTGCTGTGACAGGCATCCGAAAATCATTTGAAGATACGGGTGTTCAGTATAGTAAAAGCTGGTCAGCAGAAGATGAACGTGTCTGTTCGATCTGTGGGGCAAGGCATGATAAAAGAATCAAGGATGATTGGCATCCGCCGTATCATGGCCGGTGCCGATGCACAGAAGTTCCAGATATTCCCGACATTGATAAAAGTATCGATGCGGTTTATGAGGCCATGTTCGGTGATTTACTCGATGAATTTGCTCAAGATCGGTTCGGTGTGAACTTGAAGCAATATAGAAAAGGGAAGTGAAATATATGAAGTTTTTTGAAGCAATACTTACTCTGCCTGTCAAAAATGACCTAGCAGGTGTATATATCAAGGCGATTGAAGATTCTGAATCACGATATATGACTGAAAATGTTGTCACCGACAAAGAAGGAAATGTGATTAGTGATAAACCAAAAATTGTTTGGCGTGGAAATTATTGCACAGCAACACATGACTTTATGGCAGGAATTATCGAAATCAGTTTGATCTCACGAACGCAAAGCAATCTGCAACAGTCTGTTGATGAGTATCTTAAACTGGGTGCTGAATTAGTGTTCAAGAATTGGTAGTGAGCTCATGGATGACGATGAAGTAGAAGAGTACTGGGAATTTGAGGATTTAGGTTTGTTTGGTCTAGTTATCTAGGCTATTTATTTTGTCCGAAATGACACAAAACTAGCGAATGCCGGGCGGTATAGCCGAATGGTGGGCGCAAAACAAAATAATCTTAAAGCAATGCGGGGCGCTTACGCGAATCGTGGGGCGAAAGGAGAACAACATGAAACAAAAAGTACTAATGCCAATGAACCTGCAATACTTTGCCGAAGGTGACGATCCACAGTTTTCATTTGATGATTTCAAATCCTTTGCTGAATCAAATGAAGATGCGCAAAAATTTCTGCAAGCAACTGCTCAGTCTGTAGCAGATAAGCAGCTGGAAGCCTGGAAACAAAATAACCTAGATAAAATTAAACAGGACACTATCAAAGGTTACGAAGAATCCAAGAAGAATAAATCACCAGAGCAACAAAAGCTTGAAAAACTAGAAGCTGATTTTAAAGCAGAAAAAGAGTTGCGTGTCATGAGTGAAAACAAAGCATTTGTTGCTGAACAAATTGCTGGGTTAAAACTCGAAGATGAATTAAGTGAATCTGTATCTCAATTTATGCTAAATAACTTGGTTAGTGCAGACACAGACTTTACGAAATCTGCTGTAGAAGCATTTACAAATGTTCTAGGTACGATCAATGAAAAACATGCTGATGCTATCAAAAATATTGAAATGAATAGCGCGTTCGGAAAAAAAGATCAGTCGGTAACTAGTAATAAGCAGCAAAGTGAAACAGGTGACCCAATGGCAGCACTAGGAAAAGCACTGGAACAATTTTAACCAATAGGAGGAAATACACATGAAAAAGACATCAACAAACAATCTGGAGTACTTAGATATTTCACCAATGATCAATGCGTTACAAGTCCCAAACACTCCGTTTCTAAGTTACTTACTCGGATCAGGGAAAACAGCGCCTGCAAATTCAACTGAAATTAAATGGCGTGAATCGGAATTAAACGATGATGACTCATCCGCACAACTTGAAGGCGGAGAATACAAGGATGCCGATTCAGGGCGTGTTTGGTTCAACAACTTCGAAGAAATCTTTCGGAAATCAACTTCTGTGTCAGGTACATTGGACGCTATTAATGTGTCAGGTGTAGGAAATGAACTCACTAACCAAGTTGCAATGCGTGCCATGGAAATGAAAATTGACTTAAACCGCAAACTTATCACTGGCGTAAAGGCTGATGAAACAGCTACTGTTGGTCGTAAAATGGATGGGATTTTAAACTTGATCAATTCCTCTAATATTGTTACTACAGCAGCTGCAAATGCAGTTGCTCGCAAAGATGTAGACAATATGTTCAAAAAAATGTTCGAGGCTGGCTATATGGGCGAAAAACTTTGCTTGGTTGGACCAGACATGTTGGAACTTATGACTGACGAAGTAGATAATAAGTCAACTAAAATTGCACAATTTGGTGATACTGTCACATTTGGTTTGCAATTAGGCCGGATCGTTTCTAACTATGGCTCTGGTATTGCGTTGATTGAACCATCATTGCCTACTGGAACAATGGTTGCGCTTGATACAAATTATGTGAAATTACGTCCTCTCCGTGAATGGCGAGCTGAAGAATTAGCTAAAACAACTGATTCCAAACGTATTGGTATTGTCGGTGAGTACTCTATTGAATATACCGCATCAAATTCTGGTGCGATCTTGAATTTAGCAACTGGATCAGGTGATTAAGAGATGGTCGATTGACTGTCTCTTTTTGTTATCAACTTTAGGAGGAATAAAAAATGGCAAAACAAACAGATGAAACGAAAGAAGAATTAAAAGATAAGGATACAAAAAAAGAAAAGGCGGAATCAACTAAGGTCAAGAAAATTGAATTCCGTACAGCTAAAAATAAAAATTTTGTAGGGTTTGTTCATCCTGAAACTCGCCGCTTTGTCACTGTAGATAAAGATGGGAAATTATTAGTAAATGAAAATGATGAAAAAGCACTAGCTATTTTGCGTACGGCTGCAGATCTAGTCGAAATTTAAGGATGTGATCCTATGGATGACGTACTAAAAAAGGAAATCATCGAATCAGTAAAGAAGCAACTGCCATCTGCTAATGATGAACGAATTGCTGCCGTTTTAGAGTTAGTATTGCTTGAAATTGAATCTTACAATGACTGTGGCAATCTAATTCCGTGGCAGAAGCTGCGTGGCGTGATTACAGAGGTTTTATATCAATCTATGAAGAATGAGCTTGAAAAAACTATCTCGTCTGTAAGGCGTGGCGATACAACTATCAGTTATGCTACGAGTAGCCAGCAAATCCAAGGATTATTATCAGGTTATGATGATCTGATAATTAGAATTCTTGGTTGTGGCGGGATGGTGTTTTGGTGATGGATGAAGCTGCAGTTTTAGCAACAACTTATCTTGATTCATGCGTAATCGAGCGTTATGGCGATCATGAAAATCCCATTACACATATTACAGAACAAATTTATGCACCGGTTCATGATGGGGTGCTTATTTGTGGCTTTTCCCAAAGCAACTCAGGTGATTTACCAGTGGTAGGTAATGGAAATATTGTAAATGTGACAACTATCGAGCATAAACTGTTTATGATGCCAAATAGTGATGTCATGAAAGGTGATCGAATTACAGTTACTCAATCAACTGGTCACAAGCATATCTTGTATGCAAAGAAACCTATGTTCTATCCAAGCCATACTGAAATTGAGTTGACTGGAAGTGAGATTGATGCCAAGAAATGATATCCGAATGGAATCGAATGCCCAAAAGGTAATTGATAACTTTAAAAGAATGACGAAGGTTGCTGAAACTGAGGGCGTGGCTTTTGTTAACGACTCTATGAATAAGATTGTCAGTTTAGCAGTGCCGTTGACACCAATCAAGACAGGCAACTTAAGACGTGGATATCGTGTAATAAAAGCTCGCAAATTATCTACTGGACGTATTGTCGGTGCAATCGTCAACGATGAATATTATTTTAAATATGTCAATGATGGACACAGGACAAGGGGAGGCGGCTTTATTAAAGGGAAATTTATGTTGCAAAAAGCCCAGAATTTAGCCAATATGACTTACATTCCTCGCCGGTTCAAGGTGATGGCCATTACTATTGTGAAGAAAGGATAGATGGTTATGAAAGACGAAATTCTCGCCGTAGTTGCGTTGACGCTAAAACAGATCAAGTCTGATTTAACTATCTACCTTGATTCGGTGATGCAGTCGGACAAAGAATTGTATTCGGTTCTTAGCATAGAAGAAGCTGGTACTGAAAACATTGGTAAAAATATCCAAAATAAAGCGTGGCTTGTCGATATCGCTTTTGTAGACAATGTAATGAACAATCAGTCAAAAAAAGAAATGGACGCTCTCACAGTAAACTGTGGGGCGTTTTTTAATGCGCTTGAAATTGATGGAAACGAAATTTATCCAGAAGATTATCAAGTTTACGAAACGGATGGTGTGCCACATGTGACCTTTAATGTGGCATTCCCCCAAATAATTGAATGGAGTGAGGAATAAATGGCGAAGAAAAACAAAGTCGGAATCATTTCAGTAGAAAAACCTACATGGTTTCCACTAAGTGATGATACAGGTGATTTTCCAACGTATGGGGAGCCAGTAACAATCGGTACCGCAGTTAGTATCAATCCAACACTAAACTATGAAACGACACCTGATTATGGAGACGGTGTCATTCAAGACCAATTTACCGCTTTTGGTGGGGCTGAAATCGCGTTAACAGTAAACGGCTATCAAAACAAGGTACTAGCAGCTATTACAGGATCAAAAATAGTTGGTGGTGGGGTTTTGCGATCGGGAGATGATATTTTCCCTGATGGAGCCTTTGCCTACCGACGATTGAAATCAAATGGACATTATCGCTATACGATTTTTTATAAAGGTCAGTTTAGTCTATCTTCCGATGAATCAACGACTAGAGAAGGATCAACAGTTAGTTACACACACCCTGAGTGGACAGGGAACTTCGTAGATGTTCCTGGCGTCGGTTATATGTGGTCAGTTGATTCTGATGATGAGGGTGTTGATCCATCTGTTATTGATAACTGGTTTAAAGCAGTATCAAAACCGGTTGATTTTACACCTGAAAATGATGGAAACGAAGACAACCAAGAAAACGGAGGAAACGAATAATGACAAGCAAATTTCAACAAACTATCAAACTAATGAAAAAAAATGAAGATGGGAAGTACAAAGCTGCTTCTTTTAAATCTGCCGAATTTTTACCAGGTAATGTCATGGATGACGCAATGGCATTACAAATCAAGCTTGAAGAAGCTACTGGAACGAACGACATGGAAGAAGTTCGTCCTGTCATGCGTGAATGCTATGATTTTATTGGTGATGTTATTTTCGAAGGGCAGTTCACTGGTGAAGAATATATGAATGGTATGGATGCACGAGAAGTCTTAAAAATCACCGGTCAGTTATTAGCATCTGTCACTAGTGGGCATGATGTCGTTTACGCAGAGCAGAAAAAAAAGTAACAGAGCTTCTCAGGCATCCCAACTTTGCAAAAACACCGCAATTTAGGGAAATGCAGATCAAGATTGAGTTGTTTGAACTGGGGTGGACATTAAACGAGATCGAAAACACTGATTTAGATCAGTTGATGAAGCTTATTGGGTTCAGAGATGCTGTGAAAGAGTTTGAAGATCTGAAATACCTTGATGAAAATACGATGTTCTAAGGGGGTGGCGCTTTTTGAACAACGAAGATCTAATTCTAAAAATGATTCTTGATGAATCTGGTTTCACCTCCGGAATGAACAATGCTGTAAAAAAGCTTGGGGACTTTGACGGACAAGTCAGCAAGACCGGAGAGAAAGGCGGCCGCTCTCTTGGAGGCATTTGGACATCTTTTGTCGGCAACTTTTTAGCCAGTGGAGCGGTTAAAATAATTTCTGCAGGTATGAATGTAATCAGGGACTCTGTTGGCGGCGCAATTGAACGTTATGACAAACTTAGTCAGTTCCCCAAAGTGTTGAGCGCTTTGGGAGCTTCGACTAAAGAAGCTGAGAGCGCCACGAACAAATTAAAAGAGGGAATTGATGGATTACCTACAACGCTACAAGATGTGGCTAGTACAACTCAGCAAATGTATTCAGTATTTAAAAATGCAGATACGGCAGCTGATAGTACAATTGCGTTAAACAATGCTTTGTTAGCAAGTGGATCTAGCGGAGATAAAGCAGCACGTGGTACGGATCAATATTTGAAGGTACTTCGTACAGGGAAATTCGATATGGATTCATATTCTACCCTGCAAGAAACAATGGGGGTAGGACTTGATAAGATTGCGGAAAAATTCAAATTTACCGGGGCTTCCGCTCAAAACGATCTATATAACGCCTTAAAGAAAGGCGATATAACGATCAATGAATTTAACCAAGCTTTGATCGATATTCAAGGTGGACTAGATGGGACGGCGAATGTTGCAAGAACTTCTACAGAAGGTATTGGAACATCAATGACCAACTTACGAAACTCAGTAAAAAACGGATTAGCTGGGACAATTGAAGCGTTAGATAATGCATTGAAAGATGCAGGGTTTGGTGGATTCGCGGGCATTGCGGATAAATTGAAAGTAAAGATCAATGAACTGTTCAAAGCATTCAATAATAATCTGCCTAACTTGATTGAAAAAGTTGGGAATGCTTTTCAATTCCTTGCAGATAATGCTACTTGGTTAATACCTGTTATATCAGGTGTGGCAGGGGCATTGGCATCAGTTGCAGCTATCAATGCTGCAACAAGTACAATAACCAATATCACAAAAGCGGTGGGTTCATTATCCTCTGCTTTTTCTTTTTTAATGAGTCCAACAGGCTTAATTATCGTCGGTATCGGCTTATTAATTGCTGCTGGTGTAGCCCTTTATAAAAACTGGGACACCATCAGTGACTATGCGAAAAAAATCTGGGGGGGCATCTCAGATTTCTTCAAAGAGACTTTTGACAATATAAAAGGCTGGTTTTCGGGGCTTTGGGAAGGATCTAAAGAAAAAGCATCTGCTGCAGCTGATGGTGTAAGAGATGCATGGTCCGGGACAAAGGAATGGTTCTCCGATACATGGAATGGAATCAAAGACGGTGCTAAGGATGCTTGGGACTCTGCTGTCCAATCGGGAAAAGACGCCGTCAATGGTGTTAAAGATGTTTGGAACGGTATTAAGGAATGGTTTTCCTCTCTGTGGAATGGTGTGAAAGAATCAGTCTCATCCATTGTGGGGAATCTTGCCGATGCGATCATGAGTCGCTTCGGTATGCTGATCTATGGCGTCCGTAATGCCTTCATACACATGAGCTTTTTCCTAAATACATTATGGGAAAATTTAGTTAAGATTGCTGCTAATATTTTTGATATTCTGAAAAATGTCATTTTGGCTCCGGTCCTATTCGTAACCTCTATGATTACTGGTGGTTGGGAAGAAGCAAGAGACAATATGATTGCTGTTTGGAATAATATTCAAGAATCAGCAGGGAACATTTGGAACTCAATTAAAGCTATTTTTGACAGTTTCCTTGTTAATACACAGATGGCATTCTTAAATGTTTGGAATGGTATCAAGGCGGCTGTATCTTATATTTGGTCATCTATGCTAACAATTGCAACGGATACGTTCAATAGTATCGTTGCTTTTTTTGTGGAAACTTGGGCAAATGTTAAGCAAACAGCGATTGATACATGGACCAACATCAAAGAATCCGTTGCTCGAACGTGGCAGGCAATGTTACAAGGAGCACGTGATACTTTCGATGCATTGAAGAACTTCCTAGCTGATCTGTGGCAATCAACAAAGAATACTGCAGTTGATACTTGGGAATCAATCAAAAATGGCGTTATTAATGCATGGAATACAACGAAAGACTCTGTTATTAATACCGCTAAGTCTTTAGTCCAAGGCGCACAAAAAGCTTGGGATGACTTCAAACAAGGGATTTCTGATGCAGTTAATCGAGCAAGAGAGATATTTGATGACCTGAGAAGTATCGATTTATTTGAAATAGGCAAAAATATCATTAAGGGCCTAATCGATGGAATAGGTTCTATGTTCAATGCTGTCAAAGATACTATCACTGGAATTGCAGATACAATCAAAGGCGGAATTACAGGAGCCTTGGGAATTCATTCTCCATCAAGATGGATGCGCGATATGATCGGTAAAAATATTGTGCTTGGGGTTGTTAGAGGAATTGAAGAGGAACAAGACTCTTTAGACAATGCCGTTAATAAAATGACGGATTTACCAACTGAATTACCTACTATCCAAGTAAAAAGCAATACTTCTGAGGGAGTTAGTACCTCTACGGCTGCCAGTGGTCAAACGGCAATCAGTAATGAGCAATCTGGTGGAGACACTTATCATATTCATTTGCAAGCGATGGGAGAGCCATCAGAAGCACAAATGATGAGTTGGGCCAAGACGATTGTTAAATATATTAACGAAGTGAAAGAACGCGACTACGCGCCAAAAGGAGGGGCATTTGGTGGGATTTAAACGTGGACAATTTCAGATCAATGGGAGGTATAGTGAAGAATTTAGAGCCTATATGCGAGATCGGCCAAAGCGCCTTTCTGCAGGTCGTGTCATTGAACTAAGAGAAAGACCAGGAAATGATTCGATTGTTATGGATTTTGCCTATTATAAAAATGTTGAATGGCAACTTTCTTGTTATGCAAAAGCGGATGACTTAGAATCTGTTTCCCATTTAGAAGATCGCATACGTTCTTGGCTAGACATGTCCAATTACTCAGATTTTACTTATCAGTTTGATGAACACTATATCTATCAAGCGATAGTAGTTTCTGGACCTGAGTTTTCTGGTACTAGAAAAAATGGGGTTTTAGTTCCATTTGACTTTACGATTAGTCTACGACCATTCAAAAGTTCAAGAAATGGTTTTGAATGGATGACTAACGAAACAATGATTCATAATGCTGAGCGTTATCCTTCGAAACCCAAAATTCAAATTTGGGGTTCGGGGGATATTTCTTTTTGGATAAATGACGAATCTTTTAAGTTAACAGATATTGGAAGCGAGATAGTTATTGATTCACAGTTAGAAGAATCGTATCGATTAGTTGATGATGTAATAGAAAGCCAGGATCACAAAACACAATTCCTTGATTTTCCAATTCTGCCAGTTGGATGGACGACAATTAAATGGGAAGGCGATGTAAAAAAATTTAATCTAATGCCAAGGTGGTGGACCAAAATTTGAAACCAAGAATATATGAACCATCTGAAAAAGATTTTAGCCATAATGGGTTAGGCATTATGAGAGATACAACTCGTTGTGATGTTACAGAAGAGGCAAACGGTAAATATGAAGTTGAAATAGAACATCCACTTAATAGTCGGTTTTCAGTGTATTTTGAAAATGGCTACCAAATCAAAGCAAAACCAAATGATCAAGAAGACTACCATATCTTTGAAATCAAGAACACATACAAAGACACTATCAATAATTCCATTTTAATTTATGGGCAATCTCGAACTTACAAACTAGGCAACCGTGAAGTGCAACATGTAGAAATTGATTCAAAAAATGGAGCAGAAGTAATGGCTGCAATTGAGCGGGGGATGGATGATGAGTGTGATGTAAAACTCTTTTCAGACATCCAAACAGTATCAAGTACATTATTTGAAGCGCGAAATGTATTAAACTGTATCGCTGGTGAGCAAGGATCGATGTTGCAGTATTGGGGTGGAGAAATTAAGCGGGAACCTTTTAAACTCTCGCTTTTACGTAGAAGAGGAAGAGATAATGTTGGTACTGTTCGTTATGGAAAGGATCTTAATGGGCTGAAAATTAAATTTGATTGGTCTTCAATTGTCACAAAAGTTCTGCCTTATGCAGACTTACAAGACGGTGAAGATGGTACTAGCAATCGAATTTATGGAAAACCTATCTATAGTGAGTTGTTAAAGAACTATCCGGACATTTATGCTAAGCATATCCAATTTACAGAAGATCAGGGAGTGAAGGATCTCGATAGCCTTAATCGTGTCGCAGCTAGCTACTTTACTTCGATGAATCCAAATGCAGACAAACCAAAAATCACAATAGAATTAGAAATCGAAAAATTAACCGACTCCGATGAGGCAAAAGAATTTGCTAAAATTAGGAATTACGGACTATTCGATACCTTTTCTGTCTATCACAGGCTTTATGATATCCACATCGATACAAAGATTACTAGTGTTGTTTATGACTCGTTAACAGAAAAAAATAAAAAAATTTATGCTGGCGATGCACAGATGGCTTTTTATACGAAACAAAATTATGAGCTCCAAGAAACAATAAAAACTTTAACAAAAAAAGGATATATGTCAGAATTTGTGGACTATGTAACCAATTTAATAAATGGAGTTGAGGGTGGAAGTGTCTTGCAATATCCAAAGAACAAGCCGCACACTACTTATTACATGGATACAGATTCTAGAGATACAGCTAAAGATGTGATTGCAATAAACAATCAAGGCCTAGGTTTTTCCAGAACAGGATGGTTAGGTCCGTTTGTCAATGCGTGGGGAATCGATGGAACATTGAATGCCGATTTTATTCGCGCAGGAAAAATTAAAACAGATATCATGGAAATCTCGTTTAATGGGATGGGTGATTTGCTAAGAATGGTTTCTGGTACACTACAACTTTGGAATGATAATAGCAAAATTATGGAATTGACTAAAAAAGGGATGGAATTTTGGAATAAAGATGGTGTTAACGTAGGAACTATCGGGACTACTGATTCAGCAGGAAACCCTTTCCCAGACGCAGCAACGCCAACACCTTTAGAGGACAATTCATTAGTAATAAGAACCGAAGGCGACGGTAAATATATTTTGATCTCTTCAAAAACAGGCTATGGTTTTACTTTACTTGGAAATGGACGCGCTATTTATCGAGGTGACTTGGACATTCAAGGAGACTTAACAATAAAGAATCAAAAGGTTGTAGCTGGTCAGGGCGGAGGACCATCGACTGGTGGCGGAACTGGGACAGGTGGTTATCCGTCTGAATTGACTACTGATGCCGAGAAATTTGCTTGGGATTGGTGGAGTTTTGCATTAAATAATGGTTACTCAGAAGAAGCAGCAGCAGGGGTGCTTGGAAATATTCAGGGTGAAGTAGGCCCTACGATGAATCCAAATACTGCTCAAGTTGGGGGCCCAGCTTTTGGATGGGTCCAATGGGATGGATCCGCTTATCCTTTAGTTGGTTCTCCTACATGGGACGGTAGAGAGTATGTTCAGCGATTAATGGCTGCTGCCAGGATCAGAGAAGATTACACTTCATCATTAGCTCAAGCTAAATTGATTGAATGGTGTATGTATAATGGTCAATGGATTGGTCAAGTATCGCCTACTACAGTGGAAGGATTTAAGACGATTACCAGTGTTGAACAAGCAGCAACAGCTTTTGAATTGAACTTTGAACGTCCAGCAGCCGCCCATCCAGAACGTCAAGGATACGCAAGGAATTGGTATAACAAGCTACATGGACTACAGGCTAGCCAATTGGTGGGTGAAGAAGGACTGGCTCATTTAGAAACCCTCATTGGAAGATGGATTGGAAATGGACAATGTTATGCGGTGCCAGCAGAGTATTCTGGTTTTTTAGGCGGATGTGGATTAGGAGCGGGCACAAAATACGGACTTACACACGTTATTGGAAATACGTCCGCAGCTGCCGATATAGGAATAGCTTACGATTGGGGTGCAGTGGGCTGGAAGGTTATCAAAAATCCAACTTACGATCAACTCGTTGTCGGGGCCATTATCAACATAACACGTGGAGCCATTTGGGGTGGTTGGAGCACTGATACAACTTACGGTCATACCGGTGTAATCAAAGGGCTTGAAAACAACCGAATTCAAACTTATGAGCAAAATACGGAAAAAGGGCAGATTGTTGAACGTTTTGACCGCATGTATCCGGGGCAAAGTGCGATTTCATCAATTGTAATACCACCTAAATGATTTGAGAAAGGAGCTGATCTTATTGGCTATAATGATTCCAATTACTTTGTCAACTACTGAACCAAACAATAATGTTGGCCTAATTAAAGTCAGGCAAGAAGATAATCAAACACAGACGTTTGTCGTTGAAATAACAGAAAACGGGAGATTAAAAAAATTCCGAGGGCAAGAAGTGTTTTTCGTAAATAATACGAAACTTTCGGAAGGGATGCCCATTGAGCGTAAACTGACTAAGACTTATCCAGATGATGGTCGTGTAGAATATACATTAGACAGTCAAGATTTACAGTTTTTAGGAGAGAATACCGCCTATTTTTCTTTTAGAAATGAAGAAGGCAAGCAACTTTATTCTACAAGAGATTTTCGCTTCAGAGTGTTACCGGGACTGCTAACTGGTGTAGTAAAAGATGGCGCTTATGTCTGGCAGTTTGAAGATTTGAAACGCTTTTTAGAACAATATGTTGTAGATGGTACAAGTGCATGGGAAAAATTCGTTGAAAACAATCGAGATATCTTAGAAGGAATTGAATCTGGCGGCGAGGTTGTTTTAGAGCTATCAGATGCTCGTTATTCTCAATTCTTTGAAGAAATGTTCCCTAATTTAAAACAACGATTGGACTACATTGAAACGCATGATTTTACCGAAGATGCTGGAATAATCGACGCAAGTCCGACACTTGTCATTGGCGAAATGCCATCTGGTTTTTCTTTTCGGACGGATGGGCAAACGTTTATCAACTTACAAGAGATGCCGCTTATTTTTGGCGACATTGGGTTGACGAATGAAAGTGAGTTTTGGTTAAGGGAGGAATCGTAGTGGCAAAAATTAAACGAACTTTTGAAACTAGAAGTGATGGAACAAAAGAACAATATTACCCAATCACACACTGGTCAGCAATCGAAGGGAAGGCTGAAATACTCAATCCAGATAACAGTATTTCATTGACTGGACTGGCGAACATGCAGCGGAATATCAATGAAGCGAATCGGAAAATGCAATTGCTCTTTCCATTTTACATGAAAAGCTTCACGGCGTTAGGAGATAGCACGACGTTCGGAACTGCGATTAATAGTGTGGTTTATTCTTGGGTTCCTTATGTAAAGGTCCTGTGTTCATTTGGTGAAGTGATCAACAAAGGCTTTTCGGGATCCAGAATAACCAAAACAACAGGAACTGATAAAAGTTTTGTAGAAAGGTGTGGAGATATTAGCAATCAAGCTTGTATTTCCATTTTTGGCGGGGTAAACGATTTTAACTATAATTCTCCATTAGGTAGCTTTTCTGATACATCAGAAGCTACCTTTTTTGGTGCACTGAAAAAGATCGTAGTGACACTTACTGATAACAATGTGAACGGTAAATTGTTTTTTATCACGCCTATGAAAAGCAACAATGTTAACGATACGTTTGCTAAGAATGAATTAGGATTTACCTTGTTAGACTATGTCAACGCAATGAAACAAGTTGCAGATTACTACTCAATTCCAGTACTAGACTTATATGCGCATTCAAATATTAGTCCATATATTCCTAGCCAAAGGGCATTGTACATGAATGACGGAACGCATTTAAATGATGCAGGGCAACAAAGAATTGCAACTCAAATCGCTAGTTTTGTAAACAAATTGTAGGAGGAAGAAATGATGGCAAACAAAGCTGATATTGTAACCTTGATGAAGGGGAATACACCAAAATACGTACGTAGTCATGTCGAGGCTGTCGATGGTCTGAATGAATTATTGGCAGCCACAACCGGAAGCGTCACTGCGGGTTCTGGAGTAACGATTTTACAACAAGAATTAACTAAAATTAACGGTTTGGTGAACGGTAACGTCATGCTGCGTTTTGATGCGGCTACGACGGTAACGACTGCTCTTCAATTTTTCACATTGCCTACAGGCTTTAGACCAAAAACAAGTTGGCAATATTCTATACTGGTTGACGGTAGAATTAGTTTTAATGTTTCGGTACGTGCAGATGGAACTGTTGTAGCTGGTGGCAGAGCTTATACAGGGAGTACAGAAGCACAAATTCCAGCCGGAAGTTGGATTGGGATTAATTTTTCTCATCAAGCAGCATAAGAGGTGAATGTATGAGATCACGTAGAATAGGAAAAATAGATGTTCATGCAAGAGTCAGCGGAAATGATACTATTTCCACTGGCTTTGTTTTTTATAGTTATGCCAAAAATAGTAATGCTCTAGAATTCCATTTTAAGGATCAACAAGGTCGACCTGTTGACTTACTAGGAACGAAAGTAAGATTGCTGTTGATCGTTAAAGATAATGGAGAAGATAAAGAATTTAAAACGCTTGATGAAGAAATCGTGACCGAGAGCTCATTAAATGGGATTGTTCGTTACATTATTCCAGATAGGCTAATGGGGTACCAAGGGATTGTTGATGGGTGGATTTATTTGGATTTTCCAGATGGATCAAAAACAGATGAGGTCCATTTTAAATTTACGATCGAGCGTTCAAAGATTGATAATGCATTTTCAGATGCTGGGGACTTTTACATTAAAGACTTTGAGGAAATAAAAAATCAAGTGAACGAGTCCGCTTCAGAAGCTTTGGCAATGATCGATAGTGCAAAAGCTGAAATCGAAGATAAGCTGAATAATTTAGAAGAGTTAAAAGGCCCAAAAGGTGATACTGGACCAATGGGTCCTCAAGGTGTTCAAGGGCCGAAAGGTGATATTGGGCCAATAGGTCCAGTTGGTCCAAAAGGAGAAAAAGGAGAGGTTGGATCTGTTGGACCAAAAGGAGATAAGGGTGATACTGGTCTCACTGGTCCAGCTGGCCCTCAAGGCATTCAAGGAATAAAAGGCGATACCGGATCTGTAGGCCCGGTTGGTCCAAAAGGTGACACCGGGTTGACTGGTCCGACAGGGCCAAAGGGAGACCAAGGGATCCAGGGTATCCAAGGACCCAAAGGTGATAAAGGGGAAAAAGGTGATACTGGACCAATGGGTCCCCAAGGCACTCCTGCGGTTACAGCGGAGGTTTCAGGATTCTTTTCATTGTACATTAACGATACAGGTGACTTGATAGTGACATATGCAGATGAAATCCTAGAACCAGCATTGAGTATTAATGAAGAAGGGGAATTAATCTATACGATTTAGGAGGAAGTATCATGGCTGAATATAATTTAGGACGAGTCGTTGGTCCACAAGGTCCAAAAGGGGACAAAGGCGATACAGGGCCACAGGGGCCACAAGGGATAAAAGGTGATACAGGTCCTGCTGGTGCAACTGGTCCAAAAGGTGATACAGGTCCAACAGGGCTAACAGGACCAAAAGGGGATCAAGGAATTCAAGGTGTTCAAGGCCCAAAAGGTGATAAAGGGGATACAGGAGCCACGGGTCTTACTGGTCCTCAAGGTCCGAAAGGTGACACAGGCCCACAAGGCCCAGCCGGGCAAAATGCTACAACAACCGCTGTTGCAACTAGTACTACGAATGGATTAATGAGTGCAGCTGACAAAACTACTTTGGATTCGATAAAAACAGAATTGAATGCAGAAAAAGTCAACATAACTACTGCAAGTGACGTCACGTTGCAACAAAATTCTGTTTACCGATACGGAAAATTGGTTTCGGGTACATTAATTCTTAGATTTAGTACTGCTACAAAACTGACAAGTGGAAAACTATTTGCAAATTTACCAGCAGATCTTCTTCCTATAGAAGGTGCTGTCACACATGTGATTGCTGAAGGGAACATTACATTCTCAGTAAACATTCGCGTCAATGGGGAGATAGTTGCAGGAAATAGAGCCTATATCGGGACAACAGAAGCGACGATTCCATCAGGAGCTTGGCTATCAATCAATATATTATATTTAACAGATTAACAAGCGGAGGGGAAACCGCTTGTTTTTATTTTAATATGTCAAAAATAGAAAAGGAAAGTGAGATTTATGGATATGAAGATGGTTCTTTGGGCACAAGAGATGATGAGTGATGATTTTGGGAAAATTGTGATTTGGTTAGGATTAATACTATGTTTGATGGGGGTTGATGTAATTACTGGATTCATTCAAGCCTACACAAACAGTGACTTGAAATCCGGTAAAATGAGCAATGGTCTATTGAAAAAATTCGCGTTACTTTTAGTTCTGATCGCAATTGTTCCTTTAACAATTGTATTACCTGATTTAATCTCAGTAAGCGTGATAATTGGTGTATATGCATTAGAAACTTTGAACGAAATGGTTAGTATCATTGAAAATCTAAGTAAGCTAGGAATTGCTACTAATATTTTTGACCCAATAATGAAACGTCTGCAAACAAATAGCAAGACAACTTCTAAAGAAAAACCAGATTATGGTGATGGGCAAGAATTTACGGAACAAAAGGAGGACTAAGCCATGTCCATTGAAAATATGATTAAGTGGATGCTGGATCGACAGGGGAAAGTAACTTATTCTATGACACATCGATTAGGTCCTAACAGCTATGATTGTTCATCTGCAGTATTTTTTGCGATGATTGCAGGAGGTTTTCTTCCTGCCGGTTCAATGGGGAATACAGACACACTGTTCGCTATGAACGGTACCAGACTGCGTAAAATTTCTCGATCAGAAGTTAGACGTGGGGATATTTTTATCGCGGGGACTCCTGGGCAATCAACAGGATCCGGTGGTCACACAGGGATATTCTTAAGCAATGGAAGTTTTATACATTGTTCTTACACTTGGAATGGGATCCATACCGATACAAACGATATTTACATGAGTACTCGATTAACTCACAACTTCTATCGGATTGTATCAAATGAAAGCACACCATCGGGTGGTAAATCGATTGATGCAGTCGCTAGAGAAGTAATAAGCGGATTATGGGGGAATGGTGATGCACGGTCTACTGCGTTAAAGAATGCTGGGTATGATCCAGCTGTTGTTCAAAAAAAAGTAAATGAATTGTTGAGCGGTGACACGTCAAGTAATATTACCGATCAATTCACGAAACTAACATTAGACGGCAAATGGATGGCTGCAACTACAAGACGATTGCAAGAATACCACAATACTACCAAAGATGGGGTGGTTAGTCATCAATATCGACAAGCAGTCAATCAGAATTTGTATTCAGCTCAATTTGACAATACTTTGAGAGGCTCCCAATTGATTCGAGCGATCCAAACAGGCTTGAAAGCAAAAGGACTCTATACGGGCGAAATTGATGGATTATGCGGAGAAAATACAATTCGAGGAATGCAGCGTGCGCTTGGAACTACAGTTGATGGCATCATTAGCCCAACAAGCCAAATGGTTCGAGCTTTGCAAACTGCTCTGAACAATAATAAATTACCATGGTAAAAAAACACCTCGCTTAATTTCAGCGAGGTGTTTTTTTATTTTCTATTAGAGTAAGGCAATATATAATTTTTAAAAGGATACGTGCTAGCTGTATTCTCTTTTACTAATTGATTTGCATGTCTTAAAAGGGTTTCTGCCATATCTTTTTGGTTTATACGGACGTTTATAGTGATGATATTATTTTGATTGTTTGTAGAGTATCCGTATGAGGTATAATCAGAATCTAGAGAAATATTCAGGTTTATTTTGTACTTGTCAGTATCTATAAATTTATTGTAATTTTTTTCAAGATCTTCAATAACTGATTTGTGTAAAAGTTTGCCTTCATGAAATAACTTGCACCGAATCGCATACACAGTATGCCCATTTAGCTGATTTATATTCTCCATTAGAATATCTTTGTTATCCAACTTGAGAGGAGGGTTTTCATAATCGTGAACGTGTTCATCATACCACTTTATATATCTTTTCGTTGTACTCAATTTTTTATAATAAAACTGACCCATCAAGTCAGGAATTGATAAGCTACAAAATTGAGCGGCACTGTAAGCTCCTTTAGCTAATGCATCTTCTATCGTGAGAGAAATCTCTTTTAAAGATAATAGAATTTCCATTCTCCTAGTTATTTTCCTAGTATCCAACATTCTAAAAGCCCTCCCTTGATCTCAAAAACAGATAATTACATCATTCTTTCTCGTATGTCATTACAAACGACCCAAGGACATTTTCTGTTTTCACCACTTTAACTGTGAGGGTATCTCCTTTTTCGACATTTGGATTATCAGAAGATACAAAATTGAGATGCTCACCAGTTTGAATTGTGTATCCTAGAGCACCGTTAGGAACATATTCATCAACTGTAATTTCAACTGTTTTCCCGTTAATATCTTCGCCATTATTCAAAGCTGTTTCAGCTTCTTTTGTTGTGAAATCAGCCTTCTTCTCATTTGAACCACAAGCTACTAAGAACAAACCAATAAATAATGTCATAAATACAACTTTTATCTTTTTCATAATTACCATCCTTTTATTTTATTCTTAAAGTATCGCCTGGATACAACATGTAATTGTTCGGATCGATGCCATTTAGTTCATAAAGTGTTTCCACTGAAATACCAACACGCGCAGCTATTTCCGGAGGACCTTCACCAGCTTGTACGGTCGTATATTCTTCAACAGGTTGAGATGGAGCGCTATAACTCTCGTATGTTTGTTCCTGACTACTTACTGGAACTTCTGCAGGTTGGACGCTTTCTTCTGAGTATACAGTCTCATTTTCTGATGAGTAAGTTTGCGATTCTGCGGCAGTAGAATCAAATGGTGATTCTGTTAATTCCAAAGAAGCCGCCTTAGCATATTTTTCAACTAACTCTTGCGGTAGTTGCCCATTAAATTGCATCAATACTAGTTCATCTTCGTTAACTGCAGTATAAGAGAACAGCATTGCGGAATCTTTTCCAAGATCATCATAATATTTTTTAGTCGCTTTTAAGTCATCTAGATTATCAAAAGTTAGTAAGCGAGCGTTTTGCTGCTCTTCTTCGTTATCAGTTTCAATTAAAGAAAAGATTTTCGCTTTTGTAGCCGACATAGGGGCAATGCCAAAATCTTCTTTAGTCATATCCCGTGGGTTGTAAACTACAAGAGATTGCTGTGAGAATGCCTCAATTATATCGTCTATATTTGTAGCAGCTGATTCTGATGAGACAGTTGTTTCTTCTGTGGATGATGATGAGCTTGTTTCAACTTCTTTCTTTTTCGTATAAGGTTTCAAAACAAGCTTTTCTGCATCTGAATCGTCTTTATTTTGTTTTTCATCAGGTGTGAAGATTATATTTTCATCTTCTTTTGAAACAGTGTAATAGACAAAAGCTTTTTCATCATCTGTATCCTGAATTTTGATCGTATCTTTTTCTAAAGTGTACTCAAGTTTATAACTCATCTGATCTATAAGTTGTTTTGCTAAATCCTCACCTAATTTTTCCCAGTCGTCTTTTGCATTAGAAGCCATACTATCGGTATCAATAGACACTGACATTACGTGGTCTGAGAATGATAGAATCATGTTTGGATCATCATCGCTCGAAGTTTCTGAGATCCAATCATTTGCTTTTAGGTCTTCTGTCGTTATCTTTGTCCCACATGCTGCAAGAAAGAATATAGTAATTACAGCAATAACTCCCACACTAATCTTTTTCATTTTTACCCTCTTTTCATAGTTTTAGTTTTATTGTATCAAAATAAAACTTCGCTTACATCAAGCAAGCGAAGTTTTTTCGTTTTATTACCTATAAGGAGATATATAAAAAGGTAAATCTGTCTTTCCTAAAACTAACCATACATAAAATTCAATGCATTCGATGCCAAATAGGCATTCTTGAGACTCTGATATAGAATCAGGAAATTCATTAATAAAAGTTCTTAGATCGATATAGCCTTGTTCGTATTGTGTAATAAGATTCATATCAGTTACCGCCGGGCTTATACTTTGTGTTAGGTTCGTATTTTCGGAGAATTTTGTCTTGGGTCCTAACGTGATCAAACAGATAGTTTTCACCGTCTTTTTTAAATACATAAGCTAATTCTTCAGGGTAACCACTATAGCTTGACGGCACGGTAAAGTATGGTTTTCCAAAATTCTCCATCGTCCGAACAAACTGATCGTAAAGTAAGTGGGCTGGACCCATTCGTTCGATGAATTCATAGTAGTAGCGTTCAAAAGCATATGTTCGCTGGTGTGCAAGTGGTATTTGCATAGCAATCACTCCTATTCCATTTCAACTTCAGCTAAGGATTCGGAAAGTGTATCAAATAAATTTTCTTTTTCCATGAACCTTAGCCAGTCATTGTATGGATCCAAAGCCCTATTATTAGGAGCTTTGTCCATTCTTTTTACAGTCTGATAGATATTTTGAGCCGCTTGTTCCCACATACCGTTGATTGCTTTGTTTACTTTTTTATCGTTCCACTTGGCCTTTCCAGACCTTGCTTTGTTCTTAGAAATCTGGAATTCCTCAGCCTTTTGCATGAATACTTCGTAACCTAATAAGCGTTTTTCCAAAAGATCCTTAAAATCATTGTACTTCAATATGATCACTCCTTATGATTACTCACATTACCAGTATACGAACGTTTGTTCTTGTTGTAAAGCGGATATAAGAATTTTAGGGGGCAAAAAAGGGGCAAAAAAAGAGTTAATTAAGGTGAATAAATGACATATGTAAGACAGATTATTTTAGTTTATACCTTTTAAACGCTGATATATTAGCTCTTTAGTATTTCTAATATATGTCAATAATTAACTTACTCCGAATCAATTCGTTTTTGAATAAGCGCAAACCAACGTAAAATCATTAAGAAGACACTAGCAGGACAGCCCGCTGATTTCGTCAACCAATCGACGAAACAGCGGGCTGTTTTTTAGGTTAGAGTAAGCGCTTCTTATGACCACAATGTCTATGAGCAGTTAGTGGTATAAGGGGTCCGTTGTTCTGATAACCAAAAAAAGACCAGCCTGAAACATGGTCTTCTTTGGTTTTTAGTGATACGCAGCGGTTTGTGCCAACCACTCAATAAAATGGTCTGGCTGTTGCCTATCCTGTGCCACGATATTCCACTGCTGGTCTTTGCAACGAGTGCATTCATGCAGCAGCTGATAGCCTTTTTTGGAATGTTGGCGATAGTCGATCGGTCGCATCAGGCCATGGCAAGTATTTTGACGATCACCCGGGCGAATATCCACGTGTAACGAGTAGAGGCATTGGGGACAATGGTTGCGGTACGAACCATTGGTCAAGGGGGCAACAGGCGTACTGCAGTTTTTACAAACAAAGGTCGTGTTTTCATCTTTTCTCATTTTGCTTTCCTCCAAAAGAATGATTTCTTTTGAGAGAAAAGGGTTCCGTTCGTTCTTCATCAGGCTTCTTTGGCTAGGGACACATTCACCGTCCGTAACGATTACTTCTGCTTCCAGCTTCATGCGATTTCGCAATCCGTACCACGCTTAGTTTTTTTGTTTTGTGCTAAGCACTGTGTTGCGGCAGCCCACAACCCAGCAGTAAGTGTAGTCCAAAGTCACTGTCATTGGCGTCGTCCCCTAGAAAGCAATTGAGGAATGCTTTTTCCTAGAGTCCCTCCTATGTGTTTATGAGGGTATTATAGCAGAGAAAGAATTGGAATTCTAAAATAGATAAAAATATTGATCCTAATTATGGATTCGTTTTTCGTAAAAAATATAATGATTTATATATAATGCTCATATTTTTTGTATAAGTAGATAGCTTCCAGTTGAATTTTATTTATAAAAGAAGAGACACTGATTCATAGCATGGAGAAAGGGTAATTGAATGAAAGGAATGCCATGAGGTCTTCCGCTAACTAGAAAGCTGAAGATTCAAACGGAACAGTAGCAAAAAATGTATGAGACGCGATAGAAAAACCGAAGAACGAGCTGAGCGTTTTTCCTTGAAAAGGAGGCAGCTAGCTGGTTCTTCGGTTCTTTGTTGACGATGAAAGATTAATAGTACTCCCCGTGGCGATAGTCCCATGAGTTGAACTGATCAGAAAGGTACATTTGGATTTTTTCAACATCGAGTCCTTTACGGATCAAGACAGGTGCTGGCGTGATGGAGCGTTGGTCTCCTTGCTCTGGAATCAAGTTGCCGTCTTGGTCAACGAAAGAAACCATGACTCCTTGCTCATAGCGGGTTTCCAGCGTTTTATCTGGTTGGATCGATGCAACATAGTCGTTTCCTTCGATGATCAGATCGGCTTCTTGAGCGATTTGTTCACCGATCCCTTCAACAAGTCCACGATTTCCTTTGCCTGAAGGGTTCGCTGAGCTGGCGAAAAGCAATTTCTTTTTTTGATCCCAAAGTTCTTTTGAGATCTGCTCACCAGGGACACCGAATTTGATCACGAAACAGCTAGTTCCCCGAACGTCCGTCATCAATTCTTCTGAGCCATCGTTTGGGATATAGGCTTTTCCTGATTCTTTCCAAGGCAAAATCGCACCGAATAACACGTCATTGTTCCAACACGTTTCATAAACAGCGGCGGTTTCCGTATTTAATTCAGCTAGTTCGTGTAGCTGCTCCAATGAGCTGCAAAGAACGACACCTGGTTTATTACGTTTGCGATTCTTTGCCGAAAACTTGCGTTCCAGCCCTTTTTTATCAGAGACGGCAATAATATAGCCGACTTTGGTGGGGCAGACGATCACTTTGCCTTCTTCATTCAAATAGTTGATCGCTCGTTGGTTAGGTTCTCCTGTCCATGGGACTTGTTTTGCTTCATTCACTCTCTTCATCCTCCCTGTCTTCCAATGAATCGCCGTTATGAAAAATATAACGGAATATTCTGAAAATTCTGATTGAATATGGTTACCCTTGATGATAAGGGAATCAATCTGCGTAGTCAAGGGAATTTACACCAGAATGTAAAAAGAATAGGCCGGGGAAATCGAGTATCTGTAACGAGGACTAGGAAGAATGAGTGACAGCAACACTATTTTTTTCCGCTTTGTATGAAAAAAATGACTGTTTTTTATGTTATTTATATGGGAAGATAGGCTTATAGATAGAAGAATGCAATCAAATTGATAGTTTTTTTGAAAAAAAGAAAGAGGAATATCATGAGTGAAAAGAAAAAAATACGCAAGCTCTTGCTGGCATCGATTGTCGCTGGAAGTATCTATGGCGGCGGTGCCTTGCTTTTTGGGTTACTGGTCAGTTATAACGTTCTCTTGTTAGATGGAGTTTATACATTGATTGGTGCAGTGATGTCGCTGATTGCTTTATATGTAGCAAAGTATATCCAAGCCCAAGATTTTGAACGTTTCCCATTCGGTAAAGAGGCATTGATGCCATTAGTGGTATTTATTCAATATAGTATCATCCTGCTGATCTCAATTTATGGGATTATTGAGTCTGCCTTTAGTTTGTTACACGTTAGTGACGGCATGATTGATCCAATCGGTTTGTATTTCTCACTGGTTGGTACGATCTACTGTTTCTCTTTTTACTTGTACTTAAAAAAGAAACCACTGACTCATCCCTTTTATTGGGTGGAACTAGAACAATGGCGTTTCGGCTTTTTCTTTAGTCTGGGTGTTGTCGGTTCGTTTCTTGTGTCCTGGCTGATCCAAGCCAGTCCCTATGGAAATTTCGCAATGTATGTCGACCCAATCATCTCCATCGGGATCACCTTGTTCTTTATTCAGCTTTCGATTAAAGAGTTGAAAGCGGCCATTCTGGAATTGACTTCTTCAACACCGAAAGAAGAACTACGAGAGTCCATCATGACGATCGTTGAAAAAGAATTGCGCGCAGAAGAAGTGGTGGACTTTGTGTTACGTACCGCCAAAGTCGGCAATCAAGTCATTGTGGAATTAGATGTGGTGATTTTACCTGCCAGTCCTCTCGATACAGTTGGGCGGCAAGATCCCTTGCGAGAACGGTTGAATCAAGCAATCAGCCGACAGATATCCGGTTATTCCCTCTGGCTAAACATAAATTTTGTCGGAGACATCAAATGGGCGTATAGTGAGGAGTAAGAATGGCTGCTAGGCGGTCACTGACGGAATCAACTTGTGAAAATGACAAAGAAAAGAGGAAACAAATGACAATTCTGAAAACTTATGGAAAAATTACCGCAGCACTTTTTTTGCTAGCGGCAAGCATCAATTTATTTTTAGGCCCGCATCATGTGGCAGCTGGCGGTGTCAGCGGAATCGGTATTTTATTAGAGTCAGCACTCGGTTGGGATCGAGCGGCTGTTATTATGGTGTTGAATATTTTTATGCTTATTCTGGCCTATGCTTTCTTAGGGAAGGGGCCTTTTCTGAAAGTCCTCTATGGTAGTTTTGCTTTTCCAGTAGCAATTGCTTTAGTCCCAGAATATATGGTGGCTGAAGATCGGCTGCTTTCCGTGATATTTGGCAGTGCGATTTTTGCTTTAGGAGTAGCGATTTTGTACAAAAATCAGTCTTCCAGCGGCGGCACAACGATTCCACCGCTGATTTTCAAGAAATACTTTAATTTGAATCCAGCGATTGGCTTGCTGGCGACCGATGCGATCGTTGTTTCCATGAACTTGTTCGTTTTCGGGTTTGAAGAGTTCTTGTTTGCGATATTATCGATCGTGATCACCTCTGGTGTGATGACCTACATTGAAACGGGCTTTAACCGGAAGAAATCCATCATGATCTTAAGTGAGAACCACGTGAATGAGATTCGAGAAGCGGTCTTTGATAAAACAGCTCGTGGTGCCACTCTATTGGCTGCCCAAGGCGGTTACCAGCAAGCCGACAAGCAAGTGTTGCTGATCGTGGCCAGCGACCAAGAGTTTATGCAGATCAGACAAATCATTGAGACCATTGACCCAAAAGCGTTTGTGATCGTCAATAATGTCTCAGAAGTACTGGGCCAAGGCTTTAGTTATCACCCAATCGAATGAGCGTATTCTCGCTTGTTCAGCGTATGAAACCACCCTCGTCAAGTAGGCTATCTACTCGACGAGGGTGGTTTTTAGGGTCCATGATTTTCAAATAGCTTTACTCCGTAAAGTAATCGGGAAAGGCCTTTTCCACAAAAATCAAATCGTTATCAATGACATCAATGTGTTGTCCGACCAAGGGAGCAATTTTGGCTTGGTCTTTTTCTTTTAAAGTGGCTAAGATTTCTTCGTGATCCCGCAAAATAATTTCCCAAGACAATTCCTCCACCTCTAAACGTAAGAAGCGAAAGCGATTTAAAGGGAGATTGATCGTTTGTAGCCAATTCCAGACATTTTCTTTGTCGGCGATTTTATAAATCAACTGATGGAAGGCCTCGTCGAGTTGGAAAAACTCGATTTCATCCTTCAATTGGGCATAGGTCCGCTGCAAAACAACGAGTTTTTCTAGTTCTTTCAGCTGTTCTTCTGTAACGGCTTGGCAGGCAGCTACGAATACTTCTTTTTCAAGCGTCTCTCTGACAAAACGAGCTTCTTCAATTTGTTTGATACTGATTTTAGAAATATAGGTGCCGCTTTGGGGAACGACATGGATCAGTGCTTCACGGCGCAGACGAATAATTGCTTCACGGATCGGCGTCCTGCCAATGGTTAGCCGTTGCTCCAATTCCTTTTCAGATATTTTTTGACCGGGAATCAGTTTGGCGGTTAAGATCAACTCTTTGATTGATTCATAAGCTTGTGATTGAAAATTTGTAGGGTTCAACATAAACGCTTCTTTCTGTATCAGGCATTCAATTCCCTTCTAAAGAAAAACTCTGAAGGAAGGTGCCTAGGGATAGTTTTGAGTAATAAAACTAGTATATAAGTTGAATAACCTTTTGTAAAGGCTTGCAATTCAGTATAGAATGAACTAGAATACTAATATATCAGTTTCGAGAAAAAGGAGGAAGTAGGATGTTTGATTTTGCTGCCTTGGAGCAGGCAGGAGTTACGATGCCGATCGTTCCCAAAGAAGTGACGGATCAATCAGATACTCAGTTTCAATGGCTACACTTTGGTGGGGGAAATTTGTATCGGGCATTTCACGCAGAAGTAGCCCAAACGTTGATCGATCAACAAGCGCTGACAAAAGGAATCGTAGTTTGTGAAACCTTTGATGAACAGGTAATTGATCAAGTATATGCCCCTTACGAGAATGACATTTTAGAAGTGATCATGCACGAAGGGGGACGGTTGGAGAAAAAATTGCTCCAGTCAACGGCGGCTAGTTATTATTGCCATCCTTCCCGTGCTGCGAGTTATGAGCAAATACGCAAAGTATTTCAGGAGCCGTCACTACAGTTGGTTACCGTAACGATCACAGAAAAAGGCTATGGCTTAAAAGACAGTCAGGGGAATTTTTTACCTGTTGTCCAAGCGGATCTCGCTGCGGGTCCCCATCAGGTCAACCATACAATGAGCATTTTGGCTAGCTTTTTATGGGATCGTTTTCAATCAGGGGCACTTCCGATCGCCATGGTTTCCACCGATAATTTTTCGCAAAATGGGCTCCGTTTCCAAACGGCGATTGTCACCATTGCAAAAGAATGGCAAAAGCTGGGGCATGTTTCAGAAGCGTTTGTCCGATACTTAGAAAACAACGCGCAGGTGACGTTTCCGTGGTCAATGATCGATCGGATTACGCCAAATCCTTCAACAGCAGTTGCAGAAGAATTAGCATCAGCTGGCATTCAGCAGTTGCCAGTCATCCGAACCGATAAAGGAACGACGATCGCTCCGTTTGCTAATACAGAGGCGACTCATTACTTAGTGATTGAAGATGATTTTCCAAATGGTCGCCCGAATTTGGATAAAGCGGGGGTGATCTTGACGAGTCGAGAGATCGTCGACAAAACCGATAGTATGAAAGTCACAACTTGTTTGAATCCACTGCATACCGCAATGAGTTTGTTCGGCTGTTTACTCGGTTATACATCCATTGCTGCGGAAATGTCCGATCCTGATATTGTTGCTTTGATCAAAGGAATCGGCTATCGTGAAGGCTTGCCGGTAGTGGAAGATCCTGAGATCATTCAGCCAAAGAAATTTATCGATGAGGTGGTCGGCCTTCGTTTACCCAATCCGCTGATTCCTGACACTCCACAGCGGATCGCCGCAGATACCTCACAGAAAATCGCCATCCGTTTTGGCGAAACCATCAAAAAGTATGTGGAAAAAGAAGGCTCGGCTTCTGAGCTGACTTTCATTCCCTTAGCGATTGCAGGCTGGTTGCGTTATCTATTAGCGATCGATGATGAAGGCCATCCATTTGGCCCAAGTCCTGATCCCCTCTTAGCAGAATTACAAGAGAATTTACATGAGTGTCAGTTGGGGACAGTCGCCGATGTTCAAGGGATCATTCGACCAATCTTAGCAAATCCGCAGATTTTTGGTTTGGATCTCTATCAAGCAGGAATCGCTGAAAACGTGGGTCACTTGTTTGCTAAGATGCTGGCAGGAACCGGCGCAGTCCGTAAAACATTACATGAAACAGTAGAAGGGATCGAATAAAAAATGGAAATGACATTTCGTTGGTATGGAAAAGACTACGATAAAATCAAATTAGCAGATATCCGGCAAATTCCTGGGATGAAAGGCATTGTCGGCACACTCTTTGATTTGCCTGCTGGGGCAGTTTGGCCGAAAGAACGGATCAAGGCGCTCGTGGAAGAAGTCGAAGCAGCTGGACTTTCCCTCAAGGTGATCGAAAGTGTCAATATTCATGATGACATCAAGATTGGCTTGCCTTCGAGAGACCTGTATATCGAAAACTACAAAGAAACGATTCGAAATTTGGCAGCATATGGGATCGAAGTGATCTGCTATAATTTTATGCCGATTTTTGATTGGATCAAAACGGATCTCGATTATCGATTGGCTGATGGTTCTTCTACGATGGCATTTGAAAAAGCAGGGATCGACAAAGACCCAGAAGAGATCGTCAAAGAAGTCGAGGAATCAAGCTCTGGCTATACCTTGCCAGGCTGGGAACCAGAACGTTTGGCACATGTCAAAGAACTGTTTGCTGCGTATAAGGATGTCGATGATGACAAATTAAGAGAAAACTTTGCTTACTTCCTAAAAGCCATCATTCCCACCTGTGAAGAGGTCGGCATCAAGATGGCTGTTCATCCAGATGATCCCCCCTATTCGATTTTTGGTCTGCCGCGTATCGTTAAAAACCGCGATGATCTGGATTGGGTCTGCAACGTGGTCGACAGTCCGTCAAATGGCATCACACTTTGTACTGGCAGTATCGCCGAAGACCCAGACAATAATGTCTATGAGATTTTGGCTGAGTTTTGTCGCCGGGACCGGATTCCTTTTGCCCATGTTCGTAACATTCAATACTTGGGTAATGACAAAGACTTTTATGAAGCACCGCATCTCTCCTCTGAAGGTTCGTTAGACATGTATCAAATCCTAGAAGCGATGTACAAAAATGGCTTTGACGGCTACATTCGACCAGATCATGGGCGAATGATCTGGGGAGAGACGGGACGTCCAGGCTATGGCTTGTATGATCGGGCGATCGGCGCTTCTTACTTATTAGGGTTGTGGGAAGCCATCGACAAGAGCGTGGGGCGTTAAGAAAAGGAGCGAAGAAATGTTTTTAACTGATGATTTTATTTTGAAAAACAGCTTTGCCAAACAGTTATACCATGGGTATGCAAAAAAGCAGCCGATCATTGATTACCATTGCCATTTAGAGCCGAAAGAGATTTTCGAAAACCAAAACTTCACCAATCTCACCCAAGCGTGGCTGGCGGAAGACCATTACAAATGGCGCTTGATGCGAGCCAATGGTGTTGCGGAATCATTGATCACTGGCGATGCTGACGACTACGAAAAATTCTGTGCTTGGGCGCAGACCTTGGAGGCTTGCATTGGCAATCCCTTATATGTCTGGACCAATTTGGAATTGAAACGAATCTTTGGTATTGATGAGCGGTTGACACTAGCCAATGCAGCAAGCATTTGGGAAAAAGCCAATCAACAGCTGCAAACGAAGGAATTTTCACCACGAGGGCTGATCAAAAAGATGGCCGTTGAGGTGATCTGTACGACGGATGATCCCATTGATTCGTTGACGTATCATCAAAAGCTGGCAGAAGAATCCTTTGCTGTGTATCCTACCTTTCGTCCTGACAAAGCAATCAATCTGCAGAATCCAGAATTTCCAGCATACCTTAAGCAATTGGCTGTAGCTGCGAGCAAAGAGATCACTAGCTATCAAACGCTAGTTGAAGCATTGACCGTACGTATTTCTTATTTCCAGCAACAGGGCTGTCGTTTAGCAGATCACAGTCTGTCACGTCTTGGAGAGGAAGCTTATGATGTCGCTGCACTTGAAGCGATTTTTCAAAAGCGTTTGACCACTGAGACATTGACTAATGAAGAAATCAGACAGTTTCAAACCGGCTTGCTGATTGACTTGATGCGCCAGTATGCGAAACAAGGCTGGACCGCGCAATTGCATCTGATGGCGACTCGCAACAACAGTCAAAAGCTCTTCCAACAACGAGGACCTGATAGCGGCGGTGATGCGATGGGGGACGACCGTCTAGCGAGGGGCTTAAGTCGGACATTGGCGCAGCTTCAGGCGGAAAGCTTACTGCCGAAGACAATTTTGTATTCACTGAATCCCAAAGATTATCCGGTGTTGACTGCGCTGATGGGGGCGTTCCAAGAAGAAAGTAAAGGTAAGCTGCAATTAGGCTCTGCTTGGTGGTTCAATGATACGTATTCTGGCATGCGGCATCAGTTGACGACCCTAGCAGAAGGCGGGATTCTCGGAAACTTCGTCGGCATGCTGACGGATTCCCGCAGCTTTTTGTCTTATCCACGCCACGAGTATTTCCGGCGGATTTTGTGTCAGGTGATCAGTGAATGGGTGGAAGACGGTCAACTGCCAGCAGATGAAATATATTTAGGACAGATCGTCGCAGATATCTCTTATCACAATGCGAAAACCTACTTTGATTTTCCAAACTAATGACTACTCGATTCGTTCTTGGCTTACTAGAGAAGGGATCGAGTTTTTGTACGGCTATTGCTAAAGTTGCGTCTGTTCATTTACTATTGGTAGGGAATCCAGTACTATGATAGAAAGATCAAAGAAGGAGCGAACAGTATGAATCCATTCTATGAAGAAGTCTATGCGCTGGCGCGGCAGATCCCTTTTGGTAAAGTCGTCTCCTATAGTCAGATCGCATGGAAATTGGGACAAATCAACGGTGCGCGGGCAGTCGGTCGAGCGATGCGCTTGAGCCCTCAGGATGTCCCTGCCCATCGAGTCGTGCGGGCAGATGGCGTCTTAGTTGGTCCTACCGCCAATGTGCGAAAAGCAGCACTCGTCGATGAAGGGGTGGTCTTCAAAGCCAGTGGTCGTATCGATATGAAGGCTTGCAGTTGGTCCATGAGCGAGATCGCTCCCGCTCAAATGAAGGATCCGTTATGAAAAAACGTGAATTTATCGTACAAGATCTGTTGAGTAAAATCTATCAGGAAGAATTTTCTGCCGGCAAACTACCCAACCAAAGAACCCTTGCGCAAACCTATGGTGTTTCTCGGTTTACGATCCAGCAAGCAATCAAAAACCTTGAAGAGATCGGGATCGTCAAAGTGGTTCAAGGCTCAGGGATTTTTATCCATGAAAAATGGGTCAAAAACCCAATGATCTTTAATTCCTTGACCCGCACCCCTTATGACCGAATCCGTTCCAAAATGATTTCCTTGAATAAGGCGGCAGCAACGTTGGATGAACAGCAGATTTTCCAAATAGGCCCAGACGAGGAAGTCTGGACCTTTGAACGAGTGCGGATCGTTAATTACAAAATCGAACAGCTGGAGACTTCTAAATTGCCCGTCAGCCTATTTCCCGAATTGACACAAGAAATCGTGGAGCACTCGATCCAACGCTATGTCGAAAGCTGCGGATACCGCATTTCCCACTACATCACCAGCTATACTCCCATCACCACATCGACCGCGCAATCCGGCATTTTATTGTGCAAGCGGGGGACGCCAGCAATGCAGATCAGCAATCGGGCGATTTTAGAAGACGGCCGCGTGTATGAGTTCAGCAATATCGTTGCCATTGATTATGCCGTGACCTACATCCGTCCCTTTGACCGTGAGATCCATCGCTCACGCATCGATTGATTTCGGGAAAGCAAAGGTGCCAGTTGAGTCGTCTTTACCCAGAGAGAACAAAAGACATCCCCTGTCGGTGGACAGGAGATGTCTTTTGTTGTGTTTAAGGAGTGATCAATGTGCCGTCTGGTGTACGGCTCTGGGTCCATTCATGAGGACGGTAAACCACGGGAAATTCCGCAGCTGCTGCTTCATCAAACGTGATCCCGATCCCACTTTTCTCGATGGGATAAAAATAGCCATTTTTTGGTTGCGGACTGCCACCAAAGACCGATTGGGTATTTGCTGGGATCGCAATCGTTTCTTGGATCGCGGCATTGTGGAGATGGATATTTAGATGGGTGTTGACGGCTAAGCCGACAGGGCTGATATCAGACGGTGTGTGCCAAGCGATCCGAATGCCCATCGCATCGCAGAAGTGAGCCAATTTCAATGCTGGCGTGATCCCACCGATTTGTGAGACATGGGCACGCATAAAGTCGATCTGTTGATTTTTGACCAGCTCTTGCCATTCCATCGGATTATTGAACAATTCGCCGGTCGCGATCGGGGTCGCCGACTGGCTGCGGAGTTGCTGCAACCACTTGTTTTGATCCGGCGGCAAAATATCTTCGAGGAAAAAGAGATTAAAAGGTTCAGCGGCTTTTGCAAATTGAATCGCTTGGTTTGGATGCAGCCGTTCATGCACGTCGTGCAGCATTTGGAATTGATTGCCGTATCGTTCTTGGATCGCAGCAAACATCTTCAGTGTCGTATCCATGTAGTCCGTTTGATCAAAATAGGAACCTGCGATGGGCTGATCGGGTGTTTGCAGTTGGCTAGGATTTCCACCATAAAAGCCTAATTGGCAACGGATATAGCGATACCCCTCAGCCAAGAAGCGATCGATTTCTTGGTAAAGGTCTTCGAGATTATCTGCCACGGCATGAGTATAGGCGGGAATCGCCGTACGCGCTTTTCCACCTAACAGTTGATACAATGGCATATCGGCTAATTGTCCCTTGATGTCCCATAAAGCCATGTCGACTCCTGAGATGGCATTGTTGGTGATCGGACCATTCCGCCAGTAAGAATTGACATTCATCACTTGCCAAAGATCTTCGATTTGATTGGCATCGCGGCCAAGTAAGAGGGGGCGTAAATACTCGTCAACGACGGTTTTTACGGCTAGTGGGCGAAACTGGAAGGTTGCGCAACCTAACCCAGATACGCCTTTGTTCGTTTCTACTTTAACGACAACAAGGTTATGGCGATCAGGTTTGATCGCAAAGGCTTTGACGTCGGTGATGATCGTTGGTGTCATTTCATTCACTCCAATTTTTGTCTCTAGGTGCTATAGCCATTGAAACATGCTTGGCAACCGCTGTCAATTTGGTCTAATAAAAACTGAATATACACCATAAAACCAGTCCAATTTTTGAGTGTTTTATAATGAAACGTTGATATATAGCGTTTTTATTCTGTTTTTATCAAAAAAGGACTGGTTTTACAAGTCTGTGTGAGCATGCTACTATGTGTGTGAAAACGGAAACACCTGAAAGGGCGCCCGTCAAAAGGATCAGGACCGTTAGCAAACAACAGGGGGAAAAAAAGATGACCAAAGAAGACATCGTAAAACAGATCATTAAAGATGTTGGCGGATCAGACAATATCAACAATGCGTGGCACTGTATGACTCGCTTGCGTTTTGATTTAAAGGATGAGAAAAAAGTCGACTATGCGGCGTTAGAAAAAACACCCAAAGTCGTAGGAACAAAATATCAAAGCAATCAGCTGCAAGTAGTGATAGGAACGGACGTTGCTGATTATTATGCACCTCTAGCCAAAGAATTAGGTCTTGATGAAGCGAACCAAGGGGAAACATCAGAGAAAAAAGGCGCCGTTTCCTTATTTATGGATACCGTTTCTGGTGTTTTTGGTCCGATCGTTCCAGCTATCGCTGGCGCAGGAATGATCAAAGGATTGATGGCTGGATTGGTGGCATTGAATGTCATCTCTAATCAAACAGATACCTATTTAGTGATCGACATGATTGCGAGCGGCGTATTTACATTCTTGCCATTTTTTGTTGCTGCTTCTGCCGCTCGGATTTTTAAAACCAATCAATATTTAGCGATCGCAATCGCGGCAACGCTGCAATTTCCAACGATGACCAATGCGGTAGCCGAAGGGAGCATTTCCGCCTTTCGTTTGTTCGGCGTATTGCCAGTACCCGTCTTTAACTATGCAGGGACAGTGATTCCCATTATCTTTGCTGTGCTGGCGCTCAGTTATATTTACCGTTGGGTCGATAAACTCTTACCACAAGTGCTGCGTACCGTGTTTACACCGACGATTTCGTTGTTTGTCGCTGGTATCTTGACATTAACGGTCATTGGTCCAATCAGTATCCATCTAGGAAACTTATTGGCTGCTGGCGTGGCTGGGTTATTCACTATCTCGCCTGTCTTAGCAGGAATCGTGGTAGGGGCGATTCGACCAATCGCAATCTTCACGGGACTGCATCATGCCATGACCCCGATCGCTTTGCAAAACTTTGCCAATCAAGGATATGATATGCTGATGCCAATGATGTTTATGGCAAATATGGCAATCACCGGCGCAACAGCAGCTATTTATTTCAAAGTCAAAACCAAAGAAGAAAAATCGATCATTCTATCGTCGGCGGTTTCAGGCTTGTTAGGGATCACAGAACCTGCGTTATTCGGGATTTTGTCGAAGTATAAAAAAGCCTTTATCGCAGCAACAGTTGGTAGTTCTGTGGCTTCTGCCTTCATCAGTTTCTTCGGTGTTCGTATTTATGGGTACATTCTTTCAAGTATCTTTAGTTTGCCAGCCTATATCGGGGAATACTTTATCTACGCTGTTCTAGGGATCATCTTGGCGATCGGCTTATCCTTTGCCATGAGCTGGTTCTTGGTGCCAAATCAAGCAGCAGAAGGCGATCGTTACACCAACGAAGTGGATCTGCATGCCGTGACCCATGGTGAATACGTCCCATTAGAAGATGTACCAGATGAAGTTTTTTCAACGAAAATGATGGGAGAAGGCTATGCCATCGAGTCACAAGATGGCCAAATCTTTGCACCAGTCAGTGGCGAAGTCACCACTGTGTTCCCTTCAAAACATGCCGTCGGGATCAAAACCCAAAACGGCGTTGAAGTTCTTGTGCATATGGGGATCGATACAGTTTCCCTTGGCGGTCAAGGCTTTGAAGTCTTTGTCAAAGCTGGGGAGCAAGTCACTCCGCAAACCAAACTGGCACAAATGGATCTGCCGTTTATCAAGCAGCAAGGCAAAGAAACCATGGTGATCGTTTTGATCACCAACATGGATCGCGTGCAGCAATTTTCTGGAAGTACTGATTTAGAAGGCAGACACCAAGCCGGGGCATTACTGGAAAAAGTTGTTTTGAATGTCTAATAAAAGAAAAAAGATGAGCTTCGTTAACGAAGTTCATCTTTTTTCTTTGCAATTAACTACGCAGCCCGCGGCCTTTTTGGATCAAGTACCAGCATACGCTGTATAAGACAACAATGAACAAGACCAAAATACCGATGGATAGGAAAATTGGGACATCGATGGTGCCTAAAAAGCCGTAGCGGAAACCAGAGATCATATACACGATCGGGTTGACTTTGGAGATCGTTTGCCAAATCGGCGGTAGCATGCTGATGGAGTAAAAGACGCCTCCAAGATAGGTCAATGGTTGTAAAACAAAGGTTGGCACGATGGAAACATCGTCAAAGGATTGGGCGAAGATCCCATTTAGCAACCCTGCTAATGAAAATAAGATGGCGGTCATGACTAGGGTTAAGACAACGATGACCCAAGAATACACATGTAATGGCACGAAGAAAAGGGAAATGATGGTCACCAATGTGCCCACCAAGATACTACGGCCAAGTCCGCCAAAGACAAAGCCCCAAATGATGACGTGGGTAGGAACCGGCGCCACTAAGAGTTCCTCAATGTTTTTTTGAAACTTCTGTGAAAAGAAGGAAGAAGACACATTAGAGTAAGAACTAGTGATCGTCGACATCATGATCAGCCCAGGAACGATAAATTCCATATAAGAAAAGCCGCCCATTTCGCCGATGCGGCTGCCGATCATTTTCCCAAAGATAATAAAGTATAAGGAAGTAGTGATGACGGGTGGGACGAGGGTCTGCACCCAAATCCGTAGATAGCGGTTGGTCTCTTTGACCGCTAAACTTTTTAAGGCTGTAAAATAAAGACTAAACATGGTTTTCCTCCGCTTCGTGTGCTTCTTCGGTGATTTTCAAAAATAGTTCTTCCAAGCGATTGGATTTGTTGCGCATGGAGAGGACATTGATCCCTTGCTGGCTGAATTGAGCAAAAAGATCGTTGACGCCTTGGTTTCGAGCGACTTCAACGGCGATGGTCTGTTCATCTTCCATTTGGATCGGATATCCAGTGATCGTTGGGGCTTGTTTGATCGGTGCGATATCAAAAAGAAAGGTTTCAAATTGCAGTTTTGCCAACAAGGATTTCATGCTGGTGTTTTCGATCAGTTCACCAGATTGGATGATACCGATGTTGCGGCAAAGCATTTCCGCCTCTTCTAAATAATGGGTCGTCAAAATGATCGTTGTGCCATTTTGGTTCAGCTCCCGCAAAAAGCTCCACATTTCCCGACGCAATTCGATATCGACACCTGCCGTCGGTTCATCCAAAATCAATAGCCGTGGTTCATGCATCAGGGCACGAGCGATCATCAAACGGCGTTTCATCCCGCCCGACAGCATCCGCGCACGAACATTGCGTTTTTCCCACAAATTCGACTGCTTCAAGTATTTTTCGCTGCGCTTGATGGCTTCGTTGCGGGGGACACCATAATACCCGGCTTGATTGACCACGATCTGCTGGACCGTTTCAAAGGGATTGAAATTGAATTCTTGGGGAACTAGACCAATCTGTTGTTTGACTTGGACCAATTCTTTATCTAAATCGTAGCCGAAGACTTTGACGCTTCCGGAAGATTTATTGACAAGAGAGGTGATAATGCCGATGGTGGTGGACTTTCCAGCGCCGTTTGGGCCTAACAAGGCATAAAAGTCGCCTTCTTCCACCGTCAAATTTATGCCCCGCAACGCTTCAACGCCGGTAGCATAGACTTTGCGTAAATCGGTTAGTTCTAGTGCATAGGTCATGTTTGTTTGAACTCCTTCTATGTATGATGGTTTATTCTATCATTTTTTTTCAAGAAGAACCGCATGTTTTGATTTTTTCATTCGATTAGATAACGATTGTTGCTAATTGATTAAAAGTGGGAAAGAGACAAAAGAAAAAACGACCGTTTGATCGTTTTTTCGATAAAGTCGATTGTTAGCATAAATACCGTTCTGGTCGTTCTGTCTGTCCTAGTAAGTAATCGACAGAGACATTATAGAGGGAAGCTGCGTGTAGCAGCGTCAATACATCGGGTAAGCGATCGCCTGCTTCATATAAGGTGTAATCGGGGTAAGGCACATCGAGATGCTGGCATACTTCTTTTGGGCTCAATCCGCGTTCTTCTCTTAAAAATTTGAAGCGGCATCGCAAGGTGTCTAATAAAAAAGCTTCTTCTAATGTCACTTTGCGGTCCTCCTTAAAAAAATCGCGCTTCCTTTCGCACTGTTCTCTTTTTATTGTACCAACAAAAGCAAAATATGCGAAGTAATTCACATGAAGGTCGATCGGTTTTTGTTAAAAAGTGAAACAAATGACTTGCTCTGAGACGCGTTTCATACAGTATGCTTGATTCATAAAAAGGAAGGCGGGATGAAAAAATGAATACGTACATGAAGAAAAATGGTGCGGAATGTTGTTATGTAACGTTGGCTTTTGATGGACAACAATTGGTATTGACGAAACCAAAAGGGTTCTTTCAAGAACGGTTGGTAGAAATTCCGGTGGATGAGATCAGTCATTTGACATGTGATGAACACTTCGGTTCTCAGCGGATCGGTTTTATTCATCACAATGATTACTATGAATTTTATACATGTGGGTTAAGTGTGATAGACTATATGAAAGAACAATTATTCGTTTAAGGAGCAGTGAGTCATGGCAAACATTCGGGATATTGCACGCTTGACCGGTTATTCGGTCTCCACAGTTTCACGAGTCATTAACAACAAGCCGTATGTAAGTGAAGAAAAGCGTCGTAAGATCCTGGCTGTCATGGAAGAGGTCAACTATATTCCGAATTACACGGCACGGGCATTGAGTGTTGGCAAAACCAAAAATATTGGTGTGATTCTGCCATTTGTCAATCATCCGTACTTCGATCGCTTGTTGAGCGGCATCACGACAGCAGCGTTTGCCCGGGGTTATAAGGTGACGCTTTTAGCCACGAACTATGATCCGCAAGTAGAGGAAGCGTATTTGCAAGAATTTGCGGCGAAAAGCTTTGATGCCTTGATCATTGCCTCGCGGGCGAATCCGATCGAAACCTTATTGCCTTATCGTTCTTACGGTCGCATCGTCTTTTGTGAGAATATCCCGTATTTGACTGACGGCTGCACCTATATCGATCGGGAGGAATCGATCAAAGAAGTCTTTACGTATTTTAAGGAACAAGGTATCCAGAAAATCGGCGTGACATTGGGACGTAGCCGTAAGCTAAGCAGCAATTCAAAAATCACGGTCCGTTTGGCTCATGACTATTTTCCGACCTTTTCCGAAGACTTGATCTTTTGGGATTGTTTGACGGAAGAAGATGGCAAAGAAGCAGCTGCTTATTTTGCAGATAAAGGGGTCGAAGCGATCTTCACCAATGGGGATCATGTTGCAGCTGGGATCCAGTCGCAGGCGCCGGGAGAATGGCTTGTGATTGGACGGGACAATTTATACATCAGCGAGCTGCTGCAGCTTTCAACGATCGATCATCACTTGCAAGCTTGCGGGGAGACTGCCGTCCAATTGGCGATAATGGAAAAAAGCGGCAACTATCGCATGCCCTATGAGTTCATCAAACGATAGCATAGACGAAACGATGCGCAAACAAAGCCCCTGAGCGGGCAGTGCTTGCGCATCGTTTTTTTAATGGGATTTGGTGTAATGGTCAATGATCTGTTTCAACAGCTGGGCGCTGCCGACACCCGCTTTTTGATCGTAATAGGCGGTAAAACGCTCGTCTTGAACGTACATTTCCCCTAAAGATCGGTGATATTCTGCTGAGTAAAAGGGCGCTGCTTGTGTAAGCCATGCTTGATGCGCAGCAAAAGCCATTTGGGCTTTGTCAGAAGGGATTCGTTTTCCTTCCTTTTCAGTCAATAGCTCTTTTAACAGCTGCAATAAGCGGTTTTCGTTGTCGGTCAGTGCTTGATAATCGACTTGGGTAATCTGCTGCCACTTTTGGTTGCTTTGTTCGATGATTTCCTCACCGTAGGCTTCTCGTAACTCGGCACCGTAGTTTGCTTCGTTTTCACGAATTTTTTGTTCCTTAAAATAACTGAATTTCTCTTGATCGGTCATCGTCTTTTCTCCTTCATAATAATCAATTGTTTGCGCTAAGGTGGTCAAAAGACTGTCCAGGGCTGCTCGTTCTTGTAAAAGCTGTTGGTAATGCTGCAACAAGACCGTTTGGATCGACGCTTGCGGCTCATCCAAGATCCCGCGGATCGTTTCTAATGACAGCCCAAAAGACTTAAAATACAAAATCTGCTGTAGGCGATCGACTTCCTGCCTCCCGTAGATACGGTAACCAGCTGAGTTGGTGCGTTGCGGTTGTAACAACTTGATCTGATCATAATACCGCAGGGTACGGCTGCTGACTCCTGACAGTTTGGCTAAGGCACTGATCGTATATTCCATCGGCTTTTCCCTCCTTACACCTGTATCCTAAAGGTTGACGTAACGACAAAGTCAAGAAAATTTTTTTGCGTTTTTTAAAATGTGCTATAATTATAACAAAGAAAGGAAGATAAGATGCAAATAGTTTTTTCTGATATTGATGGGACGTTTCAAGAAATGGGGCACCCGATTCATGAGATCAATAAAGAAGCCATCCGTTGTTTGCAAGCCCAAGGAGATCACTTTGTGTTTGTCACAGGGCGAGGATTTGAGCTTGTTCAAGATATGATGGCGGAAGAAGGCCTTTCCTGCGATGTGATTTTTGGAAACGGCGCTGGTCTGATGGTAAAAGGAGAAGCGCCTGTTTTGACGCATACCTTGCCCTATAAGACCTTGGCGCAAGTGATTGGTATCTTAGAAACAGAAGAGGTTTTTTATTTCTTACATACTGACCATGGCATCATTTCCCCACAAGCGCATTTGTATGAAGCGCAATTTCAAGAAAGCCGCAAGCAGTTACTCGCGGAGTTAGGGGAGCGAGGACAAATCATCGCTGACTACAAATACGAGTTCTTCTACAACGAATGTCTTCATAAAGACGACGTGCTGCAGTTTATGAAGGAACATCCAGAGATAAAGGTCATCAAAATCGAACTGATGGAAGCGTCAGACGAAAAAAGAGAACGGCTGCGGGAGATGATCCAATCAGAAACGGCTGCGATTTTTCAATCCTTTGTCCAAACACTGGAGATCGTTGATCCATTGGCGACCAAAGGTGCCGCGATCCGTTCCTTTTTAGAAGCTTTTCCCGCTGCCAAAAGCTATGGGATCGGTGATGGTGAAAATGACCTTGCGATGTTTGAAGCGGTGGATGTTTCTTTGGCTGTAGCAAATGCCAGCCCAGCGATCAAAGCAGTTTGTGATCGAACCATTGAGCGCGCGGAAGACGGCGGTGTTGGCCGCTTTATTTTAACAGAATTAGTTTCGAGAGAGGATGTTGTGCATGAAGTTGATTGAAACCCCAGTAAACCAAAATCTAAATATGGAAACTTTTTACCCGAACATCTCCAAGTACCTATTCGACAAAATAGCGATCAAATACTATAAATTGTACTCGCTTGATCGGACGCAGATTCTCTATGTGGATAGTTTTGATACGATTTCTTTAGTATTGATCAACAATAAAAAGAAAATCAGTCGGGAAGAAGTCGACACAGCGATTCATCGTTTGCTGAAGGTCGATCGCAAAGACGTGACCGTCAATGTTAATATTCGTAAAGAAATGGAAGCAAGAGGCATCACCTTTTCTAAACCGAGAAAAGATGTCATTCTTGTTCAATTGCCTGTGAAAGAACACTAGTTGAAAGAAGTTGGGACATGCACGTTGCAAGAGTAATCAAACGTTGAACAAAGGGGCGACCTTATACGAGCGCGTAAATAATGCGCAATAAGTAGGAGGTTGACCCATGCTTTGAGCAATTTGTTCTCAGGTGGATTGTCTTGTACTGGCAAAAACCCAACTTTTTTTTGAAAAAACAAGTTTTTCTGTCTTTTGTGTTTTTTTTGCTATAATGAGAAGAAGTAAGCTAGAGGGAGTAAGAACATGCAGAAATTATTTAAAGATGACAGCTTGACGCTACACACCGATCTCTACCAAATCAACATGATGCAAACCTATTGGGAGTTAGGCAGAGCCGATCGTAATGCGGTGTTTGAATGCTATTTCCGTGACATGCCTTTTGAAAACGGCTATGCGATCTTTGCCGGTCTGGAACGATTGATCGATTATTTGAACGATTTATCCTTTTCAGAAACGGATATTGCCTACTTGCGAGAAATCGGCGGCTACCCAGAAGCCTTTTTAGAGTATCTAAAAGAGTTCAAGTTTGCTTGTACCGTTCGTTCAGCGTTAGAAGGCGATTTGGTCTTCAACAATGAACCGATCATTCAAGTAGAAGGGCCGTTGGCACAAGCGCAGCTGATCGAAACAGCGTTACTAAATATGGTCAATTTCCAAACCTTGATCGCCACGAAAGCTGCCCGCATCAAATCCGTGATCGGCACGGATCCCTTGTTGGAATTTGGTTCACGGCGGGCACAAGAATTGGATGCAGCCATTTGGGGGACTCGAGCGGCCTATATTGGCGGAGCGGATGCAACGAGTAATGTGCGGGCAGGGAAGATTTTTGGCATCCCAGCCAGCGGAACCCACGCCCATTCCCTCGTGCAATCCTACGGCAATGACTATGATGCATTTATGGCGTATGCCCAAACCCACAAAGATTGCGTATTCTTAGTCGATACCTATGATACATTGCGCTTAGGTGTGCCAAATGCGATTCGTGTGGCCAAAGAGATGGGGGATAAAATCAATTTCTTAGGTGTGCGGATCGACAGCGGCGATATGGCGTATATCTCGAAAAAAGTCCGTGAACAGCTGGATGAAGCGGGATTCACGGAAGCCAAAGTCTATGCTTCCAATGATCTAGACGAAAATACGATTTTAAGCTTGAAAATGCAAAAGGCGAAAATCGATGTGTGGGGTGTCGGCACCAAGCTGATCACCGCTTACGATCAACCGGCATTAGGTGCGGTTTATAAACTGGTTGCCATCGAAAATGAGCAGGGAGAAATGATCGACACCATCAAATTATCCAGCAATGCCGAAAAGGTTTCGACCCCTGGGAAAAAACAAGTCTGGCGGATCACCCGTAAATCGGACGGCAAGTCCGAAGGCGATTATGTCACGTTATGGGAAGAAAATCCCCAAGCAGCAGACGAACTGTTCATGTTCCATCCTGTTCACACTTTTATCAACAAAACAGTGACGGACTTTGATGCGCGACCATTATTGCAAGACATCTTTGTAGATGGCCAGCAAGTGTATCAAGTGCCTGACTTAGAACACGTCAAAGCCTATGCGACGAATTGCTTGGATTCCCTTTGGGATGAGTACAAACGTGATTTGAATCCACAGAAATACCCAGTCGATCTCTCGCAAGAATGCTGGGATCATAAAATGCGCACGATTGAAAAAGTACGCAAACAGACCAATGGCGCGATTTTGTAATCCGCAACTGCGCTGGTCCTAAGATCAGTCAGCTGCTTCAAAAAATAAGAGGAGGCGTTTCTATGACCATGCAACAAGAAATTATCAAAGAATTAGGAGTCTTACCGACCATCGACCCGAAAGAAGAAGTTCGTAAGAGTATTGATTTTTTAAAGGCGTATCTGCAAAAGAATCCGTTCTTGCATACGTTTGTCTTGGGGATCAGTGGTGGACAAGATTCGACGTTAGCCGGCCGAATCGCGCAATTGACGATGGAGGAAATGCGTAGCGAAACCGGGAATCCCAACTATCAGTTCATAGGGGTACGCTTACCTTATGGGGAACAAGCAGATGAAGAAGATGCCAAAAAAGCCATTGAATTTATCAAACCAGATATTGAGCTGCGGGTAAACATCAAAGCCGCCGTCGATGCCCAAGTGCAAGCGGTGGAAGAAGCAGGCTTAGCGGTTTCTGACTTTAATAAAGGCAATATCAAAGCCCGTCAACGGATGATCACACAATATGCCATTGCGGGTGAAAAAGCAGGGGCTGTTCTGGGAACAGATCATGCTGCGGAAAACATCACCGGCTTCTTTACGAAGTATGGGGATGGCGGAGCCGATATTTTACCACTATTTCGTTTGAATAAACGCCAAGGCCGTCAACTCTTGCAATACTTAGGCGCGCCAGAAGCGTTGTATACAAAAGTCCCAACTGCGGACTTGGAAGATGGTAAACCTTTAGTGGCAGATGAAGCAGCTTTAGGAGTGACCTACAACGACATCGATGACTATTTAGAAGGCAAGGAAATTTCGGCTGAAGCCCAACAAACCATTGAAAACTGGTGGAACAAAACGCAACACAAACGCCACTTGCCCGTCACGATTTTTGACGATTTTTGGAAATAAACGAAACCAGTGATTCCGTTCCATTCAGATAGAAAGAAGAGTCTAGGGGGCAAGAAACCTTAGACTCTTTTTATATGAGGGTTGCTTTCTTTAAAAATAACAAAAGCTTCTTGCCCTGGCTTTACTTTCTTGTCCTGAAAGCATAAAATACGGGGGTACCTAGAACGTGTAGAAAAGGAGGAATGTTCCTTCGTGAAAATAAATAGCCATCCTTATCTGAAGATCGCATTAAAAGGCATCGCCATCGTCCTGTTGATCATTTTCAGTAATTTATATTTGCAATGGTGTCAAAACAATCTTTCCGTTGAATTAGCCTTGAAATTTGCCTTTTCGTGGCATACAGCAAAGTTTTTCTTGGCTTGTGGGGTGTTACTGCTGGTGTATGGGGTGTTTGCCAGCTTGGCAGGTTCGGTACTGATCGGGGGCATCTTTTATAGTGTCGTCATCGGAATCTTAGGATATGCCAACCACACGAAGATGGTCTATCGCCAAGAACCAATCTATCCCGATGATTTAAAGATGGTCACTCAATTCGACCTTCTACGAACTATGATCGGCAATGGCGCCTTTTTCTTAGCCATCCTCTTCGCTCTGGCGGCGATCGGAGCGATCGGCTGGAGTATCTATCGCAGCCGCAAATTAAACCGGCGTTTGCAAGTGATGCGAGGGGCAGTGCTGGTCGTATGCTCGCTAGGCTTAGTCTATGTTTCTCACTTCAACGACAGCAACAACCTTTTACGCAAAGCCTACAATCAGACGGCGCTCTGGATTCCGTATTCACAAAAAATGAACTATTACAATACGGGATTTATCGGTGGGTTTTTGTACAACTTGCGGGTAGATGCCATGACGAAGCCTGAGGGGTATTCAAAAGAAGCGATCCAAGCGATTGCGGACACCTACAATGCACAGGCGGCGGAGAAAAACCAAGATCGTGAAAGTGAAGCTCCGAATATCGTTTATGTGATGAGTGAAAGCTTTTCCGACCCGAGCCATTTAAATGGCTTGTCGATCACCGGCGATCCGTTGAAAGACTATTACCACGTCGCTGATCAAACCATCAGTGGAAAAATGCTTTCGCAAAATTATGGGGGCGGTACGGCAAACATCGAGTTTGAAGCGTTGACTGGTTTTGCCATGGGTCTATTGAATCCGCAAATGACGACACCTTATACGATGCTGGTGCCGAAATTGACGCAACTGCCATCCCTCGTTTCTTTCTTGGAACAGTCCGGGTATACGGCAACGGCGATCCATCCTTACGATACATCGATGTACAAACGCAAGGATGTCTATGGGGTGATGGGGTTTGAACAGTTTATCGATCAAGAGACGATGACCTATACCGACAAAATCGAAAATAATCCTTACATCTCTGATGAGGCGGCCTACAAAGAAGTGCTGGCATTGTTGGAAAACGATCAGCAACCGCAATTTGTCCATTTAGTGACGATGCAGACCCATATGCCCTATGCTGGCAAATACGATACGCTGAATTACCAAGCGAGCGGTCCGGGCAATATGGCTTCCTTGGAAAACTACCTACAGGATATCTCTTATAGCAGTACAGCGTTGAAAAACTTTGTGGCTGAATTAGAGCAGCTGGATCGGCGAACGCTGGTCGTCTTTTGGGGCGATCATTTACCAGGCATTTATGCCGATGAGATCAAGGATCAAAATGAAACGGCTGCCCTGCATGAAACCGAGTTTTTGATGGTTGATTCGCAAGGGAATTTTGCACCAGAAGATGTACCAGTAACAAGTCCTTTTTACTTTGCGCCGAACCTATTAGAAGCCAGTGATCAACCAACCAGCGGGTTTTACCAGTTGTTGTTGGCCTTGCAAGATGAGTTGCCGGCTTTTGAACTGGGTCAATATTATCAAGAGGGACAATGGCAGACGACTCTTGCGTTGGATCAAGAAGCCCAAGAAATCTATGATGCCTATAGTTTGATCCAATACGATGTGCTACAAGGAGAGCAATACAGTTTAACGACTGGTTTGTTTGACTAAATGAAACATAAAATAGCGCCCTATCCTGTGACTGACACTGGGATAAGGCGCTTTTTTGTGTGTGAAGTTATAATTCCTGCCATTTACGGTTTTGATCAAAATCATTGGCGGCGGCATAGGCGTCTTGAACGATCATTTCAGGGTAGCCCATGACTTTTAAGAGGGCGATCGCGTTGCGGCTCAAGGCAGGACCGGATTTGACCTTATAATCAAAGGAGATGCCGTCATCTTCCGTGACTTGTTCAGAAAAATGAATGTTGCGGCAATCATTTTTCAAAATTTCAGTCAGCTCAATATCATGGGTAGCGACAAAGGCTAATGATGGGTAGGCTCGCAACCAATGGATGATGCTAGCAGAAGAAGCGATTCGTTCCACCGTATTGGTTCCTTTTAAAATCTCATCAACAAAACAGTAGCAGCGCTGTTTCGTGGCAACGGTATCTAGCAGGCGTTTGATGGATTTGATCTCCGCCACGAAATAGCTGTCGCCTTCAAATAGATCATCTTCGACAGCCATCGAGGTAATGACGTGACCAGGAACCATCGTAAAGGTTTCAGCTACTGCTGTCTGGATCGTTTGTGCCAAAATACAGTTGATGGCGACACTTTTGACATATGTCGATTTGCCTGAGGCATTGGAGCCAGTTACAAGGGTATTGTGGGTCCAAGTGACATCATTCATGACTGCTTCACTCAGAAGGGGATGATACGTACCCGTTGCTTCTACACCTCCGCTTGTTTGGAAGGTCGGTAGGCAAGTGATGGGCATATACGTGCGAAAATTTAAAATGGCGGCTGCGACTTCCAATTTTCCCAGCAAATTCCACAGATCGATGGCTGCTTGTTGGTGCTTTGCCAGGGTAGTAGTGACCGTTTGATAGGAAATAAACGGCAGCATAAAAATGATATTGATGTATTCAAACAACATGTCTCCTTCGCTGCCGTTTTTGGCACGAAACGAAAAAGCGAAACGAGTGATCTTCTTTAATGGTGCCAAGGATTGTTTGATCTCATCTTGGAGGGGCGTGTTGATTTTAGCGATCTGACTGCCACAGGCAATTGTTTGAACCAAATAGCGCATGCTGTTCAGTTCTGTTTCCAGCTTGGCTTTTTTGATGGAGTAATAGATCGTATTGAAAACGACACTAACCAACGTCAACAGGATGCCTTGGACAAACCCCAGCAGGAGCAGCAAGATGCCGACTAACGGCAGCACACCTAAAAAGACAAAGAACGGCAGAGAGCCGATCGATTGCGCAGCTTCATTGGCCAAGTAGGCTTTCGAAAAATTATCATCTTGTTTTCCTAAACGAGCAAACGTATATTGGGATTGTTCGCGTGCGGCACTGTCAGCAGCAAAAAAGTCGATCAATTTGGTCAGCTGTTTGTCCGTCTTGAAGCGAAAATTGCGTAATTGCTGGTACAATGCTTCTGAACCAACACTGGAAAACGTCAGATTAATGGACTCAAACAACGAAAAGCCATCCAAGTCATACCAAGTGATGTCATCGATCTCACTATCAAAATCGTGAAACTTCTTCTCAGTCAGCCAAGCCTTTTTCAAACTCGCTTCTTTATCAAAGCGGGGCTGACGGGGAAGCTTTCCCCAAGCAAGCCGAACGTAACGGCGTACTTTGTATCGATTCCAGATATCTAGTGCGGTCAAGATGAGAATGCTGGCGAGTATGATCAAAATGACCATCGTTTGTGGTTCCATATGCAAAAGTCCTCCTAATGGCTAATGAATGCTGGCTAAAGTTAAGTGTTGCTGTGGGCAGGATCGATTTCTTTCAAACAAGCATAGATCCGTTCAATATCTTGGGTCGTGCCTCGCAGCTCGAAATCCGCTAAGAACGGGATCGAAAATTGCTCCGCATATTGCTTTGCGGTCAAGCAATATTGATAATTGAAGTTTTTGTTGCCACTGCCGATCACGCCTAAGCAAAGAGCTGCGTTGTTTTCATAGTCAATGTATTCCCGCATGGTTTCTGTGAGAATCTCCTGATCGCCGTTATCGACGCCATTTCCACCTTCTAAATAGGTAGGGACAAAAACCACATAAGGTTCGTCTTCTTGTTCAAACACACTGTTGTCATGAATTTCTTTGGCTTCCCAAGTACTCGGAGTGTCTTGCTGATCCGCATAGGCCAACAAGCGGTTGACGAATGCACGGGTATTTCCAGAGATTGAAATATAAAGTAGTTTCATTTTTTTCATCACCTTCCGCTTTCTAGTATAACAGAAACCATTTATGAAAAGAGGAGAACTTCGGCAGTCTTTTCTAGTAAAATGCAGCCAAAGGCTTTAAACTGAGAGAGGAGTCCAATACAAAGGAGTGGCAATAATGTTTTCAAAAATGCATCATGTGGCGATCATCGCCAGTGATTACCAGCAGACCAAAGAATTTTATGTAGAAAAATTAGGCTTTGAAGTGATTCGTGAACACGCACGCCCAGAAAAGAAAGATGTAAAAATCGACTTGCGCTTTGGGGAATCAGAAATAGAACTGTTTGTGGTGGAAAACCCACCAGCACGACCAAGTTTTCCCGAAGCAGCCGGCTTGCGGCATTTGGCCTTTGCGGTGGAAAATATTGAAGCAGTCGTAGCGGAGTTAGCCGCTAAAGGGATTGTGTGCGAACCGATTCGTTTTGATACCTTTACGAATAAGAAAATGACCTTTTTCCAAGATCCAGACGGCTTGCCTTTGGAATTGCATGAATAAATAGAGGGAACTTCAGGTAGGACATTTTTTTGATTCAACTTGGTTTTTCTTAAAAGAATTGTTATTCTATGTATAGAAGCAAGGAGGAAAAAACGTGATAAGATTTGCAAAAGAAGAAGATCGGTTTGTCATGGCTGAACTCGTTTTAGTCATTTTAAAGGACATGGAATTGCCGTTTGTCAAAGAGATCGGAGAAGCCAAGACCTTAGAGATCTTGGCAGATGCCATGCTAGAACCCGATTATCGTTACGGCTTTCGCCGTGCGCTAGTCAATGAGATCGACGGAGAAGTTGCTGGGGTCGCCTTTGGATACCCAGACAAAGAAGAGGCGACGATCGATCAGCCTCTAGATAAAGTGCTGGAACAGTACGGTTTGAGTAAAGACATGAAGCTGTTTATCGATGAAGAGACTTTACCAAATGAATGGTACTTAGATACCATCTGTGTGGCTGAGAAATTTCGGGGCAAAGGTGTCGGCTCAGCCTTATTAGAAGCATTGCCAAAAATTGCTTCTAGAGATGGCTATGAGGTGATCGGCTTGAGTGTTGACCGAGCAAATCCCCATGCGAAGCGGCTCTATGAAAAGCACGGCTTTGAAGTCGTGGCCCAAAGAGAGATCAGTGGCCATCTTTACGACCATATGCAAAAAAGAACCAGCTGATTTTTCAGCTGGTTCCATTTGTTAGTCGAAGCTCAAGAGGATGGTCTTTTTTGCGGTGCCGATTGTACAGCCAGTAATCCATGACGGCCGCAATACAAATGCAGACCGGCGCATCCCGGTCATCGACAACATCCAGTACATAATAATCCCCCGTCAACAAGGTCGCTTTGTTCATCTCCATAATCTTTTTATTGAAATGATGGATCCCATAGCGATGATTGTAGATATCGCCGTGGACTGCCCAGTGAAGCTGTTGGATATAGTAGAAATCACCTGGCCAGTTAAAGATTTTTTGCAGTGTACCGACTTTCTCAAAGTCTTTGTAGATCTCAAAGCGTGTACCAAAAGTAAAACTGATTTGTTTGATACTAGCGACCATTTGCCCATTTAAACGGTAAAGGGAGAGGGCATCGCCCTTAGTTCCCCAACGTCCCACCATCAAAAATAGTGATTTGCCTGTTTCATCTTTGACAATGGTTCGTGTGACTCTGCTAAGTTGCCTATCTTGGATGAAAAATTCTGACATACTTACGCCTCCTCATGTATCCCCAAAAAGCTGCGTGGTTTAAAGATTTTCATCAATTGCCCGAACGATTGCTTTGCCGACACCAGCCTCAATATTGGTGTCCGTCAAATACTTCGCGGCTTCTTTTACCTCTAACTCGCCATTTCCCATTGCAAAACTAACGCCTGCCAGTTGCAGCATACTTACATCATTTAAGTTGTCACCGATCGTCATCACTTCCGCCAGTGAGATCATCCGATCTTTGGCGACATGTGCCACTGCGATTCCTTTTTGCGCGTTTCGGTGGTTGATCTCAATATTGTTTTGTCCAGAAGAAGTCACCACTAGATCGCCGTACCCATCGATGATTTTCGTGATAGGACCCAATACCCGGGCACCGTCTTGGTGGAAGCAGATCACTTTCAAAAATTCTAATTCTTCGATCGAAAACAACTCACTGAAATCATCGACATAATTGATCGGTAAAAATTCTAAACGGGCAGCTGTCATAGCAATCGCCATCTTATGAGTGAGATGGGGCATTGCTTCTGCCGTATGGATCGCAAAATTTTCGATCCGACGTGTCTGACTTTCCGAGTAGATCCCATTGCTCGTTGAGATCTCAAAATAGATGTCGTTTTCTTTTAGTAGGTCGATCAACGAACGAGTTTGTTCATGGCTGATCGGCACAGTAAATAATGAATTACCCGCTTCGTCATAGACTTGGGCCCCATTCAAGGTGATCATGGCACAGTCGATCCCGGCTTCTTGCAGCGGCGGCAATGCCTCTTTACGGTTACGGCCAGTTGCGACCATAAATTCGATTCCTTTGGATTGGGCATATTTGATTGCTTGGATATTTTCTTCTGAAATCTGCATACTGGCATTTAAAAGCGTACCATCCATATCAGAAGCAATTAATTTGATCATTGTCAGCGTCCTTTCTTAATCGTTTCTACAAATAGTGTACCATAAATCACGGATTTTTTTTCTTTCGAAGAGTAATTCTTGTTTCTAAGGGGAGGGATTTGTTATCCTAGAAGAAAACAAAGGAGATTCGCCATGAAACGACTATTGGACAATGATTGGCAAGAGCAATTGCAAGAATCATTTGAGCAACCCTATTACCAACAACTACGGGCTTTCTTGAAACAAGAATATGCCCAGCAAACGATCCATCCAGCGATGGATCATATTTATGAAGCACTTAAACTGACGCCATACCATGACGTAAAAGTTGTCATCTTAGGTCAAGATCCTTATCATGGCCCGCACCAAGCCCACGGACTGTCGTTTTCCGTGCAGCCGGGGGTCAAAATACCGCCTTCCTTACGCAATATTTACAAGGAATTAGCCGATGACTTAGGGATTGCACCTGTGTCCCATGGCTATCTTGTGCCATGGGCGCAACAAGGGGTCTTATTGTTGAATACCGTATTGACGGTACGTGAAGGGCAAGCCTATTCACATCATGGACGTGGCTGGGAGCAGCTGACAGATACGATTATTGAAAAATTGAATCAACGAGAAAAACCGGTCATTTTTGTGCTTTGGGGCAAACCCGCTCAAAAGAAAGCCGCTTTGCTAGATACCAGCAAGCATATTATTATAACAGCGCCTCATCCAAGTCCGTTGTCGGCACATCGAGGATTCTTTGGTTCAAAACCTTTTTCTAAGATCAATCAAGCGTTGCTGGCATTAGGGGAAGAACCAATTTCCTGGGCGTTGCCAGAAAAAATAACACAGTTGTAAAACTGTGTTATTTAGAATGAGTGGATTTGTGAAAAAGGTAACGATATTTAAAATAATCGACTAATACAGGATTTTTATCTGTTCTTTTTTTCGCAGTTATTGTACAATGGAAGGGTATAAAAAAACTGGAGGTCTTTACCCGTGGAATTATTCGAAAGTTTAAAATTTAAAATCGTGCGTCGTCATATCAAAATCGTTTTTCCAGAAGCAACAGATCCTCGTATCCTAGGTGCTGCTAGCCGTTTACGTTCAGAAGAATTGATTGAACCCGTTTTGATCGGTAACCCGGTTGAAATCGAAAAAGCAGCAGAAGCTCGCGGAATCAACGTATCAAACTTTGAAATTTTAGATCCTGAAAATTATGATCGTTGGGATGAAATGGTTGAAGCTTTTGTGGAACGCCGCAACGGCAAAGCAACGAAAGAACAAGCAGAAGAAATCTTAAAAGATGTCAACTATTTCGGTACAATGTTGACTTACATGGGCATTACTGAAGGAATGGTTTCAGGAGCGATCCATTCTACGGGTGATACAGTAAGACCCGCTTTACAAATCATCAAAACAAAACCAGGTGTGAGCCGTACAAGTGGTGCATTCTTAATGGTTCGTGGTCGTGACCAAGAAAAATACTTGTTCTCAGACTGTGCCATCAATGTAAACCCAACTGCACAAGAATTAGCAGAAATCGCTGTTGACTCAGCGAAAACCGCTGAATTATTTGAAATCGATCCAAAAGTTGCTATGTTAAGCTTCTCAACGAAAGGTTCTGCGAAAGCACCAGAAGTAGATAAAGTCGTTGAAGCAACAAAAATCGCCAAAGAATTGGCACCAGAATACCAAATCGATGGAGAATTGCAATTCGATGCTGCGTATATCTCAGCAGTTGCGCAATTGAAAGCTCCTGAATCTGAAGTAGCTGGTAAAGCAACCGTCTTTGTTTTCCCAGATTTACAATCAGGAAACATTGGTTACAAGATCGCCCAACGTTTCGGTAACTTTGAAGCGATTGGACCAATCTTGCAAGGATTGAACAAACCAATCTCTGATTTGTCTCGTGGTTCAAATGAAGAAGATGTCTACAAATTATCAATCATTACTGCGGCACAAACACTAATGGAAAAATAAGCAGCCAATCGCTGCACTGATGAAAAACTGATCCCTTGAGGGTCAGTTTTTTGTTTTGCTCTTGGAAAGTTGAGGGCAGCAAAGGAGGAAGTGAGCGCAAAAGAAACGATCCGGTGATCGTCGGGAAATTTTCCCTAAGCTCCTTCTTTACAATTCCTTGAAAAACAGGCTATACTAGCAACTAGTAAATTAGATTGATCAAAGGATGGGGACTATGTTTACCATTAACGACTTAGAAGCAACCGCAGCATTTGCAAAAATCATTGGAGAGGTAGCCGAGCCAGGGGATAATCTGGTATTGACGGGCGACTTAGGTGCTGGCAAAACAACCATGACGAAAGGCATCGCCTTGGGGCTAGGAATCGAGCAACTGATCAAAAGTCCGACCTATACGATCATTCGTGAATATACCAATGGGCGGCTACCACTGTACCATATGGATGTCTATCGGGTGGAATACGGTGCAGAAGATTTAGGACTGGATGATTATTTCGAAGGGGATGGCTTGTGTGTGATCGAGTGGGGCAATCTCTTAGAAGCCTCCCTGCCAGAGGATTATTTAGAACTGATTTTGGAAAAAGATGATACAGATGAACAAAAACGTTTTGTGAAATGTCATGCATATGGCACCAAAGCAACCGCCTTTTTGCAACGGATCACAACCAAATGGCAGGCAGCCCATGAGTGAGATCCAATTACAGATCAAAGAAGCCACGGGTGCTGATGCGAAAGCCGTGTTAGCAGTCAGTCAACAGCTAGGAGAAGAAACGGATTTTCTCTTAATGGACGAAAGCGGCTTGGCGTTGCCAGAAGCCTTATTGGCAGAACAGCTGGATGCTATCTATGAACGGGAGGACTATTTGCTGTTGTTGGCATTTGATCAAGAACAGTTGATCGCCATGGCATCAGTCAAAGGCAATGAAGAGTGGCAATTAGCCCATGTCGGGGAGATCGGTATCTCAATTTTAAAAGACTATTGGGGCTTGGGCTTAGGTTCACTCCTGATTGAAGAATTACTGGACTGGGTAGTAGAAGTTGGCGAATTGACCCGCATCGAATTGACCGTCCAAGCGAGAAATCTACGAGCGATCCATCTGTATCAAAAATTTGGTTTTTTAACAGAAGGCTGCATGAAAGAAGCGGTGCAAACCCGCGAGGGGCAAAAAGTTGACGTCTTGATGATGGCACGTCTTTTTGAATCATAAAAAAGGAGTGAAGGAAATGGAGTTTCGGGAACCGACGATCGCAGACTGCGATCAAATCGAAGCGTATCGGCAAGCCTTCGAGAAGAATCAAGAAGTCATCCATGGTGGGGCAGGACTTGTAGAAAGTCCGACAGCCAAAGACTGGCTAGAGGGATTGGTGGATTTTAAAACAGCAGAAACGGTACCAGAAGGATTCGTTCCCGCCCGTACCTATCTGGCTATCCAAGATCAAAAAGTGGTCGGTCTCTTGAATCTGCGTCTGACACTTAATGCGTATTTGCGCCAAATTGGCGGACACATCGGGTATTCAGTGCACCCAGACCATCGAAAGCAAGGCATCGGCTCGGCAATGTTGGCACAGTCATTGAAAACAACGGTGGTAAATTGACAGAAAAAGTCATTGATCCTGAAGATGGCGCTATAATCTGTCATTATTGGATCGATCTGACTTAAAATGAATCCTTCCTTAAATGAAAACGTGCGTCCTAAAGGCTAGCGCAATGCTGACTTTAGGACGCACGTTCTTATTTATTTGACTAAAACCAATTTTTTTAATGGATCGATACCAAATTCTTCTTCTTGACGCAATAAGATTTGGGCACATGCCCGACTATCTTCTAGTGCATCATGGTGGTTTAGTAAAGGAATCTGTAATTGCTCACAAACCGTGTTTAATTTGTGGTTCGTAAATTCTGGATACAGCTTGCGGCTCGTTCGCACCGTGCATAAGGAAAGATAATTTGGTTGTGACAACCCATAATAATCAAGACATCCCGCCAAAACTCCAGTATCAAAACCAGCGTTATGCGCAACGATCAAACTGTTCAGTTGATAATATTGTTGGATTTGTTTCCATACGTCAGGAAACTTAGGCGCTTCTTGTACATCTTCTGGACGGATGCCATGAATTTGAATGTTTTTCCAAAAAAATTCCGTTTCCGGTTGGATCAATGTGTAATATTCGCCCACGATTTTGCTATCTTGTACCATGACTAGTGCAAGGGAACAGGCACTATGCTTTTGATAATTTGCTGTTTCAAAGTCCATTGCGATAAAATTCATCAGACTCACCTCATTGCCATTCTAGCACAAAATCAAAGAATGAAAAGCGAACAAACGTTAAGAAAAACTGAAGTTTTCCTACGGTTAGTTGAGATCCAGTTCCACCGGACAATGGTCACTGCCAATGATATCTGTATGGATCTTGGCGTCTAGCAAGCGCTCATTTAAGTCATCCGAAACGACAAAGTAATCGATGCGCCAGCCAGCATTGTTTTTGCGAGCGTTGAAACGGTAGCTCCACCAAGAATAAATACCTTCTGCATCTGGATAGAAATAGCGGAACGTATCGGTAAAGCCAGCAGCCAAAAGAGTCGAAAACTTTTCCCGTTCTTCAGGTGTAAACCCAGCACTTTTTTGATTGGTTTTCCAGTTTTTGATGTCGATATTTTTATGGGCAACATTCAAATCACCACAGAGAATCACTGGCTTTTGTTGTTTCAATTCAGTCAAGTAAGCCAAAAAGGCATCTTCCCAAGTCATGCGATAATCCAAGCGGCGCAATTCATTTTGGGAATTTGGTGTGTAGCAAGTAATCAAGAAAAATTCAGGATACTCCAGCGTGATGACGCGACCTTCCGTATCATGTTCTTCGATTCCTAATCCATACCGGACCGATAGTGCAGGTTCTTTTGCGAAAATTGCTGTGCCAGAATAGCCTTTCTTCTCCGCATAATTCCAGTATTGATGATAGCCTGGTAAATCCAATTTGATCTGACCTTCTTGCAGCTTTGTTTCTTGTAAACAAAAGAAATCAGCATCGAGGGCTTCAAACACTTCAGAAAAATTTTTTTTAACGATGGCCCGTAAACCATTCACATTCCAAGAAATAAATTTCATTGAGACTCCTCCTTATTTTCCACTACGCCTCCCATTTTACCTAAAAAAGCCAGAAGCGCAAAGCAAGTGAGCGGAATGAGGAAAACAAGGAGGAAGAATGAGGATTAAATTTGGATGCTAGAGAAAATTCGTTTGTGGTACGAAAAAGGAACGATGGCTCCTTACGTTTACTTCCATTTTATGATACAGTCATTTTGAAAAGGGGGGCTGTTTCATGACGATCAAAGCGCAAGTTTCAGCGAAAATGACTTCGAAAAATCAAATAACTATTCCAAAAAGTGTGCGGCAAATACTAGGCTTAAAAGAGAATCACTGGGTAATTTTTGAATTTACCCCAGAAGGTGAGATCAAGGTAAGAGGCGAAAAAGCAGCACCTTCTTTTGAAGCTTTTTGGAAACAAGAATTAGCGATCATAGAAGAAATGGGAAAATTTGACACAGGTGAGATGTTTTTTGAAAAAGATTTAGGTGAGGAGAACATTGAATGGTAAGGCAAGGAGATATTCTTTTATTGACTTAAATCCCACCAAAGGAAATGAAATGGCAAAAAAAGACCGTGTGTAGTGGTTAGTAATGATTATTATAACAAGAGTTTCAATACCATCTTAGTGATGCCACTCAGTAGCTCAAAAAAATATGTAGAAGAAAAATTTGCTCGATCGAATGCGTTTCAAACAGTTACCGAAACACAATAAAGTAAAGTTCAAGGGACGATTCTTTGTCAGCATATTTGCAGTGTGGACTTCTTGCATCGCAGCAACTTAGAAGTAGTCGATAAAGTCACTACGGAGATGAAAGAACGATTATCTGAAATAACAAAACACTTTTTTTGAAGCTTACTCTTTATTAATCAGGTCATTCGAAAAGAGGCGCTTATAGGTCATTCGATTATTAAGCTTTTCTTTGATTCACCAGAGGTAGCAACTTTTCCTTGAACATGCTAAAATAAGTGAGATGTTTATTGTGAAAGGAAACCTTCTCGTGAATAAAGACTTGATGATTGCGCAATTCCCTGAAATTGCCTTATTAAAAGATGAACCCTTATTGAACTATACGTATACAAAAACTGGTGGACCGGCAGACATTTTGGCTTTTCCCAAAACAGCAGATGAAGCCAAACAGCTGCTTGATTATTGCCGAGAACAAGCGATTCCTTGGATCGTCTTAGGAAATGCCAGCAACTTGATCGTCCGTGACGGTGGTATTCGTGGCGTGGTGATCATGCTATCAGAAATGAACCAAATCGTGGTGGACGGCACTTCTTTGATCGTCGATGCTGGAGCAAAGTTGATCGATACTACCTATGTCGCTTTGCATGAATCGTTGACTGGTTTTGAATTTGCCTGCGGGATCCCCGGCAGTGTCGGCGGTGCCGTCTTTATGAATGCTGGCGCCTATGATGGCGAGATCCAAGATGTCTTCGCGTCCTGCGACGTTTTGCTGGCTAATGGTCAAATCGTGACTTATACCAAGGAAGAAATGGAATTTGCTTATCGTCATAGCAAATTGCAAGAGCAAAAGATGATTATTTTGAGCAGTCGCTTTGATTTAGCAAAAGGCGATCAAGAACAAATCAAAAAGCGGATGGATGAACTGACAGAATTGCGGCAATTGAAGCAACCGCTAGAATACCCCTCATGTGGGAGTGTCTTCAAACGCCCAGTCGGTCATTTTACCGGCAAGCTGATCCAAGATGCAGGCTTACAAGGATTGAAATGGGGCGGAGCCCAAATTTCGGAAAAACATGCGGGCTTTATCGTGAATGTCGATCAAGCAACAGCCACGGATTACGTTGAACTGATCGCTCATATCCAACAAGTCATCAAAGAAACCTTTGATGTCACCTTAGAAACAGAAGTCCGAATCATCGGCGAAGAATAGATTAGCGAAAAGATTGTCCCGAGGGGCAATCTTTTTTTCATGAGAGCTAATAAAAAGAGCTTAGGATTGTAAGCTTTCGCAGTCTTCGGTACAATAAACGAAAAGGAGTGAGCAGGATGAAAAAGTGGGGACGCGTCATTTTGTTTGTTGGGTTCGCCTTTCTTTTCGGTGGTTGTACGAAATTACCGCAAGAACAGTTTGCCGAACAGTTGACGAATCAGCAAGCAACGAATGCTGGTGAATTCCAAGCGACGATCGATACCTTTGAGATAGGCAATAGCAGCGAATACGGTCAAGAAGCCGATAGGTACGCCTCTATGTTGATGTCACAGTTAGTCGGCTCGTCATTTAAAGGGGACTTCGTCCAAGACAAAGAAACCAAAGCGATTTTACTCAACCTGGCAGTCGCTTTTGGGGGGCAGGAGCTGCCGATCAAGCTGATCGTCGATCCAGAAAAACAAGAAGCATATGTGTCAGCTGAAATCTATGAAACACTGCAAGGGTATATCAGCGCATTTGGTGATGACAGTTATGGAACAAAACCAGACGCTGGGGAATATGAGGGCAAATACCTGCGCATCGATCAAGAAACCTTAGATTCTTACTTTGGCGAAGGAACTTTTGCAGAGGACGACGAGGGGACGACCGAAGCAGAAAAAGAGCCTGAAAACCTCTTTACCATGAACAGTCTTTTTCATAATGAGACATTTGCAGACTATTTGAAAACCTTTGAACCGGATGCTTTCAAAAGAGATGGAGATACGATCAGCCACACGTTTACCAAAGAAGAATTGGCAGATTATGCAACCTATGCTCAAGAACACGGCGCTGATCAAAAGCAAGTCGCCGAATTAGAAACGATGCTGGAAGAAGTCGAGCAGTTTGACTTAGCTATGACCGTCAATACGAAAACAAATCAGCAGAAAATGGCTTTTCACTTCGTGCAAGCAGATGAGCTGCAAACCACTATCGGAGCCACGGTGACTTTTACAGGGAAGAAAAGTGATACTGCGGTTGCGATTCCCACAGCGGAAGAATTGATTGACCCAGAAGAATTGTTTTCTCCCTATGATTATGGCTGGGATGACAGCTATGACGATGGGGATGAAAATGATTATGATGATGAGTACTGGGATAGCTATGATGAAGCCGATGATTGGTCTTCTTATATGCTGAGTGATGAGGAGTTTGAAGAACTGCTGCTGCAAATCAAGCAAGAGCTGCCTTATTTGACCCAAGCAGATATCGATGATTATCTGACATTTTATGAAGAGTATTTGACCCAAGAGCAGTATCAAGAGCTTGTCGAAGCACTCCAAGTGCGAAGTCTATGAGTCACTCAAAAGGGAAGCGACCGCCTAAGTTAGCCAAAAAGCTAACTTTGGGCGGTCGCTATTTTTTTAGATACGATTTTTTTTGCGGTTCATGACTAAGCGCAAAAGGACGGTTCCAACTGCCATCGTGGCGATTCCCGCTACAATGGCTTCAGGTACACCTTGGGCGAAGATTACACCTAAAATCGCTGCATAGACAGCATTGCCAGCTTTCCCCACAACCTCCGCATATTCTTGCTGGAACAAGAAGTAGATCAAGTTCATTACCAGAATCGTATTCGTCAAGCCTCCAGCAACACCAGCAATCAGTAGCGAGAGACTTTGCTGTTTGTTTTTCCAGATTTTTTGACAGCCCTTATAAACAAAGTAAGGAACGACACCAATCAAAATACGGGGAATCAGCGCTACGAGGATCGCTTTCCAGCTTCCTTGATCACTCCCATAAATCGGTACGAAAGGAGAGAAGACAAAAGAAAGCGGGGTGATGATCCACGTCGAACGCACCATACTGATGATCCCAAAGGCGCCACCTAAAAAGCCGCCGATCCGAGGGCCCAATACAATGGAAGCAATGATGACAGGAATGTGCATCGTTGTCGCATTGATTGGTCCTAAGGGAATAAACCCAAGAAAGGGTACCGATGCTAAAAGAATCAAGATTCCTAAAAAGAAAGCTGTTAAGACAAGTTCAAAAGTTGATATTTTTTTCATTGTTAGACACTCCGTACTTCCAAAGCAGTCAATGCTTTTTCAAGAATCGTTTCTGTTGCTGCTAATGCGCCTCTGCCGAAATCACCGCAAGCCAGTAACGCTTCACGGGGTTCAATCTCTTGGAAGCCGACTTCTTTCAAAATCCCCAAATTTCTTTGAACAATCGGGTTTTCATACATGACGGTATTCATGGCTGGCGCAATCAAGCGGGGCACGGATAACGGCAACGCTAAGGCAACTGTTGAGATCAAATCATCGGCTAAACCATGCGCCAGCTTGCCAATACTGTTGGCACTGGCTGGGGCGAGCAAGAAAAGATCGGCTTGTTTGGCTAGTTCAATATGGTTGATCCGATCTGGTTGGCGCTCTTGCATAACATCCACATGGATCGGGCGTTTGGATAATGACTGTAACGTCAAAGGCGTAATAAATTGTGTGCTATTTTGAGTCATTAAGACATCCACTGCATAGCCCTTTTTGGTTAATTCATTGGTCAGGTCGGCTGCTTTGTATGCAGAGATACTGCCGCTGACGCCAAGCAGAACGTGTTTTTGTTTCATGATTCTTTCTCCTTTTCTAAAAAAACATCTAGCTAAGCACGCAGGTCATTGCGTAATGTGTCAACGATCAAGGTTGCAATCTCAGCTTTTGTGCGACCAGTCCCGATTTGTCCTTCTTGTGTCAAAAGGTGGCCAACATGCTGGTTTCCTGAAATTTGCGTCAAGTCGTTGGCCAACACATAGTCCGCTTGGCTAGCCAGTAAACTTTTTCGTGCGACCGCAAACAACTCGTCTTCTGCGACGTCTACTAATAATTTGAATCCGACTAATAAGGTTGTCGGCTGTAATGCTTTGATGGTTTGGATCACTTTCGGGGTTTTCTTCAACACTAAAAACAAATGATCAGTATTGGAAGAAACTTTGCCTGCCGTTGCTTCAGATTGTGCGAGCACGTGTGCCATCAATGCCGGAGTGACCTGGTTGTCATAAGTCGTTAGGGCATCGTTGATTGCTTCATAAAAGGCTGCTTCTGAAAAATGAGCAGCAGGGGTAAAATCACTAACTGCCATACTGTGGATCACGGCAGCATACGAATGGGTCGTCAATAAATCGGTCAATTGCGCCAACAAGTCCGTGGTCCCTTCAATGAAATGACAGGTAACGCGTGGATCGGTCGGCGGTTGCTTGGCAGTTTTCGTCGTAACGTAATCGATGGTCACCTCAGGGGACTGCAGCCATTCCTTGGCAATCGCTTGACCAAGTGAACCCGTGGAATGATTCGTGATTGCACGGACATCATCGATTTTTTCAGAAGTACCGCCAGCCGTAATCAAAATTCTCATTGCCCTTGTGACACCTCAACGATCGTTCGTCCCTGGTGCGTGCCAGCTAATAAAGCTGCCAACGTTTCTGGCAAGTCTTCCAAAGTGATGGCTTTCGTGTAAAGCTGATCGATCACATTCCACTCACCCGCTAATTTCTCCCATAATGCCGTGCGGATCTCATGGGAAACATTGACTGAATCGATCCCAATTACGCGAATCCCACGCAAAATAAAGGGTAAGACAGTCGTTTCGATTTTGATTCCACCAGCATTGCCGCATAAGAAGGCACCGCCCCCATAAGCGATTTGCGGAAGCACTGCCGCAAGCAATGGACCGCCAACAGTATCGATGACCGCTGCAAACGATTGTTTTGCTAATGGTTTGACCTTTTCGGGTACCACTTCATCAGGACTGACGATTTTTGCTGCGCCTAGGTCCAACAACCATTGCGCATCGGTTTTCCGAGATAGCGCCACTATATTTGTATAGCCCAGTTTTTTCAATAAAGCAATGCTGACACTGCCGACGCCACCGCTCGCACCTGTCACCAAAATAGCAGCGTCTTTTGCTAAGTGCAGCTGTTCTAATTCTTGCACCGCTAAAGCTGCTGTGAACCCAGCAGTGCCATAAGTCATACTGTCTTTTGCTGAAAAACCAGCAGAACGTTTCACGAGCCACTCGGCTGGGACCCGTTGAAATTGACTGTAACCGCCTGGGTGAGAAACCCCTAAGCCATAACCTGTCACTAAGACTTGGTCGCCTGGGGCAAAATCAGCAGACTGACTGTCCACGACTTCCCCTGCTAAATCGATTCCCGGCGTCATCGGATACGTACGGATCACGCCGCCATTTTCTTTTGCTGCCAAGGCATCTTTGTAATTGACATCTGAGTAATCAACACGGACAAGCACATCGCCTGCTGGCAGCTCGTCAAGGGTTGCAGTTGTGAGTGAAGCAGTAAAATTTGGTTCATTCATGACACGAAAGGTAGAGAAATTCGTCATTTCAGACACTCCTTTGATGGTTTGTACTCATAATACCATAAGTTTTATTTTTTTAACCAGTGAAGCAAGAAAAGGCAGGGCTTCTTATCAAAAAAATCAGCAAAAACAGATCATTATTAAATCTACCTTTTCTTCGTTAAAATAGAAGCTGTTCTTTTAAACCTGTGAAAAGCGAAAATGACGGGATCGCCAATCCTTTCCTTTATAGCACAAGCATTTAGCGTCACTCCTTTTTTTGATCAGGAAGAAAAGAATTCAAAGAAATACAGAAAAAAGGCTTGTGTTTTTTGCAATTATTTGTATACTAGAAAAAGTGAAATTAAACATGAAGTTTACTTATAGCAAACTTTTTTATTTGAAGTTGTGTCAATCAAAGGGGGAATGAACATGGAGATTGGCGAGAAGCTGCGCAATTTGCGCGTTCAAAAGAATTTGACCCAAGAAGAATTAGGCGAGCGGACCGATTTGACGAAAGGCTATATCTCACAGTTGGAACGTGATTTGAGTTCGCCTTCTATGGAAACTTTTTTTACGATCTTAGAAGTTTTAGGCGTGACACCAGAGGAATTTTTCCGAGAAGAAAATGCGCAGCATCAAGTGGTTTATCGCGAAGAAGACAGTACGCTTTATTATGATGAAGAAAATGGCTATGAATTGAAGTGGCTGATTCCCGATTCCAATGAAAAAGAAATGGAGCCAGTCTTGCTGACTTTTGATAAAGCGGGCGAATACAAGACCTTTGAACCATCATTAGCAGAAACATTTATCTATGTCTTAGAGGGCAGTGTGGCGTTGACACTTGGAGAAACGCAGTACAAGGCTCGTAAAGGCCAATCGATTTATTATCAGGCGACTGAGCCGCATCAATTAAAAAATATTGCGGGCAAAAAAAGCCGTGTGCTTGTAGTTGTGACAGATTCTTATTTATAGTACAGGAGGAAAGAGTGTGGGAAAAACAATAATTTCATTCAACAATGTGGTGAAGCGATTTGATGATGATGAAACAGTTTTGAAAAAAGTGAGTTTTGATATTGAAGAAGGTCGCTTTTATACATTGTTAGGTCCTTCAGGTTGTGGAAAAACAACTATTTTACGTATCATTGCGGGTTTTTCGGACGCAACAGAAGGCGACGTTTATTTTGATGGACAAAGAATCAATGACGTTCCTGCCAATCAACGGCAAGTGAATACTGTCTTTCAAGATTATGCCTTATTCCCACATATGAACGTTTTTGAAAATGTGGCATTTGGTCTGCGAATCAAAAAATTACCAAAAGATGAAGTGAATAGAAAAGTCTTAGAAGCGTTACGGTTAGTACAACTTCCTGGTTACGAGAATCGTGAAATCAGCGAAATGTCAGGAGGTCAACGCCAACGGGTCGCAATCGCACGAGCGATCGTCAATGAACCCAAAGTATTGCTTCTTGATGAACCATTGTCCGCATTGGACTTGAAATTGCGAACTGACATGCAATACGAGCTGCGGGAATTGCAGCAGCGACTAGGCATCACCTTTATTTTTGTCACCCATGACCAAGAAGAAGCGTTGGCCATGAGTGATGAGATTTTCGTTATGAACAAAGGGAAGATCGTCCAAAGCGGCACACCAGTGGATATCTACGATGAACCAATCAACCATTTCGTGGCGGATTTTGTCGGTGAAAGCAACATCGTCACAGGCACGATGATCGAAGACAACTTAGTGGAGTTTGTCGGCAAGCAATTTGAATGTGTAGATGGCGGGATGCGGCCGAATGAAGCCGTTGAGATCGTGATCCGTCCAGAAGATTTGAATTTGACGACGGCGGAAAATGGCAAGCTGGTCGTTGAAGTAGACACGCAATTGTTCCGAGGCGTGCATTACGAGATCATTTGTTATGACGAACAAGGCAACGAATGGATGGTTCACTCTACAAGAAAAGCTACTGAAGGAAGCAAGATCGGGCTTTCCTTTGAACCAGAAGATATCCACGTCATGCGTTTCAATGAGTCCGAAGAAGATTTTGATGCTCGTTTAGAGAGCTACGAAGATTAGGAGGGAAAGCTAATGACGAAAATGCGTCGTTTTTATGCGATACCCTATGTCTTTTGGTTATTGCTATTTGTTATTGCACCAGTCTTATTGATCATCTACCAATCCTTTTTTGATATGAACGGCAACTTTTCGCTGGTCAATTATCAAAGCTACTTAGGTTCTGGCAAATATTTGATCATGACCTTAAACTCGGTTTGGTATGCCTTTTTGATCACTTTGATTACCTTAGTGATCAGCTACCCGACAGCCTACTTCTTAACTAAGCTACGTCACAAAGACTTGTGGCTGCTGCTGATCATCTTACCGACGTGGGTCAACTTATTGTTAAAAGCCTATGCGTTTATTGGGATTTTCGGCATTCATGGCAGTGTCAACAACTTCCTAGAAATCATGGGTGTTGGACCAAAGCAGATTTTGTTTACCGACTTCAGCTTTTTGACGGTTGCCGTCTATATTGAACTGCCCTTTATGATCATGCCGATTTTTAATGCCTTAGAAGAAATGAATCCCTCTTTGATCAGTGCCAGTCGCGATTTAGGGGCAAACAGCTATGATACTTTCCGACGAGTGATTTTCCCTCTGTCGTTAAACGGGGTGAAAAGCGGCGTCCAAGCCGTCTTCATTCCGTCACTCTCCCTCTTCATGTTGACCCGTTTGATTGGGGGCAATCGCGTGATTACGCTTGGTACGGCGATCGAGCAGCACTTTCTCGTTACCCAAAACTGGGGCATGGGGTCGACCATCGGCGTCATTTTGATCATCGCCATGTTCCTCGTGATGTTGTTTACGGGAGAAAAGAAAAAAGGAGGACAACGTAAATGAAAAAATTTCGCTGGTCGAATCTTTATCTGATCGTCGTCTTTATTCTTTTGTACGTGCCGATCTTTTATTTGATTTTCTATTCCTTCAATGAAGGAGGCACCATGAATGCTTTTACGGGTTTCACTTTTGAACATTACCAATCCGTCTTTCAAGATACCCGCTTGATGATCATCGTGTTGAACACCTTTATGCTGGCATTTTTATCAGCATTACTGGCAACGATCATCGGCACATTTGGTGCGATGGGCATCTACTATACCCGCAAACGTCGAACGAGAACGGCATTGTTGAGTTTGAATAATATTTTGTTGGTTTCACCAGATGTCATCATTGGTGCTAGCTTCTTGATTTTCTTTACGATGATCGGCAACTTGTTCCGTGGGTTTAGCTTAGGCTTTTTCAGCGTGTTGCTTTCGCATATCGCCTTTAGTATCCCGATCGTGGTCTTGATGGTCTTGCCGAAACTGCAAGAGATGAACGATTCAATGATCGACGCTGCCCGTGATTTAGGCGCGAATAATTTTCAAGTCATTAAAAATATCATTTTGCCTTTCTTGACGCCGGGCATCATCGCCGGCTATTTCATGGCCTTTACTTATTCACTCGATGATTTTGCCGTGACATTCTTTGTGACAGGCAATGGCTTTAGTACCTTATCGGTAGAGATCTATTCTAGAGCACGTCAAGGAATCAGTTTAGAAATCAATGCATTAAGCACACTTGTCTTCTTATTCTCCATGATCCTGGTGGTAGGCTATTACTTTATCAGTAAAGAAAACGGCGCGAAGAAATTGCGTAAAAACCGCCGTGTGGAGGTGGCAAATCTGCGATGAAACGACTACAATCTCTGATTATCGGTATTGTTGCGATCGTCCTGATCTTGCTCTTTGGTGTCCGTCAATTGGAACGCTCCTCTGGTATGGCAGGCGCTGAGGTCGTCAACATCTACAACTGGGGCGACTACATCGACCCTGATTTGATCAGTAAGTTTGAAGAAGAGACAGGCTACAAAGTCAACTATGAAACCTTTGACTCAAATGAAGCGATGTTCACGAAGATCCAACAAGGCGGTACGTCCTATGACATCGCCATACCGAGTGAATACATGATTGAGAAAATGATGGAACAAAATCTTTTAAAGCCATTGGATCACAGTAAAATCAAAGGGTTAGACAATATCGACCCTCGCTTTTTGGACCTGAGTTTTGATCCTGGCAATCAATATTCCATCCCTTATTTCTGGGGAACACTGGGGATCGTCTATAACGATAAGTTCTTTGATGAAGGTGAGATCACCCAATGGGACGATCTTTGGAAACCCGAATTAGCAAATAGCATCATGCTAATCGATGGCGCGCGTGAAGTAATGGGATTAGGTTTGGACAGCTTAGGCTATTCTCTAAACAGCAAAGACGATGATCAGCTGCAAGAGGCATTCAATAAGCTGCGGACCATGACCCCAAATATCAAAGCCATCGTCGCAGATGAAATCAAGATGTACATGGCAAATGAAGAAGCATCGGTTGCGGTCACATTTTCTGGGGAAGCAGCCGACATGATGTACGAAAACGAGCACATTCATTACGTGATCCCTTCGGAAGGCTCCAACCTATGGTTCGATAATATGGTCATTCCTAAGACCTCACAAAACGAAGCCGGCGCCTACGCCTTCTTGAACTTTATGCTGGAACCCGAGAACGCTGCACAAAACGCAGAATACATCGGCTATTCCACACCAAACCAAGAAGCCATGGCCTTACTGCCAGACGAGATCACCGAAGACGAACAATTCTATCCATCCGATGAATTGATGGAACACCTCGAAGTCTATGAAAACTTAGGTGCTGAGTATCTGGGCATCTATAATGATTTGTTCTTGGAATTGAAGATGTATCGGAAATGATGGCAAAACTCAGTAGGAATGGCGATTTATCAGCGTTCTAAAGAGAAAAAAAACGTCTTTTTTCTACTTGAGTTTTCCAAATTTCTACCAAAAGCGTCTTTTTAGGCGCTTTTTTTGTGTTATTTTATCTTTTCTACCACGTTTTTCTACCAGAGAAAAATTAGAGAAAATATTGGTACGTTGGAAAGGACAGAGGTTTAAAAAAAGGAGAAAATTATAGTTAAGGTGAAGAAGTGAGTAAAAGAACGTTAAAACGTTGTGGTGAGTTTTAGCAGCTGGCTAATTATTCCCACTCAGTAGCCTTTAGGAAGTAAGAAAATTCAACTCTGATTTGTTGGGATTTTTAACGATATAGCTAGCGCAATTAGATTTGAATTGAATTAAACTGTGACCAAAAAGTGAACATAACACATGTTTTTTGTATATATATCAAATAAATATAAGAAAAGTTTTTAGGTTCTAACTGTCTGGCTAATAATATTGTTAAACCAGTACAAAGTCTAACAATGAATACATAAAATTTATAATAAAAATTAATAAGAAACTTAATAACTTTGTTGATTAAGTCATCATATTCTTTCAATATAGATTTCCAAATGAGAAATCAATAGGTTTGAAAGTAAGAAATAGCCTCTAATTTTGAAGTGTTCGGCAAACTCATATTAAAGAATTTATCTGGCGAAAGTTTTTCTATTAAAGAAAATAACTATAAATTTCTGGTTATCTCCTCTTGAAGACTCTTTCTCATTTGAAAAAAGTACAGTCTGCTGAATTGACTGTGAACAATGGGAAAAGATTTATCTCATACTACCAAAAAAAGCAAGGAGTAAATGGGTGGTGAACTCCTTGCTTACTAATTAATGAATGTATAAAACCGAAAAATATATTTTCTAGACTATTTTTATCCGAATTTAGTCAATGTCAACTCAGAGACATCAGCACTAATATCTTTCCCAAGATTATTGACTACGATTTCTTGAATCTCACCATAATCAATATTTCTATTATTTACAACAATGTTGTTATACAGATATTCAGAAAGTGTGTTAGCTTTAATGATTACAATTTCCTGACCAGCAATATCATACTTAACACTTGGAACATATCTTGGCGTTACGACTATTGTATATTTTGCACCAATAAGATTTCTATGTCGTCTAAGTCTACCTGCGTTAATACCACTCAACTTATTAGCGGTTGATTTGGCCTCAACAGCAAATTTTTCATTAATGGTCATATATAGGCATTCTATATCAGTTCGACCTGCACCCGACAATTTTTGAGCCTCCACATTAACAAACATGTTAAATGCATCTTCAAGAACGTCTTCAAATTTATCGGCAGTTTGATTTTTTGGATTTTGTGAGTATTCTTCAATTAGCTTAGGTAGCTTAAGCAACTGCATTTGGAGTGGGTCTGGAGTTTCGCCAATTGAATCAAGTAAAGCATTTGGATAAAAGGAAAATATTTCTTTAATAATATCATTTGATTTGCGTTTTGAATCCCCCAAATCTAGTGGAATATCATATAATGAATAATCCTCAAATAGTTTGATAATCAACGGCTTAACAATTTCAGTCAATGTAAAAAATCCATTGTTTATTGTCCTTTTAGTCGGAGCAGACTTGCTAGTGGGTTTTTGTGGGTGAAATAAATCAACTGTACTATCTCCGTTATTTTTATGGATTACTCCAACTCCCTCAAGCACCGAAGAGACATAGTATTGCCACTCATAAGTCGACTTAACAATTTCATATTCTCTGTTTTTCAAGTCACTAAATTTTTCAATATCAGAAAGTTTACGTGACTCTAAAATATCATGTACTAATTTCTCGTATATTTCGGGTGTCATTTTATCTTGATAAATCAAAAAATTATACACTTCGTAATTATACAGAATACCATCTAGCCTTGGATTAAGCAATAGCGCAAAAATCAGTCTAAACGGGTAGAGAGAAAACTCTTCACTCGGTTTACTAGCAGGGTGAGGAAATTGAATACTGAAAAGCATAGTGGTAAATATTTTTGCTAGAACTTTTCTATCATCTAAATGGTTTAGGAAAAGATTTCCAAGTGGACTAAAAATGAATTTTTTATTTCCTTCAACAGTATCAGAATAGCCAAACATATAGTAATTCAATTCGGCTATCCTATGATTTAAAGCATCTAATGGCTTATCCCTTAAAGAAACTCTTGGATTATAATAATCTGTTCTACTAAATTCTTCATACATCCGTTCTTTCTCACGAATCGAAATACCCGCCTTATTTACTTTCAAATACAAAGCAACTTCAGTTAAAACTTTGATGCTGTTCGTATGCTTTTTGAACACCCAGTGTTTCCTTTCATCACTATTTACCGGCAATCAAATCTCCTCCTTCTGGAAAGCAGATTTTTTCCAGTAACTTAGGTGGTATTGCCTCACCAATAATTGTACGGATAAATGTTTCCGAAGCTCCTTTTGGAAACTCAATATCTGTACTGATTGAGCTTACAATAAAAGTTTCGAGAAGTGAGAGAACTCGTGGATCTGAATACGTACCATCTTCTTGGAGCCTGCCAGGATGAACGTTATTGTGTGAGCTGATACTTCCACTATAAGTGGTACGGGCCGGTGCGGGCTTATCCCAAACCATACGTTTATATGTATTGTGGAATCCTTTGATTCTATCCCCATTTTCCTTTTTAGGATAATAAGTCTCATTAGCAATTGCGCTATGACCAGGTGCTGTATGTCTCATTGCTTCAATAATTTCAGGTCGAGTTTTTTTCGCATAATGCCATTTATTATTAGATTTTTCCCCTGGCTCCAGTGATGGCAAATCTCCAATCGCCTCTTCAAGAGTAATTTCTTTTTGTTCGGATGGCCACGGCCACCTCAAATATTTTTTACACAATTTAATGATAGCTCTCGGTCTTGATTGAGCAACACCATAATCTTTAGCGTTCAAAACTCTAATATCAACTGTATATTGATCTTCATAACGCATACGTAGAATATCTTCAAGAAGATATAATCCTCCTTCATAGGGGAAATACATTTCTAAAAATCGAGGAACGTTTTCAATTAAAATATAATCTAAATCTAAATTATCAATAAAATCAAAAACTTCCATCACAAGATAATTTCGCCGATCATCAATAAAATGACCTTGATGTTTATTTTTGCCTACCGAGCTCAATCCTTGGCAGGGAGGGGTTGCTAATAGAAATTTAATATCGTTTTCTTTAGCATAGGAAATCATATTTTTTTTAAGGTAATCGTTTGTAATATCACCTACAAACATTTTTGTATCAGGGTAAAAGAATTTATATGTTTCCGCTCGTTTCTCAAGAAGCTCGTTTGCTGCTATAAAATTCAAATTGCCTTTATGGAGATTAAGTTCTCCGATTCCTGCACTCGCAAAAAGTGTAATTGCATTAGTCATGTCTAAAAATCTCCTTTACCAATGCTTCAATTAGAAGCGGGGGAATACATTCACCTAAAACTTGGCGAACTAAAATTTCTGGCGTATCGTCTGGAATAGGCCAGTCATCTGGCAAGCCAGTCAATCTCATAAGTTCTAGAATGGATAGTACTCTTGCATCTGAATAAGTTCCGTCTTCGAGTAAATTACCTGGATGAACATTCCTTTGAGAGCTAATAGCATCGTTTCTGATAGTTATAGTTGGTGAAGGCTCATCCCACTTGATACGTCGATAACTTGACTGATAGCCTTTAATGGGAGTCCCATCTTTTTTCTTCGGATAAAAATTTTCATTTTCAAAAGCAGAGTGACCTGTCGGTGTATGTTTCATCCACATAACTTGGTTTTTATCATGCTTTCTACCATAATGCCATTTTATTTCAGATTGTTCTCCTGCTTCAAGACTTGGAAGATTTCCAATAGCATCTCTTACCGTAACTTTTTTAACTGACTTTTCAGGAAGAGTCCAAACTAATCCTTTTTTATACATTCTAATTATGGCTCTTTTTCTAATCTGTGGGGTACCATAGTCTGATGTATCAAATACTCCGTAATCTATCGAATAATCATTACTGAATTCCTCTTCTAGAATCTCTTCAACTGTCAGTAATTTACCATCTATAAGGAGTTTTAATTTTAGCAGAAGTGGAACATTTTCAATGATAATATATGACGGTTGTACTTCATGGATCATTTTAACTACCTGAGTAATTAAATAATTTCTTTCATCCTCAGCCATCTCTTCAATATTCCGATTTTTCCCAGCAACACTTATACCTTGGCATGGTGGGGAAGCAATCATAAAATCGACTGTGCTTTCCAAAGCAATATCTCGAACTTTATTAAATACATCTTCCCGCATAATATCTCCAATTACCATCTCATGATCCGGGTATATTTTCCGATATAATTCGCCTCTTCTTGGAATAAGTTCATTGGCGACAACCACATCAATACCGGCACGTGATAGGTAGTACTCCCCAATACCTGAGCTAGAGAATAGAGACATTCCTTTAATTCTTTTGTTTTCCATTAGGCATCACCTTAATTTTTTTGCTATCACAATTCTCGATGATAACATCGCAAATATCTCCAATATTACAAGATAATGCAGTGCATATTTTTGCTAAAGTTTCAGTAGTTACTGTATCTCCATGCTTCAACTTATTAATTGTGTGCTGGCTCAAATCAGCAAACCCAGCCAATTCTTTCTTACTCATTTCTTTGTCGATAAGTAATTTCCACAATTTCTTATAGCTCATCTTCATAAAATATCATCCTTTAAAAAGTGCGATATTTAGATTATATCATACCAAACAACCCTTTAGTTATAAAATATTGAACCATCGCTACATTAATATGTATTATGTTTCAAACACTATAGATTTTGTACCACTTTTTACTATTGATTTGTAGCTATCTAATTTATCCATTTTACAATAGTACATACGTCGTTAAATAAAGTCCCATATTGAAATCATCTTTGTAGATTAGTACCATTCAATAGCCTATTAGGAAACAGGGAATTTCAATACTGATTTATTGAACAGTAAATATTTTTCAACTCATTATATATAGACAACGTTTGTTTTTATGGAGATATTTTGAAATACTATATGTGATGTTTGATAATTATGGTATTTTGTTTTAATTGTATGAAGAGATGACAATTTTGATCGTCAAAACTGTTTTGTGTTACAAAAGTGTAAGTAGAATAAAAAAATAATAAATGGTATAAAAAGTTTATCGTCAGTTTGTAAATTATTTAACATTTCAAGATTAATTATTTATTCTTTAATTTTAGAATCAATATAGCAAGAAAAGGAGGGATTTGGTGAAACAACGAATCAAAAATGAACATGTGCGTCAAGCACTCTTCTTTGCAGGCAAAACCCTTTTTTATTTCTGTATCATTTTGATGCTGATTTATCTTTATCATTATAAAAACGTGCAAGGTGGCACCTTTATCTATAATGAATTTTAGGAGGAATGTTCATGAACGTGGTAAATATTGTGCAAGCCATTGAAGAATGGGCACAAAAGGATCCAGAGAGGATTGCCTACCGAGAAGATGACCTAACATATACTTATGGACAATTAGCAGCTCGATCCGACCAATTAGCTGCCTATCTCGAGGAAACTCTGGAAACTCGCGGACCGATCGTGGTTTATGGCGAGTTAGAATTTGACATGCTAACAGCCTTTTTGGCAGCTTCCAAAACAGGTCGGGCATATATTCCGATTGAAAGTACCACGCCAAAAGAGCGTATTGAATTGATCCTCTCTGTGGCTACGCCAGATTTGATCATTAGCGTAGCTGACTGGCAAGGTCCGGAAACAATGATTCCAATGCTAGAAATAAATCAATTGGAAGAAATCTATCAAAGCGGGCGTAATTTAGGCAACACAAAAGCGCTAGGGAAGGATGATATTTACTACATCATCTTCACATCAGGAACGACCGGCATCCCTAAAGGAGTTCAGATTAGTCATGGAAATTTATTGAGTTTCGTGCAATGGACATTGAAGGATTTTTCTTTACGCGAAGGGATGCATTATTTGGCACAGGCACCGTATTCCTTTGATCTCTCTGTCATGGGGTTATATCCAGCATTGACTTCTGGCGGCTGTTTGGTGCCTTTAAAAAAGGCGGTCATTAATGACTTCAAAACATTGTTTGGAACCTTGCCGCAATTGGCTATCAATGTTTGGATCTCGACACCTTCATTTATGAAACTATGTTTGATGGAAGAGACCTTTGACGGGATGCACGTTCCTCAGTTGGAACGTTTCTTATTCTGTGGGGAAGAACTACCAAAAAAAACCGCTCACGCACTGCTGGAACGTTTTCCAAATGCAAAAATCTACAATACCTATGGACCTACTGAAGCGACTGTTGCCGTATCCGGAGTGCAAATCACTGAAGAATTATTGGAGCAATATGATCGAGTGCCAATTGGGTATGTGAAAGAAGATTCGACGGTTTTCTTTATGGAAGAAGATCAACTAGTTCCTAAAGGGCAAGTAGGTGAGATCATCATTAGTGGTCCTAGCGTGTCAAAAGGGTATCTGAACAATTCCAAGAAAACAAAAGAGGCATTTTTTGTCCATGAAGGGCAACCAGCGTATCGAACCGGCGATAGTGGCAGAATGACGGAAGATGGTTTGTTGCATTATGAAGGGCGCCTTGATTTTCAAGTGAAGTTCCATGGGTATCGAATGGAATTAGAAGAGATCGACCATCATTTAAGCAATAGTTCGTGGGTCAAACAAGCCGTCGTAGTCCCTAAATATCAAGAAAAGAAAGTGGAACAGCTGATTGCTTATGTCGTTCCCGAAACGCACCCTTTCGAGAAAGAGTTTCAACTGACAAAAGCCATCAAATCTTCACTGAGTGAAACGGTGATGGAGTACATGATCCCGCAGCGATTTATCTATGTTGAGCAGTTACCTCATACGGCAAATGGCAAAATCGACCGCAAATGGCTGACAGATGAGGTGAATCCTTCATGAACCTGCAGCATATGATTCCTTATGCAAATCCCACCTATTTCATTTGGCTAATGGTAGGATTGCTTCCGATGATGCTTGTGCTGCTGTTCAAACAAAAGCGTTGGCAATGGTATCAAACGTTACTCACACTAGCGGTATTGTACGTAAGTTTTGGTGGTGAATATTGGCAGCAGGGGCTGGCGCTGATCGGGTACGTCGTGTATCAGACATTACTCGTCTATGGCTATTATCAGCATCGTCAACGAGCAAATACTTCAGGCGTCTTTTATGGTGCAGTGGTAGCAGCGATCTTACCATTGGCATTGAGTAAAGTCACCCCTTTCTTTGTTGGGCATGCCTCACTGATTTATTTCTTGGGCATCTCTTATCTGACCTTCAAATCGGTGCAAATGATTATGGAGATACGGGATGGACTGATCAAAGAATACCATCCTTGGCGTTATATCCAGTTTCTACTATACTTTCCAACGATTTCTTCGGGTCCGATCGATCGGTATCGCCGCTTTGAGAAGGATCTGCTGAATCCACCGACAAAAGAAGTGTATCTCGATTATTTAAACAAAGGAGTCGCCAAAATCATGCTAGGGCTCCTGTATAAGTTCATTCTTGGTTATTATCTCGGTCAAGTATTACTGCCGATCGTAACCAAAGAAGCCCTGCAAAATGGCTTGTTCTCTTGGGGGATGCTGGGTTATATGTATGTTTATAGTATGTATCTGTTCTTTGATTTTGCTGGCTATAGTTTGTTTGCGATTGGTGTCAGCAACTTCATGGGTTATGATACACCAGCTAACTTCAATAAACCTTTTCTGGCGCCTAATATCAAAGAATTCTGGAATCGTTGGCACATGAGTCTGTCTTTTTGGTTCCGAGACTATGTGTACATGCGTTTAATGTTCACACTGATCAAGAAGAAAGTTTTCAAAAGCCGTATCGTCGCATCCAATGTCGGCTATTTTGCCCTCTTTTTGTTAATGGGCATTTGGCATGGACTTACCTGGTATTACATTTTATACGGGGTATATCATGCGACATTGATTTGCGGAAATGATGCGTGGATCCGTTGGAAGAAAAAACAAGGAAATCTGCCATCGAACAACCTAACCAAAGCGGTGTCCACTGTATTGACCTTCCAAGCAGTTTGCTTTAGTTTTCTGATTTTCTCAGGAATCTTGGACAAATTATTCGTTAAATAAAAGGAGAAAAGAATATGACAACCAAAGAAGCAGTATTAGACATTTTAGAATCAGTCACAGGAAGTGACGAAGTAAAAGAAAACGAAACGATCGATCTTTTTGATGAAGGATTATTAGATTCATTAGGATCTGTTCAATTGCTGGTTGAACTAGAAGGGCAGTTAGGAATTGAATTTCCCGTATCAGAATTTGACCGGGCAGAGTGGAATACACCAGCAAAAATCATTGAGAAAGTCGACACGCTGCAAAGCCGATGATGAAAAAACGACTACTCACGGCTTTTGGACCGCTTCTTTGTGCGGGGATTCTTGTCGGGGTACTCTTCCTTGGCCCTTGGAAGATCAATAGCCACGATCCGAAAGTCATCGCTCAAGCGGCAACGGCAATGAATGATGCGGTATTTCGCGGGGATCGTATCAAAAATGAGGCAATAGCAACAGGAAAATATGTCCCATTTTTTGGCTCATCCGAACTAAACCGTGTGAGTGCCACTCATCCTTCCGTATTGGCGCAGAAATATCACCGTTCTTATACGCCATTTTTGATTGGTGCACCTGGCACCCAGTCGCTGACCCAGTACGCCATCATTCAATCAATGGCGAAAGAATTAGCAGGGAAAAAAGCAGTCTTCATCGTTTCCCCTCAATGGTTCGTTCCTAAAGGGTTGAAAGGAGACTATTTCAACCATCATTATTCCGAACAGCATGTGTACGATTGGCTCTCTTCGTTAAAGAAAGTCTCTGACACCGATCAATACTATGCCGAACGTCTCTTAGACTATTCGAAAGTGAAAGAAAATAGCTTGACGGAACAAGTCTTGAATGAAGTGAAATCCGGTAAGATACCGACTGATTGGCAGAAAAAACAGATTGATCTGCAACGATCTATTTTGAAACGGGAAGATGAGCTTTTTAGTGGTCTTGGGTTGGGGCACAACTTGATTGGCAAAATCACTGTTGCGGCAAAGAAATTGCCTTCTACCTATAATCTCGCTCAAATAGAACAATTAGCCGATAATGAAGGAAAAGCAGAAACGACTAATAATTCTTTAGGGATCAAGAATTCTTTTTACCAACATAATCTGCAAAGCCGCATAGATAAAATGAAAGGCTCTCAAAAGAAATGGGATTATCGTTTTGGACCAGAATATAGCGACTTTCAACTAGTACTGACAGAATTTGCTCGCAACAATGTGGATGTCTTATTTGTGATTCCGCCCATCAATCAGAAGTGGATGGATTATACCGGCTTGCCGCAAGAGGTGTTGATCGGTTTTGACAAAAAGATTCGCTACCAATTAAGAAGCCAAGGCTTCATGAATATCGCTGATTTATCGACGAAAGGTGATAAACCTTATTTCATGGAAGATACGATTCACTTAGGCTGGCGTGGCTGGTTGGCAGCAGATGAATACATTCAGCCATTCTTGGATTCCAAGATCAAAGAAAAACCGTTGTATGAAATCAACCATTATTTTCTCTCCAAAAATTGGCAGCAAGAAACACCAAAAGGTATTCTGGGGAAGTAGATCTTCGATATTTAGTGATAGTAGAGAAATATACAACTGAAAATTTAGTCATAAAAAGCTAGGCATAGTGCTTAACTGTTTTTTAAGTATATTGAATCCCTAGTTTGTATTTATTTAAAAGGAAATTAAGAATTTATAGCAGGATTTTATACATACAAAAATTGTTGTATGTCTCTGTTTGCTTTGAAGGACCATAAAACACTGTAAGGACAAACTCCACGGAGGGCTTCGCCACAAGCGAATCACCCTCCGTGGAGTTTTGTCTATTGCAGGAAGGCGTAGCCGAACTGCATGTAGAAAGCCCCCGGTTCTAACAGGGGGCTAACAAAGAACAGGAAACTGTGACAACTACCCATGGGGGAGTGTCCTAGCAGTGTTTTCTTTGTCACATGCTTATAAATCTTGTCACCTTATTCTGATGATGGATATGTTGCATTTAACAGGCGTTCCTTCTCGATTTCTATGGCGAAGGGTAGATAGAGATATTGTTGTTCTAGTAGGTGTTGATTGGCATCTGTGTACTGATAAGAAGCCGTTTCTTTTGAATAGACCAACGGGGCAATTCGAATATCGCCGGTCAATTGACTTATTGAGTATAGGAGGATGGCTTTTTCAACAAGTTTCTTGGGCAAATGCTTTCCAAAATAGGAATAGGATTCTTGATTTACTAAATAGACGAGTAAGCGATCCACACTAAAGTTGGAGAAGGTAAAAGGCATCATGTGTAGGATATGATTTTGATTATCATGTTGCAAATAGAGCTGGGCTTCCTTACCAAAATTAGTTGAACCAAGATAAAGCTGCTCTTTCTCATCGATACATTGAAAAGTAAACTGGTCTTGTTCAGTTGGTGGAATGAGATTTGTAATAAAAAATTCAATCATTCGATCCATTTCTTTTTCACTTACGAGGCCAGCATGTTTCATTTCGTCTACTATTAGCCCTTCAATCTTAGGATCGAGCTTACCTGCCTTCTTTTGGAGCATTTCTAAAATGTATTGATTCTCTTGATCACCATACAAAAGATATTCATTGGTGACATGACCTATCTCTGCGATTTGGTGAAGGGTTTCGGTTTTTGGAAGGTTAATCCCACGTTCCCAGTTATTGACTGTACTTCGCGGTAAATCACCAATTAGTTTGCCAAATTTCTCCATACTCAACTTTAACTCTTGGCGAATCTGTCGAATTCGATTGCCCACTGCTTGCTTGTCTATCTCCATGAAAAATCCTCCTCATGATAAGTTCTTAAATTTATTATACGAGCGTACTTAAAAAAAGTCAAAACATATTGACTTAAAATAAATACAGGTATACAATCGATATGTACTTAAAATAAGTGCGATAAGTTCTTTGACAAGTAAATAGCAGAAGGAGGTTTTTCTATGAACCAAGTTAATCAACATGATCTCGGGGAAGCCATTCGAGTTTCTCGAGAAGAAAGGGGGTGGACCCAGCGATATTTAGCAGAAAAAGTGGGGATTTCGAGATCGTTATTATCGAAAGTAGAAAAAGGAACGAGACAATTAAGTGAAGAAAAATTGAATCTTATACTGGATAGTTTTCAAGAAGAGGTCGTTCCAGTTAACCGTGTTTTGATTGATTATCTAACCATTCACTTTTTCTCGAATCAACATTTAAAGCTAATTGAAGAGATTATTGAAATGCCCATTGAACGTTTTGAGGAACTGGATTATGCGCCAAAAGGATATATCGGGCAGTACGTATGGAATCAAGTAATTACGATTCGGTACTCTATTGACGATACGGTAAAAGGAACTGTGATGGAGTTTTCAGGTCAAGGCTGTAAACATCTTGCCATGCGTTTGAAGACCGCAAAATCAAACTGGCAAGAGTTCTTCCGTAAGGTATTAGATTATCAAGGAAACTTTACACGGATTGATTTTACTTTAGATGATTTTGTGGGGAGTCTCAGCATTCCAGAACTTAAACGTAAGGTAACACTAGGCCATGTGTGGACCACTTTTCAAGTGAGTGAATCCCATGGTGGTACGGATATTATAAATAATGAATCAAATGGCGAAACATTGTATTTAGGCTCAAAGAAGAGTCAGTGTCGCTTTTGTTTTTATCAGAAGGATTATGAACAACGGAAGCGACGAGGAATTCCTTTAGAGGAGGCAGAAGTGAAAAATCGCTTTGAACTACGGTATCGAAAAGAGAAAGCGCAAAGCTTGGCAAAGATTATTTCAAAAACCCATGATTTAACCAAACTGTTCTTTGAATTACTTAATGGAGTAATTTGTTTTTATGACCGTGATCCAAATGATCCAGGTGCAAAAGTTGATGCCAAATGGGCAGCCTTTATTAGCAATTATGGCGCAATCACCATTTCTTTAGATACAATTCCTCAAAGCTTTGAGAAAACCATGAGTTGGTTAATTCATGGTGTTTCACCATCATTAGTTTTTATTGCACAGGTCGATCAAACGTTTCATTCTTCCTTGTTGCCTTTAATTATTGAACAAGGAGAAATGAATCCAAGACAGATCAAACTTCTCCAAAATATGAAGGCAGACCCGGAGTATTATCAGGAGGAGGTTGAGTATTATGAACGAAAATTACAAAGTATATCAAGTGAGAAAACAAGCTACTAAAAAAGCAAAGTACTGCTTACACAACAAGTTGTGCAACGTACTCCGCCTCGACAAGACGAGTATAACACAACCATCGAATGAGAAACAATAGATTATAAAGAGGATTATTTTAAAAGGAGTAAAGAATTAGGAGGTGAGAGAATGGAAACAAAATGTGATTTCATGGTAAATCGTGCAATTTTGATAGAAATGGGCTTTAAACCTAGTCAAGCTGCACGAATGATTAAAGAGAGCAAGGCATATCTTGCAAGGGTTGAAGGTATTGATTTTTATAATAATCGTCAAGTTTGTGTGGTGCCATCTCGAGTAATTGAACATCTTTTTCACATTCAAGTTGCGGAATAAACAGTACAAGCGCGGTACTATTAAAGTAGCTTTTCTCAAGTACAGGGAGGAATGGAACGATGCCAAAAATTAAAAATATTTACCAAGATAAAAAGACAAAAAAATGGTTCTTCCGAGCATATCTAGGTATAGATGAGAATGGAAGAAAGGTTCAGAAGACTAAACGAGGTTATGCTTCACAAAAAGATGCCAAAATTGCTTATGACAAGTACATGGAAACACATGACTTTAACAAGACAATTCCTAATCAACTGTGTTCTACCAATCAAATGACTTTCGAAGAGTTTTACAAGGATAGGTTTGTAAAATGGTACGAGAGACAGGTCAAAAGTCAAACATATGAGAATGCGCAATTCATTTTCGAAAAGCGTATGCAGTTTTTCTATCATTTTCGTGTTCGAGATATTACAAGTCACGATATTGAGGATTGGTTATTTGAACTAAGCCAGACAGAGTCACGTAATTCACGGAAAAAAGTCAATGGCGAAACGTTATCAAAATCTTATATTAATCGGATTCGAGGGCATCTAAAAATTGTGTTGGATCGGGCTGTTAAAGAGGGGGTGATTGCTAAAAATCCCGTTGAAGATGTTTCTTCGCTTCCTTCTGAGAATAAGAAAGTTGAGTTTTGGGAACACAGTGAGTTTCTAAAAGTGATGAATGAATTGAAGGATGATAAGATTCAAACCCACCATCGGAAGATTGTGTATGAAATGCTATTTTATACTGGAATTCGGATTGGAGAACTTGAAGCTTTGTCTTGGTCAAATGTAGATTTCGAGAAAAACACGATAACGATTGAGAAGACATTGATTTATAATACAAAAGACGATTGGTACTTTTCGACTCCCAAAACTAAAAGCGCTTATCGAACGATTGGGATGGGGAAGAAGCTTTCTTTAAAGCTCAGACAGTGGTATGACTTGCAAAAACGTATTGGAAATTTTGAATATGTTGCTCAGTTGGACGGAACATTTACGCCACCTTATTCTTTTGCGAACTGGTTAAAAGAAGCTGCTAAAAAAGCGGGTGTCAAACCGATTAAGCTTCACGCGCTACGACATTCTCATGTTGCATTTCTAATTGAGCAGAATATTCAACCGCTATCTATTCAAGAACGATTGGGCCATGCGAATATTCAAATCACTTTAGGAACTTACGGTCACTTATATGCAAAGTCAGATCAACAAGTGGTAAGTGCGATTGATAATGTTCAAGAGGGCGCTATTCTTTCAAAAAATGACAATTTATTGCCAGTCTGAGTTTTCCACGGTTCTATCATAAGACAAATAAACACTTTTGCACCAGTGTTTTCAGTTGAATTGCTCCTGTTGAAGATGTATCGGAAATAAGCAAACTGCCATTAAGCAGGGAATGGATCCTGTTTAATGGCAGTTTTTTATAATTTACTATGACATATCAAATGAACCTCTAGGAATATGTATTAGAAAAGAAAATTTATAGAGAATAAACCTGCAATTGTTTCAATAATTAGGAAAAATCAACCTCGTTTTGTTCAAAATGTTTCAAAAACCACTTGACCTAAAGTTAACTCTAGGTGGTATCTTTTTAGATAGAAGAAATGAGCAGCGATTGTTGAAACTCAGAAAAATCACGATTTCCCTTTAGGATAACTTGCTATTTCTCGGTTTGATAGGAATTCTAAAAAGAGCGTCTAGCTCCGATTGCCGCTTTTTTTCATTCTAGAAAACGATCCACTCATTTCGACTTCGTGTCTTTTTCCTTGTGAGTAAACACACGAACCATTCAAACATTTCTACAGGAGGTACGTACATGTTATTAGAAAAAATCAAAAGCCCCAAAGAGTTAAAAGAATTGACCAGTGGGCAACTTCAAGAACTGGTAGTAGAAGCACGAACTGCTTTATTGGAAAAAATCAGTCACCATGGGGGGCATAATGGCCCCAATCTGGGGATGGTTGAGATGACGATCGCGTTGCATAAAGTCTTTGATTCTCCCACAGATAAGCTGATTTTTGATGTGTCTCATCAGACCTATATCCATAAAATGTTGACGGGACGCGCCCATGCCTTTCTTGATGCTGCGCAGTATGATGCGGTTTCTGGTTACACGAATCCGAAAGAAAGCGAGCACGATCTCTTTACGGTCGGTCATACCTCCACCTCAGTTTCGTTGGCAAATGGTGTGGCGAAAGCCCGTGATCTAAAAAATGAAACGTATAACGTCGTTGCCGTGATTGGCGATGGTTCTCTATCAGGCGGTTTAGCGTTTGAAGGCTTGAACAATATCGTGGAATTAGGCACCAATACCATCGTGATCCTCAACGACAATGACCAATCGATTGCAGAAAACCATGGGGGGATGTATCAGAATTTGCGGGCATTGCGGGAAACCAAGGGGCAAGCAGCAGACAATCTGTTCAAAGCGATTGGTTTTGAGTACCACTATTTGGATGAAGGAAATGACCTCGCTGCCTTGATCGCTTTATTTGAAAAAGTGAAAGATATTGATCATCCTGTTTTATTACACATTCATACGATCAAAGGCAAAGGCTTCAAGTTTGCGGAAGAAAATCGTGAAAAGTTTCATGCAGGCGGTCCCTTTAGTTTAGAAACCGGCGAATATATTTCTGCTGGCGGCAATCAAGTAACGTACAATAGCTTAACGACGGATTATTTATTAGAAAAAATGGCGACAGATCCCAAAGTCGTGGCAGTAAACGCTGGTACACCGATGTTGCTTTTTTCTCCGGAACAAAGAGAAAAAGCAGGCAAACAATTTGTAGATGTGGGTATTGCAGAAGAACATGCGGTATCGATGGTTGCTGGGTTAGCAAAAAATGGCGCGAAACCTATCTGGGCCGTTTTTTCTACTTTTATGCAACGTAGTTTTGATCAAATTTCCCATGATTTGGCCTTAAATCATCTGCCTGGAACGATTTTGGTATATGGTGCATCGATTCACGGCATGAATGACGAGAGCCATTTGGGAATTTTTGATATTCCATTTTTGGCACATATTCCCAACCTTATTTATCTTGCGCCAACCTCTAAAGAAGAATATCTGGCAATGTTGGATTGGTCGCTGGAACAAACCAACGCACCAGTTGCGATCCGGGTACCGGTTGGACCTGTCAACGAAACGGCAGTAGCAGTCTCTACTGACTATAGCGATCAAAAAAATGAAGTGACTCAAGCTGGCACGCAGGTAGCCATCGTCGGTGTTGGGAACTTTTATGCGCTAGCGGAAGAGATCGCAGATCAATTGAAGATGCAACATGGAATTACGCCAACGGTGATCAATCCTAAGTTTATTTCAGGGGTCGACAAAGAGTTGTTGGATGCTGTGGCACGATCGCACAAACTCGTTGTCACGTTGGAAGATGGTATACGAGAGGGTGGCTATGGACAAATGATTGCCAGCTACCTGGGTGATCGTGAGATTGCCGTCAAAAACTATGGCTTAGAAAAGAAATTTTATGATAATTACCGGGCAGCAGACGTTTTATCTGAACTTGGTATCACTGCTGAGGAAATTACGAAAGATGTCATAGAACAGCTGCAGAAATAAGTTCTCTTAGGGTGTCTTGTGTAGCTGATATGATTGTTAAAAAATGAATGATCGAAGGAAACCTTGCAGAAAAACAGACTGCAAGGTTTTTTCGCAAACAATCGGTGATGATTTGCAGCAAAATACAGAAGACCAATGCTTTTCAAGCATAAAGCCCAAGCGCGTTAAGCATTGGTCAACGAGGATAATCTAGCGAATAATAAGGTAGTGAAAGGATCACTTGTCATCTTGGACTATTGGGTTCAGAGACAAGGAAGAAAAGGTGTTTTTAAGGAAAGGGGTATTTATGAAATTTTTTTCTATGAAGTTGTTGGCACTGTTGTCGGTGGCAATGGTCGTCTATTCGGCACCGGCGATTTCTGCCAATGTCCCAGCGATTGCGGCAAGCTTTCCAGAAGTTGATGCGGTCTACATTGGGTTACTGACCACGATTCCGTCATTGTTTCTTTTGCTGGGGATTTTTACTACTAGCATGATCGAAAAAAGGATCGGCAAAAAATACACGATGGTCACCGGATTGGTCATTGTGGCGATTTTTGGCACGCTGCCGGCATGGTATCAGGGGAGCTTTCCCGTCTTGTTTCTTTCTCGAGGGATTCTTGGCTTCGGGATCGGCTTATTCAATCGTTTGGCGATTCAAATGATTAGTTTGCTGTTTCAAAATGAGCCGCAAAAGAAAGCCAAAGCTCTTGGATTAGAAAGTGCCGTCGGTGGTTTAGGTGGTATCTTTATGACTTTGCTCGTAGGACAGCTAGTGAAGATTAGTTGGGAAATGTCCTTCTTGGTTTATGGCTTTGCCCTGATCAGTCTCTTCTTTGTCCAGCTATTTATTCCCAACGAAACACAGGCTGTGACTAATGAGACGTTATTGGCGAACGTCACGGTTTCAAAAGAACGGAAACAGCGATCATTCGTTTTGGGTGTGCTCTTGTTTCTAATCGTTGTCTTGTTTATCAATTACAATTTACAGATCACACCGTTGTTGTTGGAAAAAGGAATCGGGGACGCCACCGAAGGCAGTAACATGATTGCCGCCATTGCGACGGGGGCATTTATCGCCGGCAATGCCTTTGGCTTGATATACAGTCGCTTACATCGCTGGTTGCTGCCCATTGCGGCATTGCTTGCAGGAAGCAGCATCTATTTGACCTATCCCTTGCAGACGGTGGGGCTACTCTTGGGTTGTTCTTTATTATTAGGCTTTGCCTTTCGCAGCATCATGCCTTTTTTCACCCACTTACTGACGACTGGTGGTGAAGCGGAAGCTAAGTTTGGCACGGTCGTCTCGATCGTTGCTTACAACTTAGGAGTCACGTTAGCACCTTATGCATCACGCTTGCTGATACTAGTCAGCGGCAATGAAACAGCAGGGATGCAGATGATCCTATCAGGGGGCTTGTTGGTTATGATTGGGATTGTGTCAGTGATCAGCAATCGCTATTTTCTTTATTTTGAGCGGGGAACTGCTGAAGAACTTGGGTAGCTGTTTTTAAAAGATTGAATGAAAAACTCTCTTACGATCGTCAATGTAAGAGAGTCTTTTTTTAAGCAAATCTTTTCATCGGCTTGCTATTTTTTCCCTGCGAAATGCGTAAAACGGACAAACTGATTTTGGGATTCTTCTTGTAAAAATTCTTTTGGTGTCAGTTGAAACTCTTGTTTAAAGCAGCGTAAAAAATGGGTATAGGAGTTGAAGCCGCAAGCTTCGAAGGTGGCGGTGGCGCTTCTGGTCCTACGTAAAATTTCTTTGCTCTTTAAGAGTCGTTTCTTGACGACATAGGCATGAAAGGCGACGCCAGTTTCTTTTTTGAAGGTCCGAGAAAGCGAGTATGGACTCATGAAAAGGGCTTTGGCGACGGTCTCTAAGGAGAGATCAGCGGTCAAATGCTGATTGATATAGGTAATGGCAGCCAAAATGTCTTTATTTTTATAGAGTGAGTCGGATAAAAACAGCGGTTCTTTTTCCTGATAGGCAATCGTATTGATGGAAATCAAAAACGCGATCAAATGATTTTGATAAAGTAAGTCGGTGCCATAATTGCTATCCGTTTTTTTGCGCAAAGGTCGCAATAGCTGGTCTAATTGGTCGGCATCGATCGATAAAATACGACTGTTGATGCCGCCGTTGCTACGAAAACAGGCAGTGAGATCTGTTTGGGTAGTGGAGAGGGCAGTGAGATAACTAGGATTGATATACAGGTAGGTTCGCTCGAAAAAATCAGAAGTTTGATGGACGATTCGATGCAAGACGTTTGGAGGAATCAAGATGATCGTACCAGGTTCTAGAGGGAATTCTCCGCCATCGATAAAGAAGATCGCTGATCCTTTTAGGGTACAGTGAATCTCATAAAAACTATGGTAATGATAAAGGGTATTGCTTTCTTCTACGATGTCTTTGATATGAAAGGCCTCAAAGCGATCGTTGATCATCGTGTCCGCACTTTGCTTCTCCATGATTGGCTCCTTTCGTGCTCGTTTGATTTTATCATACAAGAATAGATAGTAAAGTGTCAATAACTGCTATTTTTGTGTAAATGTAAGCGTGTTACGATCAATCTATCAAAGAGAAATGAGAGGATGAACCCAATGGTGATTTTAGAACAGTTATTTGTGGAAAAACGTGTCGTGGAAGAAAAAATTGATCGCATGATCGAAAATTTAACGACGATCAAGGATGATAATGGTGAATTTCTAATAGACTTTGACGGCTTGATCGTTGATGATAAAAGCTGGGGGATTTGGAACTGGCCGCAAGGGGTGGGACTATATGGCATTTATAAAAACTACCAAATCACCAAAAATCTTAAAGCGCTCCAAGTTGTGGAAGAATGGTTTGAGCAGCGGATGTTAGAAGGCGCGCCGCCTAAAAATGTCAACACGATGGCGCCGCTTTTGGCAATGGCGTATCTTTATGAAGACACCAAAGATTCTCGTTACTTGCCTTACCTTGAACAATGGGCGGAATGGGTCATGCATGATATGCCGCGAACCGACGAAAATGGTCTGCAGCATGCGACCTATGGACCAGAAAATCGCAACCAGCTTTGGGACGATACCTTGATGATGACTGCTTTGCCTTTGGCGAAAATTGGCATGTTGCTGAATCGTCCGGCTTATATCGAAGAAGCAAAACAACAATTTATGATCCATATCAAATACTTAGTGGATAAAAAAACTGGGCTTTGGTTCCACGGCTGGACCTTTGAAGAACGCCACAATTATGCACAAGCGCTTTGGGCAAGAGGCAACTGCTGGATCACCATTGCGATTCCTGAGATCATTGACATTCTCGACTTGCAAGAAGGAGATGCGTTACGTAGCTTCTTGATCAATACCCTCTTAGACCAACTAACTGCCTTGCAAGAAATGCAAGATGAAAGTGGCCTGTGGCACACCTTGTTAGACGATCCTAGCTCGTATGTGGAGGCTTCTGCGACGGCTGGTTTTGCCTATGGGATTTTAAAAGCCGTTCATAAGCGTTACATTGACAAAGCTTGGGAAGATGTTGCCTATAAAGCTTTAGCCGGTTTGATCGAACAAGTCGCAGAAGATGGAGAAGTCCAAAATGTTTCCATCGGTACTGGAATGGGAGAAGACTTGGCGTACTACAAAAACATTGCGATTACGGCGATGCCTTACGGACAATCACTGACAGTCTTAGCATTTACTGAACTATTGGTTTCATTTTGTTAATTTGAACACCTTACGTAATAAAGAGAGGAGCAGACAAAGATGATCAAAAAAGCGATTCGGATGAAGTTACATCCTGGTTATGAAGCAGAATATGAAAAACGGCATCGCGAACTATGGCCAGAACTAAAAGAGCAGCTCATAGCACACGGGGCGAAAAGCTACCAGATTTTCTTAGATCCAGAAACCCTTGCGTTGTTTGGCTACCTTGAGATTGAAGATGAAACCCGCTGGCAGCAGTTAGCGGCAACCGAGATCAACCAAAAATGGTGGCATTACATGGCAGAACTCATGGAAACAAATCCTGATGATTCGCCAGTGACACAGGAGTTAAAGGAAGTCTTTACGCTGTAAGCTAGACAAAAATGCTCATTCCTTAAAACGAACACGGTCGCATCAGTTGTTTGACATCAATCACTGGTTAGTCAAAGAGGTAGTTCGCTCACATTCGTGAGCGGACTACCTCTTTTGTTGAAATAGCAAAACAATGCTTTCGTATAGAAGAAACGTTAAGAGAGAAGTGCTTTTTCTTGCTGCTTCAAAAATTTCTTTGGTGTCATACCAGTAATCTTTTTGAATGTTTGAACAAAATATTCAGGCGCATTGCTAAAGCCTGTCATCTCTGCCACTTCGTAGACTTTGTAGTTTTTCTTCAGCAGTTCTTGTGCTTTTTGGATGCGGTATTCGGCTAATTTTTGATTGAAGCGAATCCCGGTTTCTTTGTAATAGGTTTTTCCTAAGTATTCAGGATTTAAGTACAAAAGATGGGCGGCGATCCATTTCAATGACAATGCTTCATGGTCATAATATTCTTCGATGATCAGGTTGACTTTTTGGGACAGCTGCATGTTCTCGCTATCGTCTAAGCTGCCCCGCATCAAATCGATACAGTGAAGCAGCATAAACTGGAGTTCGTGCCAATTATTCAAGAGCATGATCTTTGGGGAATAGTCATCAAAGTAAATGTCTTTTTTGATGCGATGGTTTTCAAAAATTGCCGATAACAAATCGTTGACCTGCAGCCGCAATAGTTGGACAGGGTAAAGCTCCATGCGGCAGGTAGAAAAAAAGTTTTCCGTAAGAACTTGGGCTAAAGTCAGTTCGCCTTTGTCGATCAATGCCAAAAGTTTTTCACGGTATTCCATGTAGAGACTATTTTCATAGACATTTTCTTGTGAGATTTGGGCTTCTTGGATGACTTCAAAGGTATCAAAATAAAACTCCTTATCCAAGTTCCGCTTGCCTAAATGATAACTGAGTAAAAATTTTTCGGGAGTTTCGACCCAGCAATTGATAGCGATCCCTTTTCCTAAATGCGCAGCCTGTACCTTCGTTTTAAAAAAGAGATTAAAGGTATTTTCCGTACTGAAGTTCAGAATATAGCCAACTTTGTTTTGATGACCGATCACCAACTCGTGATGGTTCTCATAGCTTTCGATCCGCTTAGCGATGGCGTGATAGAATTTCGAATCAAATAAGTACATACAAAATGGAAAAACGAATGATTCAGGCAGTGGTTCTTCTCCGCAGCTATTGATGTATTGCTCAATTTGTTGTTTTAAATAGAGGGTAGATTCCATTTGGCGACGTTCAGAGCGTTCGATCGTCTCAGCCAACGCTTCTGAAAGCTTGCTCGGAAAAACAGGTTTTTCAAGGAAAAATTTGACTCCTAAAGCCATCGCTTCTTTGGCAAAGGAGAAGCTGCCAAAGCCTGTCAAAATAATGATTTGAATCGCAGGATTGATGGCTTTTAATTTTTTGATCAAGGCAAGTCCATTGACTTTAGGCATATTGATGTCGGTAATCACGATGTCGATGGTGTTTTGCTGACAAAATGCCAAGGCGTCTTCACTGTCTGTATAAATTCCTTTGACTACTAATGGAAAATCAAAAGAAGCAACGAGGTTAGCCACACCATTTGCTATCAAGGGTTCATCGTCAACAACGAGGATGTTTTTCATGTTTTACTCACTCCTTTTAAAGGGGATCACAAAGCGCACCGTCGTCTTTTTGAAGGGAATCGAGGAGACGATGGCTAAGGACACTTGATCACCATAATGCAGTTGCAATCGTTTTTGAATATTGGTCAATCCGATGCCGCCTTCTTTTTCAATCGAGAAGTTGGCTTTAAAACCAGGGCCATTGTCAGAGACACTGACTTGGAGAAAAGTTGCTTGTTGTTCAATCGTAAGGATGAGGCGACACGTCTCCTTCATATCATTGACGGCGTATTTAAAGACATTTTCAATCAATGGTTGAATCAGTAACTTAGGAATCTTAAAGGACAAGTCATTCACCAAAATTACTTCGATATACTCGATCCGTTTCCCGAAGCGAACGTTTTGAATATTGATATAGGCGTGCACGATATCTAATTCATCTTGTAGCGTTGTGAAGTCAGACTTGGTATCGATTTTTTTTCGAAACAAATAGGCAAGAGAGGTGACCATCTCTGAGATCTGCCACTGCTGATTTTCAATGGCGATCCAGTTGATCGAGTCTAACGTATTGTAGAGAAAATGCGGATCTAATTGTGCTTGCAATCCTTTAAATTCGATTTCTTGGGACAATATACGCATTTCATAATTGTCCTTGATCAAGGCATTTAATTCATCGATCATCGTATTGTAGCTTTCATAAAGGACCATGATCTCTTCTTGACTATTTTCTGGGACAGCGAGGGTCTTTAAAGAGGCCAGTTTTTTCGTTTTCCGCAGAACTGCCATTTGCGAAGCCAAGTCAGCTAAAGGGCGGGTCAGCTGATTGCTTATTTTCCGAATCACAACAATAATCAAACATAAAAAAGGCAAACTCACAGCGATGGAAAGGCCTTGTAGTTTATAAAGATCCGCTAAAACTTGGTTTTCAGGCAGCAAATAAATGAAGGTCATATTCGGCATCGTCTTACGATCCATTGCATAGTAGTACTGGCGATTATCAAACGTCATGGAGCCGATCGATCGTTGGAAGGTTTCCATTTTTTGCTGCAAGGTATTTTGATCCGCAGCTACGGTTTGCTCGTCATTTGCGGTACTATAAAATTGGTTCTGATACGCCATGAAAAATTGGTTTTGTTCGGAGACAATGGGAAGACTTTCGATCTCGTTACGAAAGAAGGACGTATTGACTAGAAATATCACCGTACCAATATAGGTTAAAGAAAGATCGGCTGTTGAATAGATTTTTCGCAGGTAGACGCCTTGAGAAAGGTCTTTTGCAAAAAACCAACTCCCTTTGGCAGGCTTATCGGGCAAAGTCTCAATCATATCTTTGATGGTTTGGCCATTAAAGATATGGTCGATCTCGGCTAGAAAGTTGATCATGTTTTCGTTCGTTGGGGTAAAGAGATAGACGTTTTGAATCGTTGATTCATTGCGTACGAGGGCGTTGATTTCTGCACTTAAGGCATTCTTTTGGTCGATCGCCTCTAAGGATTGCAAGGAATCTTGTGCCAAGATCCTTTGTAGGCCATTTTGGATCGGTGCACTATCGATAATGCGAAAAGAGAGGGTTTCGACGGCAGTTAAACGTTTGGCGATATTTGTTGAAATGATCGAGACATCTTTATACGCGGCTTCTTTCAGCTGCGCCATGTAGACTTGTCGCCAAACTAAGGTCAGGAGAACAGCCAATGAGACGATAATTGCCACCGTCGCAAAAAAGACAAAATGTAACTGTCGCTCAAAAGGCTGCTTTTTAAAGTGATTGATCAGCTTCTGGGACTTCATGGACACTGCCTCGCTTTGCTTGCAATTGTTTGGTTTTTTCAATCATCTGACCATGAAAAAATTCAGCGAAGAACAAGAAAATCACCAGTCCAAAGACGAGTAACAAAGAGGTTTTGGCAGTCAATAAGAGAAACAATAAATACCAGGTAAACAACAAGGCAAGGCCTTGCAGTGGGTAGCGAAAGACTAGAAAGATACTAACGTACAATGTCTGTTTCCAAGCGTGTTGTTCGGCTTTGGCATAGGTCATAAAGCTGATGAATGCAGTGTAAAGGAGGAGAATCGTTAAAAGTAAATAGACAGGACGCAGCCAAGCCATTTCAGTCGGGAAAAAATGAGTGATCCGTAAGTTAAACAATAACAGGAGTACTGTACTTAATAGTCCAATGCCAAAAAGGGTAAAGGTGCGAAAGGCTTGCTTGTAGGCTTGCCAGAAGGCAACAGCTGAATAGTCATGGCCAGTTTTACGAAAATCATGTAAACATTTGATCGTGACAGCGGTGGCAGGACCGAAGCCAAAGATTCCCAACCCTAAAAGGGTAAAGAAAAGCCATAAAAGGTTTAATTTAGCAAAATAAGCTGTTACCGTAAAAAGACGAAACAGTCCGGTTTGTATTTTTTTCATTGTTTCCACCTACCTTGTTTTTTGAAAAGTAAGCCTTTTCAACGCTAGTATAGCATAGTATATTGGAAAAAATAGAGCATGTCTGTTTTTTTACATTTTTCATCTGTTTTTCTATTTTTTCTAGCTATTGCCCGTGAAGGCTTAGCCTTCAGCAAAAACGACAGTCTAGTTTTTCACATATTTGCTCTTGTTTTTTCATTTTTATTAACGAGGATTTCCATTACAATCACCTTGTAAGCGCAAACAAAAAGGAGTGTAGAAGAATGAAGAAAACTTTTTTAAAAGCAGCGAGCTTGTTGTTTCTTGGTGCGACCTTAGCAGCTTGTGGCAATAACAGCAATAGTAGCGGAAGCTCAGAAGCTGATGCAGATGGGAAAACGACGATTTCCTTTACCTGGTGGGGCTCAGAAGTCAGACACGAGAAGTATATCGAATCGATCAAAGAATTTGAGAAACAAAATCCTGACATCAAAGTTGAATATGAATATGGTTCTTGGGATGACCATTGGAAAAAACTAGCGACAAAAGCGGCTTCTGGAGAATTACCTGATGTGATCCAGATGGATGTGCAGTACATTGCGCAATATGGAACGAAAAATCAATTAGCAGATATGTCGGAATTTATCGGCAATGAGATTCAAACCGATGATATCAAAGAATCGATTTTAGCAACTGGCGAGTTAGATGGAAAAGTTTTTGGCATACCAACTTCTGTCAATACGATGGCGATGCTCTACAATCCATCATTGGTAGAACAAGGGGGCACTGGGATCGACTTTAGCAATTATACCTTCGATGACCTTGTAGAAAGTACGGCAGCGATCGCTGAAGCAACCGGTGATTATGGTTGGAATGATAACAATGACAACAGTACGATTTTGCAATACTTTTTACGTACTAAAGGCGAAGATCTATACCAATACGATGCGGACGGCAAACCAGAGATCGGTTTTACCAAAGAAAACTGGGTTGAATTTATGGGGGCTATCGCAGATCTTACGGAAGCCAAAGCAATGCCAACCGCAGAAGTGACTAGCAATGCCAACAGTATGGATCAATATCCGTTTTCACAAGGAAAAGCAGCCTATATGATGACTTGGTCCAATCAATACTTGACTTATAAAGCCTCCGCCGCAGAAGATGTCGAAATCAACTTGGCTCGTCCATTCGACTCAGAAAATGGGGCGATGGCGTATCGACCAGGGTTCTTTTATTCGATCGCGAATGCTTCTGAATCAAAAGAAGCAGCTGCGAAGTTTGTTGACTTTTTAGTGAATAGTGAAGAAGCCAATAAGATCATCGGTACTGAGCGGGGAATTCCTTCTAATGATGCCATCAAAGAATTGCTTTATGACGACATGACACCAGAAGAACAAGAGTCCTCTGATTTCTTAGATGATATTGCAGACATCGTCGGTGATCCATCCCCAATCCCACCAATTGGGTTTGCTGAAATCAACACGTACTTTAAAGAGCTGTACGCAGAGATCACTTATGGCACGATGACACCAGAAGAAACCTATGATGCCTTTACGCAACGCTGCGAAGAAATTTTTGCAGAAAACTATCAATAAGCATAGCTGCGGCGCCTTTACTGACTTTTTCAGTAAAGGCGTTTTTTTAGGAGAATCAATGGAGGCAAAAAATATAGGTCCTCTAGTTTTTCACATTTCTGTGCTTTTTTTTCTATTCATTCTTAAGAAGCACTTCGTTAAAATCAACTTGTAAGCGTAATCAAATATAGGAGGTAGGAAGTGAAAATTATGGAACTACAATCAAAATCACCCACGGCCAAAGAACCTGGGAAACTCAAAAGCTGGTTTAATCGATTACCAGAATCAAAACAGAATATGGTTACAGGCTACTTATTTATCTCACCCTTTATCATTGGCTTTTTTGCTTTTATTATCGTCCCAATGGGGATTTCTCTCTTTATGTCTTTTCATGACTATGATTTATTGACAGAGGCGCAATTTGTTGGCTGGAATAACTTTAAAACGATTTTTACGAATGATCCCAAGTTTGTTCAGTCACTGACTGTTACGCTGAAATATGTTGTGTTGGCAGTTCCTTTACGGCTGATCGTCGCATTAGCAGTGGCAATGCTGATCAACCGCCCATCGAAATTAAGCGGCGCTTATCGGGTATTATTTTATATCCCTTCGATTTTAGGTGGGAGCGTGGCGGTCTCGATCATGTGGCGGAATCTTTTTGGCGATTCAGGATTGATCAATGGCGTGCTAGCGGCGATCGGCTTAGACCCCATCTACTTCTTTAAAAGTCCTGGCTTAGCGTTGATGACCTTGATTTTATTAGCAGCGTGGCAATTTGGCTCGTCGATGTTGATTTTCTTATCCGGTTTGAAAAATATTCCGAAAGATTATTACGAAGCGGCGGAAATTGATGGGGCAGGAAAAATCAGACAGTTTTTCAATATCACGGTCCCAGTCCTGACGCCAATCATCTTTTTCAATCTGATCTATCAAACGATCATGGCCTTTTTGACGTTTACACCTGCGTTTATCATTTCGAATGGGACGGGTTCACCTCGTAACGGCACGTTAGTCTATTCCTTGTACATGTATCAACGAGCCTTTACCGATTTCAAAATGGGCTATGCTTCAGCCTTAGCGTGGATTTTACTGGTCATCGTTGGGGTGATTACGATTCTGTTGTTCGCAACATCGAAATTTTGGGTGTTTAAAGAAAACGAGGAGGTTTGATTGATGCGTGAACAAAAACGAAATTATTTCTTTGATGCCGTGATCTTAGTTGCTGCATTACTGATGCTTTATCCGATTTTCTGGCTGCTGTTTAGTGCCTTTAAACCTAGTAGTGACATTTTTCGAACGGCAACGGAGTTGATCCCTCGAAGCTGGACGTTAGAAAACTTTACCAAGGGGTTTGAAGGGATCGCAGGGATTCCCTTCATTCGCTATATTTTCAACTCATTGCAAATCGCGTTGATTTCAATGGTAGGGGCGGTCTGTTCTTCGGCTGTCATTTCTTATGGATTTGGTCGGATTCCTTTTAAAGGAAAAGGCTTTTGGTTTGCTTGTATCTTGGTCACGATGATGCTGCCGCAAGAGATCATCATGGTGCCTCAATATCTTTGGTTTAATCAATTAGGCTGGCTTAACTCGATTCGTCCGGTAACCGTTCCTTCATACTTCGGACAAGCCTTCTTTATTTTCATGATGGTCCAATTCGTCTCTGCGATCCCGACAGATTTAGATGAAGCAGCAAAAATGGACGGCTGTGGACGGGTCGGTATTTTCTTCCGCGTGATTCTACCGTTGATGAAGCCTTCCTTGGCAAACGCTGCGATCTTCTCTTTCTATTGGAAATGGGAAGAACTGATCGGACCGATGCTGTACCTCACACGTCCGCAAAACTACACGGTATCGATTGCCTTGAAGCAGTTCCTGGATGCTAGCAGCACCTCCAATTGGGGAGCCATGTTCGCGATGTCTGTGGTCTCCTTGCTGCCTGTGTTGATCATCTTCTTTATTTTCCAAAAATACATTGTTGAAGGCATCAGCACGACTGGTCTTAAATAAGTATGGAAAAAGATATTCGCTGTTTTGGAATATCTTTTTTCTATTGAATGAATTCGTTGAAGAAAGGACAAACCGATGGAACCATTTCAAGTAATTGATTTTCATGTCGTACCAAGCACGATCGGCGCTCATCAAGCGACCCTTATTTGGGAGAAGCCGCTGCACGCTCAAGCTATTTTTGGTTATCAATTGTTTTTAGACAACGATTTGATCCAAACCAGACCAACAAACAAGACGCATTGGACGTTGACAAACTTATCTGCCGATCAAACGTATCAAGTAACGATCATCTGTCTCGATCATCAGGGGTGCCTGCTTACAAATACCGCAGTCACGACGACCTTTCGTACAAAGAAAAAAAGTGTTGTGATAGATGTTACGCAAGCACCCTACCATGCTGATAGCAAAGGCAAAGAAGATAGTACCACCATTCTCCAGCAAGCGATCAACGATTGCCCTAGTAATGGCACTGTCTGTATCCCAACAGGGGCGGTGATCCTTTCTGGTGCGTTGGAGCTAAAAAGCAATATGATTTTTCAGGTAGATGGCACATTGCAAGCAAGCCTCGACATAGAAACGTATCGGGTTGCCCCTCACGAGTATTTAGGAAGCGTGAATCAAGAGGGCTTACCATTAAGCCGTTATGAAGGCTGGGAATTATTTTGCTTTCGTTCATTGATCAACATTGGGTATATTGATCAAGGCGATCGAGGGCGTATCGTTTGTGAAAATGTCCGTCTTTGTGGCAAAGGGACGATCGTTGGTGGCGGAAATCCATTAGGACTAGCGATGCGAAACCCTTATGCAGACCGTGAACAGTATCCAGAATATGTTTCTGATGGAAAACCTGGAAGACGAGTAAGGGGACGTTTGATCTGTATGATGCAGGCCAAAAACATCCATTTGACAGAGCTGACGTTGATTGATCCACCATGCTGGACTGTTCATATGATTTACTGTGACACCGTTGTGACCCATGGGGTGATTATTCAGTCCAAAGGCATTGACAATGGCGATGGTTGGGACCCAGATTCTTCGCAAAATTTGCTGATTTTTGACACCGTTTTTGATACGGGCGATGATTGTATCGCAATCAAATCTGGCAAAAATCCAGAAGGAAATCAGATCAATAGACCAGCGAAAAATATTCGGCTGTTTGATTTGGCTATTCGAGGGGGACATGGCATCGCGATTGGTAGTGAGCAATCTGGTGGTGTCGAAAATATCGCTTTTCGAGATTGTCAACTGACCAATACGCTTTATGGGCTAGAATTGAAAGCGCAGAATGATCGTGGCGGCTATATTCGTCAAGTGACAATCATCGATTGCCTGTTGGATCGTTTCATGGCTCATCCTGTTGCTTACAATGCCGATGGTCAGGCCGCACAACAGTTACCAATCATTTCGGATATTTTGGTCAAGAATACCTGTATCGTAGGGCAGAACCCTTTGGTCGAGCTAAAAGGGTTTGTCGATGAACAAACACAGCAGGTTTCACCGATCCAACGCGTTACTTTTGAGTCAGTTGCCTTTGAATCAGCTAAAGGGCAAAAGAAAATGATTTTTGAACAGTGTCAGGAGATCTGCTTTAAAGAAGCATCGATCATTGATCAAGCGGCCATAAGTGACGCAATAAGTTGCCGAGAAACAGTCGAGCTATCCTTGATGGGGCAAAAGAAACGCACGTAGAACAAGCTTTTGGAAATGATCTGCGTTGGTTTTCCCAATGAGAAACAGTTAGTTAAGCACCTTATTTCCTTCCTTGACAGGTTGCGCCTTTTTGCTTTTGTAGACAAAAAGGCGCATTTTTCTAACAAGAAAGGACGTTACAAAAAAAGACGATCCTCAGAAATCAAAAAGGACTTTCTTTTGCCGCTAAGGGGACTATAGTAAAGAATGTAGGAAAAAAGGACGCCAGAAAGCACATGGGAAAAGACAACGAGATGTGCCAAGAGGAACGCTTTACTTGATGGACAGCGCCAGTAAGAAGCACTTAGTTCTATCCAAATAAATGATAGATGAAAAAAGGTTGGCGATGCGCAAATTTTTAAAAGTCATGGATATCGACAAACCTATTTGTAGCGTAAAACAAAAGCGTAGGAGGTAAGCAAGAATGGAAGACATCACGCAATTATTGCAACGAGAAATTGACCAAGCATCAACTGTGCAGGGAACAGTGATTACACCACCCGGCGCCTATCAAATCGGCGCATTGTTTTTAAAAAGCAATGTGCACTTGATTGTCTCAGAGGATACGATTCTGTATGGTAGTCAAGAACTGGCCGATTATCCCGAAGTAGATAATCGGGTCGCAGGGATCAATATGAAGTGGCCTGCAGCGATGATCAATGTTTTTCACGCAGAAAATGTCATGATCTCGGGAAAAGGGAAACTTGATGGTCGTGGAGAAACATGGTGGCAAACGTTTTGGGGAACAGATGAAGCCAGCGGGATGATGGCGGATTATGCAAAGAAAGGCTTACGCTGGGCAGCAGATTATGATTGTAAGCGCCCACGAAATATCCTTGTTTATGGAAGTCAGCAAGTAACCATCAAAGATATTTCGTCGGTACAGTCGGGTTTTTGGAATACCCAAATCACATATTCTCACCACATATTGATCGACGGCATCACGATAGACAATCGAAAAGGGCCTAGTACTGATGGCATCGATATTGATTCCTGTGAAGAAGTCACGATTCAAAATGCCTACATTTCCTGCAACGATGACAATATCTCGATTAAAGCGGGACGTGGGGCGGAAGCCTTAGCCCAGCAAAGAAGCTGTCGGAAAATCACGATCAAAGACTGTCAATTAGGGTATGGTTCAGGAATTGCTATTGGTAGTGAAACTTCTGGTGGGATCGAAGATATCACGATCCAAAAAGTCGTCTTTGAGCAAACTGGCGCAGGGTTTCGGATCAAATCCGCCAACAATCGAGGTGGATTTATTCGCAAGGTCACTGCTTCGGATTTAACGATGAAGGATGTTGGCTTTCCTTTTCTCTTACAAACAAATTGGTACCCAGATTATAGTTATCCAGAACTGCCAGCTGATTATGCGGAAGAGATTCCCGATTATTGGCACAAATTGATGGCACAACCAGCTATTCCAGTAGGTTCAGCAAAGGTCTGCGACATTACTATTGAAAACGTGCAAGCTACTAAAATAGGACAACAAAGCGTGCGAGCTTTCTTTATCGAGGCCAGCCCAGCAGAACCGATCCGTAATCTAACATTAAAAAATCTTTCCATCCATGCCGACGAGTTTGGCAAGATTGCAGGAGTTGAGAACTTAAAAATGGTGGAAACGATCGTCACTGCGTTAGCGCCAACCTTGGATCAAAATGATGTGTATGAGCGGTAGTACTCTTTCTGTCAAATATGAATAAGTGGTGATCCGCTTAGTACTACAAAACTGATGAATTATCAAAGAAGACCAATGAGGTGGTCTTTTTTTCATGATAAGGTGTTTCCAAAGCTCTCACGAATAAGAACATCAGTACTTAGGCTACCCTTTCTACAACGAGAATTTAAGAATGATAGGAATCAGAAAAACTGCGATAATTAAATTGATTGAGCGAACTAAGAACACGAAGAACTATTTATTCTTTTTTCCTATAATTTACGATACCTGCAAATGTAGAGCAAAACTCCCTACCCAGCCATATATCAACGATTAACAAAAAATGTCAATTGCTGGAAATCCTGCTTTTCGTTATGCTTTTGGTATTGAAAGCGGTTTATTTAATCGAGCTCAACAACAAAATCTAAGGAGGAAAAGTAGTGAAAAAATTAAGTACGATTCTTGGTTTGGGGTTACTATCGGTCGCCTTTTTGTCGGCATGTGGGAAGGAGGAAGCAGGTTCCACAACAGATTATGATACGATTTCGATGTTATCGCCGTACATTGAAACTGAACCACCTGCAAGTGACAATGAGATTTTGAAACAATTAGAAGCTTACATTGGCAAAAACATTGATATTACCTGGGCACCCAATACATCCTACGAGGACAAAATGAATATTACGTTAGCTTCAGATGATATTCCAGAAGTGATGGTCATTCAAGGAAAATCGGGAGGGTTTATCAAGTCAGCAGAAAATGGCGCTTTTTGGGATTTGACCGACTATTTAGCTGATTATCCTAATCTCTCTCAATCTAACGAGGATGTTTTGCGTAATTCTTCTGTGAATGGCAAAGTGTATGGAATTTATCGGAAACGTGATGCGATGCGGACGGCGGTGATCATCCGAAAAGATTGGTTAGAAAACTTAAACTTAGAGGTACCAGAAACGATCGATGATCTCTATGAGGTTGCCAAAGCATTTACTGAGAACGATCCCGATGGGAATGGTGAAAATGATACGTTTGGTTTGATTATTCCCCAATGGCCTGGCTCGATCAATTCAAATAGTCCTTACGATGTGTTAGCTACTTGGTTTGGGGCAGGAAATGCTTGGAAAGAAATAGACGGCACTTTAGAGCCATCCTTTATGCAACCAGAATACCTAGAATCAATGCAATTTGTTAAAGATATGGTGGAACAAGGCTATGTCAATCGTGATTTTGCAACTATGGCAGCAGATAAATGGGATGAGCCGTTTATCAATGGACGTGGTGGGATCATTATTGATACGTATTCACGAGCAGCACAAATCAGTAATAAATTATTGCAAGCTGGAGAAGAAGACCTCGTCGTCTTTACAGGGAATGTAAAAGATAATAACGGTACGATGAATGCGTTACCGACAGATGGCTATTCTGGTTTCTTGGCGATTCCTAAGTCGAGTGTCCAGACAGAGGAACATCTAAAAGAGGTGTTGACGTTCCTTGATAAATTAAATGATAAAGAAGCACAGGTGTTGCTGAACAACGGAATCGAAGGAATCAATTTTGAAGTAGTGGATGGAATGTCCGTCGCACTAGAAGGATCAGAAGCTGAAGCGTTAGCCAATGCGGTCAAAGGGTACTCGCAAATTGGGATGAATGTAACGGAAGATACCCTGTACTATATTGCTAAGCCTGATACAGAAGCGGCTACTGAAAGCTATGAAAAACGATTGTCATTGATGGAAGCTGATTTAGAGCACGCTGTCTTTAACCCAGCAGCTTCCTATAATACAGATACGTATGTAACAAAAGGGGCACAGCTTGATCAGATCATTAGTGATGCGCGGGTTCAATTTATTGCAGGACAAATCGATGAAGCGGGGTGGGAAGCTGCGATCGAACTTTGGAAGAATCAAGGAGGCACGCAGCTGATGGAAGAAACGAATGCCCTTCATCAAGCACAATAACGACAGTCGAAGAAGGTTGAGTGGATCTTGCTCTCAACCTTTTTCTTTTTCAATAATTTTTTTCAGCTAATTATTCAGCTAATAAAATGGAGTACTATTTAGGTGAGACGAGACAGGTAGTAAGAAATCAGAAAAGAAAAAATGGAAAAAAACAAGTGGAAAACCTAATCTAACGCTTGATATCAAGGAATTCAAAAAAAGTCAATTGTTAGAAATGTAGGTCAAGTTTACTATGAAAAGAGAAAAGTAGCTCATATACGCATAAAAGGAGAAGAAGAAATGTTAGCGAAATTAATCTATGAAAATCCGCTGAATCAAGCAGCAGATATTCAACACTTTATTGCTGAAGGAGAGCCCAAGATTACTTTCCAAGACGGGATGATTCTGGCGAATACGTATTCTGAAGAATCAAACAAACAACCACATTTTGTTTTATGGCTGCCTCAACAATTTCCAGCGGACCTACGAATCACCTGGCAGTTTCAACCACTGGCTGAACCAGGCTTATGTATGCTCTTTTTTGCAGCAACCAATCGCAAGGGTGGCTCGATCTTCGATTCTGGAGTACCCAAACGAACCGGGGCATATCCCGAGTATCATTCTGGAGGGATCAATGCTTACCACCTTTCTTATTTTCGAAGAAAGTATGAGGAGGAACGGGCGTTTGAAACGTGTAATTTGCGCAAAAGCCATGGGTTTCATCTGGTCGCGCAAGGCGCAGACCCACTTCCGAGTGTAGCAGATGCCCGAGGGTTTTATCACCTAAGAATCGATAAGGTAGGTGCAACGATTTCCTTTTGGATCAACGACTTATTGGTGTTAAGGTACCTTGATGAGGAACAGTTTGGTCCCGTATTAACTAAAGGAGCGATCGGATTTCGGCAAATGGCGCCAATGAAGGCCCGCTATAAAGACTTGAAGGTATATTCCTTAGAGGAGGAACGGTGATGAATTGGCAGAAAGCATATCAAGCAGCAGATTTTGTCTTTTATTGTTTGCTGATAAATGTAACCGTTATTATAGGTGCACTAGTAGGTGGGATCATCTTTGGACTGGCGCCTAGCGTACAAGCAGGATTCCACGTAGCAAAGAAATCCTTTAAACAGGAATCGCCGCCTTTTTTTCAAACGTTCTTTGGGTATTACCGCAGGAACTTTTGGCGATCGAATCGCTTGGGCTTACTGATCATTCTCTTTTATTTGTGCCCCATGGTGGTGATCCAGCAAGGATTTTTAGCGGCATTGACTCAAACTGGCTTGATCCTATTGATCGTTAGCCAATGCGTCGCGATCGCTGTGATCAATACATTGCTTAGCATGTACGAATATTATGTGCTCCCAACGAAGAAGTACCTAGGCGCTTCGCTACGCTTTCTTTTTTTTCAACCTATTGGCACCTTTTTAGGCGTCCTTTGGTTTGGGATTTGTAGTACGATCAGCTTTTTTCTCCCCGGTCTCCTGCCATTTTTAAGTATTGGGATGTGGATCATTGGCACAATGGGGATTTACTTGAAATTATTTGATGAAAATGAACAAAAGCTAAAGCAACAAAACGATGCAGTTCAACCTGCAGAGAGAGAAGGGGAGGAAATCGAACATGGCATTGAAATGGCTCAAAAATAAACCTAAGGGAAAACGTGGGCTGAGTTTTGGGTATCCATGGGAAAAAGGAGCTTTACAACCTGAGGTTCTAAGGGAGGAACTGTTTTTGCTGGGGGAGGAGCCGCTGCAAACGAAAGTACTGGCTTACTGGCCAGATGGCAGTGTGAAATGGACAGGACACAGTGGTCTGGTGGCAGAAACGACGCAGTTACTTTTTCAAAGAAAACAGCGTGTCCAGAAGAAACAGGCGATTGCTAGGGAAGCTTACAACGGTATTTATTTTGACAACGGTACGATCAAAGGCTTCTTCCCGAAACATGGGGAAGGGAAAAATGTTTTGGACTGGGTAGCGGTCAATGGGCAGAAAAAATTGCAAGATCTTCACGCAATCCTGCAATACCAAAACAAAAAGGTGCAGTCCAAAGTAACGGACTTGATGTTGGAAGAAAATGGTTCAGAAAAAGCCGTTATCAAAGTAACGGGCGTCATTGAGATCAATCAAGAAGTGGTGCAAGAGTTTATTTTACGGTTCCGTATCTTTCGCGAAATCAGCAAATTGGAAATCATTCATACGGTCATTATCATCAAACCACTTGCTTATGAAGGCATGGGGATAGCATTTGATTATGCGTTGACAGGTGAAAATTGGAATCGACAAGTCAAATTTATTGCAGATGCTGTGTATCATGAAGCGGCACAATTGTTACTTTCACGGCGACACTATCAGCAAAACATTCCCTATCAAGAACAAGCCAGTGGACAGCTCGTTTCATTGACCTCAGCGGACGAGCCGATGCTGTCTCATGCGGTGGAAAATGCTATTTGGGACAATTTTCGGGTCAATCAAATCAATCATCGGTCATTTGAATTAGAAAAACAGACCGAAGCTGGGTACTGTTGGTTGCCCATTGGGGATGGCGAGCATTATTCAGGTACCTTTTACGCTGGGGGAGAAACCGGCGGCGTTGCTTGCAGCATGGAGAAATTTTGGGAAAAAGCACCATCTGCGATCGAGGTGGCAGGCATCACCCAAAAAGCAACCCAAATCACGATGTGGCAGTGGTCACCGAATGCCAAGCCAATGGATTTTCAGCACTATTCCAAACGGGATCATATGCTTAGCGGATACGAAGGAATGGAAGAGATTCGTTCGACGGCAGTTGGTGTAGCAAATACGACGCGTTGTTGGTTGGATCTTTATGAAGAAGCCCCGTCAGAAAAAGTGTTGCTGGGCTTAGCTCAAGAAAACCAAGAACCTGCCCAGATCGTTTCATTGCCTGAGCGTTATCAAGAGACGAAGGTTTTTGGCAGGATCAGTTTACCAGACGAATCAACGAAAACGAAACAATTGCTGGAGCAACAATTGGCTAAGATGCGTCAATTCTATTTAGCAGAAGTCCAACAAAGAAGTTGGTATGGCTATTGGAACTATGGTGATGTCATGCATACCTATGATCAGTTTCGACACCAATGGCGCTACGATCTTGGTGGGTACGCTTGGCAAAACACTGAATTGGTCCCTAACATGTGGCTTTGGCTAGATTTCTTACGGACTGGTGATCCAAGCGTTTACTATCTGGCTGAAAGCATGACGAGACATACTTCAGAAGTCGATCAGTATCATGCTGGTGAATACAAAGGATTGGGGTCTCGGCATAATGTCGTTCATTGGGGCTGCCAAGCCAAAGAAGTTCGAATTTCAATGGCGGGTCTGCATCGCTACTACTACTATTTGACAGCGGATGAACGTATTGGGGAGGTTATGGAACAAGTCAAAGACAATGAAACCTATGCTTTTGATGCGTTACCACCGATGCGCGAGTTTTATGAACGAGAAACGAAGCGGATACCGATTCGCATCGGACCAGATTGGGCTGCGCTAGTCTCGAACTGGTTTACCCAGTGGGAACGGACGAATGATCCTGTTTACCTTGAAAAAATTCGCACGGGCATCACCTGCATCAAAGCCATGCCCCAGCGCCTATTGTCTGGTCCCACAGTGTTATTTGATCCACAAGACAAAACCTTATCTTATATGGGAACTGGGAATTTTGGCGGCTATCACATGGTCATCTCCTTTGGGGCGCCGCAAGTTTGGTTAGAACTTGCTCAAGTGCTGGAAGACCCCGAGTGGACAGAGATGTTAGGGGAGTTTGGCTGGTTTTATAGCTTGAGTCCTGAGAGAAAAGCAGAAGAATCAAACGGGGTACTGACGGAACCTCATTTTGCCTGGCCAATGTTTGCGTCGACGATGATGGCCTTTGCTGGGCGAGTGCGTAACGATCAAGCAATCAGCCAAAGGGCTTGGCACTTATTGCTTGATAAGGACAAATCGGGTGTTCCATTGCCGATCGAAGCGACCATTGAAGCAGCGACAACGTGGAAAAAAATAAAAGAAATGCCGTGGGTATCGACCAATGTGTTGTCACAGTGGGGTCTAAATACGATTTGTTGTTTAGCACTGATCGGAGCGGAGTTAGAGGAGGAGAATGAATGGAAACAACAATAAAAAAAGTGCCGAAAACGAAAGAGCAATGGGGGAGTTTTCTCAACCATTTTAAACAAAATAAATGGCTCTATATTTTGACGATTCCCGGGATCATCTATTTTGCAGTATTTCGTTATGCACCGATGTATGGGTTGATCATTGCTTTCAAAGATTATGTGCCTTTTTTAGGAATCGCAGATAGTCCATGGGTCGGAACACAAAATTTTATGGATTTCTTCAATAATCCTGATTTCTTTCGGATCTTGTGGAACACGTTGATGATTGCCTTTTTAAACATCTTCTTTTCGTTTCCAGCACCCATCTTTTTGGCCCTGTTACTGAATGAATTGCGCAACAAGCTGTTTCAGCGGACCATTCAAACCTTCGTCTATGTACCACATTTTCTTTCATGGACGATCGTCGTTAGTCTTTGGCATATCTTATTCAACATCGATCATGGAGCGATCACTCAGTTTATCGCTTCGTTGACAGGCGTTGAAATCGACTTTCTCTCAGACCCACAATGGTTCCGCCCCATGATCGTGATGCAATCGATTTGGAAAGAGATCGGTTGGGGGACCATTATTTATTTAGCTGCCTTATCAGGTGTGGATCAGGAACAATACGAAGCCGCGATCATGGATGGTGCAGGACGTTTCCGTCGTGTGTGGCACATCACTTTGCCTGCGATTCGTTCGACGATCATCATTATGCTGATCATGCGGATCGGGTCGATTTTGTCTACTGGGTTTGATCAGATTTTCTTGATGACCAATCAGTTGAACCGAACAGTAGCAGATGTTTTTGATACGTATGTTTATATGATGGGGATCACCAATGGCGCTTACAGTTACTCAACAGCCGTTGGATTATTTAAATCGATCGTTGGGATCATCCTCGTACTTTGTACCAATAAATTAGCGAAACGCTTTGGCGAAAGCGGCTTATACTAAGGAGGAAAAAGATGGCTACTTTACACAATACGAAGGCAGGGAAAGTATTTGATATTTTTAATGCGCTATTTTTGGCATTGATTGGGTTATTCATGGTGATTCCTTTTATTTATGTGATCGCCGGTTCATTTGCTACGGAGTTAGAATTGACCACACGTTCGTTTTTCTTATGGCCAAATGAGATCAGTCTCGACTCCTATCGCTTTATTTTTTCAACCAACACCTTTATCCGTAGTTTGCTTGTAACGGTCGGCGTTACCATCGTTGGCACGCTGGTGCAGCTTTTCTGTACCTTCACCTTTGCCTATCCTTTATCACGTAAGCACCTAAAAGGACGGAACACCTTGTTGAATCTCGTGATTTTTGCAATGCTCTTTTCAGGTGGGATGATTCCAACGTTTATCGTGGTGAAAAATTTAGGACTGATCAATTCTTATTGGGCATTGATTTTGCCAATCGCGATCAATCCGTTCAACTTAATGATCATCAAAAACTTTTTCCAAGAAATGCCGATCGAATTGGAAGAATCCGCCAAGATGGACGGCTGTACGGAACTAGGGATTTTATGGAAAATCATTTTGCCTTTATCAAAACCAGTGATCGCGACCTTCACCCTTTTTTACGCTGTTGGTATCTGGAACGACTTCATGAGTGGATTGCTCTATATCAACGATTCAGCAAAATGGCCGATTCAGTTATTGTTAAGACAGATCACGATGGCGTCCAGTGGTGCCAATGCGTTAGCAAGTATGGACCCCAACTATGTGCCGCCTGAACAAGGAATCAAATTTGCAGTCATCATTGTGGCGACTTTGCCAATTTTGATCTTCTATCCGTTTTTGCAAAAACATTTTGCCAAAGGAATGCTGATTGGATCCGTCAAAGGATGATACACTTCAATAGTTGTGGATAGGTTGTCATGCATTTTTTCGCATGACAATTTGTCACATAAAATCTATTACAAGGGTGTTTGGGAATGAAGTACTTTAAAACAGGCGGTTTTCATCGAAAACTGCAGCTAGCCAGTCTATGGATCGTCGTGCCGCTATTAGCTGTTGCAATCTTTTTGCATGCCTATTTAATCGGACCATTACAACGATCGTATCAGGAACTAAATAATCGCCAAGTCGAAGGAATCGTTAGTAACATCAACCAACAGTTCTCGCAGCTGGAAGTGACTTTAAGCGTTTGGGGGCAATCGTTTCAAAGGCGCTACCAAGAAGATTTATTGGAAACGACGAATTATCAGACGTTGATCCAGCTGTCGGAAGAATTGTTTTACTTAACAAATAGCTCCAATTATGTCAATCGAATCGGTATTTATTCACTCGGCGAGGCGCCCTTTGGGATTGAAAGTGGCGGCACGTATGAATTAACGCTCGAACAAACCAAAACAGCATTTGAACGCTATCGGATCGATAATGGTAGGCAGTATCAGTGGAAGATCATTGAAGAAGAGGATGAATTGATTTTTGTACAAAACATTGATAGCCAAGGCGAAGATCAGCCTAAAATTTTTTTAGTTGCAACGATCGACGATCAATCATTGTTAAAGTATTTTTATGATACCCAAATTGAAAATGGACTCGCAGCGATTTCCTTTAATCATGAGAGTTTTCGTCTTATTGGCGATCAGAACTTAGCAAATGTTATCCAACCGCTGAGTTAGGAGCATCAAGGAACCTGGGTCGAATCGATTAATGGCAATGATTATAGCATGATCGCCGTAAACAGTACGCGACTCAACCAAATATGGACGTTTTATACCGTTGTTCCCTTAGCATTGATTACCGAACCAGTCACTCATTTGGCTAGAGTGCTGATCGTCGTAAGTATTCTTTTTATTGCTTGTGTGGCAGTCATGAGTCTCTTTTTGGCAAAAAAACAATACCAACCTTTTGAAAAAACGATGGATCAGCTCTTTGGTAATACCCAATGGAAAAAAGAAAACGATCTGGAGTATTTGGTGGACCGTTGGCAACAATTAAGTCGGGAAAAAGGATTGCTACAAAATCAGGCGGAACGCTTTCAAGATTCGCTGAAGCGGCAAGTGATCCAACATTTGATGGAAGGGTATTATGGCTATTTGTCAGAGGAAGAATCGCAACAATTACTGCAGCAAAAAAACTGGCGCTTAAGTGACCAAGGGTATCGCCTGTTTTATTTCCAACTCAATGATCTATTAAGCAATCAAGCAAATTCACAAGATGAAACCCACATTTTGTTTGCGCTAGAAAACATTATAACGGATGTCACAGCCATGTTTTTCCCAGAATCAACCATCGTTTCGTCAAATGAAGGGCGGATTTTGGTTTTTGTGGTCAATCAAGAGCAGCAACTGACAGATTACTTCACGATGGTCACCAAGCAAATCAATTTGATCGTCTGTCGTTATGTCACCATCGTTAGTTCGCAACAAGAAACTGAGATTCGCAAGTTGCCTGAAGTTGCCCAACGTCTCAAAAAGCAAATCCATCTGCAACAGTTGATTCCCGAAAATCAAGTGCTTCAAGGAGAGAACATGCGCCCGCTGCCGAAGTATTCTCTTTCGCAAGAAAATTTGATTTTAACAGCGCTGAAAAGTGGCTATCATGAAGAATTGCAACGAAGTCTCCAGTGGTTTTTAGAACAGGTCGTTGTAGAAAACAATCAACAGGCTGCGGTGATCTATGTGGTCAATCGACTGTATGATCAAGTCGATTACCTTTTAAATGAAAATGGGGTCTCACGAACGGATTATGTATCGAAAACGGTTGTGTTAGAACGAATCGAACGACTTTTGGACATCAATCAGATTCAAGCCTTTTTGTACCATCATTTCTTAAAGCCCGTCTCCATCCTCTGGCAAGAAAATGTCGCTAATTCTTATAGTGAAATGATCCAAAAAGTAGCGGAGTACATCCAATCAGATTTTCGCAATGAACAAATTTCGTTAGAATATGTTGCGGATCGTTTCGAAGTCGACCCAATCTTTTTGAGTAAGGAGTTCAAGCGTGCCAAGCAGGTCAACTTTATTGATTATTTAACCAACGTTCGCATCGTAGAAGCGAAACGGCAGTTGCTCGAAACCGATCATCAAATCAATGAAATCGCAGAAAACCTTGGGTATAATCCCAGTTACTTCAATCGTTTATTTAAAAAGTGCACGGGGATGACCCCAGGACAATATCGAAAAGGTCAGAGCTGATCACTGTTGGTTGCTGCGGAAAAGCTCGTATTTTCGCAGCTTTTGCTCTGATTTTTCCATGTTTTCGTCAGCGAATATCTTGTATAATAGAAAAGAAAGCGATTTCTAATGCAGCTTAAGTTCAACAAGAAAACCAGCGGACTTGTCGAAGCTGTTGGAAATCTGATAGTAAATAGATGGAGGAAGAAAAGAAATGAAAATCGTTCTAGGCGGAGATTCAACCGTGGCGGATTATCCCCTTGATCAACAGCCAATGATGGGCTGGGGACAAGCTTTACCAAGCTATCTACCCCCAGAAGTAAACGTACGCAATTTTGCAAAAAACGGCAGTACGACTCGTTCGTTTATCGAAGAAGGGTTGTTTGAGCAGCTCCTGCAAGAAGTCGAACCGAATACAGTCGTCCTACTGCAATTTGGACATAATGACCAAAAAGAGAAAAACCATGTCACGATGGAGGCATACATTGCTCATTTAACAGACATGATCCGTCAGATCAAAGAAAAAGCAGGAATCCCGATCCTGTGTACACCTGTTGAACGGCGGGTAGGAGAAGAGGGACGACTGGCGCATACGTTGTCAGTATTTTTACCTGTCTTAAGAGAACTTAGTCGAACGGAAGAAGTAGTTTTGTTTGATTTAAATCGCTATACCTATCATTATTATGACACATTAGGACTAGAAGCTTCCAAAGCACTCTTTGTTTGGTTAGCACCGAATGAGCATCCCAATTATCCTGCAGGTCTTGCAGATGATACCCACTTTTCAAAGCTCGGGGCGCATATGATCGCTCGCTACGTGGCGATTCGTTTACAGGCGTTTTTCCATGAGCAACCACTTTTTCCTGATATTTATTATGGCGCCTGCATGTATCCAGAAGTCTGGTCGGAAGAAATCATGCAAAGTGATAGTCACACGATGAAAACGTTGGGCATGAATTTTGCTAGAATTGGGGAATTCATGTGGCGTGACTTGGAGCCTAAACCTGGAGAATATGATTTTGCGTTGTTGGAACGTACGCTAGAACAGTACCAAGCAAATGGCATCGATGTTTGCTTATGTATTCCAACGCCAACTCCGCCCCGCTGGTTTACAAAACAGTATCCAGAAGCATTAATCACTAATCAAGATGGGACGAAGATGCATCATGGCTCAAGACAGCATGTCTGTACCAACAACGAGGACTTTCGCCGTTATGCCTATCGTTTGACGAGAAAAATCGCGGAGATTGCCGAAAAGCATGAAAATGTCGTTATGTTGCAATTGGACAATGAGTTTAAATGTCATGTCGATCTATGTTACTGTACGACGTGCCAAACGCGTTGGCATACGTATTTAAAAGATAGCTATCAATCCGTGACTAACCTCAACGAGTGTTGGGGGACGAAGGTGTGGAGTGAGTGGTATGACGCATTTGAGGATGTCGTCTTGCCGCTAACGACCCCGTTTTTGCATAATTCTTCCCTGATGAATGCCTTTCGCCGCTTTACCACCGATACGTTGAATGAGTTTGCGCATGATCTTTGTCATTTTATCCGAATGGAGACCGCGTTACCCATTACCCATAACTCCGCTTTTGGGTTTAACTTGCAAAATGATGAGCTATTTGCTGATTTAGATATTGCTGGTTTTGATACGTATGCACCGGCAGACAACTATCCAGCGTATACGATGAACTTGGATCGTTGGCGGAATGTCAAACCGCGCAACAAGGAAATGTTATTGTTAGAAACTTGTACTGCCAATGCTGGTCATATTGAAAACTATGCGGCACCTCGTCCTCATGGGTTTGTCACAAGTGAAGCGTTCATTGGCTATGCTGGTAATTTGAAATCCTTCTGCTTTTGGCATTTTCGTGGACATCGCTATGGTGTGGAGCAACCCCATAGTGCCGTGTTAACTGCTTGGGGAGAGCCAGATCGTGGGTATGAAGAGGTAGTTCGGATTGGCGAACTAAGACAACAGATCGCACCACTTTTAGCGGAAACGAAGTATGTATCGGCAAAAATAGCCCTCATCTACTCGGATTACTCGAAACGCTTTTACACGATCGATCATGGGGGTGTTTATGATTATCGCAGCCTGTTTACCGAATTTTACGGCAGTCTGATTCGCCAAGGGATTCGTGTAGAAATCATTCAAGAAAATAGTCCGTTAGAAGAGTATGATGTTGTTCTTGCCCCATTTGTTCGTTGGATCAGTCCTACTTTGCTGAAAAAATTTGCCGCCTTTACCGAAGCAGGAGGCAAGCTGATTTTAGGCCCGATGACGGGGGATCGGACCAAAGAGCTGGCGTGGCCAGCGACGAATGGTTTAGATCGTTTAGGAGAATGGCTCGGGTTTGACCAAATCCAGCAGTTTACGGTGAAAGGACTGGCTTATCAGCTAACCTATGATGGCCTAGAAGAACCTTTGGATCATTTGGTCACAGTTTTTCACTGCCCAGAAGATTGGGAAACGATCGGACGAGGGAATGACCAAACGCTACTAGCTAAGAAACAACTGGCTCAAGGAGAGATCATCTATTTAGGTGCGCTACCTAGCAATTTACCAGATAGTTTGATATGGCAGTCGTTTTGTCGCAAAGAACTTTTCCCTTATGAATCAGAGCGCCAGTTGATCAAATGTTCGGAAGGTGTGATGAAGTATCGCCGAGAGTCAGCGACCCATGTCCAACTCTGGATCAGTAACTTAGGAATGTCGACAGCTGACTTTACCTTACATCTCCCCGGTTTCGAACGCTTATCAGGTGAAGCACTGGCGCGGGGTAACCATAGGCTAGAACCTTATGAAAATTTGATTATTGAATGGAAAAAATAGTAGAAAGCGAGGAGTCAGATGATTCATTTAGCCATCCGAGGGCATGACCTCTCAGGAGAATATACACCAAAGCAGTTAGCACAAGCCATAGGTGCAAAGAAAATAAAAAACGTTCAGTTTGCCTTGAATGCGTCTTTTCCAGATCTAAGTGCTCCTGAAAAGATGAATCCAGGTATGGGGACCTTCTTCAAGAATGAATTCCAAGAACAAGGCGTTCAAATCGCTTTGTTAAGTTGTTACAGTAACTTGATTCATCCCGAACCAGAGGAACGAGAAAAAATCTTACAGAAATTTGAGCGCTATTTATTCCATGCCCGTTATTTTGGTGCCAGCATGGTGGCTTCAGAAACAGGCTCAGTCATTGCCGCGCTGGGATATAGCGAAGAGAATTTTTCGGATGAGGTTTTTGAAGACTTGATCCATGTAATCCAGCGACTCGTTCGAGTGGGAGAAAAATATCAAATCATGGTAGGGATCGAAGCTGGACTGAATCATCCGCTGTATTCGAATCAGCGCATCGCCGAGCTGATTGAACGTGTTCCTTCTGATTATTTAGGGATCATTTACGATCCAACGAATTTGATCACCGCAAAAACAGCTGCTGATCAAGTCGCATTGGTAGAAGAAGCATTTACTCTTTTCGGAGAGAAAATCGTCTGCTTGCACCTAAAGGATTTTCAACTCTCGGGAGAAGAAGTGATCCCTGTCCCGTTAGGTGAAGGACAAATACGGTATCCAGAAATTTTACAGCTTCTGATCAAACACAAGCCATACTGTTACGTGGTGCTAGAAGAAACAAAAGACGCTGGGATCGATCGTGCGGTGGCGTTGATTGAAGGCTTAGATTTAAAAAATTAGCTGGGTACTTGTGTAAATGATTGTGTAAGCGAACATGGGAATGGTTTTCTTGTTTTCTTCAAAAACGTTGACATTGAATACAAATTTTTATCTAGCATAGAAAAGTTGTTTATGATGAGATTTCATCTAAACAGCTTTTTCATTTTCATAAAAATAGAAAATGGGAGGTAAGGTGGAATTAACACGGATCGATCGGCTCTTCTTTGCGTGAAGGAAAGAAAGTTGAACGTTTTGGAAATAAAACATGGACGCCAGTGGGGATCACTAGCGTCCATGTTTATTAGAATTGCCATTCTTGAATTTTTTTCAAGAGTACCGCTTTGTCGGCAGCTTCCGCAAAGGAATGCTGAGCGGCGGTTTCGTTTAAGAAGCGCATCTCTGATTCGGACATGTCGCAATGATGAGCCATTTGCAGGTATTCATTGGTCAATGTCGTGTTTGAGACCGTTCGGTTATCGGTGTTCAAACAAAAAGGGACCTTGGCCTCCAGCCATTCTCTTAATGGGTATGCCGAGTATGTGGAAATCGCACGCGTATGAACATTGCTGGTAGGACAGCCTTCGATACAGCGATTTTGTTCTCGAACAAACGCTTGAGCAGTAGGATCTCCTTTTAAGGCGATGCCGTGGCCAATCCGTTGCGCACCGCTTTCGATGGCTTGATAAATGTTTTGCACACAGCCGCATTCGCCTGCATGTAAGGTCAGCTGGACACTTTGGTTCTTGAGGAACACTTGATAGCTGGCAGCTAAATCAGGGACGTACCCGTCTTCTTCTGGACCTGCCAGATCAATGCCGACGACTTTTTCATCGGTAAGAGCGATCGCTTCATCAAAAATCGCCGTAATAGCTGGTAGGTCTTCTTGACGCATCCCAATGACCAAAACATTGCCTTTGATTGGGTAGCGTTCTTCTGCTCGTGCGATGCCTTCGATCACGGCTTGGATGGTCTGGCTGCAAGTGAGTCCTTTGTCCATCGATAAGCTGGGAGCAAAGCGGATCTCAATATAAGCGACCCCATCTTGAGCGGCTTGTTCCATCACATCATAGGCGGCAGCTGCTAACGCTTCTTGTGTTTGCAAATACGGCCGAACGAAATCAAAGCAGCGAAGATAATCCCTCAGGTCATGACAATCTTTGGGGGCTTGCATCTGTGCTTTCGCCGCTTCTACGTCTTGCTCGATCGGTAGTTCTTGCTGATTGGCGATGGCGATCAATGTTTCTGGACGAATGGAACCGTCGAGATGGCAGTGAAGTTCTACTTTGGGAAAAGCTTGGATTTGTTGTTGAGTAAGCACAGTGTTCCTCCTGTCTAGGTCGAATTTTTTTAAGTATGAATATAGCATACTTCCAAAGCCCATGCTACCCAAAAAAGGAAATTCTCATAGAAAGCAAAACAGCAGCCGCGAATTACTTGTGCGGCTGCTGGTTTTATTGTGGGAGAGTGGCTCAAATCAATTCCGATAGATCGGTAAAAGGCAATGACAGATCGTGAGCGGCTTCTTTTGAAGTAAATGCGCCCTCATAGGCGATGACCCCTTTGGCAAGTGCCTGATTTTCTCGCAACGCTGCTAAAGGATCCTTCGCTAGCTGCTGGGCATACGGTAAGGTGGCAATGCTCAATGCGATGGTTGCCGTTTGCGGCACAGCACCTGGCATATTCGCGACTGCATAGTGAATAACTTCTTCCCGGATATAGGTTGGCTCGTCGTGGGTAGTGACTTTGTCTTCGGTCTCAAAAATTCCGCCTTGGTCAATGGCAATATCGACGATCACGGATTTTTCAGGCATCTGTTTCACCATGTCGCGGGTCACTAAGCACGGGGCTTTTTGTCCTGGCAATAAGACGGCTCCTACCACCAAGTCTGCGGATTGGATCGTTCGTTCGATATTCAAGCGATTGGAATACAAGGTTTGAACTTGACCAGAAAACTGTCGATCCAGCTCTTGTAAGCGTGGGATCGAAACGTCTAAAATCGTCACTTGTGCGCCTAAACCTACAGCGACCCTCGCGGCATTCTCACCGGCAACGCCACCACCAATGATCGTTACCCGACCTTGACGGACACCGGGAACACCTGAAAGCAGGATCCCTTTTCCGCCATATATTTTTTCGAGAAATTGTGCGCCAATTTGAACCGACATTCTTCCAGCGATCTCACTCATGGGAGACAGTAAAGGCAGGGTGCCGTTCGCCAGCTGGACGTTCTCATAAGCAACAGCGATCACTTTGCTGTCGATCAACGCTTGAGCAAGCTGTTGATTGGCGGCTACGTGGAAATAGGTGAATAAAACCAGTCCCTCATGCAAAAAGGGGTATTCTTCTGGTAAAGGTTCTTTGACTTTCATAACCAATTCAGAGGCCCAAACCTCTTCAACGGTAGCAATCGTAGCGCCGACTTCCTGATACGCTTGATCAGAAAAGGTTGATCCTGCACCAGCGCCTTGTTCAACGAAGACTTCGTGTCCGTCTTGGACTAACTCATAGACTCCGGAGGGCGGCAATGCCACACGATTTTCATTGTTCTTAATTTCTTTGGGGATACCGATTTTCATAGATTTCACACCTTTCTTTCTTCCATTATAATAGAAAGCGGATTCCTAAGGGGAGAAAGAATGGTTTTTTTATTAAAAAAGTAAGATCCAGTTGCTGCTTTCGGGACGACAAAGAAAAAAGCCCCCAATGGGACTTTTTTCGATCAATCAGCTGAAGGTCCAAAAGCGCAAGCTTTGATCAGCGATTTCATCTAGTGTGTAATAGATAGAGTAATGGGATTTTTCTGGATCATCATTGGGATCTAAGACAAACACTTGATCGTCCATCATTCCACCTAAGACCATAATATGGCCGCCATCTGTAAATTCCCCTGGAGTCACAGAAACGATGACGGGATGATTTTGTTGCAAGTAAGCTTCAACGCTGGCTAGATCTGTGCCAAGATCATAATAGTTGTAGCCGTTTGCATCGGCAAAGTCAGAAAAAATCCGCCAGTCCGTTCCTTGGCCGTCAACGTAATAATGATCTCCTGCCCAATCGAGGACCTCCAGTGGCGAAATGGGATAGCCTTCAAGGTAGGATTGAACCATCGCAAGAGAAGCGATCGCGCAGCCGTTTTCTGCCAAGGTCTGGCTGCCGTCATTGCCATAGGATCTATCGGCCCATTCTTCGTTCGTCTGCAGGAAAATCGGTGTTGTGATGTCCATTTCCCCTAAGTAAGCATTGATATCTTCACTTAAAATAGCTTGGGAGTAAACATATTCGTCATCGTAGCTATCATCATAGGCAACGGCGGTAGACACGTGTTCGGACAACTCTCCGTACAACACGTGATGAGAGATTCGATTGAACCCTATCCAAATCAACACCAATCCTGCCAAAACAATCATTGGCCGACGCTTTCGATAAACATCTGTCTGTTTTTGCATTTTTCCCTCCTTGTTTTACGAATTGTACGTATTCATCCTGTTCTTTTAAGTAAAACAAAGGAGGGGGCGATTGTCATCGGCCTACAGACCGATGACACGATCAACTTTCAAATGCCTCTAGTTCTAAGCTAGTATTTTCCCATGCTTCTAATAGGGCTTCTTGTTCAGTGCGGGCTTGTTCTAACGCTTGATTCAACGCGGTCAATTTTACATGATCATTCAACGCTTCTGGTGCGGTCATGTCTTGTTCCAGTTGCTGGATCGTTTCTTCTATCGTGGCAAGCTCTTCTTCGATTTGGGCGACTTTTCGCTGTAAGGTTCTAACGGCTTTTTGCTGTTCTTTGCTTTGGACAAAGGTTTGTTTGCCCGCTGAAATGGTGGTTTCGGTTGTTTTTGCTTCCAGCATCGCTACGATCTCAGCTTCTTCTTGTTTCTTTTCTAAATAATAATCGTAATCGCCTAGATAGAGCTTGCTGCCGTTTTCAGACAGTTCCACGACCTTTGTGGCGATTCGATTGATAAAGTAGCGGTCATGAGATACGAAGAACAACGTGCCTTCATAATCGATCAGGGCATTTTCTAAGACTTCTTTGCTGTCGATGTCTAAATGGTTGGTTGGCTCATCCAAAATCAAGAAATTGTCATGGTCCATGGCTAATTTTGCCAAAGCGACACGGGCTTTTTCGCCACCGCTTAACAGCGTGATCGGCTTTTCAACATCTTCTCCCGAAAATAAGAAGCTGCCTAATATATTGCGAATCTCGACTTCAGGTGTGGTACTGTGGTCATCCCAAAGCTCATGGAGGATCGTTTTGGTTGAGTGCAGATCGGATTGAGTTTGGTCATAGTACCCGATTGAGACATTGGCGCCAAAATGCACCTTTCCTTGAATAAAGGGGATTTTATGAATCAGTGATTTCAGTAAGGTTGATTTGCCGATCCCATTCGGTCCTACTAAAGCGATCGCATCTTTGCGCCGAACATCTAAGTCGATGGGCGCCGATAAGACTTCTTCTTCAGAATAACCGATAGCGGCATTTTCTACTTGCATTACAACATTTCCTGAAGGTTTTTCAATGGAAAAAAGGAAGTGGGCGGACTTTTCATCTCCTTGCGGGCGATCCAACCGGTCCATTTTCTCCAATTGCTTACGGCGACTTTGCGCTCGTTTGGTGGTAGAGGCACGGACAAGATTGCGGGCAACAAAGTCTTCCAGTTTATTGATTTCTTCTTGCTGCTTTTCAAAGGCTTTCCATTCGCTTTGCAGCTGCTCCGCTTTCAGGGTCAAATAGCGGCTGTAATTGCCTTTGTAGTGGCGCATTTTTTGGCGACTCAGTTCGTAGACTTCGTTGACGACTTTGTCTAAGAAGTAACGGTCATGGGAAACGATCAGCAACGCACCGGCATATCCTTGCAGATAGTTTTCTAACCAAGATAACGTTTCGATGTCTAAATGGTTGGTCGGTTCATCGAGGATCAAGATATCAGGTTTTTGCAGTAGCATTTTTGCTAATGCCAAGCGGGTTTTTTGACCACCAGAAAGGGTATTGATTGCTTGCGTGTAAAAAGAAGGATCAAACTGAAAACCGTGCAAGACGGAGCGAATCTCATTTTCATAGCCATAGCCATTTTTTTCTGCAAATTCATGCTGCAATTGGTCGTATTCTTTTAGGAGATTGCCAGAGTCAGCAGCAGGATCTGCTTCGGAGATGGCGATCTCTAAGGTACGCATGCGCTGCTCCATCTGCCGAACCGTTGCAAAAGCTCCTAGCATTTCTTCCCATACGGTGGCCTGACTATCAAGCCCGGTATCTTGAGCTAAGTAGCCCATCGTAGCGGTCTTGTTTTTAGCGATCGTTCCTTTATCAGGACTTTCGAGTCCAGCAATAATTTTCAGTAGCGTTGATTTACCAGCACCGTTGCGCCCAACAAGCGCGATTCGGGAATTGCTGGCAATCTCTAATTGGATATTTTCAAATAAAACCTCGGCTCCGAAAAGACGGGCGATTTGGTTGGCTTGTAATAAAATCATGTGTATGTCATTCCTATCTTTAAGAAACTTGTCTGTATCAAGGTTGCAATACTACAAGTCTATCATATTTTAGGGGAAACGGCGATTGGGAAAAAGTTTGATTTTACCATTATAAAATTTATATTTCAAATTATGAGCATTCAAATTGATTTTTGAACAATGTATTTGTTATGATAGCTTCATCACAAGTGAATTTTTCACAATGGGGGAGTATTCTTTGAAAGATCATCAAATTCCAAAGGCAACAGCGAAGCGATTGCCTTTATATTATCGTTACTTGCGTATTTTGCACCAAGCAGGCAAATTAAAAGTTTCTTCGACCGAACTAAGTGAAGCTGTTCAAGTTGATAGTGCGACGATCCGCCGCGACTTTTCCTACTTTGGTGAATTAGGAAAACGCGGCTACGGCTATGATGTTGAAAGCTTGATGCAGTTCTTTGCGAAGACATTGAACGAAGACCACATGACGAATGTAGCTTTAGTCGGTGTCGGAAACTTGGGGAGCGCCTTGTTGAAATACAAATTTCACCAAAGCAACAGCATTCGGATCAGTGCCGCATTTGATGTCAACGAAGATCTAGTTGGTCGAATCGTAGATGGTGTGCCGGTCTATCCAATGGATGACATGAAGGAACAAGTGAAGATCCAGCAGATCGATGTGGCTATTTTGACGGTTCCCGCACAACATTCACAAGATTTAGTGAACGAGCTTGTGAAAGCTGGCATTAAAGGAATCTTGAACTTTACACCTGCACGGATCACTGCACCAAAAGGCGTGCTGATTCAAAACGTTGACTTAACCAATGAATTGCAAACATTGATTTATTTCTTGCATTCAGGCAACGTCTTGTCCCATGAAGAACCAGTAGAAGAACCATCACTAAGCGAATAATCGCATCACATAAATAAGAACTAGCAAAACAGCTGCCAGATCGTAGTATGTACAAGGATCTGACAGCTGTTTTTTGCTTTCATTCACTGAACTTACTCGTCTAACTGGTCAAAAAGTGATTCGTAGGAATCTTGCTCCTCAACACTTGTGAGCGCTTCTTGATACCGCAAGATTTGTTGAGTCAAACGTGTGAAATCGATGATGCGGGCTTCACGATGCACTTCTTTCCCATTCGCGAACAAGAGGACGACGGGAACCGTCAAGACCGAAAATAAACTGGCTGCTTCTGGCTCTGCCAGCGTGTTGATGGTAAATAGGGGGAGTTGCTGGGTTTGTGCCAGTTTTTGGATGCGTGGTTTGTCTGCAACACAAATACTGCAATTCGGTTGAGAGAGATAGAGTAGTGCCAACGGTTGTTGGGCGAGCTGCTCTTGGATCGGTTGATTTTTTTGCATAAGTCATTCCTCCATGGAAAATGTACGCTGTTCTTGAGGAAAAGTCAAAATATCTGCTAGCAGCTGATCGCTTAGGTGAATAAGAAGGATTCAAAGATAAGGGAAATCTAAAGCAACGATTAAAAAAACAGGCTGCTTTAAAAAAAACGTTGTATAAAAAAAGGAAAAAACGTATAGTAATTCCAGCGTTTCGAATTTATTGATAAAGAAGGTTAAAGTTATGTTTCAGGCATTACCGAATTCTGTCCTGCAAATGAGTGTTATTTTTTTATCTATCGTCATTGAAGCCTTGCCGTTTGTCCTATTGGGCTGCTTGATCTCGGGCGCCTTACAAGTCTTCTTGACGCCAGAAAGAGTCACGAGACTCTTACCAAAAAACAAATTGGCATCGATCACAGTTGGTTGTGGTCTGGGGGTCTTTTTTCCTTCCTGCGAATGTGGGATCGTACCGATCGTTAATCAGTTCGTAAAAAAAGAAGTGCCAGTGTATACGGCGTTTGCCTTTATGCTGACTGCACCGATCATCAATCCTATCGTGATTTTTTCTACATTCATTGCCTTTGGAAATTCCGCGAAGTTCGCCTTTTTGCGTGTACTGGGCAGCTTATTGGTCGCAATGGTCGTGGGGATCTGGCTGGCGTATTTTAACAAACAAGAGGTCTTAAAAACACGGCTTGCCAATCAATTAAGTGGCGGGAATGAGCAGTCAGTTCATTCACACCATCAGGGGCATGATCACGCCCACCATCAAACGGAAAAGAGCAGTCATCCGCTCCTTCGGCAGATTCGTCATTTGCTGCAGCATAGTTTGGATGAGTTTTTCGATACTGGGCGTTATTTGATCATTGGTGCGTTGATCGCCTCAGCGATGCAGACCTATCTGCCAACTGGCTTGATGCTGACATTAGGCTCCACGAAGCTGTTAGCGGTCTTCGTCATGCTGCTGTTGGCACTAACGTTATCCCTATGTTCCGAAGCAGATGCCTTTATCGGCTCTTCGTTGTTGAGTTTATTCGGCACTGGACCAGTCGTCGGTTTTCTGGTTTTTGGTCCAATGGTAGATATTAAAAACTTGTTGATGATGAAGCGGTACTTTTCGGGGCGTTTTATCGCTTCTTTAGTTGGTTTAGTCGCAATCGTCGTTTCAATTTATGCATGGGTGGTGTAAACAATGGTTCGTTTTTTGATCTTATCAGGCTATTTTGAATTGATGATGTATTTGCAAGTGACGGGCAAACTCAATCAGTTTATCAACATTCATTATCGCTATCTCGCTATTTTATCCATGATCATTTCTTTATTATTGGCTTTGGTCCAGCTGTATTTTTGGGTCAAACAAGAGCCCGAGCATCATCATGACGATGAGCACCAGCATGGATTGGAGAAAAAACACCAACGAGTGATTGCGTATTTTCTATTAGCCTTACCGATCATCGTGGGTCTCTTTTTCCCCACCGTTAGCTTGGATACGACGATCGTTGAAGCAAAAGGGTTTAATTTCCCCCTAAGTGAGGAATCTGTGGGGGATCCAGAAATGACGACCCAATATCTGAAACCCGATACAAGTCTTTATTTTAACAAAGAAGATTATGACACTCAGATGGATGCCGCATTGGCACGTTACGCCAAAGATGAGACGATTGCGGTAACGGAAGAGAATTACTTGGAAGTCATGGAGTTGATCTATACGTATCCGAGTGAATTCATTGGTAAGAAAATCACCTATGATGGATTTGTGTACCATGCAGATCAAGATGATGCCAACGAAATCTTTTTGTTTCGTTTTGGCATTATCCATTGTGTGGCTGATTCAGGCGTTTTTGGCTTGCGAGTGGAATTACCGCAGCAAACAACGGCAGAAAATAACCAGTGGCTCCACGTGGAAGGGACGATCCAATCGAAGTACTATCAACCCTTCAAACGGGACTTGCCGATGGTGGTAGCAGACCAAGAGAAGACGATTGAAGCACCAGAAAATCAGTATGTCTATCGCGCGTTCTAGCTTTTTTTAAGAAAGTTCATAAAAACATCATAAACCTTTGTTATAATGGAGAAAATCTAAGCATATGTTTGTAGTTTTATCAAACGTTTAGTACAATATAGAAGGAACATATGCTAAAATCTATACAAAAGAGAGGTGTCGTGAAATGGGTTTTACAGATGAAACAGTTCGCTTTGATTTTGATGATAGCCGTAAAAAAGAAGTCAGCGAAACATTAGCTATCGTCTACCGAGCATTAGAGGAAAAAGGATACAATCCGATCAATCAAATCGTCGGTTATCTCCTTTCTGGCGACCCGGCTTACATTCCTCGTTATCGGGATGCCCGGAATTTGATTCGTCGTCACGAACGGGATGAGATCATGGAAGTTCTGATCCGTTATTATTTAGGCAATCACGGGATCAACCTATAATGAGAATCATGGGATTGGATGTTGGTTCGCGGACAGTCGGCGTGGCGGTCAGTGACCCAATGGGCTGGACAGCACAAGGGATTGAGATTATTCGCATCAATGAAGATGAAGGCAATTTCGGTTATGATCGACTTGCTGAATTGGTGAAAGAATATGAAGTCTCACGTTTTGTGGTAGGACTACCTAAAAATATGAATAATACGATCGGACCTAGAGCGGAAGCTTCTATGGCTTACGGCGCAGCGATCGAACAGCAATTCGGTTTGCCGGTCGTTTACCAAGACGAACGTCTGACGACCGTTCAAGCAGAACGAATGCTGGTAGAACAGGCGAATACCTCGCGTGCCAAACGAAAAAAAGTGATTGATAAATTAGCAGCAGTCATGATTTTGCAGAATTATTTAGATGGTGCTGGGAAACAGCTGTTTTAATTTACAGAAAAGAGGAAAATAAATGTCAGAACATACACACGATCATAACCACGATCACGATCAAGAAGGACATGAACACATTACTTTAATCGATGATCAAGGAAATGAAACCTTATACGAAATTCTATTAACGGTTGACGGTACGGAAGAATTCGGCCGCAACTACGTCTTGCTTTATCCAGCAGGCGTACCGGAAGAAGAAGACGTTGAATTACAAGCGTACGCTTATATTGAAAACGAAGACGGTTCTGAAGGTGAATTAGAACAGATCGAAACAGAAGCAGAATGGGATATGATTGAAGAAGTCTTCAACACATTCATGGCGGAAGAAGAAGAGTAATAAGCTGCAAGTGCTGGCCCTTTTCATAAGGGATCAGCACTTTTTTTGATTTAACGACTGTTTCGTTTAGAAGCATGTCTGCTTTTTTGAAAGGAATGAGAAAAATGAATCACGTAACGATTTTCGAGCTTGAAAAGATCGCAGAAGAGCAGTTAGTCTTTGCGGTGATCATCAGCGAGTACCAAGAAAAGTTCGTCTATGTCAAACACAAAGAACGAGACACATTAGAGATCCCTGGAGGCAAGCGAGAACTAGGAGAAAGCATCACAGAGTGTGCCGCCCGTGAATTAAAAGAAGAAACAGGCGCTAAGCACTTTACTCTAGAACCGTTATTTATCTATGGGGTAGAAAAAGACGGGGAGACCGATTACGGCTTGGTGTTCGAAGCCCAGATCACAGACTTACAGGATGAATTGACCTCAGAGATCGAAGCAATCTATGTAAGGGCAAAGCCGCCTGTCAGTTGGACATATCCAACGATTCAGCCGTTGTTATTGGCAGAATATGTTAAACGAGCAAAACAATAATTCAGCCAGCTCAATGGATGGCTGTCTTGAGTGGGAAAGTAAAAGAAGCTTATTTGACAGAGTGAGCGAATGAGTTGCGTGATCCTACAATCAGGCGTAGGATGAGAATGTAAACGTTATCTTATTGGAGAGTAGGGAAAGGCATGGAAAAAATTTATCAAGCAAGTACAGCAGAAGGAGCAATTGATTTTATCAATATGCGCGATTTGGAGATCGCGGCAGAGGAAGTGATTCCTAAAGGTGGGTATGGCTATATCAGCAGTGGTGCGGGGGATATTTTTACCTATCAAGAAAATGAACGCGCCTTCAATCACAAATTGATCATTCCTCATGTCTTAAAGGACATTGAATTACCGGACACAACGTTGTCCTTTGGCGGTGATACGTTGTCAGCGCCAATCATTATGGCGCCTGTTGCCGCCCACGGTTTAGCAAATGTTGCGGCAGAACAAGCGTCAGCCAAAGGTGTTTCACGTTTTGGCACGATCTATACGGCGAGTTCGTATGCTTCTTGTACGTTGGAAGAAATCCGAGCAGCTGGTGGCCAAGAAGCGCCGCAGTGGTTCCAATTCTATATGAGCAAAGACGATGGCATCAATAAAGACATCTTGGCGATGGCAAAACGCAATGGCGCCAAAGCGATCGTTTTGACCGCAGATGCAACTGTTGGGGGCAATCGAGAAACGGATCGCCGCAATGGCTTCACCTTTCCGTTGGCAATGCCGATCGTTCAGGCTTATCAATCAGGGATCGGACAAACGATGGATGCCGTTTACGGCTCCTCGAAACAAAAATTAAGTCCTCAGGATGTCGCTTTTATCGCCAAAGAATCTGATTTGCCGGTTTATGTCAAAGGGGTGCAATCAGAAGAAGATGTGGAACGAGCATTAGGGGCAGGTGCACAAGGGATTTGGGTCTCAAATCACGGGGGCCGCCAATTGGATGGAGGTCCAGCTTCCTTTGATTCCTTGCAGATCGTGGCTGAAGCAGTGGCAGGTCGGGCGCCGATCGTCTTTGATAGCGGGGTACGGCGAGGACAGCATGTCTTTAAAGCGATTGCTTGCGGAGCAGATCTAGTGGCGATCGGCCGCCCAGTGATCTATGGGTTGGCTCTAGGTGGTGCCACTGGTGTTCAACAAGTCTTTGATTTCTTCAAAAAAGAATTGGAGATGGTCATGCAGCTTGCGGGGACGCAAACGGTGGCAGATATCAAAAAAGCCGTCTTACGGGACAATCGTTATTTATAAGCAATCCCTCAAAAAGCACTCGAGTCGTTGACTCAGGTGCTTTTTCAATGATCCTTTCTGATCCTGAAGAGCAGAGCCAACAGTTCTTTTCGCCGTAAAAAGTGTATATGATTTTGAAACAATTGCAAAATCCGCTACACTTAAAAGAGACCAATAAACTAAAGGAGAGAGATTGATGATTCCAAAAATTATTCATTATTGCTGGTTTGGCGGCAATCCATTAGGTGAACAAGAAAAGAAATACATGGATACCTGGAAAAAATATTGTCCGGATTATGAGATCAAACGTTGGGATGAATCAACGATCGACCTTTCAAAATTCGGTCCTTATCTAAAAGAGGCCTATGACCAAGAAGAATGGGCCTTTGTGTCAGATGTGGTTCGTTTGTATGCGTTAGTGACAGAAGGCGGTATTTATATGGATACCGATATCGAGGTGGTCAAACCTTTAGATGAGCTCTTGACACTGGAGGCATTTATGGGCTTTGAGATCGAAACCAAGATTTCTACTGGGATCATTGGGGCGGTGCCGCATCATCCCTTTATGGAAGAATGGTACCACGATTACGATGACCGAAAATTTGTCCGGGCAGAAAAAACGGAAGATGTCGTCACCAATGTGATCCGAGTGACGGAACTGCTGCAAAACCACGGATTAGAATTGAATAATCAACGACAAACCGTTAAAGGCGTAGAAATCTTCCCGCAAATGACGTTTTCACCAAAAAGCTATATCACTGGTGAGGTCGAGGAAGATCCGAGTACGATGGTGATCCATCAGTTTTCTGGGTCTTGGTTATAAAAGAGTAAGTCTCGAAAAGGATGGACAGCGGAAAAAGCTGTCGGTCCTTTTTGCTTTTGCAAGGGATGATGGAGATGTGATAGAATAGCTTGAAAAAATGAGGAGGCGTTTTGATGGCTATCAAACGATGTACTTTGGCAGATTTAGAAGAATTGGGAGAAATCAGCGTAACCACCTATTACGATACATTTGCTCCTTTCAATACGGAGGAAAATACCCGCATCTATCTAGAAGAAGCCTACAATCTGCCGAAACTGACCCGAGAGTTAGAAAATCCGCAATCGGCGTTTTATTTTTTACAAGAAAATGATCAAACCGTAGGATATATCAAACTTAACTGGGGGGAGGCACAGACTGAAGCGATCGCCCCAGAGGGGTTGGAAATTGAACGGATCTATATCAAAAAAGAACATAAGCGCAGGGGCTATGGCAAAACACTGCTGCTGTTTGCCCAAGAGACCGCCAAAGAGCTGCAGAAAAAGTCGATCTGGTTAGGCGTTTGGGAATTCAACGACAATGCGTTGGCTTTTTATCAAACGATGGGCTTTGAAAGAGTTGGCAGTCATTCCTTTTTTATGGGGGATGATGAGCAGACGGATTTCTTGATGCTGAAAGAACTTTGAAATCTGCTTTTATGAGGAATTAGAAATTACTTTCCATTTTTTTGGCAATCAAGTATAGTTAAAGGGATTGATGAAAAAAGAACGATTGGTGAAAACCATCGCTAAGGAGAGCAATTGTAAATGGAAAAACAGAGAAACGAAAGTATTTTGTCACGTTTTCTTAAAGGCGTGGTGATTGCCTTGGGCTTTATCTTGCCTGGTGTTTCAGGTGGTGTATTGGCAGCCATCTTAGGCATTTATGAGCGGATGCTACGCTTCATGGCACATCTGACGAAGAATTTTAAAGAGAATTTCCTCTTTTTCCTACCAGTAGGGATTGGGGGAATCGTAGGGATCGGTCTTTTATCGAAGCCATTAGAGTGGTTGCTGCAAAATTATCAAATCATCGTTTTGTGGGGCTTTGCGGGGGCAATTATTGGGACATTACCGGCACTTGCCAAAGAATCGACTTTAAAAAGCAAACGAACAACCGGTGATTTGATTTGGTTCTTCGGCAGTATGGTCATCGGCTTCTTGTTCCTCTATTTTATGGGCGATATCTTAGGAACGATCCCTGCCAATTTCATAGGTTTTGTGATCGCCGGCGGTCTGATCGCGTTAGGTGTTTTGGTTCCCGGCTTGAGTCCTTCAAACCTTTTGCTCGTTCTGGGCCTTTATGATCCGATGTTGAAAGGCTTTAAGAGCTTTGACATCATGGGTGTCTTTCTACCGATCGCCATTGGCGGCTTGGCAGTGATGCTGTTGTTTTCGAAATTGATGGAGTGGCTATTGACCCATTATCATTCAAAAGTCTATCACTTCATTTTAGGGATCGTTATTGCCTCAACGGGTTTGATCGTGATTCCTCCGGTGGCAAACTATAGCGGCTTTACTTGGATAACGGCCGTCATCGGAATTATCTTGTTTGTCTTGGGGGCTTGGTTAGGTCTTTGGATGAGCAAGCTGGAAGAAAAATACAAGTAAATCAAAACGGCACATCGTTTGGCGATGTGCCGTTTTTGTTAAGGGCAGCTAAGAAGAAGCGCTGGTCGACAGCTGGTAGTAAAAAGATGGGAACATTTGAGAACGATATGATACAGGTTTGAAAACTGTTCTATTTTTGTTGAAAGATTTCCTAGTGTTTGGTATATTGTAGTCTATATAAAGAAGAATTTTTCATGTGTTACAGTTTAGATAATTGTTTGAGGTTTTGAGAAAAAGGAGGGACAAGCATGCAAGATGCGACCTATTGGGCGGAACAATTGCGGCAAGGACAAATTAGCTTTGCCGAGCGGGTGCTGATGATCGAAGAAAAAGTCAATCAACAAAATCCGCTTTTGAATGCGCTTGTAACATTTGATCCGCAAGCAGCGATTCAGCATTACGAGCAGCATCTTCAAAAAACGGTTTTTGGTGGACAACCCATGCCATTAAAAATACTCGGCCAAAACAAAGCAGGGTGGCCAGCAACGTCAGGAGCCAAACTGTTTGCAAAAGCACGATCCAGCCACACGGCTCATTTTGTCTCTCGTTTAGAAGAGACGGGCTTTGTGCCGTTAGGGCAAACCAATGCACCAGAATTTGGATTCAAAAATATCACTGATCCAACATTGTATGGGCCTACACGTAATCCGTGGAATCCTGCCTATTCAGCTGGTGGTTCAAGTGGTGGTGCGGCAGCGGCAGTGGCTTCGGGGATGTTTCCGATTGCGGGTGCCAGTGATGGCGGCGGATCGATCCGCATTCCAGCATCCTTTAGTGGATTGATCGGTTTGAAGCCAACCCGTGGCACGATGCCAGTGGGTCCTAGTGAGTGGCGCAGCTGGCAAGGCGCTTCCATCAACTTTGCGTTGACGCTTTCCATGCGTGATACGGAACAGTTGTTTTATGCGTTGCGAACGTCACAGCCGACTGCCCCTTATCAGGCACCGCAAGTAGAATGGCATCATCAGCAAGCGAGTCAAAAACCGCGGTTGAAGGTTGCTTTTACTACCGCATCGCCGACCGGTGGCCAAGTGTCTGAAACTGCCATCCAAGCAGTCCGAAGTGCAGCCGCATTTTTAGAAAAGCAGGGGCACGAAGTCGTTGAAGTGGGCTATCCAGTGGATGGTCAGCAAATGATGACCACCTATTACGCCATGAATGGCGGCGAAACAGCTGCGATGTTTGCTGAGATCGATGCTGCTCGTCAAGAACCGGTCAGACGGGAAGAAATGGAATTGATGACCTGGGCACTTTACCAATATGGCAAAAAACTGCCTGCCGCCGATTACGTTCTTGCCTTGCAGTGGTGGGATCAGCTGGCAGAAAAAATGGAAGAAGTCTTTTCGACCTATGATCTCTTTTTAACACCGACGACGGCTTTTCCAGCCCCTTTGATTGAGGAAGACTTACAAAGCGATAGCATTCGCCAAAGACTGCATGAGATCGAATCGCTTGGAAAAAGTGCTGCGGGTGAGTTGATCGAAGAAATGTTTGCCAAGAGCTATGCTCTGACACCGTACACTCAATTAGCCAACTTAACGGGGCAGCCAGCCATCAGCTTGCCAACTGCTCTTAGTGAGGAAGGGTTGCCGCTAGGGATACAATTTATGGCTTCTAAAGGCAGAGAAGATCTGCTTTTCCAAGTCGGCTATTTATTTGAAACACAGCAACGATTTCTGTTGCCAAAACAAGGAAACTAAGAGGAGGATATTATGAAACAAGTTAGAAAAGGGAAAATCATTGCAATGGTTGGCTTTTTAGGTTTATTTGCGGGGGTCCTGTTAAGTGCCTGCAGCAAGCCAACGGAAGAAGACACCAGTTTAAGCAAGGTGGAAGAAGCCAAAACATTGGTTGTTGCTACTTCGGGAACCTTGTATCCATCGTCTTACTATAACGATGAAAATGAATTAGTGGGCTATGATGTCGATGTGGCAAAAGAAGTCGCCAAACGATTAGGCGTAGAGATCACATTTAAAGAGTACAATGTCGATGGACAAGTTTCTTCTTTAACACGTGGAGAAGCCGATTTTGCTGCCAACGATTTTGGTTTGACGGATGAACGGGCGGAAAAATTCAGTCTCTCAACGCCTATTAAATACTCGTTCGATAGTATGATCGTACGTAAAAGTGATGACTCTGGGATTGCTTCTTTAGAAGATTTGGATGGCAAAAAAGCCGCTGGTGAACCGAATACCAGCTACATGCGCTTAGCCGAATCCTATGGGGCAGAATTAGTGACTTACGACAACGCAACGAATGATCAGTATTTGACAGATGTTGCGAATGGTCGAACGGATGTGATCTTGAATGATTACTATTTGCAAAAAATGGCAGTCGCTGCTTTGCCAGATATCCCTGTGAAAATTTTAGAAGATGTTTACTTTAATCCGAATGAAACGGGCTTCTTATTTGTGAAAGATCATAAAGCATTGCAGGAAAAAGTGGATGCTGTTTTAGCAGAAATGAAAGAAGACGGCCGTTTAAAAGAACTTGCGGAAACGTATTTTCAAACCGATATTTCAGTAAAATCTGATCAAGCGATCCAAACGGTTGAAACAGACTAATGTATATTCCAACCCTTGATTTGCCGTTGATGTGGGACTCATTGCCCTATTTGCTGTCGGGCTTGTCCTATACGGTCGGCATTGCTGTCGTTTCGTTTCTAGGTGGCAACCTCTTAGGGATCATGCTCACCTTCTTAGGAATGCTGGAAAACCCCATCATTAGAGGGTTCGTGCGGGCCTACCTCTCATTTCTAAGAGGCGTCCCAGCGCTGGTCTTGTTGTTCCTACTGTATTTTGGCTTGCCCTATCAATTGTCGGCGCTTAGTGCTGCGATCATCTGTTTTACATTGACCAGCAGCGCATTTATCGGGGAAATCTACCGAGGATCAATTGCTGGTGTGGATCGTGGGCAATTTGATGCTGCCTATGCGTTAGGGTTATCCTTTACGAAAACGATGCGTCTGATTATTTTGCCGCAAGCCTTTCGTATTTCTGTACCGGCATTGAGTAATGTGGCAATGGATTTGTTGAAAGGGACGTCCTTGGCAGCAATGATCACGATTCCTGATATTTTTCAAAAAGCCAAGATCGTTGGTGGACGAACCTTTGATTACATGTCCATGTATGTGTTAGTTGCCGTTATCTATTGGCTGTTGTGCATTTTGATTGAAGCCGGGCAAAAGCGGTTAGAACAACATTTTTCAAAACGCTTTGCTGCTAATGAGACCGTAAGACAATAAAAAAGAGCCGAGGCTCGATCACTGCAGAAATCAATTTCTTCTGGAAATGTTTTCTGCAGTTTTTGTATTTGAAAAGATAAAAGAAAGGAGATTGTCATAATAAAACAATAAGCGAAAGCAAGGAAGATGTAGGGATTTCTGGAATGTCAAACTGGGTTCAGTATTAAAATGGTGCTACACCAATTATTTTCCTTCACTTAATCGGCCTATATTTCATTCGTTCGGCTCAAGTGATTCATGGTAAAATAAAGAAAAGCAAATCGAGGAGGGTCTTTTATGAAGTATGAATGGCGCAAACTAGAAAAAGAGCTTTATCTTCCCAAAAAACCAACAGTGATCGAGGTGCCAACGTATCAATTTATTAGTTTGAGCGGCAGCGGCAATCCGAATCGTCCTGAATTTAGCGAAGAGATCGCCGCTTTATATACGATTTCTTATTCACTCAGGATGGGATTGAAAAAAGGGGCTTTTGGCAATGAACCCTTTGAATACACGGTCTTTCCTTTGGAAGGCGTATGGACCTCGCTGACAAAGCCAGACGGTGCCGTTAACAAAGAAGAATTGATCTACAAAATCATGATTCGCCAACCAGAGCCCGTTACGGAAACACTGTTTCAAGAACAGCTCTTGGCCGTCAAAGAGAAGAAAGACAATCCAAATCTAGAAAAGCTCATCTTTGAGCGCTATGAAGAAGGATTGTGTCTGCAAGCGATGCATACAGGCTCTTTTGACACTGAAGCGGAAACCTTTGCGCAAATGAAGGAGCTGTTAAAAAAAGAACAGTTAGTGATCCGTCCAACGATGGACACGTTCCAGCATCGAGAAATCTATTTGTCTGATCCGCGAAAAGTCTCACCAGATAAAGCCAAAACCGTCCTGCGATGGGCAGTAGAAGCAAAGGGTGGGATTCAGTGAATAAAAACTATTTAAGCATCGACATCGGTGGCACGAAAATCAAATCGGCTGTCGTTGATCGCTCGGGGAATATTCTGACACGAGGACGGATGGATACGCCAAAAAATCTTGCGGAATTTTTGACGGGGATTGAAACGATCGTTGAGGACGTTCATGGAAGCATTCGGGGCATTGCGGTTAGTACCCCAGGAAAAGTCAACCCAGAGACAGGGACGATCTCGTTTGGCGGGGCATTGCCTTTTTTAGATGGGGTCTCCTTAAAACAGCTGCTGGCAAAGTATCAAGTGCCGCTTGCTGTGACCAACGATGGCAAGGCAGCCGCATTAGCTGAATGGTGGCTAGGAAACCTTAAAGGGATTAAAAATGGGGCTGCCATAACATTAGGTACTGGTTTGGGCGGTGGCGTAATCGTTGAGGGAAAACTGATCCAAGGTGCACATTTTCAAGCCGGGGAGTTAAGTTTTCTACTAAATGCCACTAAGAGAAGCGATCCTCCAGAAAACGCTGAGCAAACAGCTAATCAGGGATTGACCCTGCAGCAATTGGCAGGTTTTAGCGGTTCAGCGGTCGCCATGATTCGCCGCAGCGCCCAACTGCTAGGCTTAGCTGATTTTGCGGATGGTGAAGCAGTTTTTGACGCGATCAATCAAAAAGAGCCACAGGTCTGGGCGCTATTTACAGCGTATTGCCGAGAAATCGCGTGTGTCATACTCAATGTTCAAGCCGTGATCGACTTAGAGCGCTTCGTGATTGGTGGTGGCATCAGTGCCCAAGCGATCGTGGTGGAAGAAATCGACCGTCAGTATCAGCAACTGCTGGCTAGTTTACCGATTTTGCAGCAGACCTTGACGAAGCCGGAAATCCAAGCCTGCAAATTTCAAAATGACGCCAATTTATTAGGGGCGCTCTATCATTTCTTTTTGGAACATGAGCTGAAATAAAATAGACCAAAAAACTGCCGCGAACCAACGATTCGCGACAGTTTTTTTAGGCTTTTTTCTTGGAGTCTTTGTCTTCGTCACCTAGGTAATCTTTGCTAGTGAAGGCACTGTGGAAGTATTTGCCCTCTTGACCGTAATAGCGGTTATAGCGCTGCTTGAATTTGCGGAACACGTAAACGACAAGAACTTTTAGCAGGCAATAAATTGGGATCCCGAAAATCACCCCAACGATCCCCATCAAGTCACCCATCACTAATAAAACAACCAGAATCGTAATAGGATGAATTTTCAAGCGGTCACCCATCACACGGGGCACGACTAAATCCCCATGAAGCAACTGTACAGCAAACCAAGCAATCAAAAATTTAACCAACATCCCGGTGGAGTCTTGTGCGGCAATGAAAAGTCCTGGGAAAAAGACGATAAAAGGACCAATATAGGGGATGATGCAAAGCAGACCAGCGGCGATCGCCAGAATACTGGCATACTCTAAGCCAATCAATAGGAAAACGACCCAATAGATCGCCCCTAAAATCAAGGAAGAAATGATTTGTCCTTTCAAAAAGGCACCGACTTGTATGTCAGAGATCTTGACGATTTCATTAAAGTCTTTGCGAAAACGCGGTGGCACTAATGAGAGGACCGAAAAATAAAACTTGTTGGGGTTGCGCAATAAGAAAAAGGCAATGATCGGTCCAGTGAATAAAGCAATGAACAAGGTCGAAATCGTTGAAAACAAACTGCTGAGCCCAGCAGCACCAGTTTCCCAATAGTCCCCAATAAAACTCATGATGTTGTTGGTGATATTTTGCAATGTGTCTGTAATTTGTGCCATCTCATCTTGAAACGGGGTATTTTCTAAAAAGGCGGTCGCGTTTTTCTCAAAGTCACTGACCAAACTCGGTAAACTGTTGATCAGATCGGTGGTTTGCTGCTCCAAAATCGGGTAAAGCTGGAAACCAGCAAAGACGATCAATAAAAGAATCAAAAGATAGATCCCAGCAATCGAAACACTGCGGGGAATTTTTTTCGATTCCAATTTATCGACCACCGGGTTAAACAGATAGTAAAGGATCAGCCCAAATAAAAAGGGTGGGATAATAGCTGTAAGTATGGCTGAAAAGGGTGTAAATAAAAAAGAAATCTGATTTAGCAAAAAGACAGCAACTGCCGACAAGATAATCAGTCCTAAGACATAATAGCTTGTTTTGCCGCCTAAAAAGTGGATCAATCGGTTATTTTTCATAATAAACCTCGCTTTCTTAGCTACATTATAACGAAAGACCTCTATTCTGTAAAAAAACAACGTATCTTTCGAAAAAACACTGTCGCGCTTTTAGAATCTTCTTTACTGAAAGAAGCTCGTCCATAAGGAGTTGTCTGGTGAAACTCTTCTTATAAAGCAGGCCAAAAATGCTCCCGTGTTTACAACACAGGAGCGAAAAGAATTATTTGCGCACTGTTGTCAAGGTACAGCGACCAACGGCAGTTTTTAACCCGCTAGCTAACCAAATAGTGGCTTGCCAAGTTTGGATACGGGCGCCGATGCGATCAGGACTAGCTTCTACGATCAGGGTTCCTTCTTGGGCGGCGGCTAGATGGTTGACTTGTAGGTCAATGCCGGCGGCGAAGGCTTCTTCTTGAGCCAAAGCTTGATTGGCACCGATGCTGCAGGCAGTCTCGATCAAAACGCCGTTAATGCCACCGTGAACGAGACCAAAAGGCTGTTTGTGCTGTTCTTTGATCGGCATCCGTAAACGAACAAAATCGGCTGTTGCTGCTTCTACTTCGATTTCTAAAGCTTCTAGTAAGTTCATTTTTTGCTCCTTTTTCTAAGAAAGTTACCATGATTATAGCACGAGTTTTGGTAGAAATAGCCGAAGTTCTAAGAAAGACAGCAACAGGTGGAGAAGTCTTAAGAAATTCCCTTAAACAAAGCAATTTCTAACGAAAAGCGACTAGATATGTGTATAATAGAGCTATGTGAATTGAGGAGGAACAAGTAATGAGAGAATGGAAAACCTTAAAAGAGTACGATGAAATTTTATTTGAACAACATGGAAAAGTGGCGAAAATCACGATCAACCGCCCAGAAGTCCACAATGCGTTTACACCAAAAACGGTGTTTGAAATGATTGATGCGTTTTCAATCAGTCGCGATGAACCAGGCATCGGCGTGATTATTTTGACAGGCGCCGGCGACAAAGCCTTTTGTTCAGGCGGAGACCAAAAAGTCCGTGGTCACGGTGGCTATGTTGGGGAAGATCAGGTTCCTCGCTTAAACGTATTGGATCTGCAACGCTTGATCCGCACGTTGCCAAAACCGGTGATTGCCATGGTCAAAGGCTGGTCGATCGGCGGCGGGAATGTTTTACAATTGGTTTGTGATTTAACGATTGCCGCTGACAATGCTAAATTTGGTCAAACAGGACCAAATGTCGGTAGTTTTGATGGTGGCTATGGTTCGGGCTATCTTGCACGGACGATCGGACATAAAAAAGCCAAGGAAGTTTGGTTCATGACAAAACAATATACTGCCGAAGAAGCATTGGCGATGAACTGGATCAATACAGTCGTTCCTCTTGATCGAGTAGAAGATGAAACGATGGAATGGGCCGAAACGATGCTGCAAAAGAGCCCGTTGGCGTTACGTATGATCAAAGCATCAATGAATGCCGATACGGATGGATTAGCTGGCATTCAGCAATTAGCCGGCGATGCGACCTTATTGTATTACACGATGGATGAAGCCAAAGAAGGTCGTGACGCGTTTAAAGAAAAACGTCAACCAAACTTCGACCAATTCCCTAAATTCCCATAATGACTGGGAGTTGGCTGCAAAGGCAAGCACAACTTCATCCAGAACGACCAGCTTTTTATTGGTATGAAAAAAGCTGGTCGTTTGCTGCCTTGCAAAAAGAGGTTTATGCTTACGCTGCTTATTATCAAGCCCAGTTCGTTGATCAGCCAAACCGGGTAGCCCTTTTTAGCAATAACTCCCCTGAAATGGTTTTTACGATCCTTGCGTTGTGGGAGTTGGGGATCGAAGTCCAGCTGTTGAATACGCGATTGACAGCCGCTGAAATCACCTTCCAATTGCAAGATGCCCACTGCGACTGGCTGATCACGGCAGATCAAGCTGCAGTCCCAGGTGTTCGCAGCATGGCCTTTGGACAAGCGATGGAGCAGGCGAAGGCTCTTGCCAGTTCTTTTGATCCTTCGTTTGTTCCTAATAAAGCAATCTATCAAGCAGAACAGGTAGCTTCGATTATGTATACATCCGGTACGACTGGCAATCCAAAGGGTGTGCCGCAAACCTTTGGGAATCATCTGGCAAGTGCCGAAGCGACTCAAAAGAACTTAACGATCACTAGTGAGGATTGTTGGCTTTGTGCAGTTCCGCTGTACCATATCAGTGGATTATCAATTCTCTTGCGTTCACTGCGACTTGGAATGAGTGTTCGTTTGTATGAGCGCTTTGATGCTGTAGAAATGGCAAAAGATCTTGAAGCAGGAAAAGGGACGATCGTTTCTTTGGTGGCAAAAATGTTGATGGACTTGCTGCCATTGGTGCCCCAACATGGCTTTGATTCGTTGCGTTATGTACTGCTAGGTGGCGGGCCCATTGCCAAAAGTATATTGGAAAAATGCCAGCAAAAACAGCTTTCTGTGATCCAATCCTATGGGATGACAGAAACTTGTTCACAAGTGGTGGCATTGCCACCAGAAAAAGCTTCAGAAAAAATCGGCTCCTCAGGGGTTCCCCTGCAAAGTGTCCATTTACGAATTGCGGCTGATGCGAAAATGGCAGATCATCAGACTGTTGAAAGTACCCAGCCGATCGGAGAGATCCACCTGCAAGGACCTGCGATCACGACTCGTTACTTGAACGATCGCAGTCCACAGCAGTGGGACCAAGAGGGCTGGTTTGCCACAGGAGATCTAGGGTATCTTGATCAAGAGGGCTTTTTGTATGTAGTCAGTCGTGCAAGCGAACTGATCATATCTGGTGGAGAAAATATCTATCCCGCAGAAGTGGAGCAAGCCTTGTTGCAGCATCCAGCGGTCAAAGAGGCAGCGGTGGTGGGGGAACCAGACGAGGAGTGGGGACAATCTGTCGCGGCTTATTTAACGTTAAATGAGTCCGTCCGACTTCAAGCGTTGTTGGATACATTAGAAGGGCAGATCGCCCATTATAAATTTCCGCGCCGTTTTTATCACGTGCGAGAAATGCCGCGCACAGCAAGCGGCAAACTTTTAAAACGGCTATTGCTGAGTGAAGAAAGAGTGAACTACATTGAACAGCAAATCAACAAGTAATTATGAAGCAGCGATCGCTGCCGGGAAAACCTATTTGAGTGAGTATCAGCCTTTAGAAAGGTGTGACTTACTGGCTCTTTATGCAGCGGCACAAGAATATCAAGGGGAACGCTATTTCTGGCGTACTCCTGATGAAACGACTAGTATGGTAGGGTTGGGTTGGTTAGTCACTTTTTCGCAACCCAAACTTGCAGACTTTTCAGAAGTCCGTTCTCTCTTAAAGCAAGCCCATTATCAACCAGAGGCACCTTTTCAGGCGCAGCTGGTTGGGGGCTTTGCTTTTGATGAACAGGCAGAAGTCAGTCAGGATTGGGCTGAGCTAGGTGCCGGTCTCTTTGCGTTGCCAGAAATACTGGTCCGCAAAACTGGCGATCAGTGTGGCGTCGTTTATACAGTAGCCGCTTCTTCCGAGGAACAACGACAACAAAAAGTCGCTGCCTTACAGGAAAAAGTCGCAAGCTGGTTGAATGCCAACCCGGACAAGAGTCTTGTAGCAGAAACGCCTGCTTTTCAGGCACAAGAGGAACTAGAGGTGCCCCAATGGCTGCAAACGGTCGAAGAGACAGTGGCAGCCATTCGCTCGAATGAAACACCGTTGAAAAAAGTGGTTCTGGCCAGGAGAATGAAGATAGAAACGAAGCAGTCGATCATTAGTGCTGGGGTGTTGCAACGGTTGGCGCAACAGCAGCCGAATACCTATCTTTTTGCCATCGAACATGGGGGCCATGTTTTTGCTGGTGCGACGCCAGAACGCTTGCTAAAAGCGACTGTCGATCAATTTGAAACGGTGAGTATCGCAGGTTCCGCACCAAGAGGCCAAACAAAAGAAGAAGATGAGGCACTGGCACAAGCCCTCTTAGCGGACGCAAAAAATACCCATGAACATCAAGTAGTTGTCGATCGCTTAGAAACGGCATTGGCCACTTTGTTAGCTGACGGCTTTCAATCAGAAGCCCGTTCCGTCATCAAGAATCGTGACATTCAGCATTTGTTTGTTCCTTTAGCAGGGCAAAGAAAAGCAGGAGTCAATTTTCTGAGCGCCGTGCAAAAACTACACCCGACCCCAGCATTGGGGGGAGAACCGAAAGAAGCAGCCGTCTCATGGATTCGTACCCATGAACCAGCCAGCAGAGGGATGTACGGTGGACCGATCGGTTGGTTGGGTATTCAAGAAGATATTGGCGAGTTTGCTGTGGCGATTCGCTCAGGATTCTTCAGCGGCAATCAAGCAACGCTGTATGCAGGCTGTGGGATCGTTGCCGATTCAGATGCGGAATCCGAACGTCAAGAAACACGGTTAAAATTTCAACCGATGAGGAGAGGGATCTTAGGAGATGAATAACCAGACAGTCATGACAGACTATTTATTAGCGGCAATCCAAGGACTAAAAGCAGCGGGTGCGAAGCGAGCGGTTATTAGTCCCGGTTCACGCTCAACGCCATTGGCGCTACTATTGCATCGTGATCCTGAGATCACCTGTACGGTGGCTGTCGATGAACGTTCGGCTGCTTTTTTTGCTTTAGGGATGTCCAAAGTTGATTTCCAGCCAACAATCTTACTGTGTACTTCTGGAACTGCAGCAGCCAATTATTATCCAGCCGTTTGTGAAGCAGAGGCCACCAACTTGCCATTGATCGTCTTAACGGCTGATCGCCCGCCAGAACTGCGGGGCGTTGGGGCGCCACAGGCAATGGATCAACAGAATTTGTATGCCTCTCATGTCAAAAAGATGGTAGAGATGACGGTGCCAGAAAACGATCCAACTTTGTTGCGTTATAGTTTTTGGCAAGCTGCAACTTGCACGATCGAAGCGCAAAAGCAGCCGAGAGGCCCTGTCCAAATCAACTTTCCATTACGGGAGCCGCTGTTGCCTGACTTTAGTCGCCAATGCAGTATGCAGCAAGACGTGAGCTATCTGGCACCACAACAAGAGCTGGCAGCAGAGATGATCACCCAGCTAGCCCCTTACTTTGGTAAAAAAGGTATTCTGATTGCTGGAGAAAGCCTTACGATCGAAGAAGCGCAGCAGTTGCTGGCTTTTTCAGAGAAATTAGGCTGGCCGATTGTCGGCGATCCATTGACCAATTTGGCGACAGCCGGTACCAAAGTAGGAACATTTATCAGTCAAGCCGATCTTGTTTTCCCGCAATTGACTTCTGCCTTCCAACCAGAAGTGGTCGTGCGTTTTGGTCGCTTACCAGTCACTAAAAATGTCCTATTATGGTTGAACAAAGCAGCGGATGCGACGACGTGGCTCTTTGTTGATCCATCGGGACAGTGGCAAGACCAGTTGCATCGGGCAAACTATTTGATCGAAGCAGCGATCAGCACTTTCGTGGCAGCCATCACCCAGTTGCCGATCGTCAAAAATATGGCGTGGCAACAACAATGGCAAGCACTTCAAGCGCGGGCAGATCAGGTGATTGCTGCATGTCCGCAGTTGCAACAATGGGATGAGAGCAGCGCTGTGCGCATGCTCCAACAATGTTTGCCCGAAGATGCGCAGATCCTTTTGGCAAATAGCAATGCGATCCGTTTCTTTGATCGCTACGGCAGCAAAACTACCTCCACTTATCGAGTGTATGGAAATCGGGGCGTCAATGGGATCGACGGACTTGTCTCGACCGTAGCTGGGATTGCTTCCGCCAGTCAAAGGCCTACCTACTTGTTGATTGGTGATTTAGCGTTATACCATGATATGAACGGCCTACAACTACTGCGTCAGTATCAATTGCCAGTAACGATCATTTTACTGAATAATAACGGTGGTGGGATCTTTTCCTTTTTGTCACAAAACACCTTAGAACCAAACGACTTTGTCCCGCTCTTTGGCACGCCGTTAGACCTTGAGTTTCAAAAAGTGGCGGCCTTATATGAGGCGAATTGGCACACACCGACCTCTTTGCTAGAGTTTCAAACGATTTTAACGGAAACAAGTCAACAGCCGCGCTTTCAAATAATCGAAGTGAAGGGTGAGCAAAAAGATCCGGTCAACACTTGGCAAGCACTCCAACAGCAGTTTAGCGAGGCAGGAGCGCAGCAATGAAGGACACGATAAATGGCGTCAGTTATTTTTATCAGTGGCTGCAGCCGTACCGACCATCCTTACCAACCCTTGTGGCATTGCATGGCTTCACGGGTTCTTCGGAAAGCTTTCGACCGGTTTTTGCAGAGGAAGGTTCTTACAATGTATTGGCAATCGATTTGATTGGACATGGACGCTCATCGATTTATGTCCATCCCATGCGTTATGAACTTCCTTTACTGGTGGAGGATCTCGCACACCTTTTAGCGAAGTTAGGGATTGAACGTTATGGCCTGTATGGCTACTCGATGGGGGCGCGAATCGCACTTGTCTGGGCGGTCATGGAACCAACGGCAGTGACCCATCTTTTGCTTGAGAGTGGTTCACCCGGGTTAGCTGATCCAGTGGAACGACTCGCTCGACAGCGACACGATCGTCGCTTAGCGTTGCGCTTACTAAGGGAGCCTTTGGTCGATTTTGTCGATTACTGGCAAGAACTGCCGTTGTTTGCTAGTCAAAAGGAGCTACCTTTAGCGCAGCAGGCTGCTGTACGGCAAGGACGCTTGCAGCAAAACAAATTTGGCTTGGCAGTAAGCCTGGTTTACGGTGGTACTGGCAAACAGCCAAGCTGTTGGTCGGCACTTCCGCAGCTAGCTTGTGAAATTCTTTATTTAGCGGGGGAAAAAGATGTAAAGTTTCGTAAAATCGCCCACCAAATGAAGCAGCTGCAACCAGAGATGACCATCAAAGTTGTTGCTAATGCTGGACATTGTATCCATTTAGAACAGCCGACACAGGTTCGTCATGAAATCGATCAATGGTTTGTAAAAGGATCGGGGCCACAGTCAGCTGATTGACAAGGAGAGAACGCAATGAAGATTGAGAAAATTGAACGCATCGCCTGTCGCTTGCCCCTCAAACAACCCTTTGTGACAAGTTACGGACAATTAACAGAAAAAGCCTTTGATCTTTATTTGGTGACGGCAGAGGAGGGAACGGTTGGCATTGGTGAATTGGTCGCTTTTGAGCAGCCAGATTACATTGAAGAAACCCTCTTTTCTGCTCGACAAGTGATTGAAACAGCACTGATCCCATTATTGATTGACCAGGAGATCGAGCATCCGCAAGAAGTTTGGCAGCTGTTTCAAACGGTCCAAGGAAACTACATGGCAAAATCGGCTTTGGAAACAGCAATTTGGGATCTATATGGCAAGCAAACGCATCAAAGTGTGAAAGAGCTGTATACCGCGACCCGACCGAGTGTCGCGGTTGGCGTTAGTATCGGCATACAAGACTCTGTCGAAAAACTAATGGCTCTTGTTGCCGCTTATGTCGCCCAAGGGTATCAACGAATCAAGTTAAAAATCAAGCCGGGGCAAGATGTGGTACCCTTGCGAGCGATTCGACAAGCCTTTCCAGAATTGCTTTTGATGGCAGATGCGAACGGGGCCTATCAAAGTGAGCCTGAACGCATTTTGGCACTTGATGACTTAGGCTTGGTGATGATCGAGCAACCCCTTAAGGTACGAGATCTGGTGGGGCACAGTCAGCTACAGCGACAGATGAAGACGCCTCTATGTTTGGATGAAGATATTCGAACGGCAGAAGACGTCGATACAGTCGCAGCACTGGACAGCTGCCGTGCGATCAACCTGAAAATCCCTCGTGTCGGTGGGATCACCGAAGCTTTGCGGATCCTTGATCGATGTCAAACCCATGGACTGCTTGTTTGGTTAGGCGGCATGTTTGAGTCTGGTGTAGGACGAGCCATGAATTTGCAATTTGCGAGTCAAGATATTTTCCATTTTCCCGGGGACCTTTCCGCTTCTGACCGTTACTTTTATGATGATGTCATTACACAGCCTGCAACTTTGCATGAAGGAAAGCTGCTGGTACCTGATGGAAAGGGCTTTGGTATCACATTAGCTGAAACAAAGCTAAGTCAATATGGGCAATCTAAAGAACGTATCTACTCAAGAAAACGGTCAGCGAAAGAATAACATCAGCCAAAGAAAACACAGCGAAAGCAAAAGAAACGGCGAGCAGGGAAATCTGCTGGCCGTTTCTTTTGTTTTAGTCTGCGTTTTTGAATTCTTTTTCAATTTGTAGTCGTTGAACTTTCATGGTTGCTGTTCGTGGGATATCTTCGTAGTCGCGTAAAATTGGCTGATTGAGGTGAGGGAGATCTTCCACCATTTTCCACCAAGCATCCCAATCCATTTCACGATTTGGCGCTAAAGCAATGATTGGTTGTGGTGAGTTTTCTTTGTCGCGAACAATCACAACTTCGGCAAGGAAGTCTAAATGATCCAGCAAAAGGTCTTCCAAAGCAAGATTGCTTTCAATATTTTTGATCAAGTCCACTTGACGGTCTTTTAAGTAAAGATGTCCCTGATCATCCATCATGCCGTAGTCACCACTGTCCCACCAAGCGCCATAGACATTGTCAGCAAAACGCTGATCTTCTTTATAATAGGTCAACGCGCGTCCTTTTGAAAGGAAATGGATGTGCCCATCGGTATTGGCTGGTAGCTCGTTGCCCTCTGCATCGGCGATCCGTGCTCTCGTTAAGTCCTCGAGACCCACACCCATATCACGGGCATCGTTGGTAGCGATGCTTTCTAAGGTATGTGCTTTTAGGATCATTGGCCCGCATTCACTTTGACCATAGACTTGCAAAAAGATTGCTTCTTTTGTTGCTGAAGTATTTAAAAATGTGGCCATTGTTTGATTGTTGATGGCATCAAAGGTTGAATGGTAATAGCGAATATTGGCGAAAGCATCTGGTTGTTCTTTTGCCACAAAGCTCCATTGGACAAAATTGTTTGGATGAGTTTCCAAAGCGATTGGTGGATATTCTTTTAGCATGCTTACGACATGAGCGCCGTTGGCATTGGCTAATGGCATCATCGGAAAGCCCATCGCCATCAAGGATGAGATGCCAATATTGAAGCGGGAGTGCACCGGTGAGATATGGAACGCAATTAAATCAGAGTCTGCTTTATCAGAGTCTGCCTTGGTGCGATCAATCTTGGTGAAGATCGTTTTTTGCCATTTTGTCCGCCAGCCCATGGAGTTTGCCGAATGACAAATCAATTTTGGAATACCCGTTGTTCCAGATGTGTGGGTCATATAGGAAATTTGATCCACCGGTAACTCAGTTTGGGCCACTGGTTCCGCTGGTTGTTGCAGCAGATGACGAACAGCAATCTGTTTGTCAGTACTGCTATTTTTCACTTGTGCGACGCGGCCTTCGGTTTCTTCATCAAATAAGATGAATGGATCTTCTAAGCGATCCACAAACACTTCGATGGTTTCAGCAGGAAAATGGTAAGAGATCATAGCAGGCACTGCGCCAAGGTAAGAAGCAGCCGTTGCTAATAAATACGTATCGAATTTTGAAGATTTATAAAGAATGATTTTATCGCCGGCTTGCACGCCTAGTGCAGCAAGTTGGTAAGCACGTTTTAAAATCATTTCATGGCTCGAACGGTAAGTACTATGATAGCCAAGTTCAGGAAATGCTGGCAGCACTTCATCGTGGATGATGGTTGTGTCAGGAAATGCCTCGGCAGCTTCGCGGTAATTGGTGTAAAGATTTAATGGACGATAGTCTAAAATGGTCAAATAGAACACTCCTTTAAAAGTTCGTGAAAAACTTCATTTGATTTCTCCATTTTAGCACAGGAATTTCTCGATACAATAGATTTTCAGTGTTTTTTATTTATTTCTAAAAAATCCTACCCTCAAAGACTTTCGAAGAATGAATGACTGTGATGTGTTATCATTCATTCCTCGTACTAAGCGGAAAAAGCGCATAATCAACGGGTGTATTTTGCTACAAAATCTTCGATTGGGAGCCGGAAATCCAGATAGCGTGCTTCTAATTCTGCACGACTCCAATTCCACCAAGCGATTTCTTGCAAAGCAGTGATCGTTTCTGGATCAAAGCGGTATTTGATCACTTTTGCTGGAACCCCGCCGACGATCGCATAAGGCGGCACATCTTTGGTTACGACTGCGTTTGAGGCGATCACGGCACCATCACCGACGGTCAAACCAGATTGGATCACGGCACCGTGGCCGATCCAGACATCATTGCCAATGACGGTTGTTTTTGCTTTGCGTTTTTCTAAGAAGGACTCGTCCTTTGGCGCAAATCCATAGCCTTCGCCATTATAGGCAAAAAGATGCTGACTAGGGCGTTCATAGGGATGATTGGTAGGGCCGATGCGGACCATCGCTGCGATACTGATAAAACGTCCTAATTGGCTGTTCTGAATAAAGCAATATTGCCCCGTATAGGTATAATTGCCGATGGAAGAATGATCAATGTGATTGGCTTCGCCAATTTCGACATAGTCTCCTAAAGTTGTGTCTTGAAGCTGGGAGCCTTTGCCAACGATTGGCTGTTTATCTGGAAAATTTGTGATCGATAGGTGCATAGTAATCATCCTCTCTTGCGTATTGCTATCATTTTACCGCACTTTTTTGTACTATTTGACTAATACGCACTAAAGACAAAAGGAGGTCTGCTTTATGGAGACGATTTATCAGTTAGATAAGATGACCAAAACGATAGCTAAGCGAGCAATCAAAAAAGGATACGCGTTAAAAAATCAAGCGGCCCCAGAGGCGCTGTTTGTACGCAGTTCAACGGTTCCTAACGAATTGATCACACCCAAATTAGCGGTGATCGCTCGCTCAGGAACAGGCACCAATACGATCGAATTGGCACGGTGTACTCAAAATGGCACAGTAGTCTTCAATAGTCCCGGTGTCAATGCCAATGCAGTCAAAGAATTGGTGCTCTCCAATTTGTTTCTCAGCGTTCGGCCCTTATTCAAAGCCATCCAGACGGTAGCCGATTTGCAAGAAGAGCTAACGTCAGGTCAAATTGAAGCAGAAGATGTGTTGAAGGTAGCTGAAGAACGGCGAAAAGAAGTGATCGGCGAAGAATTAGCTGGAAAAACCATCGGTATTTTAGGCTTAGGAGAGATCGGTGAACGGGTGGCAAAAGCCTGTCATCAGCTAGGGATGGAAGTCCTCGGCTATGCCCGTACGAAAAAAGCGGCCCACGATTACGAACAAGTCAGTGACTTGCACGTACTGTTGGCCGAATCATATTTTGTGGTGGTTTTGCTTCCTTTGAGTCAAGAGACCCACGGCTTGCTGAATCGGCGAACGATTCAGCAGATGAAAAAAAATGCAGTGCTGATGAATTTTGGTCGTGGGGAGATCGTGGAAGAAACAGCCGTCTTAGAAGCATTAGCCAAAAATCAGCTCAAACAATACATCACTGATTTTCCTAGTGCGGGCTTGATCGGCCAACCGAAAGTATTGTGCTATCCGCATATTGGCGGTAGTACTACCAATGCCTTGGAAAAAGGGGATCACGTAGTTTTTGATCGCATGCATGCCTATTTGCGCGCTGGGACGATTCAAGAATCGGTCAACTTTCCTCATGCAGAATTGCCTTTTTTGGCACCGTATCGCTTGGCGCTGTTTTATCACGACAAGCCTGGTGCTTTTGCCCCGTTATTGCGGATCATTTCTGAAGCAGGTGTAGATATCGATAATTTGACAAGTGAAAGAAAAGCCGGAGTCGCCTATACCTTGATCGATCTTGATGAGACAAATGAAACGCTGCTGCAAGATCTGCAAAAACAGATGCAGCAGGCAGGGGCAATCATTCGTGTGCGTTTGATCAAAAATCCGCGAATCAGTGAATAGTTGCCACCAACAATGTTTCTTGTTATGATGAAAAAAAAGTAAAGGAAGTTCATCATGACGAATAAGTTTCAAGATAAAAAGAAGGTCGCTTTGCCTCGTTATCAGCAGATTGCCGTAGCGATCGCGGAACGAATCGTTGAAAATCGCTACCAAGTTGGGCAAAAGATCCATGCACGCTCAACGTTAGCCAGCAATTTCAATGTCTCTCCTGAAACAGCCCGTAAAGCGATCAATGTATTAGTTGATTTAGAAATCATGGACGTCCGTCATGGCAGCGGCGCCTATATTGCTTCAAAGGAAAAAGCACAGGCCTTTGTGGAACAATACCAAGATGTGCAGTCGATCCAAGAAATCAGACAAGATATTTTAGACAGTGTGGAGCGGCAGCAGCAAGAGCTGGATAATTTTTCTGACTTGTTGAACATGTTAGTGCAACAGACCAAAAAGGTACACCACATGAGTCCGTTTGTGCCCTTTGAACTTCAGTTGACGGAACAAGCGCAGCATTTGGAAAAAAGTATCAATGAATTGAATATTTGGCAAGCCACAGGGGCGACGATTATTGCAATCCAAACAACCGAAGAATTGTTGTTGTCACCAGGACCTTATGCGAAATTTAGTGCAGGCAATACGATTTATTTTGTCGGAAATGAACTGGCGTTGCAGCGCATGACCAATTTCTTCTATCCAACGGACCATTCAGCGTAATTCTTTTTCCTGATTCCCATGCTTTTTTTGCAAAAGAAAAAGCATTGGGAAATTTTTTTTGACAAAGTGACCACATATTGTTAAGATAGTATGGTCACTTTCGTGAAATTTTTCAGAAAAAGGAGTATTAATCATTTGAGTAAAGTTAAAGTGGAACATTTAACCAAAATCTTCGGTAAGAAAAAGCAGCAAGCTCTTGCCATGGTCAAAGAACAACGTAGCAAAAACGAGATTTTAGAAAAAACGGGTGCCACCGTCGGGGTCTATGATGTGAACTTCGAAGTCAACGAAGGCGAGATTTTCGTCATCATGGGCCTTTCTGGAAGCGGGAAGTCAACATTGATTCGCCTCTTGAATCGATTGATCGAGCCGTCTGGCGGAGATATTTACATAGATGGCGTGGATGTTGCCAAAATGAGTAAAGAAGAACTGCGAGAAGTTCGCCGTCACAAAATCAACATGGTTTTCCAAAGCTTTGGCCTTTTCCCTCATCGGACGATTTTAGAGAACACAGAATACGGACTAGAAGTCCGTGGGGTCTCGAAAGAAGAACGAACAGCGAAAGCGGAAAAAGCGTTAGAAAACTCAGGGTTGCTTTCATTTAAAGACCAATATCCTGACCAGCTGTCTGGAGGGATGCAACAGCGTGTGGGACTTGCCCGTGCGTTAGCCAATGATCCAGAGATCCTCTTGATGGACGAAGCCTTTTCAGCACTCGATCCGCTGATTCGCCGTGAAATGCAAGATGAACTTTTAGAACTACAAGCCAATGTTCAAAAAACGATCATCTTTATCACCCATGATTTGAACGAGGCCTTGCGGATCGGTGACCGGATCGCTTTAATGAAAGATGGTCAGATCATGCAGATCGGTACAGGAGAAGATATTTTGACGAATCCTGCCAACCAATACGTGCGTGATTTCGTGGAAGATGTCGATCGTTCCAAAGTCTTGACTGCGCAAAACATCATGGTTCCAGCATTGACGACGAACATCGAGATCGATGGACCAAGCGTAGCATTGAACCGGATGCGGAAAGAAGAAGTCAGCATGTTGTTAGCCGTCGACAAACGTCGTCACCTAAAAGGAAGCTTGACAGCCGAGTCTGCTCGTGAGGCACGGAAAAACAATCTGACCTTGAAGGAAGTTATTGATAAAAATGTTAAAAAGATTGATAAAGATATGCTGGTAACGGATATCTTCAATTTGATCTATGATTCGCCTACACCTTTAGCCGTGGTAGAAAACGATCGTTTGATCGGAGTCGTGATCCGCGGAAGCGTGATTGAAGCGTTGGCTGAGACCGATTCAGCCGCTCAAGCAGAGGAAGGGGTAGTGACAAATGGATAATTTCTTACAACATACGATTCCGGTAGCTGATTGGGTCGAAAACTTTACTGATTGGCTAACAGGAACTTTCAGTGGATTGTTTTCAGCCTTACAGTCTTTCGGACAATTTATCATGGACGCTATTACAAATGTATTATTGTTTGTACCACCGTTGTTAATGATCGTCTTATTGACGGCTGCTGCCTTTTTCGTTTCACGCAAAAAATTCGGCTTGCCAGCCTTTACTTTTGTTGGGTTGCTGTTCATCTATAACCAAGGGTTATGGACAGACTTGATGAACACCGTGACGTTGGTCTTGTTGTCAAGTTTGGTTTCGATCATCATTGGGATTCCACTAGGGATCTTAATGGCGAAAAGCGAAAAAGCGCAAAGTATCGTGACGCCGATCTTAGACTTTATGCAAACGATGCCTGGTTTCGTTTATTTGATTCCTGCGGTTGCTTTCTTTGGGATCGGGATGGTTCCTGGGGTCTTCGCCTCAGTGATCTTTGCTCTACCACCAACCGTTCGGATGACGAACTTAGGGATTCGCCAAATTTCTCGTGAATTGGTGGAAGCCTCTGATTCCTTCGGTGGGACTGGCTGGCAAAAACTGATCAAATTAGAATTGCCACTAGCCAAAAGCACTATTTTGGCTGGGGTCAACCAAACCACGATGCTGGCATTATCAATGGTCGTGATCGCGTCAATGATCGGTGCTCCTGGGTTAGGGCGCGGCGTCTTGTCCGCCTTGCAACGAGCACAAGTCGGTAACGGATTTGTCAGTGGGGTATCCTTAGTTATTTTGGCGATCATTATGGATCGCTTTACCCAGAATTTGAATCGTTCGGCACATCAAAAAGCAGCCAGCAAGACAAGTCGCAAACAAAAACGTCTTTTTGGCGGGATTGCTGCAGCGGCAGTCGTTGCTTTGATTGGCGCATCGTTTGCCTTTGGAAATGTTTCTGATAGCAAAGGCACGGTGAACTTGGCGTATGTCGAATGGGATACGGAAGTTGCATCTACCCATGTGGTGGCAGAAGTCTTGTCGCAAATGGGCTACGAAGTCAATACGACGCCATTGGATAATGCCATCATGTGGGAATCTGTGGCAAAAGGGGAAGTTGACGGGATGGTTGCTGCTTGGCTGCCATCTACGCATCAATCCCAGTATGAACAGTACCAAGACCAAGTCGAGAACTTGGGTCCTAACTTAGAAGGGGCAAAACTGGGGATCGTTGTACCAAGCTATATGGATGTAGATTCCATCGCAGACCTTTCTGACGAAGCTGGCAAAACCATCACTGGTATCGAACCAGGCGCTGGTGTCGTAAATGCAGCGGAAAATACGGTTGCGACGTATGACAACCTTTCAGATTGGAATGTCGCTACCTCTTCTTCAGGAGCGATGACAGTGGCATTGGGCCAAGCCATCAAGAACCAAGATGAGATCGTTATTACTGGTTGGTCTCCACATTGGATGTTTGCGAAATATGATCTGAAATATCTGGATGATCCTGAAGGAACAATGGGTGAAGCAGAAAGCATCAATACTGTTGTACGCCAAGGATTAGCAGATGACATGCCAGAAGTCTACGAAGTACTTGATCGTTTCAACTGGACACAAGAAGACATGGAAGAAGTCATGTTAGCAATCAATGACGGAACGTCAGCCGAAGATGCAGCCAAAGATTGGGTAGCCAATCACCCAGAAGAAGTTGCTGCTTGGACGAACTAACTTCTTTCAAATAAGTGTATTAAATCTTCAATCGATTTTAATGTTGAGAAAGCACGCATCCACCTTCGGATGTGTGCTTTTTTTGATCGTTTATTTGCTGCACAAACTTCAGGTATAAAGAAAATGAAAGAATAATGGCCGACGATTTTTGACAAGAGATAGCAAAAAATGGCAAGTCAATGGAATCGCTCGTGTAAGAAAATAGGAAAGCAAGTGTTTCAAAATCTTATAAAAGTTCGTTCATCAACTTATACAAATTCACGGGGACTTCTATAAAATGAGAGAGAAGGAAGTCGAGTGCATAGAGAAGGAATTAGGAGGGATTGAATGACAGCTTATTTATTTTGTCATTTCACTGGCGAGCAAAAAAATGGTGAACAAGTATACTTTAGTGTGAGCAAGGATGGATTGACTTTTACAGATTTAAATCAAGGCCATCCCGTTTTGAAAAGTGATCTTGGGGAAAAAGGAGTCAGAGATCCTTTTCTGGTTAGGGGGAAGGACACGTATTATCTCATTGCGACAGATTTGCGTATTGAAAAGGGACTTGGATGGGCACATGCTCAAACCAATGGTAGCCGCCAGATGGTTATCTGGTCATCAACGGATCTTGTGTATTGGACAAACCCATGGACCGCAACGATTGCTCCAGAAGGTGCAGGGAATTTGTGGGCGCCAGAGGCAATTTATGACGCAGAAAAAGAGACATTTTTTGTCTATTTTGCTGCAAAGGTTAATGGAAAACATAAGATTTATTCTGTTTCTACTATGGATTTTCAGACGTTTACTGACCCTGTGCTATTTATTGAAAAAACGATGGATGTGATCGATACAACGATTGTTTTTAGTCAGGGGTATTATTATCGTTTTACAAAAAACGAAGAAAATAGTCGCATTTTTTTAGATCGCAGTCAACAGCTGACAGGAGACTATCAGGAAGTAACTTCTGAATACCTCACTCAATTAGAAGGGGTTGAAGGACCGCAAGTGTACCAATTACCTGATGGCAAATGGGCGCTGATCGTAGATCACTTTAAAAAAGGCACAGGATATGGGATCGCAGTAAGTGATGATCTCACAACAGGCGTTTTCGAACCTGTTTCTGCCTTCGACTTCGGTCAATCTATCAAGCGCCATGGTGGGGTGATCACGATCACAGATGAGGAGTATCAACGACTACTGACCTATTATCAACAAAAAAACCCGGTTTTAGAGGGACTTTATGCTGACCCTGATTTGGTTTCATTTAATGGGAAATTTTACTTATATCCAACATCAGATGGTTTTACGGATTGGTCTGGGACAAGCTTTTCGGTATTTGAATCAGAAGATCTCACTCAGTGGACAAATAAAGGAACGATCCTTGATCTAGCATCCGCTCAGGTGAAGTGGACGATCGGTGGTGCGTGGGCACCCTGTATAGCAGAAAAAGAAGGAACGTTTTATTTTTACTTTACTGGAAAAATGGCGGATGGACGCTCAGGAATCGGTGTCGCTTATGCGGATCATCCAACAGGTCCCTTTATTGCAGATGAGAAACCGCTATTGAGTCCTGATCTTATCGATGACTATGGGTTAAACATGAGTCAAGTCATTGATCCATCTGTTTACGTAGAAGCTGGAAAGTATTATCTATTGTTTGGCAATTCTGCGGGAGGGACTGCTGCCATCGTAGCGTTGGGAGATGACATGCGGACTGTCAAACTTGATACGCTAACAGAATATCAAGGGCTGGAAGATTTTCGAGAAGCCATTACTGTTTTGAAAAAAGATGATTTGTATCATTTTACCTGGTCGGGAGAAGATACCCGCAGTGAAGACTATCATGTGAATTATGGTACCTCATCTTCATTGTATGGACCGATTCAGTATCATTATCCTATCTTACAAAAAAATGTTGAGAAAGGCATTTTAGGAACCGGTCATCACAGCATTTTGGAACATTCTGATCGATATTATATTGCTTATCACAGCTTTGCTGTTCCACTTAGTAAGTATCCAGAAGAAGCCCGCGGATTTCATCGACAGGTTCGCATTTCCCCATTAGATTTTGACAAAGCAGGCTATATGAAGCAAGTAGTCGTATAAGAAAAAGGGTGCAGCGATGCATCCTTTTTTGTCTGCAAATTCAGTTAGTTTCTTTTACGAACATTAGAAGGAGCAAGATCATAATGCTTTTTAAATAGTTTACTAAAATAAAAAGGATCATGATAGCCTACTTTTTCTGCGATTTCTTTGACGGTCAAATTGGTATGAAGCAACAGCTCATAGGCATGTTTGAGACGAATCTCGATCAAATATTTAATCGGACTACGACCAGTGATTTTCCGAAAAACTTTTGAAAGTTGGGCAGGACTAATATAAAGCATGTCTGCTAGCATTTCCAAAGTGATGTCTTCTTGATGATGATTCTCCAAATAATAAATCGTATGGTTTACTAGCGTTTGTTTTTGTTTATCTTTTTCAGAAATTACTGACAGGCTATTGTTTGGATCGGAGGGCGTCAAACTTCTTAAAATCAAAGCTAGCATTTCGAGAATGATTCCTTTGCCCATCAAATCGTGATGAATATTATGGCTGTTAAACTCATGGGTCAGCTGCCATGCTTTTTTGAAGAACGCTTCTTGATAAATCCCCAAATTGAGCAGGGGATCTTCATTAGGGAAGGTATTAAAAGGAAGTCCTTCGATCAGAATATTAGAAAGGCCGATATGAAGTTCATGGGATTCCATCCCTGCTGGATGGATTTCGGTATGGGGAAGGCCAGGGTTAAAAAGGAGCGTGTCACCAGTATATAGCCTTGTGCGGGTTTCATTGAATTCGTAATCAACGGTTCCTTCTAATACGATGCTGATCTCAATGAAATCATGATGGTGGTATCCCCGAAGATTTTTCTTTTTATTCCAAAAGTCAACGACATAAATAATTTCAGGATTAAATATATTCGAATGGATGTGGTACATAGTTCCCTCCTATTACCTACGAAAAAGTAGGCGCTTTTTTTTCTTCATATCATATAATACATGAAAATGAATCGGATAGACTATGTTCTTCATTAAATGTTTTAGTAAAATTAAGTGAAAGAAAGCGATTTCTTTATGTGAGTATTGGTAAAAGGGAGGTTAGGGGGTAAATGGAAAAACGTTTTTTGAATGAATGGCGATTCTCAAAACAAGAAGAAAAAGAAGCATGGAAAAAAGATTTTGATGATTCTATTTGGGAAAAGGTAACGATTCCTCATGATTGGGGTGTCTCTTATCCCTTTGAAAAACATTTTTCAAGCGGAACAGGGTATCTATCCGGAGGAATAGGTTGGTATCGAACCAAACAGTCGCTGCAAGAGTTGGGTGACCTTACGAATAAAGTCGTAAAAATTCATTTTGAAGGTGTTTATAAAAATGCACGGGTTTGGATCAATGGCTATCATATGGGGATTAGACCTTCAGGATATGCTTCATTTTATTATGATTTGACAGAGATTTTAACTTACAATTCGGATGATAGCTTGCTTATTAGTGTCCGTGTCGAGCACACAGATTTGGCAGATTCAAGATGGTATAACGGAAATGGACTCACACGTCCTGTTTCTCTTGAAATTCATGATTCTATTTATATCGACGAATACGGAACGAGTTTTTCAACGCCAAGTGTTACAGAGGGGCAAGCGGAGATCATGATCGAACATCGGCTAGTAAATACCTTAAAACAAGACCGTGTTGTTAGGATCGAACAAGTGCTGGAAAGTTTACAAACGGAAAAAGTGATGAACATAAGTGAGGAAATCCAACTTAACGCAGGGGAACGCCGCACGGTCACATTGAAAGCAAAAATTGAAAAGCCAGAGCTATGGTCACCTGAAGCGCCGAATCTTTATCAGCTACGAACAAAGGTGAGTTTTCAAGATGCGTCCTTAAATAGAATTGAGAGCGTATACAACGAGTATATCGGGATCAGATCCTTTCATTTTGACGCCAATGAGGGCTTTTCTTTAAATGGGCAACAGCTGAAAATCAAAGGTGTTTGCTTGCACGAAGATGCGGGCTCTTTCGGTACATCTGTTCCGAGCGAGGTATGGGTACGGCGTTTAATAAAGTTAAAAGAGATGGGGGCAAATGCTATACGAATGGCACACAATCCTCATTCGTTTGCTTTGTATCGTTTGTGCGACACCATGGGATTTTTAGTCTTTGATGAAGCATTTGATGAATGGGAAAATCCTAAAAATAAATGGTGGCAAGGTCATAATGTGTATCCACCCAAGTTAGAAGGAGCAGCAGAACATTTTCCAACTTGGTATGAAAAAGATTTGGAAAATATGATTTTACGCAATCGAAACCATCCATCGATCATTGCTTGGAGCATTGGCAATGAGATTGATTATCCCAATGATCCATATGCTAGTCCATTGTTTGCTGAAATGACAGGGAATAATGACAATAGCAAACCAGAAGCTGAGCGCATCTATAATCCACATCGACCTGATATGAGAAGGTTACGCACGATAGCCGAAAAGCTGGTCCATTTGAGCAAAACACTCGATCCGACTCGACCAGTTACCTTGGCAGCAGCTTTTCCAGAATTATCTACGAAAATTGGCTTGATCGATCACTTGGATGTCGTTGGCTATAACTACAAAGAACATCTATACGAAGAAGATCATCGCAAATTCCCAGATAAACCTTTTATTGGGAGTGAGAACAGTCACGGGTTTAAAGAATGGCAAACGGCAAACACTCTTCCGTATATCGCTGGACAATTTTTATGGACGGGCATTGATTATTTAGGGGAAGCCCATGGATGGCCTATTCACGGATCTGGGGCAGGCTTATTGACATTGGCTGGTATTGAAAAGCCTAGTTATTACAAGAGAAAGAGCTGGTGGAGTCAAGAACCGACTGTTTATTTGACAACGATTCCTTACGAGAAAAACAAACGAAGAGCAGAATGGGAACCCACCTATCGAAAATGGTCTTACCCAGCTGAGCAAGAAATTGAAGTAAGGTGTTATACAAATGCAAAAGAGATTCGATTGAAGGTTGGCAACTTGGAAGTACCCGATGTTCGTTATGATGATACCTTTGGTTATTATGTTGCACGGATCAACTATCAGCCAAAAACCTTGTCGGTGGAAGCGGTATTTGAAGAAACGATTCTGTATGACGAAATAAGACCCGAAGCAGCGCCAACTGCTTTGGTAGCTATGAACTATGAAATTCCTCAAAGATGGCGGGTGAAATTGGCTGCAACCGATTTAACACTAAATAAGAACCTTCATCAAATCGAATGCCAAGTCTTAGATTATGCTGAAAATCCGATAGCAGCAGAAGTAATGGTCTATTTAGAAGTCGAAAATGGGACATTACTAGGTTTAGAGAATGGTGATCTAGCAGATACTACCGCTTATACAGAGTCATTCCGTAGAACGATGCAAGGAAAGTTGCTTTGCTTTGTAGCAGGAGAGCGCAAGAAAGAGACAGTTGTGACGCTGCGCTCACCCGGACTACCAGATACACGATTGATTCTAGAGAATAGAGAGGGAAGTACATGATAAAAAAGCGGACACTCCTTATTCCTTTGGTCTTATTCAGTATACTGACAGCGTGTGGAACGGTCGAGGAAAATACACAGAAAGAAAAAGAGCCAGAGACAGATGAAGTCATTGATACGGCGATGATCACCTTAAATACGGCAGAAACCTACCAGACAATTGAAAGCTTTGGCGCAAGTGGTGCTTGGTGGAGTCAAGATGTTGGTGGCTGGATCGAAGAAGAAACAGCAGAACTTTCGAAGCGAGAATATATCGCAGAATTATTATTTGATCCGCTTGAAGGGATTGGCTTGACGTCTTATCGCTACAACTTAGGCGCCGGAAGTACGTTACAAAATAGTCCTCGCATTGAAGATCCCTGGCGACGAGCAGAAAACTTTGAAGAAGGACCCGAAGTCTATGATTGGTCGAAGGATGAAAATGCACGATGGATGCTGAAAACAGCGGTTGATTATGGAATTGATGATATCTATTTATTCGTCAATAGCCCATTGACGAGGCTAACGAAAAATGGCTCTGCGTATGGTGATCAGCTGGAAGAAAAACGCAGTAACCTAGCCCCTGAGAATTATCAGGCATTTGCCAATTACGTCTATGATGTGACGGAACACTTCTTAAAAGAAGACATTCCCGTCACGCATGTGTCGCCAATCAATGAACCACAATGGGATTGGACTGGTGGTCAGGAGGGCACCTACTACGATCCAGCTGAAGTAGTCGCACTCTTAGAGGTATTTATTGAAGAAAAACAAAAAAGACCAGAGTTGAAACAAATAGCGCTATCGATGCCCGAATTAGGAGAATGGGCAAACACCAGCAAGGAATATTTCGAAGCAATCATCGAAAGTGATACATTGATGAATTACTTTGACACGTGGGAAGTCCATTCATATTGGACAACTTACGTCGAGAAAATGAATTTTAAAGAGTGGTTAGACGAACAGGAAATCGATGTTACCTTAAAAATGTCTGAGTGGACAGAAATGATCAATGGTCGCGACTACACTATGGATTCTGCCTTAAATTTAGCCAACGAGATACACGATGATTTAACGATCCTTGATGTGGTTGCTTGGCAATATTGGATCGCAGTCAGTAGTTACGATTATCGAGATGGTCTGATCTATGTAAACTTAGGTTCAAAAGAAATTATTCCGACAAAAAGACTTTGGGGAATGGGGAATTTCAGCAAGTTTATTCGACCAGGGTACACGAGAGTTTCCGCAATCAGCGACGACAAAGAGGTGAATGTCGTAAGCTTTTTGGGAAAAAATGAAGCAAACGAAGAAGAACTTATTACAGTGCTTATCAATAACAGTTTTCAGGAAAAAGAGATTGATCTTCAAGGAGTCGGATTTGGTGAAATCATCAGCTATACGACAGATAGTGAGTCTGATTTAGAAGAGCAGAGCATCACTTCTCAGGAACTGACAATCCCTCGGCAATCGATCGTTACCTTGAAGAGCGTTACAACGAATGAATAAGAAAAGGGGAAATGGCTATGAACTTTGGGAAAATTGCTAAAACATCTTTATTGGCGTCTTCAGTAGTCTTATTTGCTGCTTGTGGGCAAGAAAACAACAATAATGATTCGGATGGAGAAATCACGACGATCCAGTTTTATACGTGGGGAGGTGAAGGTGACCTTCCCATCTATGAGCCACGCATCAAAGCCTTTGAGGAAGCGAATCCTGACATAAAAGTAGACTTCGTTCAAGTGCCAAGTGATTATGACACCAAACTGCAAACAATGTATGCCGGAAATGAAGCACCTGACGTTGTCCAAGTGGCAGAAAATGGGCAAAACTTTGCTTCTAAGGGATTATTTATTGATCTTTCAGAATATATTGCGGAATCATCGATTGACGTAGAAAGCAATTGGGGGGATGCAATGACCCAATATACCTATGATGGCCAACCATTTGGTTTGCCGGATAGAGGGGGCCCGGAAATTCTTTACTACAATAAAGACTTATTTGATGAAGCAGGGATCGAATACCCGACAAATGATTGGACGATTGAAGAATACACAGCTGCTGCCGAAAAATTAACAAAAATAGAAAACGGCGAAACGGTTCAGTATGGTGCTAGTGGAATGGATTGGGTGCCAAACTGGGGAGTATTTATCAAGTCCAATGGTGGTTCCCTTGTGGAAAATAATGAGGTTGTGATCAATTCTCCCGAAAACTTAGAAGTTCTTACTTGGTTTAATAATCTATACCAAGACGGTTATGTTGGCACATATGAATTTTATGAATCTGTTGCGCAGTCTGGTGCGGATTCAATGTTCTCACAAGGTAGAATTGGTATGTTGACGACAGGATTTTGGAATATTGGCAACTTCACACAACTGGATGATTTAAATTTTGATATTGCACCGATGCCTTTCTTCAATGAAAAAGTTACATGGCCCTTCGGAAGTGCCTTAGCGATTTCTAAGCAATCGACCAAACAAGATGCCGCCTTTCGATTCATTGAATATATGACGAGCGAAGAAGCACAAAAAATTCTTGGTGAAAGTTTAGTGGATTCTCCTGCCAATATCAAAGTATTGAACTCTGAAGAATTTACCAATAGACAAGTAAATGGGAAAGATCTTCGCTTGGACGTCGTAGGAATCTCGACAGAACGTGTTGTGATCGATGGTATTTTCGAAGGTCCTTACTACGGAGAACTGACCGGTGAGTTCAGTAATCAAGTAAAAGAAATGCTCCTTGGCCGTCTAACACCAGAAGAAGCACTTGAGAAAATGCAAGAATCTGGCGAAAAAATCATGGAACAATATTAATTCAGAGAAAGGATAGCTTAGGGAAGAAAAATTTTCTTCCTTAAGCACCTTAGTTAAGGAGGGTTTCCTATTGGACATTTCAGCGACACAACTTCAACTAAATCAAAAAAAGCGTAAGCGGACTCAGTCCCGCTGGTTTTTTGCCTTTGTTTCACCTTGGATCATTGGGTTTGTTTGTTTTACCATTGGACCAATGATTTTTTCGATCATCATGAGTTTTACTGATTGGGATATGTTTTCGGAATTTAATTTTATCGGATTTGATAACTATCTGCGTCTTTTTAAGGATGATATTTTTTTAAAAGCTTTAGCAAATACGTTTCAATATACCTTGATCAGTGTTCCAATCAATTTGTTACTTTCATTAGGTATGGCTTATTTATTGAGCTTTCATTTGAAAGGGATGCGTGTTTTTCGTACCATCTATTACTTACCCTCCATTGTACCAATCGTTGCGAGCACGATGCTGTTTACCCGTTTGCTTTCTTCCAAAGGACTAGTCAACCAGGCACTAGCCTTATTTGGTATCGACGGACCAGTTTGGCTGTTGAGTAAGGACCATGTGCTTTGGAGCTTCGTATTCCTTTCTCTATGGGGTGTCGGTGGAACAATGATTTTGATGTTGTCTGCCATCAATAGTGTGGGGGAAGAAATGTATGAATCGGCACTTCTTGATGGTGCATCCAGATTCAGGATGTTTATTAGTATAACCATTCCCCAAATTTCGCCGATTTTATTTTTCAACCTGATTACGGGAGTCATTGGCTCCCTTCAAACCTTTACTCAAGTGTATATGATGACCGGTGGTGGGCCTGATTATGCCAGCGAAATGATTGTTCCGTACCTTTATCGAAATGCCTTTTCATTTTATCGGATGGGCTATGCTTCGGCAATGGCTTGGGTGTTGTTTATGATCGTGATGGTCTTATCCTTGATCGTGCTGAAGAGCTCAAGCTTATGGGTATTTTATGAAGAGGAGGTGAAGTAAGTGTTAGATAAAAATCTATCTAAAGTATCTAAATTATTGATCTATCTGACCTTGATTTTGTTCGCGGGAATTTTGATCATTCCATTCGTTTATATGATTTCGATTGCACTAGCTTCGCCGGAGTCAAATATCAAAGAACAGTTCACTTTACTGCCGATGGAATTCTATTTGTCCAATTTCACCAATTTGTTTAGAGATTCCTTTTCAGGAGAGCGACCAATCTTGTTGTGGTTTTTCAACACGATGCTGATCGTCGTTCTTAGCATTGTTGGACAAATTATTTCTTCGACACTGGTTGCTTTTGGCTTTGCCCGAATGAAGTATAAACATAAAAATAAATTGTTTCTATTGGTATTAGGAACAATGATGTTACCAGGTCAAATCACCTTGATTCCTGTGTTTTTGATTTTTAGAAACTTAGGTCTTTATAACACTCTTTGGCCACTGATCATCCCACAATTCTTTGGCTCTGCCTATAATATCTTTTTTACTCGCCAATTTATTACGGCGATTCCGGGAAACTTATTTGAAGCGGCAGAAATGGATGGTTTAGGACCATTTAGATCCTTTACCAAAATAGTCTTACCTTTGATCAAACCAGCGATGGCTGCCATTGCTATTTTTACCTTTAACTTTGCTTGGAGCGACATCATGGGTCCTTTGATCTATGTATCAGATACGAGCAAAATGACCTTAGCTTTAGGGGCACAATCTATGTCCGCCACCTCCAATCCAGCGGGTACCGTCAATATGTCGATGTTAATGGTAATGTCATTGCTGCTGACACTTCCACAGATCGTTATCTATTTCTTAGGACAAAAATATTTGTTCCAAATCAATTTGGGGATTGGCAATAGCGGGACAAAATAAGGTGAAGAGCTTATGAAAAAAACTGACGATCGCATATAGAAAAATAGAGTTACAAGGAGCGACAGATGGAAAAAAATATTCGACAACCGGAGATCAATCAAAAAGATAGCTACAAACTGTTTCATCATCTATCTTATTTAAATTATATTATCTATACTTTTCTAGGGACGCTGCTGTTTTGGTTGTTCAATTTACCCCTTCTTTTTTTGTTGCTAACAATGGAAATCAAACTTAGCACCTTACCATTGTTTCTCCTGTCCTTCTTGCCAGTAGCCCCAGCTTTTACAGCGTTACTCATCTATTTGAAAGAAGCAAAGGAGAAAGATGGTACCCCAAAAGTATTTTTATTGGCCTATCGCAGGAAATTTAAGCATAGTCTGCTAGGGTGTCTTCCTGTTTTAGTCGTTATTGGGTTATGTAGTGCAAATTTATTGTTACTGAGGGTCACGATCCAAATCACTGAATTGAAATGGCTAAATCTGTTTCTGCTGATCGTCGCCTTGACGTTTGCGATCAACTATTTTTTAGTGGTCGCAACGGCACCGTCTCTTTCAATCAAGGAAGCTCTTTTGCTTAATCTCCAATTATTTATTTTGAAATCCAGCCGATATATGTTAAGTTTTATGATCATCATTAGTAGTTGGCTGCTGTTAGCCTTGGTTCCAATTTATCTGGCATTATTTGGCGTAGGGCTGATTGCCATCTTATTATTACTGAACTTTGCGCCAGTCATGGAGTTTGCGCGAAAGCATTCGGTTCGTTGAGCAACAAAAAATCACCTGATCATGGAGCAATCTCGAACAGTTAGACCAAAACTCTAACGAGTCGAGGTTGCTTCAGTATGCGTTTTATCAGGTGATTTTTAGGTTAAGCAAAACGATGAAAAATCGGCTGCATCTGTTCAAACGTACAGAGTTCAGTAAATCCTAATGATCGTAAAAGATCTTGTCCCTCTTTGATTTGAAACCCGAGCTGCTCTGGATTATGACTATCGCTGCCGATGGTTAGCACGCTTCCCCCCAAGTCACGATAAAGCTTGAGGATCTCAATCGATGGCGTATACCCATTGATTCCGTAACGGTTGGACGAGGTATTCAGTTCAATGCCTTTGCCATCTTTGATCACGACTTTCAAGATCTCTGCGATTTGTTCTTTCGTTTGTTTAAAAGCGTCCTTCTCTTTATCTAAATAACGACGAATCAAATCCATATGGGCTAGGACGGAATACTCTTTATATGTCGTGACTAGTTGATACATTTCATCATAATAGCGCTCGTAGCATTCCTGTTGGCTGCGTCCTTTTTGAAATTCTCCAGTCCAAAATTCTTGATCGTCTACCTGATGAACGGAAAGTAAAATGAAGTCAAAGGGATGCGAATGATAAAGACGGGTAAATTGTGGGATCGTGTGCATTTGTATCCCAAATTCCAGCCCAGTTTTTAGCTTGATTTGGTCACTGTATGTTTCCTTTAAGCGTGCCAGTTCGTTAAAATACAAGTCGTAGTAGACATTTTTTACAACTTTATTGGCCCCGACGAGGTACGTATCCGTCGCTTGCCAGTCTTCTTTGACTCCATAATCCACATGATCGGTAAAGCAGATTTCTGCTAAGCCTAGTTTAATGGCGTCTTTGACTACATCTTCCATCAAATACCAAGAATCATCGCTGTAATCACTATGGACGTGATAGTCTGTAAAAATCATGGCGTCTCCTTTTGTTTCGTTATTTTTGCTGCTTCTGCCAGTCTGCTCGTTTTTGATGATAGAGCTGGGCGGCAGTTTCCCAATGTTCTTTGTCAGCCGGCTGAATCTCACGGATCACACGGGCTGGATTGCCGCCGACGATCGTATTCGGCGGCACATCTTTTGTGACGACGGAACCAGCAGCGACGATGGCATGTTTGCCGATCGTGACACCTGGTAAAATCGTACTATTGCCCCCGATCCAAACGTAATCTTCGACGGTGATCGGTAGGCCAAATTCCAAATCTTGACTGCGGACCACAGAATCGATTGGATGACCGGCGGTATAGAAGCTGACCCGTGGTCCCACCATCACATGATCACCAATCAGAATCTTATTGACATCTAAAAAAATGCAATCCATATTGGCATAAAAGTGATCACCAATCTCAATATGGCGACCATAATCAACATAAAGGGGTGGTTGGACAAAGCAATGTTGCCCAAATTTGCCAAAGAGTGCTTTTTCTTTGGCGATGATTCGTTCTCGGTCATCGACTGGTAAGTGGTTGATTTCCTGGGCCCGTTTTTTTCCCTCCGCTGAACTATTCTCAGGGAGAATGCCAGCAGCTTGATACAATTGACCAGCCAACATCGCTTGATAATCAAAGTCTTCTTTCATTGCAAAATCCTTTCTAAGACGGTAAATCGTCGGTGGTTAATTCAATCAAATTGCCTTCGGGGTCTTGGACAACTGCTTCATAATAGCCATCGCCTGTTGTACGAGGACCATTTAAAAGAGGGTAGCCATCTTCAACAAACCGTTGAGCGTATCGATCGACGTCAGCTTGATCACCAACTGCTATCGCAAGGTGAGTGTAGCCTAAGCTTTCACTGACACGAGGGCTTAAAAATTTCTTGGTCGTTAATTCTAACCGACTTCCAGAATCAAAGGTCAAAAAATAGGACTGAAAGCCTGTTTTCGGATTATGGTATTTTGGGTTGCTGACCGCCTGAAAGTAGGTTTCATAAAATGTTCTCATTTTTTCCAAATCATTGACATATAGTGCGATGTGTTCAATTTTCATTATTGACAACTCCTTTAATAAACAACATGCGTCGTTCTTTCTTCGTTCCTTTTCGAACTTAGTAAACTTTGTTTAATAAGTTGCTTCTATTATACCTTTGTTAACAAAATTAATAAAGGTATATTCCCAGCTTTTTATCTGTTAAAATAGGAGCGTTGAGGGGGAGAAAAATGAAAGCTTATCAGCCAACGACCATTAAATTACATAATCAGGCAGTTTTGCTGAATTTGCTAAAACAGCAGCAAGCGCCTATGACCAAGCGCCAACTGGCAGATGCCTCTCAATTAAGCGTGGTAACGATCAACAAGTTGCTTCCTGAATTGATTGAAAAGCAACTACTTTTGACGACGGATCAACCGCAACGAACGGGGGGACGTCAAGCTGCGGCTTACCAGTACAATGCACAACGGACACTGTTGTTGATCATTCAGTTTATCGAAGAAGATCAGCAGATCGTGATTCGTTTTTCAGTTGTTGATCTCGTGGGGAACATTTTGCATCATGAGCAGTCAACAGAGGGCCGATTGCCGCAGTTCTTGCAAGTGATTCGTCAGATAAAACAGGAATACCCGAAAATCGGCTTGGCAGTCGTGGGGATTCCGGGTGTGGAAATTGCTGGAAGACTGAAGATCATGGATGCTCCGGCATTTAAGGACATGGCGTTAGGGGAATTGATTGAAAAAGAGATCGCTGTAAAAGCGCTTATTGAGAATGACGTGAATGCTGCGGTATTTCATTTCAAAGAAGAGAAAAAAATCGTGGCTGGCATTTATTTTCCGAAAAATTATCCGCCAGGTGCGGGACTGGTCATCGACCAACAGCTCTTTAAAGGAGCCAACCATTTAAGTGGCGAAATCAAGCATTTGCCGCATCTTTACACGGCTTCTTACCCTTTGGCAACAGAGGCGATCCCAGAACAAGTGACTGCCACTCTCCAAGCGATCGTGGCAGTGACGGACCCGCATCAAGTCATTTTGTTTTTACCCTCTGAGTGGCAGGCGCTCGTGTCGCGCTCCTTTTTGGAAAAGCAGCTGGCAGCAGTGTTTCAGTATGGCGTCTTGCCAAAATTACACTTTTCCGATCGGTTTTCAGAAAATTATTTAGCTGGGTTGATCACGATGGGAATCGAAGCAGCTGGCTTAGGGCTTTGATTCGCAGCATTCACCTGGGACTTAGGACAAAAACTGCCACCGCTTCCTTTATCAGAAGCAGTGGCAGTTTTTTTGAAAATACGAGAACTCACAGCTTAGCAAGTTTCTGTGCTTTTTCGGTATTCGCAAAATGCAGTTTGGCATATTTGCTCAATAGTGCTATGCCACCTTGTTGTAGTAATTTTGCGGCAACTTGGTCAGCAGCTGCGTGGGCGCCAGAAGGCAAACGCATACCGACTTCTTTGGAGGCTGCCTCTAATTCATCCAAAAAGACTGTACGGCATAAAATAGAGGCTGCCGCTACTGCTAGATGATATTGTTCACCTTTCGTTGCAAAATAGAGCTTTTCGGTGACCGCTGCTTGTTCCGACTTTAAATAAGTGCGATAATTTTTTTCGCTTGTGAACTGATCGATCAAAATGGCATCTGGTGTCTCAGGAGCAATTTTTTGCAAAAGCAAACGAATGGCTTGATTATGCAAAGCAACTTTCATTCGGACCGTGTTGTATTTTGGTTGGATCTCGTTGTATTTTCTGGGCGTGACAGTGAGCAATTGGTAAGGAACCAATTCTTTGATTTTCGGCGCCATCTTACGGATCTCTGGATCTGTCAGCATCTTTGAGTCCTTGACACCTAAGGCTTTCAGTTGTGGTAATTGCTCTTTTTTGGTATAGACGGCACAGACCACCAAAGGACCAAAATAACTGCCGTTACCGACCTCGTCACTGCCGACGACGCTTTTTTCGCTAAATCCTGCTGGCAACGCAGTGGTTGAAACAGGCGCTTTTTTCTTATCCAGTACAGCACTAGCCGTATCGCCCCATAAGGAAGCTTCTTTTTCAGCAGTCGCTCCTTGAAACATGACTTTTCCAGACGTATAAGCAGTGATCGTCGTTGGCCCTTTTTTGGCGACAAACACTGTATAAGGAACTTTCTTCGCCAGTAATTCTCGTTGGTAAAATTGCTGCATTTTTTGGATAGTTGAAGTTGGTACTTTGATAACGATCGTACTCATTTGATTCCTCCTGATTTTTTGTCTTTTTTTAGGTAGACAAAAGGATACTTTAAGATTTTACCATACTTCTTATTCTTTTTTACTAAGACGATCAGCAAACAAACGATTGGCATGGAAATTCATAAGAAAATCACGTATAATAGTTAAGAGTTTGCGACACATGTTCAATAAGTGATAGAATAGAGCAGAATGTAAGCAATGGGAGGAAATATTCCTATGACGGAGCAAAAGAAACGCTATAAAGCAGTTATCGCGAATCAAAGTTACACGATTATTGGACGCGAAAGCAAAGAACACATGGATATGGTGACAAGATTGGTCAATGACCAACTGCTTGAGATCATGCAATTGTCGCCACAAACCGATCAAGAACAAGCGTCGATCTTATTAGCGATCAACGCTGTTTCCGACCAGCTGAAAAAACAAGAACAGCTGTTGGTCCTACAAAAAAAAGTGGACGAATTGCGGGGACAAGCCATTAAAGCAACGGAGCTTGAGAATCGTATCAAGCGGATCGAAGCGATTGAATCCGAAGCACGGAAAGTTCTCGATGAGACAGGTCGCAGTGATGTGGAGATCCATAATCATGTGGAAGCACAACAGATCTTAAATGAACAAAGGAAACGAAAAATTCAAGAAAAGACAGCCCATGGGTAGTGCGGCGTAGAAAGGATTCCTAAATGATTGGATTATTTGTCTTGGTTTTGTTGTTGGCAGCCTTTTATGGCGGCGCGCGGCGCGGAACCAGTTTACAATTGGTCTCAGTTTTGGGCTATTTGATCTCTTTTTTCTTTGCAGTTGCGAATTACCAAGAAATTGCGAAAAAAATTGAGCTCTATGTTCCTTATATGTCAGTAACGGCAGATTCAAAGTTAAAATACTACGATATGGAACTGGCTTTAGATTTAGACAAAGCCTATTATGCGGCCATCGCTTTTGTGATGGTGCTCTTTGCTGGTTGGCTGATCACCAAACTATTAGTGATTTTTGCAGACAGTTTACGTTACAAACGCCTACGTTTTTTAGGCGGCTATGACTGGGCAGTTGCGGGTGTTTTGAATGTCATCTTGATGTATATCAATTTGTATATGTTTTTCATGATTCTCTCAATGATCCCGTTTGCCACGATTCAAAATCTGTTTGAAACGAGCGGAACTGCGAATTTCATCGTTGATCGGTCACCGATTCTCTCAGATTACTTCTATCGATTGTGGATCACAGATGTGATTGGGTAAAAAGCAGGCAGATGGTTGCAGAGCCATTCTGCCTTTTTCTTAGGAACAAAAAGTTAAAACAAAGCAGGTGAGAAAAGAATGAATACTAAGATCCTTGATGTTTTAGGATTTGAACAAGTAAAGAGTCAAATCGGTCAGTATATCGTAACAGCCCAAGGAAAAGAAGCATTAGCAAAGCTTGTGCCATCAAGTGATGAGCAAGTCATTTCCTCTTGGCTAGCAGAAACAGAAGACGCGATCAAGATCCAGCGTTTAAGAGGCGGAATCCCTGTACCAAAAATTGAGAATATTCGTCCCCAAATGAAACGGATCGAAATCGGCGCAGATTTAAACGGCGTTGAATTGGCACAAGTTGCCCGCGTCTTATCAACCACGCAGGAATTGAAACGCTTTTTTGCTGATTTGTCTGAAAGTGAGATTGAATTTTCCCGCTTGTATCACTGGGAAGAACAGTTGGTGTCTTTGCCAACCTTGAATCGTCGCTTGAAAGAAGCTATCGATGAGGATGGCCGAGTCACAGACGATGCCTCTCCAGCACTACGGGGAATTCGCCAATCGATCCGACGAACAGAACGGACGATTCGCGAGACATTGGATGGCATCGTCCGAGGTGGCAATGCAAAGTATCTAAGTGATACGATCGTAACCATGCGAAATGAGCGTTATGTGATTCCAGTCAAACAAGAATACCGAGGTGTTTTCGGCGGCGTGGTTCACGACCAAAGTTCATCTGGTCAAACCTTGTTTATCGAACCGAAACAAGTAGTGGAACAAAATAACCGCTTGCGTCAGCATCAAATTGCGGAACGGGACGAAATCACTCGTATTTTAGCAGAATTATCAGCAGAGTTAGCCCCATATCAAAGAGAGATTCTCCATAATGCGTATGTGATCGGGATCATGGATTTCATGAATGCCAAGGCTCGCTTTGGGAAAGAGATGAAGGCGGTCGTACCAGCGATTAATCAAGATAACCATGTCTTTTTTAAACAAGCACGTCACCCATTGATCGATCAAGAAAAAGTCGTTCCTAACGATATTACGATTGGAAAAGACTATCAAGCTGTTGTCATTACTGGGCCGAATACCGGTGGGAAAACCATCACCTTAAAAACATTAGGGCTGTTGCAGATCATGGGCCAAGCCGGCTTACCAATTCTGGCAGAAGAAGAAAGCCAAATGGGGGTCTTCAATGAAATTTTTGCGGACATTGGTGATGAACAATCCATTGAGCAAAGCCTATCGACCTTTTCTTCACATATGACAACGATCGTTGATGTGTTGAAAAAAGTCGACGAAACAAGTCTGGTGCTTTTTGATGAACTAGGTGCTGGGACCGATCCTCAAGAAGGGGCGGCACTAGCGATTGCGATTTTGGACGAACTTGGGGCTAAGTCGGCTTATGTCATGGCGACGACCCATTATCCAGAATTGAAAGTTTATGGCTATAACCGATCCAATACGATCAACGCCTCTATGGAATTTGATGTTGATACCTTAAGTCCAACCTATCGCTTGTTGATCGGGGTTCCAGGACGAAGCAATGCGTTTGAGATTTCAAAAAGACTTGGCTTGCCAGATACCATCATTGACCAAGCCAAAGAGATCATGGATGGAGAAAGTCAAGATCTGAATGAAATGATCGCTGATTTGGAAAATCGACGCAAAATGACGGAAACGGAGTATCTGGAAGTTCGTCATCATATAAAAGAAGCAGCCCGCTTGCACCAAGAGCTAGAAGCAGCCTATAGTTATTTCTTTGAAGAACGCGAAAAAGAATTGGCAAAAGCCCGTCAAAAAGCCAATCAAATCGTAGAAGAGGCTAAAGAGGAATCAGAAAAAATCATTGCCGATATTCGTAAAATGCAGTTAGCTGGCGGTCAAACGAAGGTCAAAGAACACGAACTGATCGATGCGCGCACCAAGCTATCAGGACTGCAGCAAGAAGAACATCTGCAAAAAAACAAGGTTCTGCAAAAAGCCAAAGCAGCCAAGACGCTGAAAGAAGGAGACGAGGTACTCGTAACTTCTTATGGGCAGCGCGGGGTACTGTTGAAAAAAGCGGGTAAAAATCAGTGGCAAGTCCAAATCGGCATTCTGAAAATGAATTTGCCAGAAACAGATCTCCAACCAGCAGCGCCAGTGAAGGAGCCTACACAGCGTATCGTTAATACGATTCGTTCTGCTGACAGCAGTCCAGTGGTCAATCAGTTGGATTTACGCGGCAAGCGGTACGAAGAAGCCCTCAATGAAGTGGATCAGTATTTGGATGCAGCAATTTTGGCAGGCTATCCGCAGGTGACGATCGTTCACGGTAAAGGAACCGGTGCATTGCGTCAAGGGATCACTGACTACCTAAAAAATCATCGCTCGGTGAAAAGTTTTGAATTTGCCCCAGCAAATCAAGGAGGCAATGGAGCGACCATTGTGAAGTTTAACTAAACGTTAAGAACCCTTACCTTTTGTAAGCAGACGATTTTAAAAAACTTCCGATACGTGGTATACTTTTTTTAGTTTTAAAAATGGAGGGGAAGTACGATGGCAAAAGAAATTACCGATAAAACTTTTTCAGAAGAAACCGATAAAGGCTTAGTCCTTATTGATTTTTGGGCAACTTGGTGTGGCCCTTGTCGTATGCAAGCACCGATCTTGGAACAATTAGCGAATGAATATGAGGAAGACGAATTGAAGATCGTGAAAATGGATGTGGATGAAAATCCTGAAACACCTGCTTCATTCGGAATCATGTCTATCCCAACTTTGTTGTTGAAAAAAGACGGACAAGTGGTTGATAAAGCAATTGGGGTTCATACAAAAGATCAATTGAAAGCTTTAGTTGCAGAACATATGTAATAGAAGAAATGTTTTTTAAGCAATAGCCGAAAGTGGCTATTGCTTTTTTTATTTTGGGGACGTTTTTTTCAAATTTTCTTTTAGGCAGTGGTATACTTAAAGTGGGGAGTGGCACTAAAAAATATCTCGTTCATATAGTAAGAAAGTGATACCAAAATAGGATTAAAGGGGGAATAAAAATGAAAAAGTTAAAACGCGGGTTATTTCAAGGCGTTGCGATTGTTGGGGTACTGATCGCACCCATTGTAGGAACGATCACACAAGTTTATGCAGCAAATGAAGGGGATTCGACAACAGCTTCTTTCGCTGCGCAAGAGACGACGTCAGATAGTTTCTCAGAAGAAAGCGCAGCATCATCTCAAGAGGCCAGCACTGAGAGTGTAGAGTCAAGTACGGCAACAGAGTCCTCATCAATGTCTACCTCTTCATCAGAAACAACGTCAAGTACTAGCACGGCTACGACTCAGAGCAGTCAGACCGAGACCACACAAGATTCATCTACTCAATCGACGGAAGAATCTTCTGAAGAACCTGAACTTGGGAACATTGATGTTGAACCAGTTGCAGATAAAAACCAATATGTAAAAATCAAGCCGATCGCCGCAACAGATCCAGAAACACAAAAAATCCTTTACCGATTAGAAAATGGTCAATTGATCGAACAAGGAACGATCGATGAATTAGCTGGCAAGGTATACCTTAGTGTCAAACAGTATCAAGGTACCGACAAGCAGACCTATCTTGAAATTCGCGACGATCAAAAGGTTGTCGGTGTCGTAGCAGAAGCAGCAGTGAAAGTTGCCAGCGGAACCTTAAAAACCGAGAAGAAATATGCAACCATCACAAGTGCGAAAGAACCGCTTTGGCAAGATGTGTTTTTAGATAAAAAAACGAGCACCTCTTCAAGCATTAATGGTCAAACCTTTGAAATCAAAGAAGTATTCACGACGAATAATAAAGTGGCCTATTACGCATTGTATTCAAATAAAAATGTTCTCATCGGTTGGATAAAAGCCGCCGGTGTTAAGCTAGCGACTTCACCCGGGGGTGCATGGCAATCTGAATCAAAATATGCCACAATCATCAGCGGAAATTATACCCTATGGCAAAATTTTAATTGGACAGCGAAGAAAGGAACGACAGCCGCTTTAAATGGCAAAACAGTCAAAGTTACTGGGAAATATCGTCACTTGAATGGGTCGACGTACTATTCCCTTTATACAAATAACAATAAATGGTTGGGCTATATCAATGCCTCGGGTGTTAAGTTAACGACGGATGCACAAGGCGCCTACCAATCCTACGGAAAATATGTGACATTGACCAAGAAAAATTACACGATTTGGGGAAATTTCCGTTGGTCGAGTAAGAAAAATACTACAACGAAATTAGCGGGAAAAACCTATCTTGCAAAAGGAAGATATAACCACGTCAATGGCGGTGTCTACTTGTCCCTTTATGATGCTAACGGAAAATGGATTGGCTACTTAAATGCCGATGCAGCAACGGTCGCCAACAATCAAGGTGGTACTTGGCAAAGCGAAAAACGCACAGTCCGCCTTAAAAGCAAGAATTATACCTTATGGCAAGATTTAGCTTTTACGAAGAAAAAAGGCAGTAGCGCAAATTACATGAATAAGAATATCCAAGTTACTGGGAAATATCAACATTTCAACGGCTCCACCTACTACTCACTCTATCTCAACAACAAATGGCTGGGCTACATCAATGCAAGCGGAGTGACCAATGCCCATACGATCACTTCTCAAAGCAACATTAGCCGCTATGTGGTCGTTAAGAATGGAGATGGCAATTTCTTTGAAAAAGCCGATCCAAATAGTACGAAACTTGGAAAAAAGAGTGCTTACAAAGGCTATATGGCACAAGCGACCAAACTAGCAAAAACAAGTGATGGCAATTACTTGTATCTCGTTTCGCCAGCTGGTCGAATCGGTTGGGTCAAGGAAAATCAAACCACAAATGTAAATAGCAATTTTTGGATGTATACTACAGGAGGGAAATATCCTTCATTAAACGTTCAAAACTTAAACATTGAAGTATCCATCAGCAAACAGCGGGTTTATATCAAATCAGGGAATAAAGTGATTTATACGATGCTTTGCTCGACCGGTGCCTTTAATACACCAACACCTTTAGGGAATTTCCGCATTCAAGCAGAAAAAGGCTTAGCTTTTTCAGGAGCCGCCTACTACCGCTCCTTTAAAGACCATGGGGTCTATTTATTCCATACGATTCCAACGAGTATCGCTTGGTCCACCAATGCTTTTAGTTCTGTTGAAGGACGAAAATTAGGCACTCGGGCTTCTCATGGCTGTATTCGATTAGCAGTGCCGGATGCCAAATGGTTTTACTATAACATGCCTTATAATACACCTGTCAAAATTGCTAATTAATGATCAAAAGTCGTTTCCGTAAACGGGGACGGCTTTTATTTTCAAAAAAAAGATTGACGCTGACTATATCATTCGATAATATATCATTAAGTGATATAGGTGATGGATGGAGGAATCAAATGGATGAGGCATTGACAGATTCGACCTATTTGATTTTATTAGCGCTTTTAAAGCCAAAACATGGGTATCTCATCATGAAACAGATTGATGACCTAAGCCAAGGGACGTTTGAGATTGGTCCCGCAACGATGTATACGATTTTGAAAAAGCTTACGAAAAAGGGGTGGATCGATTTAGAAGAAAGCGTTGATCGAAAAAAAATCTATCAGATTACATTAGAAGGAAGACAAATTCTGGAAAAAGATATTCAGCGACGCAAATTATTTTATCAAATCGGAGAACAAGTCTTCGAAGCGTTAGGAGGGGATCAAGATGGGCATCAATAAGAAATATCTTCTTTCTCTTGGAGTCGCCTACTATCCAGAAAAGGAAATGGTTCGTCTGCAAAAACAAGCGTCACTAGGCTGGCATTTTGTAAAGATGAATCGTTTAGGTTTTTTGAAGTTTATCAAAGGAAAACCAGAAGCGACCAAATATGCAGTGGACTTTTTCGAAGGGGAACCATCTGAGATCGTTGACTACTTAGCGATGTACCAAGCTGGGGGCTGGACCTACATTAGCAATTATAAAGATCGTTATTTTTATTTTAAAGCGTCACTAGATACACCGGCGATTTTCAGTGATCAAGAAAGCTATCAGGAACGGATTGATAATGAGACACGATATTTGATGAAAAAATCGATTCTGTTTTCGGTAATCAGTCTCGCAATACTAGCAGCAATATATTTTATTACTAGTTATTTCAATATTCGTACAAATCCGTTTAAATCTTTCGGACTAGGAGTACTCACTGGTCTTGTGTTTATTCCGATTGGTATCGGGGTAACCACGATCATTATGAAATTCTTATATAAAAATCGAGCAAGTTATTACAATGAACCAGAGAAACTGGCGAAGCGACAACGGGTAATTCGTGACACAGTCATTTTGATGTTTGTCGGAGCAATCATTGGTGCCGTTATCGGCTTTTTCTTTAGTGATATATTTTATTAGACAGGGAAGGTGAGCATGTGTTAGAAGCAAAACAATTAGTAAAAACATTTGGGGATTATACAGCAGTTGATCATTTATCCTTTACCATCAATGATGGACAGATCATGGGCTTAATTGGTCAAAACGGAGCAGGAAAAACAACGACATTCCGATTGATTTTGGATTTCTTGAAAGCCGATCAAGGAGAAGTATTATGGGATGGTCACAAAATTAGTGAAAAAGAATACAATATTATCGGCTATCTGCCAGAAGAACGCGGCTTGTTTCCAAAAGTCACGATTGAAGATCAATTGATCTACTTCGCGCGTTTACGAGGCAAAAAGAAAGAAGACATCGTACCTAAAATTGACTATTGGATGGACAAATTTAAAGTCAAGGGCAAGAAAACTGATAAAGTCAAATCTTTATCAAAAGGAAATCAGCAAAAAGTTCAGCTAATCTCAACATTGATCCATGAACCAAAATTAGTGATTTTAGATGAACCGTTTAGTGGCTTAGACCCAGTCAACGCGGAACTGTTGAAAAACGGGATCATTGAACTGAAAGAAAAAGGCTCTTGCGTCATTTTCTCCAGCCATAATATGGATAATGTAGAAAAAATCTGCGATCACTTGATTATGCTACGAGATGGTCAAACGGTCTTAAACGGAAAGGTCCATGAAATTCGTGAATCCTTTGGACGAACGAAAGTTTATTTAGAGTCTAATTTGACGAAAGAACAGCTTTTGGTAGTGTCAGGTGTCGAGCAAGTCATTGCTAGAGAAGACGGCAGCTATGATATTACGATCGCTGATCCTGCAGTAGGAAAAACCTTATTTGATTTAGCGACGGCGGATGGTTATATCCCTATGTTCAATCAACAACCGCCAACGTTAGAAGAAATCTTTAAGCGGAAGGCAGGAAAAAAAAATGAATAAGTTTTGGGTAATCGCATTAGATGTTTATAAGAAAAATATCAAATCAATTTCGTTTTTGATTATGATATTGGTTCCATTCATTGCAATGGGCGGGTTTTATCTAATTAGTTATTTTGCTGATGGTATGAGCAGTGTCGATAAAATTGCTGTTTATGCGAATGAACCGGCTATTGCGCAGACCTTTGTGGAGCAAAGTAGCGATGATTATGAATTTGAAGTTGTTGACAGCGAAGAACAAGGACAACAACAATTGGCAGACAAAGATGCTGATGCCTTGCTAGTTATTACTTCTTCAGGGGATACGCTGCAAGGGGAATTATTAAGCGAGTCTTCGATGGGGCAAGCTTTAGAGCTGACGATCCAACAATTATTGACGGGCCTGCAGTCATCCTATAGAGCTAGCGAGCTTGGTTTGACGGCTGAGCAAGTGGCAGTTCTTAGTGAAGTTGCACCGCTTGACCGGCAAAAAGTTTCCTTCAGTGAAGATGGCGAAATGACCTATGGAGAAGATAATACCGCGATGCAAGCAGCGGTTAGTACCATCGCAACAATCGTTCTCTTTTTCTTTATCATCACTTACGCACAAATCATTGCGCAAGAAATTGCTTCTGAAAAAGGCACACGCATTATGGAAGTCATTTTGTCTAGTACGCGAGCACAAACCCATTACTACGCCAAATTGACTGGGGTAATCATGGTTGCAGCAACCCAGCTAGTTGCGTATGTTGCGATTTTTGGCGGGAGTTATTTCTGGATCAAGGACAACTCGATGGTAAAAGACTTGTTGGCAAGTTTTTCGTCAGATGGCATTTTTGGTCCTTTCCTCGTGTTTGCGATCGTTTTCGTCTTCTTAGGAATCTTGATCTATTCTGTCTTGTCAGCCCTTTGCGGGTCGTTAGTGAATAAAGCAGAAGATACGGCGAAAGCCATTATTCCAGTGACGTATCTTTCATTGGGCGGGTATATGCTAGGAATCGTACTAGGCGGTATGGATCCGCATAACGTTGTTTTACGAGTAACCTCTTATATCCCATTCTTGTCCTCGTATATTATGCCAGTACGGCTTGCTAATGATACAGTGGGGATTGGCGGAGCGTTGATTTCAGTAGGGATCCTTGCTGTTACTACGATCGTTCTGATGCTGATTTCTGCAAAAATGTACAAATCAAATGTCTTGATCTATAACGACAATGGTATCTTGGCAACGTTGAAACAATCACTGGTGTTAATGAAAAATGAGAAATAAACAAAACGCCCGATCCTTTTTGTGATCGGGCGTTTTTTAGTGGCTAGAATCTAGAAAACAAGGTGCAGGTCTTTAGAATTCCTGCACAAAAAAGTCGAAGATCGATTGCTCAGAAGGCAGCTTGTGAGCGGCTAGTTCAGGATGCCACTGAATGCCTAAGATTGGTGCGCCATAGGCGGTGGATTCAATCGCTTCAACAACACCATCAGGAGCGGTGGCGGTCACGTTGAAATCATCTGCAACTGTTTTGACTGCTTGGTGATGAAAAGAATTGACGTGATAGGTTGTGCCTAAAAGAGCAGCCAAACGACTGTCTTCCTTGATTTCCACCCGATGTGTAGGGAATTGAAAGAACGTTGGCAATTGCACGTGTTTGATCGTTGGGTGATCGATCAAAGAGAGATCTTGGTACAAACTCCCACCAAATGCGACATTTAGTAACTGCATACCGCGGCAGATTCCAAGGATCGGTTTGTTTTGAGCCACTGCTTCTTTGATCAATGCCAATTCAAAGACATCACGATCAGGATGAATGCCTTGAATCAAAGGATGAGGATCTTCGCCATAATGGTCAGGGGAGACATCATGACCACCGGCTAACAAGAGTTTATCGATTTTGCTGATATAAGTTGCAGCATCTTCCACGACACCCATTGGTAATAATAGGGGAATGCCTTGGGCTTGTTGGATATGGGTGACAAAATTTTTGGGTGTATAGGACAACCAATGCTCTGCTTCTTCAATCATTGGTCGTTCATTAGCAGCGATGCCGATAATGGGTTTCATTTGATCAAACCTTTCTACTAGTAAATGAATCGAAATGGATCGAAAAAGAAAAAAGGACACGAGGTCCTTTTATCGATCACCTTCGCTTTATTTTTCGCGAATAACTTCGATTTTGTAGCCATCAGGATCTTTCACAAAATAGTAAGAAGGAGAAGTTCCTGGTAGTCCTTTCAGGTCAGTGACATCAAATCCGGCAGCTTGGTGCTTCTCATGAAGCGCTTCTAGATCATCGGTACTGATGGCGATGTGGCCATAGCCGTCGCCTAACTCATAGCCAGGATGGTCATAGTTATATGTCAACTCTAGCTCGTAGTCATCACCAGGCAATGTTAAGTAAACCAAAGTAAATTGATGTTCAGGAAAATCACGACGGCGAGATTCTTCAAAACCAAAGGCAGTTTGATAAAAATCTAGAGAAGCCGTTAAGTCTTTGACGCGGACACAAGTGTGAGCCATTTTCATGGGTAAATCATCCTTTCGATCTTGATAGTTGTATGATAACATATTTTCTCATTTTATAACGAATAAAAGATAACAGGGCGTTATTTCCAGCTTGTCCAGACTATTGGCATAGGGTAAAATGGAAAGAAAGTGTTGGTGGAGGGAATCATGCCAGAAAAGGAAATTGTGTTCGGGGAAAAAGAAGCGGGGAAACCATACAAATCAAGATATGGGGCGTATGTCGTTCTTCCAAACGAAAAAAATGAAGTGATCTTGGTGCAAGCACCCAATGGCGCCTATTTTTTACCAGGCGGTGAAATTGAACCAAATGAGACCAAAGAAGAAGCGATCCAGAGAGAATTAATAGAAGAACTTGGATTTGAAGGGGAGATCGCTGCCTATTTAGGAGAAGCAGTTGAATACTTCTATTCACGCCATCGCGATACATTTTACCATCACCCCGGCTATTTCTATTTAATGACCAAATGGAAAAAAGTCTGCGAACCGACAGAAGAAACCAATCAGTTGTCATGGCATACGCCAGAAGAAGCGATTCAACGATTGAAACGCGGCAGTCATAAATGGGCAGTTGAACAATGGTTGGCAAAATAAAAAAGGCAGGCTTCCGATAAAAAGGAAACCTGCCTTTTTTTACACTTAGTTATTTGCTAAAACAAACTTGTTGATTACTTCTGCCACACCGTCTTCTTCGTTTGAAGCGGTTAGGACATCTGCGGCATTTTTCACATTTTCAGTGGCATTGGCCATCGCCACACCGATACCAGCGTATTCCACCATGGTTAAATCATTTTCGTTATCGCCGATCGCCATGACTTCTTCTTGTCTGATGCCTAAGTGCTCCGCCAATTTTTTGACAGCAGCTCCTTTATGGGCTTGTTTATTTAGGACTTCCAAGAAGTAAGGAGCACTTTTGACCACATTGTAGTTGTCCGTCAAACTGCTCGGCAATTGTGGGATGATCTGATCCAGTATTTCGGGATCATCGATCATCATCATTTTGATGATATTCAAGTCAGCAGTCATTTCTTCTGGTGTCCGATATTTCAATGGCATGTTGACTAAGAAAGCTTCATAAATCGTGTAAGGACTGATATCGCGGTTAGCGGTATACATAGTATCTTCGGTTTCTACATGAAGATGAACCCCTAATTTTCTCGCAGTCATCTCAACAAAGAGATAGTCGTCTTGGGACAAACCAAATTCAGAGATGATCTCTTGGTTTTTGGTTTTTTGAACCAAAGAGCCATTATAAGTAATCACGAAATCATTGTCCGTAAATAAGTCTAGTTCCTTTAATAAATCTTGGACACCAGTTAAAGGGCGTCCCGTACACAAAACGATGCGTACACCTTCCTTTTCAGCGTCTTTCAATGCCTTGTAAACGGCTGGGGTGATCTTGCGGTCGTTGTTCAACAGGGTGCCATCGATATCGATGGCGATCAATTTGATACTCATAAGTTCCTCCTAGTGGCTTGGTTTGATCAAAGCACCATTGCGAATGTGCTTGGCAAACTCTTGATACGTCTCTCCAAATAAATCATAGTGATTTTGGATGTTGGGGTCAATCATTTCTTTTGGAAAATAAAAGCGCTGGTCACCTTGGGTTTGTCCTGCTAAGGCTGCAACAAGCTGACTGGCTTGGGATAATTCCACAAGGGAACCATCTTTTTCCTGTAATTCGATCTGTGTCCGATGTTTGCCTGAAGTCGGCCGATAAAAATCATAAGGCAGATCGAAGCTTGAATTGATGGCAGTATAATAGCGGGGATTGAAGCCGACTTTTTCCACCAGTCCCTGCATTTCTTCGATCATCGGCAACTGCGTCTCATCGTCAAAGCGGGCGGATTTCAACGGTTTACGATTTAAGAAACGTTTGGCTAAATCGCTGAGGATCGGATCATTTTCTTCTGTCCATTGGGTAAAGTAGGTATTTAATACGCCATCGTCGAGTTTCAAATACTCATCTAAAGTGAATTCTTGTTTTAAAAATGGGAGAAGCAGCTGCGAATGGCCTTGAAACAATTCTGAATCCAATTGATACAGTTCTGCAGCTCGATCCAGCAAATGGGCTAAGATCACTTCCATCCCTCGAGAACTAGCATGGAAATAAACTTGCACATACATTTGGTAACGACTGACGATGTAGTCCTCCACAGCGTGCATGCCATTCATAGAAAAAGCAATACCGCCTTCGTACGGACGAATCACTCGTAGAATGCGAGTCAGATCAAAGGTGCCGTATTCAGTGCCGGTAAAATAAGCATCGCGCAGCAAGTAGTCCATCCGATCAGCATCGATTTGACTGGAAATCATTTGAACGACTTGGGGATTGGGATAGGTTTTAGTGATAACACTTGCCACCTTCTCAGGAAATCCAGCTTCCACACGATTCAATATCTGATGAACTTCCGTCTCAGGAGAAGTGATGATCGCCACTGTGATCGCTTCATGATCCGTATGAAAAATATGCTCAAAGGTGTGGGAGTAGGGTCCGTGGCCCACATCATGAAGCAATGCTGCACACAAGGTCACTAAACGCTCTTTGTCATCCCAGCCGTTTGGCCCGACTTTTTCAATGGGATAATTGCGTTGGAAAATATCGCAAATGCGACGACTGATTTCATAAACGCCCAAGGAATGGGAAAAGCGGCTGTGTTCTGCTCCGTGAAAGGTAAAAGAAGCAGTTCCCAGCTGTTTGATGCGTCGTAAACGCTGTACTTCTTTGGAATTGATCAGGTCTAAAATCACTTGGTGCTGCACATGGACATAGTTATGAACGGGGTCACGAAATACTTTTTCTATCGCTAAGGTTTGATATTTATAAGGTAGACTCATCGCTAAACTCCTTTATTGGTTGGTTTCGCTTTTCCATGCCAGCTAAGCGTTGTTGCATTTGTTCGCTAAGGTTATTTTCTGTCAGCCATTGATCCAGTGATTCAAGCGGATATAGGGATTGGCCAGAGATCAAGGAAAGCAGGGCTTTTTGCAAGCGGTCAATCACCTCTTGTGTGGTAAACTTACGGCCGAGGGCTGCTTCTAAAGTGGTCATACTCGCAGGATTGACGGCTGGATAGCCATTCGTACCAAAGCGCTCTTTCAAACCTGCTTGGTAAAAACGACGAACGAGAGAACCGCGGGCTGGTTGGTCGCCACTGATGCTCAGATACATCATGACAGCCACGCCATCTTTGATCCGTCGTTGTGCTGTACCAGCAATTTTTTTTCCATCAATACTCAGGTCATAGGTGCCTGGGCAATACGAGTCAGCAATTTCATAAGCCGAAATTGCCTGCTCAGGAAAGGCTGTTTGCAACAATGCTGCCATCATTTCATAGGCTGCATCCGTGGTGACAGCCAAGTGTTTAGGGAAAATGAGGGAGACATTCAAAATACCGGCATCATTGATTACGCCAAGCCCGCCTGAGTTGCGGATGATCGAGGCATAGCCAGCTTCTTTTAAAACCTGCAGGCCGTCTGTCAAAAACGGCAACCGGGTATCTTTCATGCCTAAAATCATCGTATCGGACAACTGCCAAAAATGACAATAAACTTGTTCCTGTTTGCCAGCAGCTTCGGTGGCAACATCGGTGAAGGCAAACGGCTCATAAGGATTGTGGATACGTGGTAAGGTTTGATCCATTACATAGATAGTCAAATCGGTTAAACTCCTTTAAAAATAGCTGTTATCCTTATTATATACGATTCTTGGAAAATTACTTGGAGAAAAGAATGAAAACTTGCTTTTGTTTTCGTTTTTTATTTTCAATGAAGAAATAGACCAAGGAGAATCAACTGAAATGATTGACAAACGCATAAAAAAAAGCAAGAATGAAACTGAAATCTTCAAAGGAGGCACACGTACATGCAAGAATTATCAAAAGGAATCCCAATCTCGATTCATTTAACAACCAATGTACGTCAAGCAGGGGAAACAGAGAACTTTCTGTTTGATCTGCAAGGACAAGCAGTCAAGATCGGTGATACCTTATATATCCGTTACAAAGAGATCCAGCCAGATGGCACCGACATTCCCGTTACGATGAAAATCATGCCAGACGGACTGATTCAATTGATTCGCTCAGGGGAAATGCGCATGCGCTTGAAATTTTCTTATAAGGAACGTTTAGAGACGAGCTATCAAACCCCGTATGGCTTGATGATGTTCCACACCTTCACCAATCACTTGCACGTTAGTTTGAAAGACCGTCCATACTCGGGAAAGATCGATATCGATTATGACTTGTTCATGGCTGCTGACAAAGTCGGCGAATACAAACTATCTTTAGAATTTACCGCTTGATCAAAGGGAAATTGAAAGAAAAAATTGCAATTTGAGCCGTAATTTTGTATGATTAGGAGTAGACTGTGAAAGGACGTGTCCTGTTTGGAAATTAATGTATTTGAAGGTGTAAATAAAAACGAATTGTCGATGATTGAAGTTGCCCATGCGATTTTAGAGCAGCGCGGTGACGTGATGGATTTTTCTGATTTGGTCAACCAAATCCAAAACTATCTTGAAACATCAGACAGCGAGATTCGTGATTCATTGGCGCAGTTTTATACAGACTTGAATATCGACGGTAGTTTTATTTCTTTAGGCGACAATCGTTGGGGCTTACGTTCATGGTACGCCATTGATTCGATCGATGAAGAAGTCAACCATGGCATCGAAGACGAGGATGAAGATACACCACGTCGTCGCAAACGTAAAAAAGTCAATGCCTTTATCAACGATGATGAAGACGCAATCGATTATAACGATGATGATCCTGAGGATACTGATTTGTCAGATGACGAAGAAGATGATCTCTTTGATGATGATGATGACGAGGATGAAGAAATCTCGGCATACAATTCAGACTTGCAAGAAATCGGTGCCGACAACAGCACCGATGATGAAGAAGAATTACCTGACAGCATTGAGGAAGATCTCACCATTATCGATGACGATGATGAAGATGATTTTGCGGATGAAGAGGAAGAAGAGGAGTAATCCTCTTCTTTTTTTCGCCTTTTGGTTGCAAGCAACTTATAATCGGTGAAGGACGATTTCGTCTTCTTACATAGATACAAATAAAAAAAGGAACCGCGTCAGCGGTCCCTAAGTGCTTTTGAATTATTGATTTGAATCGAGTATACTTGTAACGAAAAGAAAAAACGCGCCTTGAGGGAATCGAACCCCCGTCTCAAGAACCGGAATCTTACGTGATATCCACTACACTAAAGGCGCGAAGCACAAATATTAGTTTAACCAATTTCAGTGAAAAAAACAAGAGGTAGAATGATGAAATTTCAACAGCAATTTTCACAACAACAAAAACAGACGCAAAAGCTTGCTATGACGCAGAAATTGCAGCAATCGATCCAAGTGCTGCAATTTTCCGCAGACGAATTATTGTCATTCATAGATAACCAGGCATTAGAAAATCCGTTGATTGATCTGGGGGAATATGATTCGCCCATCACACCAAGCAAGAGCAGCGGCTCGTCAGAACAAATAATGGATTATTTAAGTCAGATTCCTGACCAGCATACATCGTTGTTTGAACACCTCATTGATCAAGTTCATTTAAATTACCGCGACACCTTTTTGCGGACGATCGTTTTATTTTTAGTCGAGTACATTGATTTAAACGGCTTTTTGACGATTGACTTGGAAGAAGCTGGAAAGCTTGTTGGTGGGACCCCAATCCAAATGCTCGATGCTCTAACCTTGATCCAGCAGCTAGATCCGGCAGGCGTCGGTGCTCGTGATCTAAGAGAGTGCTTGATGCTGCAAACGGAAAGAGATGACTATGCGCCGCCAATGGCCTATCTCATTTTAGAAGAATTCTTTACGGAAATGGCAGAGCGCAAGTGGGACAAAATCAGTAAAGCGTTGCAGATCCCTTTAAACGAGATCCAAAAGGTCTTTGACTATGTTCAAACGTTGACCCCGACACCGGGGGCGGCGTTTGGGTCAACGGATGGGCTCTACATTGTACCTGATTTGCGAGTAACGGTTGAAAAAGGACAACCAATCGTGAAATCAAACAAACGCGCCTTACCAGAAGTTCGCTTTCAGCAACAGTACTTTGACCAATTAAAGCAAAGCGGTGATCCGGAGGTCCTAAGTTATTTAGACAATAAAGCCCAAGAGTTCGAGTGGCTAAAGAAGACCTTGCAACAACGAGGGGATACCATCTATCGTGTCGGCGTGCAGATCGTTGCTCGGCAAAAGGAGTTTTTCACCCAACCGGATCGACCATTAAAGCCATTGGTTTTAAGAGAAGTTGCCGAAGAGTTAGGCATTCATGAATCAACGGTCAGCCGGGCAGTCAATGGGAAATATTTGGAAACTTCCTTTGGGGTGTTTGAATTGAAACTATTTTTTGGACAGAAAGTTTCGACGCAAGAAAGCGGGGATGACCTGACGACTGCATCGATCAAACAGCAGCTAAAAGCACTGATCGATGAAGAAAATAAAAATAAACCATTGTCAGATCAAAAGTTGACAGATGCCCTCAAAGCCCAAGGCATCGATATTTCCAGACGAACGGTGGCAAAGTATCGCGAAGCCATGAATATCCCTGGTTCTTCCAAGCGGAAACGATTCGAGTAAAGCAAAAGCTTGCTACTAACGACGAGTAGGGAAGGCAGCAAAGCCTTTCCTTGTTTTATCGATCACTTCCAATTTTTTAATTTATGACGATTTTATGAAAAGCAAGATTTTGTGACTGAAATAGTTGCGTATCAAGGCGATAAGTGCTACTATTATTGGTGTAGGAAACAGATTTAAATTTTTTTTGCAATCGATGGGTCATTTTAAGTCATTGTAGGACGAAAATTGTCCAACGGGAGGATATAAAATGCTCGATGAATTAAAATTGATTGAGGCAATCACCCCGGATATTCTCGCTGTACTCCAGGAACGTTACCGTATCTTAAGAAATATTTATTGGATGCAGCCCGTTGGCCGCCGGACACTTTCGGAAAGTTTATCAATGACGGAACGCGTGTTGAGGACGGAAACAGATATCCTTAAAAAGCTGAAACTGATCGACTCTTCAAAAAGCGGCATGCAATTGACCGCCTACGGAGAAGAAGTGTACACGAAGATCGGTGCACTGATGGATCAGCTGTTCGGAATGCACCAAATCGAGAAACGATTATCAGAGACCTTTGGCATCGAACGTTGTTTGATTGCGAGCGGCGATGGTGATCGACAACCGAAAGTTATTGCTGAATTTGGCCAGTTGCTGAATGAATCGTTGGATCTCTTATTGCCAGAAGGCAAAAACACCATCGCAGTGATGGGAGGGACGACAATGGCGAAAGTTGCTGAGGAATTAGGCAATTTAGAAACCGCCAAACGTCATAACTTGTTTGTACCAGCCCGTGGCGGTATTGGAGAATCAGTCAACGTCCAAGCAAACTCAGTCAGCTCAGTGATGGCGATGCAGACAAATGGCGATTATCGCTCCTTGTTTGTACCAGAACAATTAAGCATGAACACCTACGAGTTTCTCTTGAAAGAACCCGCTATCGTTGATGTCTTAAACTTGATAAGTCAAGCAAATTGTGTTATTCATAGTATTGGACGGGCGTTGCATATGGCGGCTCGACGAAAAATGTCAGAACAAGAAATTCTGATGTTGAAACAAAAAAATGCAGTTGCAGAATCCTTTGGGTATTTCTTTAATGAAGCAGGCGAGGTCGTTTACAAAGTTCCTCGAATTGGGCTTCAATTAAAAGATTTGCAAAAAGTCCCAATCATTTTTGCGGTCGCTGGTGGACAGTCAAAAGCCAAAGCGGTCAATGCATACATGAAAAATGCACCAAAACAAACCTGGCTCATCACGGATGAAGCTTGCGCAAATGAGATTTTAAAAGGGGCAACCCTTTAAAATAAATATTTTTATGATTTTCATAAGGAGGAAATCTTAAATGACAGTTAAAGTAGGTATTAATGGATTTGGACGTATCGGACGCTTAGCATTTCGTCGTATCCAAGAAGTAGAAGGAATCGAAGTTGTGGCTATCAATGATTTAACAGACGCTAAAATGTTAGCTCACTTGTTAAAATATGATACAACACAAGGACGTTTCAACGGTACAGTTGAAGTTCACGAAGGTTCATTCAATGTGAACGGAAACGAAATCAAAGTTTTAGCTAACCGCAACCCTGAAGAATTGCCTTGGGGCGAACTAGGTGTTGAAATCGTGTTAGAATGTACTGGATTCTTCACTTCTAAAGCAGCTGCTGAAAAACATTTAACAGCTGGTGCAAAACGTGTAGTTATCTCAGCTCCTGGTGGAAACGATGTTCCAACAATCGTTTACAACACAAACCATGAAACTTTAACAGGTGAAGAAACAGTTATCTCTGGCGCTTCATGTACAACAAACTGTTTAGCTCCTATGGCGAAAACATTGAACGACAAATTTGGTGTGATTGAAGGATTAATGACTACAATCCACGCTTACACAGGTGACCAAATGACTCTAGACGGACCACACCCTAAAGGTGACTTCCGCCGTGCCCGTGCTGCTGCTGCAAACATCGTGCCTAACTCAACTGGTGCTGCTAAAGCGATCGGCTTAGTAATCCCAGAATTGAACGGCAAATTAGATGGTGCTGCTCAACGTGTTCCTGTTGCAACTGGTTCATTAACTGAATTAGTTACTGTTCTTGACAAAGAAGTAACTGTTGATGAAATCAATGCAGCAATGAAAGAAGCTTCAAACGAATCTTACGGTTACAACACAGACGAAATAGTTTCTTCTGATATCGTTGGTATGACTTACGGTTCATTATTTGATGCAACTCAAACAAAAGTTATGACTGTTGGCGACAAACAATTAGTTAAAACTGTTGCTTGGTACGACAATGAAATGTCATACACTGCACAATTAGTACGTACTTTAGAATACTTCGCTAACCTATAAGAGTTGCGAACGACTTTAATTTAAACCATCGCAAGAGAAAGCGGGGAAGCATCGCGCTTCTCCGCTTTTTTTAACAATTATGCTAGGAGGAATCTGTTCATGGCGAAAATGACAGTTCAAGATATCGATTTAAAAGATAAAAAAGTTCTTGTACGTGTGGACTTCAACGTTCCATTGAAAGATGGAGTGATCGGAGACGATACACGGATCAAAGCAGCATTACCAACAATCAATTACGTGATCGAAAACGGCGGAAAAGCAATTCTTTTCTCACACTTAGGTCGTGTGAAAGAAGAAGCAGATAAAGCTGGAAAATCTTTAGCGCCAGTTGCGAAACGTCTAGGCGAATTGTTAGGCAAAGAAGTAACTTTCGTGGATGAAACCCGCGGCGAAAAATTAGAAGCAGCGATCAACAACATGCAAGATGGCGATGTCGTTGTTTTTGAAAACACTCGTTTCGAAGACATCGATGGCAAAAAAGAAAGCAAAAACGATCCTGAACTAGGTAAATACTGGGCTTCTTTAGGCGATGTTTTTGTAAATGATGCCTTTGGTACCGCACACCGCGCACACGCTTCAAACGTAGGGATCGCTTCAACAGGTATCCCAACAGTTGCTGGTTTCTTAATGGAAAAAGAAATCAAATTCATCGGTGAAGCAGTCGAAGAACCAAAACGTCCAATGATCGCGATTCTTGGTGGAGCAAAAGTATCTGACAAAATCGGCGTAATCGAAAACTTGATTCCTAAAGCAGACAAAATCTTGATCGGCGGCGGAATGACGTATACGTTCTACAAAGCAAAAGGCATGGAAATCGGTAATTCTCTTGTGGAAGCAGATAAAGTAGAATTAGCAAAAGAATTGATCGAAAAAGCTGGCGATAAATTAGTATTACCAGTTGATTCAATCACTGCTGCTGAATTTTCAAATGATGTCCCAACAGAAGAACATACTGGTGATGTTCCTGAAGGACAAATGGGCTTAGATATCGGACCTGAAACTATCGCTTTGTTTGCTGAAACATTAAAAGGCGCAAAAACAGTCGTTTGGAATGGACCTATGGGTGTGTTTGAAATGTCTAACTTCGCAAACGGTACGATCGGTGTTTGTGAAGCAATTGCCAACCTTGAAGATGCAACAACGATCATCGGTGGCGGTGACTCTGCAGCTGCAGCAGAACAATTAGGTTTTGCTGACAAATTTACCCACATCTCAACAGGTGGCGGTGCCAGCCTTGAATTGCTAGAAGGGAAAACACTTCCTGGCCTAGCTGCGATCAACGATAAATAATCAATGACAAGCCGTGCAAAGAACTTTCTTTGCACGCTTGATAACGAAAAGGAGTGCCAGAACATGCGCAAACCAATTATTGCCGGAAACTGGAAAATGAACAAAACTGCGAAAGAAGCAAAAGAATTTGCTGAAGCAGTCAAAACAAATATTCCTAGCAACGAGACAGTTGACTCTGTGATCGGTTCGCCAGCTTTATTCTTAGAAACATTAGTGAATGCTGCTGAAGGAACAGAATTAAAAATTGCTGCTCAAAACAGCTACTGGGAAAATGAAGGTGCCTTTACTGGCGAAACTTCACCAGCAGCTTTAGCAGATCTAGGTGTTGACTATGTCATCATCGGCCACTCAGAACGTCGTGAATACTTCCATGAGACAGATGAAGACATCAACAAAAAAGCCAAAGCAATCTTTGCAAACGGCATGATTCCAATCCTATGCTGTGGTGAATCTTTAGAAACCTATGAAGCTGGCAAAACAGCTGAGTGGATCGAAGGACAAATCACTGCTGGCTTAGACGGTTTAACAGACGGTCAAGTAAGTAATCTTGTGATTGCTTACGAACCAATCTGGGCAATCGGTACTGGTAAATCAGCGGATGCAAACATCGCAGACGAAATTTGTGGCGTTGTCCGCAAAACCGTTGAAAAATTATACGGCAAAGAAGTTTCAGATAGCGTGCGTATCCAATACGGCGGTTCTGTAAAACCTGAAAACATTGCTGAATACATGGCAAAAGAAAATGTTGACGGAGCATTAGTTGGCGGCGCAAGCTTGCAAGCTGATTCATTCCTAGCATTATTAGATGCTGTAAAATAATTTCATTTTCATGAAAATAACATTTGCAGAATCGTGATTTTTTCACTACAATTAAGTTGTTCGCAAGGGGTATTCCCCTTAAGATAAAACAAACTCAAAGGAGAGACAAAACATGTCAATTATTACTGATGTTTACGCACGCGAAGTCTTAGACTCACGTGGTAACCCAACTATCGAAGTAGAAGTCTACACAGAATCAGGTGCTTTCGGCCGCGGAATGGTTCCTTCAGGAGCTTCAACAGGTGAACACGAAGCAGTTGAATTACGTGATGGCGACAAAGCTCGTTATGGCGGTAAAGGTGTAACGAAAGCAGTTGACAATGTAAATAACATCATTGCAGAAGCTATCATCGGCTACGATGTCCGTGACCAAATGGCTATCGATAAAGCAATGATCGCTTTAGACGGAACTCCTAACAAAGGCAAATTAGGCGCAAACGCGATTCTTGGTGTTTCTATCGCTGTTGCTCGTGCAGCTGCTGATTACCTAGAAGTACCTTTATACCACTACTTAGGCGGATTCAATACAAAAGTATTGCCAACTCCTATGATGAACATCATCAACGGTGGTTCTCACTCTGACGCACCAATCGCTTTCCAAGAATTCATGATCTTGCCTGTAGGCGCACCTACATTCAAAGAAGGCTTACGTTGGGGTACTGAAGTATTCCACGCTTTGAAATCAATCTTGTCTAAACGTGGTTTAGAAACTTCAGTAGGTGACGAAGGTGGTTTCGCTCCTCGTTTTGAAGGAACTGAAGACGGTGTTGAAACAATCTTAGAAGCAATCAAAGCTGCTGGTTTAGAACCAGGTAAAGATGTATACCTAGGATTTGACTGTGCATCATCAGAATTCTACGAAAACGGTGTTTACGACTACTCTAAATTTGAAGGCGAAAACGGCGTAAAACGTACTGCTGCTGAACAAGTTGACTACTTAGAAGAATTAGTTAACAAATACCCAATCATCACTATCGAAGACGGTATGGATGAAAATGACTGGGATGGTTGGAAACTATTAACTGAACGCTTAGGCGACAAAGTTCAATTAGTAGGGGATGACTTGTTCGTTACAAATACTGAAATCCTTGAAAAAGGGATCAAAAACGGTATCGGTAACTCAATCCTTATCAAAGTTAACCAAATCGGTACATTGACTGAAACTTTCAATGCAATCGAAATGGCGAAAGAAGCTGGTTACACTGCAGTAGTTTCTCACCGTTCAGGTGAAACAGAAGATTCAACAATCTCTGATATCGCAGTTGCAACAAACGCTGGCCAAATCAAAACTGGTTCTCTTTCTCGTACTGACCGTATTGCAAAATACAACCAATTACTACGTATCGAAGACCAACTTGGTGAAGTTGCTGAATACAAAGGCTTGCAAGCTTTCTACAACTTAAAAAATAAATAATCTCTCGATTATTGCTTTGCTCTGAAAGAGTAGCGGTTGATTTAACAGTCAGCCGCTGCGATTTCAGAGCTTTTTTATTGTCTCGATTCATTCATTGAAGACAATGACCATTCATCTAAGATAACTGAAAGTACTCATTTCTTCTTTATTTTCTTTTTCAGAAAAAAGAAATTATAGTTCTGGCTTATCAAAATTCTAAAATAAAAGAAAAAAGGTTAGGAGAAAAAAATGGCTTATGATTATTTGATCGTTGGTACAGGTCTTTTTGGCTCAGTTTTTGCTCATGAAGCAGCGAAACGGGGACATACAGTGAAAATGTTAGAAAAACGGACACATATTGGCGGCAATTGCTATACAGAAAAACAAGCAGGAATCGACGTACATAAATATGGTGCGCACATTTTTCATACATCGAGTAAAAAAATTTGGGATTATATCAATCAGTTTACTGAATTCTATCCCTATATTCATGCACCAATTGCAAACTATCAAGGTGAGTTATATAATCTTCCTTTTAATATGAACACATTTTACCAACTGTGGGGAACCAAAAATCCTGCTGAAGCTCGAATCAAAATATCGACCCAAATTGAAAAGACAGGAATAAAAAGACCACGAAATTTAGAAGAACAAGCTCTTTCTTTAGTCGGGACAGACATCTATCACAAACTGATCAAAGGCTACACTGAAAAACAGTGGGGACGAGAATGTGATCTTCTTCCTTCTTTTATTATCAAAAGGCTGCCTATTCGGTATACCTTTAATAACAATTATTTTACGGATATTTTTCAAGGAATACCCAAATTGGGCTATACACAAATGATTCAAAAAATGCTTACACATCCACTGATTGATATTTCTTTAGAGACTGATTTTTTTGCAGATCGCACACGTCATGAAGCCTCTTCTAAGAACATTGTTTATACTGGAATGATTGACCAATATTTCGATTATTGTTATGGTGAGTTGGCCTATCGGTCTTTACATTTTGAGACTAAAGTCTATGACACGGATAATTACCAAGGAACAGCAGTCATGAACTTTACAGACAGTCAAACGCCCTATACGCGAATCATTGAGCATAAACATTTTTGTCCAGTGGTGACAAAAAAAACAGTTATCACTAAAGAATACCCGAAAGAGTGGAAGAAAGGAGATATTCCTTACTACCCAATCAACGATCAAAGCAATAATGCACTGTATCGCAAGTATGAGAAATTGGCGCAACAGCAAAAAAAATGTTTATTTGGTGGGCGCCTAGCCAACTATCGCTATTATGATATGGACGATACGATCGCAGCTGCTTTGAAGCTTGTTCAATACGAATTTCCAGCAGAGTAACTTCTTTTATTGGAGAGGTTGCTTTTTTTTGTCCCGATTCTGGGACAAAACGTAACTTTTTTACTAGCTATGAAATAATTAGTTGTCCTATCTTATAAAGAAATAGGACTTGGGGAAGCTTGTAAAAATATTTTTACGAAAGGGGAGAAAAATAAACGTAATGAGTAAAAAGAATAATTATCGAAAGTTGTTACGATCCAATAAAAGTGAACGCTACAAGATGTATAAAAGCGGAAAACATTGGGTGTATGCAACGATCACTTCTTTTACTGGCATTGCTGGATTGAGTATCACGCCAATTGTGGCGCATGCTTCAGAAATCACACCGCCATTAGATGCAAGTAAAGAAGCAAATGTCGAGAATGTCTTGGCAAATAAAACGACTACCAAAATACCGGCTTCATCGACACAAGAAAGTGAAGCTACTTCACTCTCTGAAAGTACGCAGCCATCGGAAAGTTTTTCTGAATCCGAAAGTAATACGCAGTCACAAAGTGCGACAGAGTCAACTAGTTTAACAGAATCACAGAGTGTGAGTGATTCAGAAATTGAAAACAATGTTACCAGTATTGAAGAATCCCAAAGTGTTTCTGAATCAATGAGTCTTTCTGAGGAGGAGAGTGTGTCCGAATCAGAAAGTTTGAGTATCTCAGAAAGTACTTCGATTTCAGAAAGTGGTTCGTTGTCGTCAAGTGCATCAGAATCGACCAGTTTATCAATGTCACGATCTACAAGTGTTTCTCATTCAACGTCAGTAAGTCAAAAGAACCCACCAAAACAAACAGTCACCGAAAAAAATAAAGTAGAATCACAAAAAGCACAAGAGCTCTTTGATCAATTAGTGCCTAAGAAAGTACAAGCTTCGGTTGACACTACAACGAATTCATTAGAAATAGTAGTCAAAGATGGCAATTCACCAAGTACATCTTTGATACGGGCAGCGCAGCAATATGCTAGTGCCAATAACTTGATTGCAAGTTTTGCAATCACCACTCAATCAGGGCAGATCATTAAAATCAACGTTTCTGCAGATCCGGATATGGGTCGAGAAGAATTTGAACAGGCAATCAATGATGGAAATAAAACCAATTCACCTTCTGGAGTAACAGTTGATGTGCCTGATCAAGTGAAGAATAAAGATTTATACAAACAAACCGCTATTGCTAATGGCACGTATGCGGCAGTTAATGACTGGGCTACCTTAAAAGCAGCGTATGGAAATTCTTCGATTACCTATATCGAGGTCACCGCCAATATTACAGCAGCTACCAATGTAGCTACTCGTGATTTAGGTTGGCGCGAAACGAGTGTGATTATTGACGGGAATGGTTTTACAGTCAATATGGCAGGAGCAGCGTTTAATGTAGGGGCAAGTTCTACGGTTCGCGGTTCTATTTTTACGATCACAAATATTAACTTGATTCATTGGCAGTCAGGCACCAACTCAGGAGACAGTGGGACAGGTACAGCGGACGCAGTGATTGATTCAAGGTCGGCAACAGGTGGTTATGGATATTGGTACTTCAATATCGATAATGTCACTCTCGAAGGACGAGATGGTGTTAGCGGAACAGATACTGCTTATCAACCACGACGACTACTGGATGCTGAGGATAGTCAAGTGACTTTATCTGGCAAAATTGTTGCCAATGTAAAACAAGAATTGATGCAAATTGGGGAAGTAGCTATCGCTAATGGGTCCCATGTAGAGTTGAACCGAACAGCTGGTACCACTGGTTATTCCATGTTTTACTATATGGCGATCCGAGGGAACAATGCGAGTGATACAGGATTCAACCATACCTTTAAAGTAGGTGATGGTGCGACAATTATTGGTAACGAACTTAGTACCTATAATAGTAACAACTATCCCCTTGTCTATTATGGATTTAACTCAATCACTGTTGGAGATGACGTAACCTGGAAACAAGACGGCTTCCAAATGCTCCTTGATTTTTCTCGTTATTCAGGAAGTCAATCAAATGACCGAACTGCAACTTTTGGACAAAATTTGCAAATGACGGCTACGCGTACAGTAGGTTCTAACTCGCTGAATGTCACAAATAGAGCGATTGTGACATTTAATGCAGGAACGGTGCTTGATTTGCAACAATGGAATGCCAATACTGTTGTAAACGTTGATTCTGGCGCAACCATTCGCTTTATTTCACCGCGAGCATTGCACTTAGCACGTTTAACTTCTTCAGGAGCTGTTTCGGCTGGCCGATTGATTACAGGTTCGGGAACATTTGTCATGAATAATTCTCAGATTAGTACATGGCAAGGCAGCAGTAGCCAAACCGCTGCTCCAGAAGGAAACCGTAACTTAAAATTCGTAGAGATGACTATTTCAGGTACGACAACCACCATTAAAGATACGGCTGGAAATGTTACTACATCTAATATTGTAGATACCTCTACCCGTGAATTAGCGACTGTTGCTATTGCACCAGGAACTGTAACTGTAAACTATGTTGATCAGTATGGCAATATTATCAAAACTGTTGATATGCCAATTGATCCAGACGTTAATTACATTGGTGAGTATCTTGATTTGCAAACGTTGGAGTATGCAAATGAGTTAATGCCTGATAATTACATGTGGGCGATTGGTACCCAAGTCGCTAGTTCTGCGAAAAATGATGGCCAAAGTGGTGGAGATAGTACGACTGATGCTGATAATGGAGATAGTTATGGACAAGCGACAGTTGCGATCGTTCCGATGGAAAACACCAATTATACCTATAATATTTATGTATACGGTGTTGCCAATAATTCGGTTCAGTACCAATATGTTGACGTTAAGACAGGTCAAGTGATCTCTTCTGAGTACATGAATGCTGGTACCGAAGCTTCAGGAACAGATAGAATTCCTGCAAACTATGGAAATGTTATCGATTGGACCAATAGTTACTATACTTCGACGAATTTACCTCCTGGTTACTATTATGCAACAGGTGCAGTATTAAATGGCAACGTCCAGCCTGGATCTACAACAGTAGGAACAGGTGCGAGTCTAACCACTATTTATGTTGTAGCAGATACACAAACAGTCAACGTAACATTTGTTAATTCAGATGGTCGTCCATTACAGAACCAAACTGGCACAGTTGCCATCAATGGGACGACCGGACAAGAAATAAGTTATACGGATTTAATTGCGGATTACCTCACTCAAACCGGCTATTATGCAGATCAAACAGGGACATTTGTTTTTGATAATACTAGCAATAATGGTAGTACGACAGATAGTGATCAACAGTTTATTACGATCACTCTCTATCCATCTTATCAAGAAGTCGGTGTCGTTGGGAATAACCAACCGGCCTCAGATCCGGCTACAGGGGAAGCATTTGAGCAAATCCCGGGAACAGTCACTGTTGGAAAATATGGTACTTCTGGCGTTTCAAACGAAAGTATTACTCTTGGTGTAACAGATGCAGATTTAGAGAGAAATGGATATATTTATACGGTTACTGGACCAGATGGAGTAGTCTACAATACATTAGCGGAAGCTTTGGCTGCCAATCAAACTTTTGACACTACTAGCAATGGAGCATCTCAAATGGATTCTTCACCTCAGATGTTCACGGTCAATTATGAGCAAGATCCAGTATCATTGTCTACCTCAGAGTCTGTTTCGGGAAGTGAATCATTATCTGAATCCATTATTACTTCTACTTCAGAATCAGAAAGTGTTTCTCTTTCTCAATCGATTTCAGAAAGTGACTCTTTATCAGAATCGATCTCTGTCAGTGATTCAGAATCTATGTCTACATCAACGAGTGAATCTGTTTCAGTATCAGAATCAGAGAGTGATTCATTGTCATCGTCGATTTCAGAAAGTGAATCTGATATGAATGATTCGACATCTGAATCATTATCAACATCAGTCTCTACTTCATCTTCTTTAAGTGATTCAGAATCGGTTTCGATTTCATTGAGTGACTCAGAATCAGCGTCTCTTTCAATAAGTGAATCTATTTCAGTGTCGGACTCAGAGAGTGGCTCGTCATCGACCTCTATCTCAGAAAGTGAATCAATGTCTCTTTCAATTTCGATTAGTGATTCAGAATCTTTATCAGAATCCCTATCTGAAAGTATTTCAACATCTATTTCACTGTCGGATAGTGATTCAATGTCAGAAAGCCTTTCTGCATCAGAATCGTTATCCATATCAGCTAGTGTTTCTGAGTCAGATTCAGAAAGTGATAGTTCTAGCTTTAGTTCCTCTGTTTCTGGATCATTGAGCAACAGTACAAGTGATTCTGAAAGCTTATCTTTATCTGAGTCAGTATCAGTTTCACTCTCGCAATCACTCAGTGAATCCACTTCACTATCATTGTCAGAGAGTGATTCAGTATCAGAAAGTATTTCAGCATCAGAATCATTGTCTGTCGCAATTAGTGAATCTGATTCTTCTTCGCTTAGTGAGAGCATTAGTTTCAGCGAATCTATTTCTGATTCATTGAGTACCAGCATGAGTTTATCAGAAAGTTTATCGGAATCAGACTCGATCTCAAATTCAATTAGTACGTCGATGTCATTGAGCAATAGTGAGTCTACTAGCGAATCAGCAAGCTTCAGTGGCAGCACAAGTGTGAGCAACAGCGATTCCACAAGCGCAAGTACGTCAGTGAGCGAATCAACATCTACAAGTGTTAGTGAGTCGATAAGTACCAGCACATCAGTTAGCGATTCATTATCGTTAAGTAACAGTGAGTCAACAAGTGCAAGTACGTCAATCAGCGATTCTTCCTCATTGAGTGCCAGCATTTCGACATCATTAAGTGCAAGTGACTCTGCAAGTTATAGCGGCAGTACGAGCGTAAGTAATAGCGATTCGACAAGCGAAAGCATATCTGCAAGTAATTCACTTTCAGTAAGTAATAGTGAGTCAACAAGTGCAAGTACGTCAATCAGCGATTCTTCCTCATTGAGTGCCAGCATTTCGACATCATTAAGTGTAAGTGACTCTGCAAGTTATAGCGGCAGTACGAGCGTAAGTAATAGCGATTCGACAAGCGAAAGCATATCTGCAAGTAATTCACTTTCAGTAAGTA
>Ga0129309_1000018_pt1 | contig 188195 bp, 165 predicted proteins | sample L1105metagenome_FD_94439 | JGI IMG/M metagenome (GOLD analysis project Ga0129309, IMG submission 94439) | Ring-tailed lemur group fecal microbial communities from Wisconsin, USA - L1105 metagenome | ecosystem: Host-associated > Mammals > Digestive system > Large intestine > Fecal | place: USA...
ATTTTTTAAACTCTTCATCATATTTGTTGTAGTTGTTTGCAGCCATAAAAGTCCTCCTTCTTTGTGTTTAGTTTATTGTAACAAACACTTCAAATATGTGTCTACTTTTTTAGTATAGATCCACTGGAAAGGTTACTTGGAGTGCAGTCGCTATTGATGACGTAGAAAGAATAGAAGTACTTAAAGGTGCAGCCTCTTCTCTTTATGGTGGACGAGCAGTTGGCGGTGTGATTAATATTATTAGTAAAGATCCTGATAAAGACCGAGTAAAAGCATATATGCATTATGGCAATAATAGCACTTGGAAGCGTGGTATTAGTTTAACAAAAAAATTAGGAGATAAATGGTCATTGGGGTTCAGTTATGAAAATAAAGAAACTGATGGACACAAAAAGAAAATAGTTTATAAGGAGAAAACAAAAGCTGAAGGCGCACCAGGAGCAGGTGCAATTGGTACTGGTGCAGTGAGTGATATTAGAAATAATGGAAAGGATATTTATATTTTAGGTAATCCCGGTGGAGGACATAGTGAAGATGATACTTTTAATGTTAAATTAAAATATAAGTTTAACGACCAACAATCATTAACTTATAAATATACACATGCTAAATATAAATATTTCGCTGTTGATCCTGTTACTTACATTCATGATACTAACGGCAATCCAATGTATAGCGGTAATGTTCTGTTACCAGATGGCAAGTATCTTAAGTTCTCTGAAAGTGATTTTACAGATTATGATGGCAGGCGTACAGTTGACAGGCATGCGCTAAATTATACGGATGACAAAAATAATATTAAATTTAGTCTTGGCATAACAGATGTTAAGGATTATGGTTATGCAACTGGTAGTGATTTGGCTGGAGAAGGGTCTGGTAACGATTCAAAATATCCAAGTAAAGCATATAAAGCAGATTTTCAAAAGGTTTGGGAAGGAAGCAAAAATACTGTTGTAGCTGGATTTGATATCCAAAAAGACAGCATGGACTATATAAAGGCCAAATTAGCTAAGTGGTCAGACAAGGATTCTATAACCCAAATTACTAGTAAGATGGGCGGTACAAATTTGATTGGCGCATTATTTGTACAAGATCAATTAAAGTTAAGTGATGTTTACGGTTTAACCTTGGGATTACGCCTTGACCATTATCAGAAGAAAGATGGTTATTTTGATAGTCCAACAAGTCATATTGATCAAAAAGATGAAAAATATACTGAGCTAAGTCCTAAAATTTCTTTTGAATATACTCCTGATAGTGATACAACATATTATGTTTCTTATGGACATTCTTTTAATGCGCCTACGTTATACCAACTATATAGACATGACCCTAATTATGGGTATGTAGCAAATCCGGATTTACAACCAGAGACAACGAATACCTTTGAAGTAGGATTAAAGAAAAATTTCAGCGAAAAAGCGTATTTTGGTATCTCGTTGTATACTGCTAAAACCACAGATTTGATTAATGCTGTTACACGCGACGATGGCAAGAAATGGTATGTTAATATAGATAACGCTAAACGCCAAGGAGCAGAATTAGATTTTGATTTTAAGCATGATGAAAAATTTACTTCTTACGCAAATTTTACTTTTCAAAATGCTAAAGATGGTAATAATGAAAGAATTGTTTCAATACCAAAGCGTATGGCAAATTTTGGTGTAAGATATAGTTATGACAAGTGGAATGCCTATGCTGAGGGACAATATGTGAGTGACCGTAATGAACCTGGATATGTTGCAGGTAAACTGTATTCAGATGATGCTTTCTTTACAGCTAATATAGGCGTTGGATATAAGTTTATGAAAAATGGGAAATTGACCTTTGCTATTAATAATCTGTTTGATAGGGATTACTGGCAATGGTATAAGGCAGCTGGCAGAACCTGGACTGCTGGTGTAGAGTTTGATTTTTAAAATCAATTAATATATTATAAAATATAAGTTTTTTGTTATAGAATAGGGATAGGGTATGTGCACACTCTATCCCTATTCAACATCCATTTGCTGTATAGGAGACCGAAATGAGATTTCAGATAAAGCGATTATTGTGCTATGTGTTAGGTTTCGTTTTATTTTATGCGCCTTTTGCTTTGTTTCAAAAAATAATTAATTATTTTCTAACAGGCAAATGGCAGGAAATGACAATTCATAGTTTATGCCTGCGTATCCCTACAGAACATATTTTAGATGGCAAAATTTTACAATATGCTTCTGTAAGTGTAGTAAGTTTGGGTATTTTGTTAGTGGTATCATTTTTATTTGGTCCTGTGTTTTGCGGACGTTTATGCCCGGCAGGTGCTTTGACAGAGTATTTAAGCAAGCTAGTGCCGGATAAATTCCAAATCAACTGGCGCAAATATACGGAAATTGCGCCACTTCGCTATGGTATGCTGGCAGGATTTTGTTTAGCTCCTTTTTTGGGTGAAATTTTGGCATGTGCCTACTGCAATTATTTTCTTTTCGATTTATTGACTAATTATTATTTGCGCGGATATTTTATTTCTAGGAGCTCCAGCTTAATAGTTACAGCTATTTTATGGTTGGTAATTTTTGGCTTATTTACCAAAGGCGGACGTGGTTATTGCAATTTTCTTTGCCCTGTAGGCGCCCTACAAAACTTACTGCATTTTTTTAGCAGCTATTTACCTTTTGTCAGAAGAATGTATGTGGACAAAAATCAATGTATTGGCTGTAAAAAATGTGCTCAATATTGTCCTATGCAGGCGATAACTCTAAATGGAGAAAAAGCTGAAATTTCTTTGCATAACTGTATTATTTGCGGACAATGCGCTCATGAATGTCCGGTTCAAGCTATTCATTATGGAGCAAAGCATCATGAAAAATAAATTTATTAGTTTTCTTTTGGCTATGGGAATTCCTTTTTCGGCAATATTCAGCAGAGGAACCGGCTGTAACGGCATTTGCGGCAGCTGTTCGTTTACTTGTACTCCGGGAATTTTTGTACTGCTTTTATTAGTCTGTAAATATTTTTATGGAAAAGGGAAGAGCAAGGTGATACGGCATGAATAAAAAATGGATAGTGCGTATAACACTGTTTTGTGTTATGATTATCGTTATGCTGGCTTTGTCAGAAATTCGTTTACAGAATAATTACGATAGATTTTATAAAAAAATTACATTATTGCCGCAAAAAACCGTAACCTGCACTGTAGATTTAAGTAAGCAGGGAGCAGTAAAAAAAGTACTGAATACTAATGTTTATACGCTTTATTTGCGTGTTAAAGCTAGTAACAATAATTCATTGCATTGTGAAGGCAGTGGAATGGAGATGTTTCTTTCTCAGGGAACTAAAAAAGGTATTTGGAAAGAGCTTAAGCCTCAAGATGCTTTACAACAAGTACGAGGAAGTATACCTGTAAATGTAGAATTAAAAGTGCCATATGCAGCATTAAAAAACAGAAATGTAGCAGAGGGAACGTTGAATTTTTTTGACGAAAATGGTTTATATGGTAAAGTTATAGTTAAAGTAATTAATTCTCAAGCCAGTTAAAAATTAAAAAAAACTTTGGAGGATGCAAACATGAAAAAAATTGCTATTTTGCGCTGCCTAAAAACTTCTGCGTCCTGCGCAGGAGCAAAATGCCTGCGAGTGATGTATGACAGGGAAAAAAATTTTGCTCAATATGGTGGAGAAGAGCTGCGGCTTATGGCTATGTGGACTTGTAACGGCTGCGAAGGTTCTATGCTAGAAAATCAAGAGGGTATTGCGAAAAAAATTAATCGTATGAAAGAGCTGCAGCTGGATGTGCTGCATTTAAGCAGCTGTACCAGAAAGAAGGATGCGTCCGGCGAAAAGCATCTTTGTCCTACTATTAAAGCGATTGCCGATGAACTGGCAGCTAGCGGAATTAAAATTGTGCAGGGTACGCACTGAGCATTAATTTTTGTATTATAATTCTTTTGTGAAAACTAATTTATATTTTATTCAAAAAAGTTATAGAGTTTAATAGTGTGAATATTGGTTTCATTTCTAAATTTGACTCTTAAAGTAGACATTTTACATAATAAAAAGTTTGCTTTAAGAGTTTTTGCTTTTCTCAATCCTTAAATGTGATACAATATAACCAAAAACACTATTTCTAAGGTGAGAATATGGCGACAGAAAATTTAAGCAAAAATAACAGCGCGCTTGGCAGTAAAATAATTTTGCACAAAGAATTTGTTATGGAAAAATTGCCTACGGCTTTTTGTCACGCGTCCACAATTATTAAACTAAAAAGCGGAGGCCTACTGTGCTGCTGGTTTGGCGGCACCCATGAAGGTGAGCCGGATGTGGCTATTTATGCAGCCAAAAAAGCATGCGGCGACGGCTTAGAAAAAAATCAAGGCGTTTGGCGTAAGCCTATTAAGCTGGCGGACGGCGCAGAGGCGAATTGGAATCCGGTATTATTTTATGGTAAGGATAATACTTTGATGCTTTTTTATAAGCATGGACAAAAAATTGCGCAATGGCAAACCTTTATAATGACTTCTGCGGATGACGGCGAAACCTGGAGCGAGCCGCAGGAGCTGGTTGCCGGGGATAGCAGCGGCGGACGCGGGCCTGTGCGCAACAAACCTATTCGTTTAACTAGCGGACGCATTGTTGCCGGTGCTTCCACCGAACACGGTATTTGGCAGGCTTTTGCCGATTTAAGCGATGATGACGGTTTAAATTGGCATAAATCTAACAATATTGGGATTAAGCATCTTTCATATCAGGCAGGCGAAAAGACTGCTCACAGCAATATTGCCGTAAGTCAGCAGTCATTTTACGGTCGCGGTGTAATCCAGCCCAGCCTGTGGCAGAGCGCTGACGGCAGCGTACATATGCTTTTGCGCAGCAGCGAAGGCTTTGTGTATCGTTCCGACAGCTTCGATAACGGTGAAACTTGGTGCAGCGCGTATCCTTTAGCTTTGCCTAATAATAACAGCGGCCTGGATTTAGTGCGAACTGCCGGAGGCAAAATTTTTTTAGTGTGCAATCCTGTGGCGGCCAACTGGGGACAGCGCTCGCCGTTAAGTCTTTTTGTATCGCAGGACGACGGCAAAAATTGGCAGAAACTTATTGATTTAGAAACGGAAGCAGCAGAATTTTCTTATCCGGCCATTATTGCTGACGGTGAAGAAATCTATTTGACTTATACTTGGAAACGGCAAAATATTGCCTGCGTACATTTTTCCAGCAATGATTTAGACTGAACAGGCGCAGGCTGCTTTTGGCAAAAATGTGAAAAAGCAGTTTACGCTTTATATAAAATATGATACAATAAATGCAGTCATATTTTGGGAGTTTTCAGGCATTATTGCTCTAAGACTCTTAAAATTTATATTATCGTACTATATTTTTATATAAGGAGATGTTGAAAAGATGAAAAAAATCTTAGTAGTCCTCATGGCTATGCTGACAATGGCAGTTATGCTGACAGGCTGCGGCGACAGCAAAAAAGCTGCTTATCCTGCTGACGGCGATATTTCCGTGATTATTCCTAAGGCTCCCGGCGGCGGTACCGATGTTTCTGCCAGAGGCTTAATTCAATTTATGGAAAAAGAGCTGAAGGGCAGCAAATTTGTTCCTGTCAATAAACCTGACGGCGGCGGTGTAACCGGTATGGTGGAAACTGCTAACGCTAAGGCTGACGGTCATACCCTAGGTATGGTTACCGTTGAGCTGGCTATGTTCCCGCATCAAGGCAAATGCAAAAATACTTATAAAGATTACGCAGCAATTTGCGCTCCCATTGCTGCCCCAGCAGCTTTGATTGTCCCCAAAGAAGCTCCTTACAACAGCCTCGATGAATTTGTAAAATTCGCTAAAGAAAATCCCGGCAAAATTCAAATGGGCAACTCCGGCGTAGGCGCAATCTGGCACATTGCCGCTCTTTCCTTTGAAGAGAAATTCGGTGTACAATTTAAGCATGTTCCTTATCCGAAAGGCTCCGCTGATATTGCTGCTGCTTTGGCTGGCAAGCATATTGACGCAACCTTGGCTGATCCGTCCGTATTTAAGAGTCAGGTTGACGCAGGTAATTTAAAAATTTTAGCTGTAATGGCAGATAGCCGCAGTGCTATTTATCCTGATGTGCCTACTTTTAAAGAATTAGGCCATGACATGACCGTGCGCGCTTGGGCTGCTCTAGTAGCTCCGAAAAACACTCCTAAAGAAAAGCTGGACGTTTTGCGCAATGCTGCGAAAAAGGTTTGCGAATCCAAAGAGTTTAAAGATTATTTCATGAAACAAGGTATTGACCCGGCCTGCATTATTGGCGAGGATGCCGATAAGATGATGGCGGAAGACCATGCGATGTACGAAAAATTCCTGAAAAAAGCAAAATAAAAGCAGTAACTAAGAGCCTGAGTAAAAATCAGGCTCTTTTACTTTGTCTGAAATTATCAGATTATAATATTTAATACTAATAAGAAAGCTGAACGTCAATAGATAGCTGTAAGAATGATTCCTATTAGAAGTAAGATTTTTTAGTCTGGGTATTGGAATTTACTTTCGTATGTGCTATAATAAATTGAAATATTTGTATAGGTGCAGTATGCCTAATTGGCAAGATGGTTTTCCATACGGTCCCGCCGCTGTGCAGGCTGCCAGCCTAAGTCAGCAACCAGCCTATACTGAACTCTGAATCCACGGGTGATGGAGACAGTGAGTTTACTAATTACTGCTAGTGCTGTTTTTAGTTACTTCTGTCTTTTTGACTTCTGTCGGATTCGTCAGAAGTCTTTTCTTGTATATGAGATAAGCTATCAGATAAGATTGAAATTGCAAAGGAGGTTACTGTGGAAGAATATCAATTTTCACAGGGGAAAAACCTACGTTGTGGCTATACAACAGGAAGCTGCGCTACGGCAGCTGCTAAAGCGGCGGCTGTCATGCTGCTGACCGGGCAGCGTGTTACAACAGTGCGCATTGATACGCCTAAAGGTATCGTGCTGGATTTAGAGCCTTTAGAGGTAGAGCAGGGTGCTGATTATGTAAGCTGTGCCATCCGCAAGGATTCAGGCGACGATCCCGACGACACCAACGGTATTTTAGTGTATGCTAAGGTAGAAAAAACCGCGTCAGCAGGCGTTGTTATTGCAGGCGGCGTTGGTGTGGGCATGGTTACGAAGCCCGGACTTACCTGCGCGCAGGGAGGCCCTGCTATAAATCCTACTCCCAGGCGTATGATAACTTCCGAATTGACTAAAGTCATGGAGGAAGCAGGTTATCAGGGCGGGCTTTTGGTAACAATTTCTATTCCTGCGGGAGTAGAAATTGCCAAGAAAACCTTTAATCCCCGTTTGGGTATTGTAGGCGGTTTATCTGTGCTGGGCACCAGCGGTATTGTCGAACCAATGAGTGAAAAAGCGCTGATTGAAACTATGTATGTGGAAATGCGCGCTCAAAAGGCTAGAGGTAATAAAAATCTTTTGGTATTTTTCGGCAATTACGGCGAAGATTTTACCAGAGATATCATGAAGCTAGATTTAGACGGAGCGGTTACCTGCAGTAATTTTGTTGGTGAGCTGCTTGATTATGCAGTGTTTTTAGGCTTTGAAAGTTTGCTGCTTATAGGTCACAGCGGCAAGCTGGTCAAGCTGGCGCAGGGCGTAATGAACACTCATTCCAAATACGCCGACTGCCGTACAGAGCTTTTTGCTTTGGAGGCTATGTTCCATGGCGCTTCGGTTGAGGTTGGCAAAGAGATTTACGCCTGCCTGACTACGGATGAGGTTACGAAAATTTTGCAGCGGGAGCAGCTTTTTGAGCCTGTGATCGCCAAGGTAACCGAAAAAATTGATTTTTACATGCAGCATAGAGTGCATGGCAAAATAAAAACTGCTGCTTTAATGTTCTCTAATGTCTATGGCATTTTGGGCAAAACCAAGTATGCAGATGATTTAATCCAATTACACAAGAAAAAAGGAGAGTAAATATGAGAGGTAAGCTTTATAGTGTTGGTATTGGCCCCGGAGATCCTGAGTTAATGACTTTGAAATCTGTACGTCTGTTAAAGGAGTGCGACGTTGTAGCATTGCCCAAAGGCGATACCGACGTAATGACAGCTAAAAATATAGTTAATCAAATTGTTGATCTTGATAAAAAGGAACAGGTAATCATCTACATGCCCATGACTAAAGACATGGCTGCTATGGATAAAGCTCATCGCGAAGGTGCAGATGCTATTGAAAAGCTTTTGGATGAAGGTAAAAATGTAGTGTTCATTACTTTGGGCTGTCCTACTGTTTATGCAACCTGCATTTATGTACATAAATTGGTTTTGGCAGACGGCTATGATGCCGAATTGGTTGCCGGCGTAACATCTATTTGCGCTGTTGCCGCTAAACTGAATACTTCTTTGTGCGAACGGGCGGAACCTTTGATTGTACTGCCCGGCAGCTATAAGGAATCTTCCAAGTTTTTGGACGGCCCCGGCAACAAGGTGCTGATGAAATCTGCCAGTGAAATTGGCCGTGTACGCGACGAACTGCGTGAAAAAGGTCTGATTAAAAATGCCGGTATGGTTGAACGCTGCGGCTTACCGGGCGAAAAGGTATACCGCGATTTAGAAGAAATCGATCCCGCAAGCAGTTATTTCTCTGTTATTCTGGTTAAAGAAAAGGAGTTTGATAAATAATGATTTACTTTATTGGTGCAGGCCCCGGCGCTGCTGATTTAATCACTGTCAAAGGTAAAGAATTACTGGAAAAATGCGATTTATGTATTTATGCAGGCTCCTTGGTAAATCCCGAACTGTTAAAATACTGCAAACCGGAATGCGTTATTATGAACAGCGCTCATATGACCTTGGAAGAGGTTATCGCTGCTATGGTGCCAGTTGCTCAAGAGGGCAAAATGGTTGTGCGTCTGCACACCGGCGACCCCAGCGTATACGGCGCTCACCGTGAGCAGATTGATTTATTGCGCGGCTACAATTTAGATTATGAAATTGTTCCCGGCGTAAGCTCTTTCTGCGCTGCTGCCGCTTGCTTAAAGGCTGAATATACTCTGCCTAACGTAAGCCAATCCGTAATTATTACCCGTATGGAAGGCCGCACTCCTGTGCCGGCTCACCAAAAAATTGCCGATTATGCGGCGCATCATGCTACTATGGTTATTTTCTTAAGCTCCGGTATGCTGGAAAAATTGCAGGTTGAGCTGGTAAAGGGCGGTTATACCGAAGATACTCCGGCAGCTATCGTTTATAAAGCAAGCTGGCCTGATGAAAAGGTCATTCGCTGCACCGTTGGTACCTTGGCGGAAAATGCCGCTAAATATGGCATTAACAAAACCGCATTGATTACTGTAGGCGGTTTCTTAGGCAACGAATATGACCGCAGTGAATTGTATAATCCTACATTTGCTCACGGCTTCCGTGAAGCAGATCCCAGTAAGCTGAATCTTAAGCCTGAGGTTAAATAAGCACTGTGGAGGCGGCAATTTATTCTTTTTCTGCCCGCGGCGCTGAATTAAGCAAAAGGGTTCGCCGCTATTTGGAATCTATTGGCTACAACGTTACCAACAAAACCGTCAGCAAATATGCCGAACAAGCAGGCTTGGAGCCAATGCTGCCAAATCATAAGGAAGCTTGTGCAGAAGATTTTCCGCGCTGTCAGGCGTTGGTATTTATTGGTGCTGTGGGGATTGCAGTAAGGACCATTGCTCCCTATATCAAAAGCAAAGAGACTGATCCGGCGATAATTTCCCTAGATGAAAGAGCTAATTTTGTGATACCATTATTGGCCGGGCATATCGGCGGCGCCAACGAGCTGGCTCGCTGTTTGGCTGCTGCTTTAGGTGCGATGCCTTGTGTAACTACTGCTACGGATGTGAACGAGCTTTTTGCCGTTGACGAATGGGCGGCACGTAATGATATGATACTGTCTTCTTTAAAAGCGGCTAAAGATTTTGCGGCGGCATTAGTAGACGGTCAAAAGGTTGGTTTATATCTTGATAAGGACTTTAAAGTTCAAGGTGCACTGCCAAAAAATGTGGAACTTGCTGCTGACTTGCCCGTAGGTATGGCTGTTACTTTAAACAAAAACTTAGATTGTTTCGCCAGTACAGTGCGTCTTTTGCCGCGGATAGTGCATTTAGGTATTGGCTGCAGGCGCAATACGCCTTTGGAAAATATTGAGTCCTTAGTCCTGCCGCAGTTGGAAAGCTTGGCCTTGGATAAACGCTCCATTGCCGGAATTGCGTCCGTAGATTTAAAAAAAGACGAAAAGGGACTTTTGGCGTTTGCTGATAAATATAATTTCCCTATAACTTTTTACACAGCGCAGCAGCTAAATGACGTGCATGGCGACTTTACGCCTTCTGCCTTTGTGCAGAGCATAGTAGGCGTCAGCAATGTGTGCGAGCGCAGCGCTGTTTTAGACGCGCAGGGCGGCAGGCTGCTTTTGCGTAAAACAAGCTGTAACGGCGTGACGCTGGCCGTCGCCGCAGAAGCTTTGACTTTAGATTTTAGTCATACAGGTCTTAAAAATAAGTAAAATATTGATGAAGATGTAGGAGGCATGAAGATGTCTAAATTATATGTTGTGGGCTTAGGCCCAGGCGGTGTGGAGCAGATGACTAAAAGAGCTTATGACGCTCTGAAATCCTGTGATGTTATCGCCGGTTATCATGTGTATGTTAATTTGATTAAAGATGATTTTGCCGAAAAGGAATTTCTTTCTACCGGTATGCGCAAAGAAGTTGACCGCTGCAAGCTGGCTTTGGATGAAGCCCTGAAAGGTAAAACCGTAGCCATGATTTCCAGCGGTGACGCCGGTGTTTACGGTATGGCAGGCATTATGTGCCAAGTTTGCAAGGAGCATCCTGAAATTGACATTGAAGTTGTTCCCGGTATTACCGCTGCCTGCTCCGGCGCCGCTGTTTTAGGTGCGCCGCTGATCAGCGATTTCTGCTTAATTTCTTTGAGCGACCTTCTGACTCCGTGGGAAAAAATTGCTAAGCGTTTGGACTGTGCTTCTAAAGCAGATTTTTGTATCTGCTTATATAATCCGTCCAGCTTTAAGCGTCATGATTATCTGCAAAAGGCCTGCGATATTATGCTGCAAAACCAACCGGGCACTATTCCCGCGGGTATCGTGCGCAATATCGGCCGCGAAGGTCAGGAGTACGAACTGACCACCTTGGCAGAGCTGCGCAATAAAGAAGTAGATATGTTTTCTACCGTTATTATCGGAAATACCCAAACCGAAGTTATTAACGGCCGTTTGGTAACTCCGCGCGGTTATAAGCTGGTATGAAACCGGTAATTTGGCTTATCGGCGGTACCAGTGAAGGCCGCCGCCTGGTGCAGGAGTTGGCCGCTTTGTCGGTACAGCTTTTTGTAAGCGTGGCTACCGATTACGGCGCGTCTTTAATTGAACCTCACCCTAATACTACGGTGATGGCGCAGCGCATGGATTTGTCTGCCATGAAAAAATTTCTGCAAGAGCAGCAGCCGGATTATGTTATTGACGCTACCCATCCTTATGCTACCGTGGTAACGGCTACAGTGCAGCAGGCTTGTCGGGAAGAAAATTGTGCTTATCTGCGTTTGGTAAGACCGCAGGGAAATGCCGGCGATTATATTACGGTTCATGATTTTGCCGAAGCAGTGGAACTGTTAAACCATTTGGAGGGCAATATCTTTTTAACCACCGGCAGCAAAAATCTGCCCGATTTTACAGGCGTGCATGATTTCAGCGAGCGTATTGCTTTAAGAATTCTGCCTATGGAAAGCAGTCTGCAAAGCGCGTTAAAGCTGGGGTATAAGCCTGGTAATATTGTGTGTATGCAGGGGCCTTTTGCTAAGAATTTAAATGTTGCCATGCTGAAAAAATTTGCCAGCAAATATATGGTGACTAAGGATTCCGGTCAGGCAGGCGGCTTTGAGGAAAAAGTGGAGGCGGCTGCGGAAGCAGGAGCCAAGCTGATTGTTATCGGCCGCGCTGCGGAAGAAAGCGGTTCCGGTTTGGAAGAAATTCTTACGCTGCTGCGCAAAAAATATCAATAAATGTAAATGTTTCAATAAATAAGGAGGCGCGGGATGTTAAAGGTTAATATCATCGGCATCGGACCCGGCAATCCGGAATTGCTTACCGGTGCGGCGCGTCAGGCTATCGCCAGGAGCAACATTCTTATTGGCGATAAAAGAATGCTTTCTGCTTTTGCGGAAAACAATAAAAAAATATACGATACCATCAAAACCTCAGAAATTGCAGCTATTGCGGCAGAAGCCGACCCTGCACAGGACGAGCTGGCGGTGTTAGTTTCTGGTGACGTTGGCTTTTTCAGCCTTGCCAAAACAATCAGCGGCAAGCTGCCTAACTGCGAATGCAAACGTTATGTCGGCATCAGCAGTTTAGTATATTTTGCCGGACAGCTGGCTATGTCCTGGGATGATGCCAAAATTGTCAGCATGCACGGCAGACAGCAGAATTTAATCGCGGCTGTGGCGCATAACCGCAAAGTATTTTCTTTGACCGGCGGCGAAAATTCTCCGCAAAAATTATGTGCAGAGCTATGCCGTCACGGCTTAGAGCAAGTACAGGTGTATGTGGGTGAAAATCTCAGCTATCCTGAAGAAAAGATTACCGGCGGTACGGCGGCGGAAATCAGCACAATGGAATTTCCGTCCTTATCCGTGATGATGGTTATCAACGAAAATGCTGTAAGCCTTGCTCCTGCGGTGCACGGACTGGCTGACGATTTATTTATGCGCAGCAAGGTGCCCATGACTAAGCAGGAAGTGCGCAGCGTATCCATGTCCAAACTTGCTCCGCAGGCAACGGATTTAATTTATGATATTGGTGCCGGTACGGGCTCTTGCTCTATTGAACTGGCGCTGCTGGCAAAGCAAGGCAGGGTATGGGCTTTTGAGCGCAATCCTGTGGCTGTAGAGCTGCTTGGAAAAAATAGAGAGCTTTTCGGCGTAGAAAATTTAGAGATTGTGGCAGGCGAAGCCTTAGAAAATATTAAGGAAATGCCTGCTCCGGATTGTGTTTTTGTCGGCGGAAGCGGCGGCGATTTATGCCAAATGCTGGATGTGATTTACGCTAAAAACAGTAAATGCCGCGTAGTGATTAACGCCATTACTGTGGAAACACTGGCAGAGGTTGCTGCATATTATAAACAGCATACAGATTATTCTTTAGAAATAGTCAATGTTTTTGTGGCCCGCGGTAAGCATCTGGGCAATTATAATTTGATGATGGCGCAAAATCCCGTCTATGTAATGACTGCTGTAAAAAAGGAAGATTAACATGGCTGAAATGAAACTGCCTCGTTTTATGATAAGCGCGCCCGGCAGCGGCACGGGCAAAACAACCTTAGTTTGCGGCTTGCTCAAAGCGCTGATGAATAAGGGGTTGTCCGTAGCTGCGTTTAAATCCGGGCCGGACTATATTGACCCGATGTTCCATTCCCGCGTTATTGGCGCAAAATCCCGCAATCTTGATTTGTTTATGCTGGGAAAGGAAACGGCGCGTATGCTGGCGGCAAAAAATTCCCGTCAGGCTGATGTGGCTGTTTTTGAGGGCGCTATGGGATTTTATGACGGCATGGGAACCACTACTCAGGCCAGTGCTTATGAATTAGCTTGCACCTGCGATGTACCGGTAGTTTTAGTAGTCAACGGCAAAGGAGCGGCTTTGTCCGTTGCTGCAATGATTAAAGGCTTTAAAGATTTTCGCAGCGACAGTCATATTGTAGGCGCAATTTTAAACAATGTTAATCCTATGAGTTATATGTTTTACAAATCTGTTATCGAGCAGGAAGCAGGCGTTAAACTTTTAGGATATTTCCCTGTAATGCAGGACTGTAATTTTGAAAGTCGTCATTTAGGCTTAGTTACCGCTGAAGAAATTGGTGATTTACAGCAGATTGTGGACAGACTTGCTGAGCAGGCAGCTAAATCCATTGATTTAGACGCGTTGCTGGAGCTTGCTAAGCAGGCTGCTCCTTTAAAATATACGCCGGTGTGCCTTGAACCGGTGGGCAAAGCCAGAGTGGCGGTGGCGCAGGATAAAGCGTTTTGCTTCTATTATCAGGACGCTTTAGATTTGCTGTGCGAGCTTGGTGCGGAATTGGTACCTTTCAGTCCCGTCAACGATGCTCATTTGCCGCAGAATTGCAGCGGTATAATTTTGGGCGGCGGTTATCCGGAGCTTTATGCCAAGCAATTAGCAGATAATTTTACCATGCGTCAGGATATAAAGGCTGCCATTGACGGCGGTATGCCTTGCTTTGCAGAATGCGGCGGTTTTATGTATCTGCTGGAGCGTTATCGCGAGGGCGATAAAACTTTCGACTGGGTAGGAGCAATTGCCGGGGAAACTGCTATGACGAAAAAGCTTACGCGTTTTGGTTATGTGCATTTAACAGCGCAGGAAGATAATGTGCTGTGCAATGCCGGTGGTGAAATAAATGGGCACGAGTTCCATTATTCCGACAGTACCAATAACGGACGCAGCTTTATGGCTGCCAAAGCCAGCGGGCGCGGCTCTTGGGAATGTGCAGTGGCTAATAATACCATGTATGCAGGTTATCCGCATATTCATCTGTGGGGTAATATGGAATTTGCCCGCAGCTTTATGCAGCATTGCTGTGAATATGCTGCTCAAAATACCAAGAAGCAGTAATAAAAGGGGATAGCGATATGCTGCATTTGGCCGCTATTATAGCGGGTTTTATCTTAGATTTAATATTTGGCGATCCGCATTGGCTGCCGCATCCAATTTGCCTGATTGGCAATTTGATTGGCTGGCTGGATAAAAAATTGCGTTCATGTCTGGCGCCTAACAAAACTGCTTTGCTGTGCGGCGGCGCCTGCATGGTGCTGATTGTGGTAGGCGTGTCTTTTACCATACCATTAGTAATTTTGAATTTGGCAGGCGGCATAAGCCCGTGGCTGGCGTTTGCTGTAGAAACTATTATGTGCTACCAAATTTTCGCCACCAAATGCCTGCGGGATGAAAGCATGAAGGTTTATGATGCTTTGGCAAAGGATGATTTGGCTGACGCCAGAGTAAAGCTGTCGTGGATTGTAGGCCGCGATACTAAAAATCTTGACGCCGAGGAAGTAATCAAAGGCGCCGTGGAAACCGTAGCCGAAAATACAGCGGACGGCATTATTGCTCCCATGCTGTATATGTTTATCGGCGGAGCGCCTTTGGCGTTTCTCTATAAAGGCATTAACACTATGGATTCCATGGTTGGCTACAAAAACGATACATATTTATATTTTGGACGCTGCGCAGCTAAGCTGGATGATTTAGCCAATCTCATTCCGGCGCGTATTACCGGTTTAACTATGATTATGGCTGCCTATTTGGTGAATTTAGATGCTAAAAAGGCTTGGGAGATTTTTTGGCGCGACCGTTATAATCATTTAAGCCCCAATTCTGCCATGACCGAATCTGTAACGGCAGGCGCGTTAAATATCCAACTGGGCGGCGACCATTTTTACTTTGGCAAGCTGGTACACAAGGATACCATTGGTGATAATATCCGTCCTGTCTGCGCGGAGGATATTGTTAAGACTAACAAGCTGTTATACATGACTGCAGTGCTGTGTCTTTTGTTGTTTACTTTAGTTTATTTAATTACGTTACTTGATTTTATGATTGATTAAGGGTGGAAAAATGTACAAATATGAGCATGGCGGCGATATTTACACAGAGAAAACAACTGCTGACGGCAGAAGCTTTGTGGATTTTTCCGCTAATATCAATCCTCTTGGCCTACCGCTGGGAGTTAAAGCTGCAATTAAAGCTGCTTTAAAAAAGTGTATTAATTATCCAGATCCTTTTTGCCGTGAGTTGGCTAACAATGTAGCAGAATTTTTGCAAGTAAAATCCGAGTACCTTTTCTTTGGTAATGGCGCTGCCGACGTGCTTTTTCGTTTAGCCTTAGCCTTGAAGCCTAAACGTGCATTGCTGTTGGCGCCGACCTTTGCTGATTACGAAAAGGCGCTGAAATCGGTGGACTGCTCTGTAAAATATTATGCCTTGCAGGAAAGCGAAGGCTTTGTGACAGGAAAGGATATTGTGGGAAAAATAACTGCCAGAACTGATATCGTAGTTATCTGCAATCCTAATAATCCCACAGGACAGCTTACTAATCGCTTGTTGCTGGAGCGTATTCTGCAAAGATGCCGTATGGTGGGAGCAAAGCTTTTGGTTGACGAATGCTTTATGGATTTTGTGGACGCAGACAAAGCCTTTAGTATGCGCGATTTGCTGGAACAGTATCCGGAGCTGATTATTTTGAAAGCGTTTACTAAAACCTTTGCTATGCCCGGTATTCGTTTAGGCTATTGCCTGTGCTCCGATAATGCGCTGCAAACCAAGCTGCATCAATGCGGTCAGGATTGGAGCGTTTCTGTTTTGGCGCAGGAAGCCGGTATAGCGGCCTTAAAGGAGCAGCAATATCTGCATGAATCTTTTATGCTGATTCAGGAGGAACGTCATTATTTAATTACTCAGCTGACGAATTTGGGTGCTAAGGTTTACGGTTCTGAAGCAAATTATATTTTCTTTTATCTGCCAAAGCCTGCTAATTTAGCAGAATTTTTACGTAAGCAGGGATATTTAATTCGTTCCTGCGCTAATTATCATAACCTAGGCGAGGGTTATTATCGGGTTGCGGTGAAAACGAGAGTGCTGAACCGCGGCTTAATCAAAGCTATTAAGGAAGCAAAAAAATATGCGCTCTTTACTGATTTTAATTGATGGTCTGGGGGACGATCCAATTCCTGCCTGGCAGGGAAAAACTCCTTATGAAGCTGCCGTGCATCCAGCTATGGATAAGCTGGCGCTTTCGGGAGTTTTAAGTTACCTCAGCATATGCGAACATGATATTGTACCTGAAAGCTGCAGCTGTATTTTGCGGCTTATGGGAGTTGATAAGAAGGATATCCCGCAGAACAGAGCCTATCTGGAACTTTTGGCTCATAACAGAGATATTTCTGAATATGAGATGGTGTTGCGCTGTAATTTGGCTGCTGTGGACGACGCAGGGCGTTTAGCTGCTTTTAACGGCTCCGGCTTAACGGCAGCACAAATGCAGGCGGCTGCCTCTGCTTGTGACACTGTGCTGAAAGATATTGAGTTTATTCATCTGTCGGAATATCGCAATCTGCTGATTATGAATAAGGAAACGGCAGTTTTAGATTGTGCCGTGCCTCCGCCTCACGAAAGTATCGGCGAAGACGTAGCGGTGCTGTTGGAGCCTTTGCGGCAGCAGTCTCTTTCTATCAGCTATTTTCTTAACGAAACCAACAAACGTCTGGCAAAATTTGCTCACGACGGTTTGCATTATATACTTTATCCCTGGGGACCTTCGGCGCGTCAGGTACTGCCTGCTTTTACCGATATGCACGGTATTAAGGGCGGCGCTGTCTGCAAGGCGGAGATAGTGGTCGGTATTGCCAGAGCTTTAGGCATGGAGGTTTGCGTTCCGCCCACTGCTACCGGTGATATTGATACGGATATTGCGGCTAAGCTGGAAGGTGCCTTAGCTTTACTGGAGCATAATGATTTTGTCATTGCTCATTTTAACGGTTCTGACGAAGCAGCCCACAGATATGATTTTGCTTCGAAAGCCGATTTTATTACAAAAATAGATCAAGAATTTTTACAACCTTTAAGTCAACGGTTTACCGAGCCGCTCAAGATTGTCGTCTGCGGCGACCATTTGACCAGTTCCGTAACAGGCAAGCATGGCAGCGGTTGTACGCCGGTTGCGGCCGGTTTTATCAATACTGCCGGACGGCGGCTGCAATTAAATAGTTATCACCGGATAATAGACTTTTTGATGAAAGAGAGTGATTGAAGTGGCAAAAGCGATAATGGTAGTTGGTACCATGTCTAACTCGGGAAAAAGCTTGCTGACGGCAGGCTTGTGCCGTGTTTTTAATCAGGATGGCTATAAGGTAGCTCCCTTCAAATCCCAAAATATGGCGCTTAATTCTTTTATTACCAAAGAGGGCGCAGAAATGGGACGTGCCCAGGTAGTACAGGCAGAGGCCGCTAATATTGAGCCGAGCGTACTGATGAATCCTATTCTGCTGAAACCGACCAGCGACAGCGGTTCTCAGGTTATTGTCAACGGCGAAGCTATCGGCACCATGAAGGCTGCCGAATATTATGCTATGAAGCATACCCTGCGTCCTAAAATTCAAGAAGCTTTTGATACGCTGGCCAGCCAATATGATATTATTTGTATCGAAGGCGCCGGCAGTCCTGCGGAAATCAACATCAAAAAGGATGATTTTGTGAATATGGGTATGGCCAAAATGGCTAATGCTCCCGTGCTGTTGGTGGCAGATATTGACCGCGGCGGCGTTTTTGCCTCTATTTACGGTACCTTAATGCTGCTGGATGATGATGAACGCGCTATGGTAAAGGGCGTGGTTATCAATAAATTTCGCGGCGATGTGGAAATTTTGCGTCCCGGTCTGAAAATGATTGAGGAAAAAACAGGCGTGCCGGTTATAGGCGTGCTGCCCATGCTCAATGTAGATATCGAGGACGAGGACAGCTTATCCGAGCGCATCAGCGGCCACAGTGAGGTAAATCTAGTTGATATTGCGGTAGTGCGCATTCCGCGTATGTCCAACTATACCGATTTCAACGTATTTGAGCTTATTTCCGGCGTTTCTCTGCGCTATGTAAAGAGTGTGCGCGAGCTGGGAAATCCCGATATGATTATTATTCCCGGTACGAAAAATACTATCGGCGATTTAAAATGGCTGCGTCAAAGCGGTATGGAAGCTGCTATTTTAAAGCAGGCTTCCAACGGTACGGTAATTTTCGGCGTCTGCGGCGGTTATCAGATGTTAGGCAAAAATATTTCCGATCCCTATGGCGTAGAAGAGGGCGGTGATACTCCCGGTTTGGGCTTGCTGAATGTAGAAACTTCTTTTATCGAGCATAAGCGTACCATTCAAATGGAAGGCCGTTTTGGCGAAGTAAAAGGCATTTTCTCTGCTCTTAGCGGGATGCCGCTCCATGGCTACGAAATTCATTCCGGCGTAACTACCTTTGATGAAAAGGAAGCCTTAACCTGTATTCGTCCTATCCACGAGGCAGGAGAAGAAATGGCAGAGGGCAGTCAAAATATTACCTATAAAATGAGTGTTTACGGCACTTATGTGCACGGTATTTTCGACGGCGACGGCATTGCCGCTAAAATCGTAGAAGCTTTGCTGGCTAAAAAAGGCCTGCACATGGAAGACGTCAAGACTATCAATTTTGACGATTATAAACGTCAGCAATATGATATTTTGGCCGACAGCGTTCGTAAAGAAATTGATATGAAGAAGGTTTACGAAATTTTGGAGGCAGGCGTTTAAATGAAGGACGGCGGCTTGATTCATATTTACTGCGGTGACGGCAAAGGCAAAACAACAGCTGCTATCGGCTTGGCAGTACGCTGCAGCGGTCATGGCAATCATGTGCTTTTAGTGCAGTTTTTAAAAAGCAGACCGACAGGTGAATTAACGAGCTTGGCTTTACTGCCTAATATCGAAATTATGCGCGGTAAGGAAACTAAAAAATTCACTTTTCAAATGAATGCGGAAGAAAAGGCGCAGGTAAAAAGCGAGCATTTGGCTCTGTTTGATAAAGTTAAACAAAAATGCTTCAATGAGCAAATTGATTTACTTATCTTAGATGAAGTTATCGGCGCCTGCAATACTGGTGTTTTTGATAAAGATATTTTAGTTGATTTCCTCAAGGCAAAGCCTGCCGAGTTAGAGGTTGTGCTGACAGGACGCAATCCTGCCGCAGAATTGGTCGAGTTGGCTGATTATGTTTCTGAAATCTGTAAGCGCAAGCATCCTTACGAAAAAGGTATCGCTGCCCGCACAGGTATTGAACGATAAATATAATTTGCTATTGCCTCAAGGGAAATATGAAAGGTAGTGTAAAAAATGCAGTTACAAAATGTATTGCCTGCTGATATTGAAAAACGCAGTATGGAAATTATCGGCGAGGAATTAGGTCAAATTAAAATTGATCCCGAAAAAATTGATATTGTTAAACGTGTTATTCATACTTCTGCTGATTTTGATTATGCCCGCAATTTGCTGTTCAGTGATGGTGTAGTAGAGAAGGCTTTGACTGCTCTGCAAAAGGGTGCCACTATTGTTACGGATACTAACATGGCCTGCACCGGTATCAATAAAATGGGACTGGGCAAGCTGGGCTGCAAGTCTGTATGCTTTATGGCGGATGCCGATGTGGCTGCTCGCGCTAAAGAAGCCGGTTCTACCAGAGCTGCTGCCTGCATGGAAAAAGCCTGCACCATTGAAGGTCCTGTAATTATCGCTGTTGGTAATGCACCTACCGCTTTGGTGCGTTTGGACGAGCTAGTAAAAGAAGGCAAAATTAAGCCTGAACTGGTAATTGGCGTACCTGTTGGCTTTGTCAATGTAGTGGAATCTAAAGAGATTATTATGCAAACAGGCATTCCTTACATTGTTGCAAGAGGACGTAAGGGCGGCAGTAATGTAGCGGCAGCTATTTGCAACGCCTTGATTTATAAGCTGACTAGAAAATAAGCAATTATGCATTTGTCATGAAAAGGTTAGAATCCCGCTGGCGCTTAGGTGTTGGCGGGATTTTCATGTTGACTTTAGCGAATAAAAATTATATAATTTTTTATATGACTATTATGGTTTTTCCGTCGGCAGCTTTTATGGTAATGCCGGCGAGTTTGATGAAGGAGCGAAGAAAGAAATATGAAATATATGACTGGTAATGAAATCCGCGAAAGATTTTTACAGTTTTTCCAAGATAGAGGCCATTTAATGCTGCCTAGTGCATCCTTGATTCCGCAGGATGACCCCACTTTGCTTATTATCGGTGCAGGCATGGCGCCTTTCAAGCCGTTTTTCACCGGCAAAATGAAACCGCCATCTCCGCGTATCACCACCTGCCAAAAATGCGTGCGTACCGGCGATATTGAAAATGTCGGCCATACTGCCCGCCACCATACCTATTTTGAAATGCTGGGTAACTTCTCCTTTGGCGATTATTTCAAAAAAGAGATAATTCCTTGGAGCTGGGAGTTTTTAACAAAAGAATTGGAACTGCCTGCCGATAAACTGTGGATTACTATTCATACAGAAGACGACGAAGCTTTTGAATTGTGGAAATCCGTTGGCGTGCCGGAAGAACGCATTGTGCGTTTAGAGGACAACTGGTGGGAGATTGGCAGCGGTCCCTGCGGCCCTGACTCCGAAATCCATATTGACCTCGGTCCGGAGCGCGGCTGCGGCAAACCTACCTGCGGCCCCGGCTGTGACTGCGACCGTTTCTTAGAGCTGTGGAATTTGGTATTCACTCAATATAACCAAATGCCGGACGGCACTTATCCGCCTTTGAAGAGCAAAAACATTGATACCGGTGCAGGTTTGGAGCGTTTGGCCAGTGTAATTCAAGGCAAGCCCTCTAATTTTGAAACCGATTTAATGTTCCCGATTATTGAATATGCCTGCAAGGTTGCCGGTGTGGAATATGGCAAGGACAAAGATACGGACGTTTCTTTGAAAGTAATTGCCGACCATGCCCGCAGCATGACCTTTATGATTGGCGACGGTATTCTGCCCTCCAACGAAGGCCGCGGCTATGTTTTGCGCCGTATCCTCCGCAGAGCAGTGCGTCACGGCCGCTTAATCGGTATCAGTGAAAAATTCCTGGCCGGCGCTGTGGACGTTGTTATCGGTATGTTTGGCCATGTTTATACCAATTTGGCAGAAAAACGCGATTACATTCAAAAGGTAATCGACATGGAAGAAACCAGCTTCCTGCGTACCTTGAAGCAGGGTAGCGAACTGCTGAATGAGGAAATTGCCAAGCTGAAAGCAGCAGGCAAAACAGAATTAGATGGCGCTACCGCTTTCAAACTGAATGATACCTTTGGCTTCCCGTGGGAATTGACTGCGGAAATTTTGGAAGAGCAAGGATTGACCATGGATAAGGCTGGCTTTGATGCCGCATTAGAGGTTCAACGTCAAATGGCTCGTGACGCCCGCAACGATAAAGAAGGACGTCCCGTAGTTTACAATACTGCCGGTATTGACGTTGCTGCTTTAAAGGTTGATGAGGCTGCTAAAAAAGCTGCGATTGTAAAAATGTATCCTGCTCATGATGCACAGCCTATCGAAACCGCTGCTGACGGCAGTGAAGTAGCTGTAATTTGTGACGTAACCGCTTTCCATGCAGAGGGCGGCGGCCAGTTGGGCGATATTGGCACCATTACTGCTCCTACAGGCGTTATCAATGTAACTTCTACCAAAAAGCTGCCTGACGGCGTTGTTATTATGCTGGGCGAAGTAACTGAGGGCGTTGTTAATGTAGGCGACGCAGTTACTTTAACCGTGGATAAGGCTCGCAAGCTGGATATTGCCCGCAACCATACGGCAACTCACTTGCTGCATGCTGCTTTAAAGCAGGTTTTAGGCAGTCATGTTAACCAAGCCGGCAGCTATGTTGGCCCGGACAGACTGCGTTTCGACTTCTCTCACTTCTCTCAAGTAACCGAAGCTGAGCTGAAAGAGGTTGAAGATATTGTTAATGAACAAATTCTTGCCAGCAAGGCTGTAGAAATTGAAGAGCTGCCCATTGAAGAAGCTAAGAAAAAAGGCGCAATGGCTCTCTTTGGTGAAAAATACGGTAAAATTGTTCGCGTAGTAACTGTTCCTGATTTTTCCATGGAATTCTGTGGCGGTTCTCATGTAGAAAATACTGCGCAAATCGGCATGTTCAAAATTGTCAGCGAAGGCTCCAGTGGTGCAGGCGTGCGCCGTATTGAGGCTGTTACTGGTCACGGTGCTGTGGCACATGTGAACGAGATGGAAAGCATGATTAAAGCTTTGGCAGCAGATTTGAAATGCCGTTGCTGTGATGTTCCCAACCGTTTGGAAGCATTGCATTGTGAAATGAAGGCGGTGCAGAAGAAAGCCGAGGATTTAGCAGCAGAAATTGCTAAGGCTCAGGTTTCCGGCGTGGCAGATCAAGTAAAAGAAATTAAAGGCGTACCTGTTTTGGTACAAAAGGTGCAGGCTGACAGCGTTGACGCTCTGCGTAATCTTGGCGACCAAATGCGTGACAAAATTGGCGGCGTAGTAGTGCTGGCAGCAGTTATGGGCGAGAAGGTAAGCATTCTTACCATGGCTACTAAAGATGCCGTAGCCAAAGGCGCTCATTCCGGCAACATTGTTAAAGCTGTTGCCAAGCTGTGCGGCGGCGGCGGCGGCGGACGTCCTGATATGGCGCAGGCCGGTGCAAAGGACGTATCCAAAGTGGATGCTGCTTTGGCAGAAGCTCCCGCTATTATTGAAGGTATGCTGAAATAATTAAATAAAAAACTGAAACCTCACTTATGTTGCTGTCATAGGTGAGGTTTTGTTATAGATAAAAATTTTTGCCGCTGAAAGCAAAATAACTTTGAAACTTATATACTGTTTATTTACAATTCTGCCACTCATTTAGGAGAAGAATGTGCTACAATATAAATAGCAAAGGAATACTTTTATCAAACAGCATCTTAGATAAGGAGTGAAGGCCCATGAGTTATGCTTATGATAAGGTGTATTTGAACAAGGCACGTATCGCCTTAGGCAGAATGTTAGATTTTGCAGTATATAATTTAAAGTACGAGCTCAGCGATTTTTTTGATATGTTTATTAAATCCGGTGTTGCTAAACGTTTTGCGAAAGGCGAAGTAAAGCTTTTAGTAGGCATGTCCGGTGAAGAGTTGGCCTATGAGGTTTTAGAAAAATTAGGCATTAACATGCTGCGTATTAAACCCAATTATGTAAGCACCAGCAGCGAAGAATACTGGACCGGCTGGGCAGTGGCCTTTTATCAATGGCAGAACGATATTAGCTTTGCCGATATTGTTAAGCATGTGCCAATTCAAAAAATAACTAAGCTTTTTACTTCCTATCGTGAAGTGGATATTCGTCTGTTTTGCGATAAAATGGATAGCATGTACCAATTAAGTGGCAGCTAAGAGGGAGAGCAGAACTCGCTTTCCCTATTAAATATAGCGCTCAGAGAAAATTCTCTGAGCGCTTTTGCATAATTAAAAACCGCTGTCCTCGTTTAAGGGCAGCGGTTGAGTTTTAGTTTCACATGTTAATTACAGTCTGTTGCTGCTGTTCAAAACGTCGTGGATTTTGTGAGCAACCATATCTTGAATTGCCTGACGGGCAGGTTTCAGATATTGACGCGGGTCGAAATCAGCAGGATGTTCGGTTAAGTATTTGCGGACGGAAGCGGTCATTGCCAAACGCAGGTCGGTGTCGATGTTAATTTTGCAAACGCCGAATTTGCCTGCGCGCAGCAGCATATCTTCCGGAACACCTTGAGCGCCGTCCAGTTTACCGCCGTATTTGTTGCATTCTTCTACGAAAGAGGGGATAACGGTGGAAGCGCCGTGCAGAACCAGCGGGAAGCCCGGCAGCATGTTGGTGATTTTTTCCAAGCGGGCAAAATCAAGTTCCGGTTTGCCTTTGAATTTATAAGCGCCGTGGCTGGTGCCGATAGCGATAGCCAAAGAATCGCAGCCGGTGCGCTCTACAAACTCTACAGCCTGGTCGGGGTCAGTGTAGGTAGCGTCTTTAGCGGCGACCTTAACTGCGTCCTCTACGCCTGCAAGTTTACCTAATTCAGCCTCAACAACAACGCCGCGCTCGTGAGCATATTCAACTACACGACGAGTCATTTCTATATTTTCTTCAAAGGGATGCTTGCTGCCGTCAATCATAACGGATGTGAAGCCGCCGTCAACGCAGGCTTTGCAGATTTCAAAGTCTTCGCCATGGTCAAGATGTAGGCAGATAGGCAGACCGGTGTCTTCTACGGCAGCTTCAACTAATTTCATCAGATAAATGTGGCTTGCGTATTTACGCGCGCCGGCACTGACTTGCAAAATCAACGGAGATTGTTCAGCTTTGGCAGCCGCCACGATACCTTGGATAATCTCCATATTGTTTACGTTGAAAGCACCAACTGCATAGTGACCTTCATAAGCTTTTTTAAACATTTCAGTAGATGTTACTAAAGGCATTAAAATTCCTCCTTAATTATCAGCCAGGGCGCAGCTCGGCTGAGTTATGCTATTTCTATACCATAATTATAGCACACTGTTTGCTTTTTAGTATAGTATTTTTCGCAAATCATTAGGTAAATCGCGAGTAATTTCCAAAGGTGTATCACCGACGGGATGAGTAAAGGCTAAACGATAAGCATGCAGCGCATGACGGGTTTGCGGTCCGGGAGTGCCGTAAAGATTATCATTAACCAGTGGATGACCAATATAAGCCATATGCACGCGGATTTGATGAGTACGGCCGGTAAATAAACGCAAGCGCAGCAGTGTGTTTTTGCCGTAATAGCCTAAAATGGTATAGGCGGTTTGCGCGCTTTTGCCATGCTGAAAATCTATGCAGCGTTCAATAATGCTGCCTTCCTTGCGTGCGATAGGCGCGTCAATTAGACCAGCAGTTTGCTGTATGTAACCTTGAGCAATTGCCAGATATTCTTTGACTACTTGCTGCCGGCTAAGCCAAAATTGAATAATTGGCTCTTTAGCGAAAATTACTAAACCTGATGTATTGCGGTCAAGACGCGAGACAGGATGGATATCGGCATGAATTCTCTTGGCTGCGTAATAGCTTTTTACATAATCATACAAGGTACAGCCGCTTTCGTTAACCGTAGGGTGTACTAGCATACCGGCAGGCTTATCAATCACTAGCAGATAATCGTCCTCAAAAGCAATCATGCCCGGTGTTAGGTAGGTAGAACAATGTTGCGCAGACATTAGTTAAGCGTAGAGGGCTTTTTGTCGACCACTTCAATATTATCTAATTGGCTTTTAAGTTGGCCGCGGATATTTTCTAAATACAGCTTATACAGCTCCTTTTGTTCTGTAAGCTCCTCGGCGGTTAAGCCTGTTGTTTTCTTTTTGTGTGCCAGCTCGTTAATACGGGCAATCATTTTATTTATTTCCATGGATATCACTCCTTAACAAATGCTCATTTATATTATAGCAAAGTAGGGGAATGGGAGCAAGAAGCAGTCTGTTTTATTGACTGAATATGCTATTTATGCTATTATGATAGAAGTGTTAATAAGAATTTTTACTAGAGTTGCTGAGAGTTTAATCGTAAACTAAATAGTAATTTATTTTGATTTGTTCAGCAATAATTTGAGGTGGAATATATGCAGTGGAAAAAGCTAGCCTGCATTTGTATGTGCGCTGCTGCGTTAGCGACCGTTGGTTGCGGCGGTGGCAGCAAGGAGCAGGCCGTAAATACAAGTAATGCTTATTTAAATTTAAAGGATGCTGCCGGGAGACAGGTAGTTTTAGCGAAAAAGCCGGAACGCATTGTGAGCCTTAGTCCGTCTTATTTGGGGATGATTGACGCGGTAGGCGGCAAAATCGTAGGACGCGCTACATCTAAGGTCGGTGTTATTCCTGAATCTATGAAGTCTGTGCCTGAAATTGGTCTTGTTTTTAATATTAATATGGAAAGCTTGGTTGCTTTAAAGCCGGATTTGGTTTTGGCTGGACGTAATCAGCACGAAAAATTTGTTCCCTTGCTGGAATCAAATAAAATAAATGTTATTGAATTTGACGCTAAAACTTTTGACGAAGTAAAGCAGACGGTAAAAATTTTGGGAGATATTTACGGCGCGCCGGAAAAAGCCAAGGCTGAAAACGAGCTTTTAAATAAGCAGATAAGTGAAATAACTGCCAAGCTGCCCAAAGAAAAAAAGCGCATTGTGATTATGCATGCTACTGCCAGCAGCGTTACCGTTGAAGGCTCCCGCAGTATTGCAGGCTGCGTCAGCGATATTTTGGGCTTTGAGAACGTGGCAGCCGCTGCATTAAAGGGAAAATCTGATAAAACCCCGTACAGTATGGAAAGCCTTGTAGGGCAAAATCCTGATTTAATTTTTATTACCTCCATGGGTAAGGCGGAAGAAATAGAAAATCGCCTGCGTATGGACTTTAAGAAAAATCCTGCTTGGAACAGTTTGACGGCTGTGCAGCAGGGTAAGGTTTATGTGCTGCCGGAAAAACTGTTTTTACTTAATCCGGGCTTACGCTATCCGGAGGCTGTCAAATATATGGCTCAGCAGGTTTATCCAGAGGTTTTTAAGAATGGTAAATAAAGAATTAGACGCAGCAGAGCATTTTGGCATTAACCGCACTGCTTGGCGTTTGAGCATTTTAGTATTGTTTTTGTTTTTGGCTTTGATTGGTTCCTTTTTGAGCTTGACCAAAGGTTCCAGCATAATCACTATGGAGCAGATTGTGGAAATTTTGCTGCACCCGGGAAGCGACCCGCAAAGCCAGATTATTTGGAACATTCGTATGCCGCGCACCATTGTGGGCGCTTTGGTGGGCATTAATTTAGCTTTATCCGGCGCGATTTTGCAGGCTGTTATGCGCAATCCTTTGGCTGATCCGCATATTATCGGCATTTCCAGCGGCGCAGGCTTGGCTGGTGTAGTCATTATGATTCTATTTCCAGCCTTAGAATATTTAATTACTCCTGTAGCCTTTATAGGTGCCATGCTGGCGGCGATCTGCATTTATATTTTGGCATGGAAAAACGGTATCAAGCCTGTGCGGATTATTTTGGCAGGCGTGGCCGTTTCTGCCTTTTTGAGCGCAGGCATCAGCGGTTTGATGATTTTTTACAGCGACCGGGTACATGGAGCTTTAATGTGGATGGTAGGTGGTTTGGCAGCCAGAAGCTGGCCTCATGTAAATATTATTCTGCCTTATGCTATTATAGGTTTGGTTTTGACTCTGGCCAGTGCTGCTTATCTTAATATTTTGCAGTTAGGCGACGAAATGGCTAGAGGGTTAGGCGTCAACGTAGAGGTTACTCGCATTGTGATGACGGCGATTGCGGCACTTTTAGCTGCCAGTGCGGTCAGCGTAGTGGGACTTTTGGGCTTTGTAGGCTTGGTTGTGCCTCATGCAGCGCGGCTTTTGATTGGCAGTGATTATCGTTTTCTGCTGCCAGCAGCGGCGCTTTTAGGTATTGCCATTGTTACGCTCAGCGATACCTTTGCCAGAGTTGTTTTTGCACCCATTGAGCTGCCAGTAGGTATTATTATGGCCTTTTTAGGCGCGCCCTTCTTTTTGTTTTTGTTAAGGAGGGAAATCTAATGCAGGCAATTTTAAGCGCTCACGGCATTGACGTGGGTATCAATAAAAAAATAATCGTTCACGATTTATCGTTGGATATTCCTGAAGGTAAAATTACGGCTATTATCGGACCTAATGGTTGCGGCAAAAGTACAACCTTAAAAGCAATTTCTCGTATTTGGCAACCGGTTAAGGGCAGTATTACTTTTCAAGGTAAAGATATTCGCGAGTTTAGCCATCGGGAATTTGCTCAATGTTTGGCGATTTTAACTCAATCTCCTCAAGCACCTACGGATTTAACCGTGCAGGACTTGGTGGAAATGGGCCGTTTCCCTCATCGCAGCTTTTTGGGCAGAGGGGATAAGGATGACGCTAAGCATGTGGAATGGGCATTGGAGCAAACCAATATGACAGGAATGCGCCATCGCTTGCTGCACACTTTGAGTGGCGGCGAGCGTCAGCGGGCGTGGATTGCCATGGCGTTAGCGCAAAGACCGCAGGTGCTTTTGCTGGACGAGCCGACTACTTATTTGGATATTTGCCACCAGCTGGAGGTTATGCAGCTTTTGGTTAAGCTGAACAGGGAATTAGGTTTAACGGTAGTGATGGTTATTCACGAATTGAATCATGCTATTCAATATGCCGATTATGTGGCGGTAATGAAGGCAGGACGCTTAATAACTTGCGGCGAGCCTAAAGAAATTGTTTCGTCCAAGTTATTGGCAGAGGTCTTTAAGGTTCAGGCTGAAGAATTTGTCTGCAGCAACAACTTAAGAGCTTTGGTTCCGGTTGATTTATGTAAATAATTTATAAAAAAGCCAGTGTTTCACTTTTTAACAGTTGAAACACTGGCTTTTAAGCTCTTTAAATTAGACTAAATAATTTTTCTCTTTTAAGTGGTCGGAGTGGAGCAAGTGCTCGGCTCTTTCACTTAAGGGCTTGTCTAAATATTCTTTATAGAGAGTAACTACATCAGGATTATTATGGGATTGACGCAGAAGACGTTCGTCATCTAATTTGTACAGCTTTTTGCCAAGCATAGCGGCGCGTTCTTCGCCGTCATGTATAGGCTGACCACCGCCGCCAACGCAACCGCCGGGGCAGGCCATAACTTCTACAAAATCATAATGAACCTTGCCTGCCTGTAAATCCTCCAACAGGCGCTCGGCATTGCCTAAGCCGCTGACAGTGCAGGTACGCAGTGTTTTACCGGCGATGGTAAATTCACGCACTTTACGTCCGGCTTCACCGCGAACGTCTAAGAAAGCGTCAAGAGGAGCTTCGCTGCCTGTGAGGGCAAAATATGCGGTACGCAGAGCCGCTTCCATTACGCCGCCCGTAACGCCAAAAATAACTGCGGCGCCGGTGCTCTTGCCCAGAGGATTATCAAATTCTTCTTCCGGCAGAGTAGCGGGATTGATGTGTTCTGCACGCAGCAGACGGACTAATTCACGGGTGGTTAAAACGATATCAACATCATGGGTGCCGCTGCTGCGCATAGAAAGCAGACCGGCTTCGCGCTTTTTGGAAACGCAGGGCATGATGGAAATGGAGCAGATTTCTTTAGGCTGCAACCCTTTCTTTTCGGCAAAATAAGATTTCAGCAGTGCGCCAAAAATCTGCTGCGGAGATTTAGTAGTAGAAACATTGCCTAAAAAGTTGGGGAACTTTTTAGTTACATAGCTTACCCAACCGGGGCAGCAGGAGGTGAACATGGGCCACTTGTGAGCGTCAGGATTTTGCAGACGTTCTAACAGTTCGTTGGCTTCTTCCATAATGGTTACATCGGCGGCAAAGTTGGTATCAAAAACATAGTCAAAACCAACTCTGCGCAGAGCCGCTGCCATACGTCCTTCAGTAGCCATTTCTTCCGGCATGTTGAAGGCTTCAGCCCAAGCTGTACGAACGGCGGGAGCAACCTGCACGGCAGTAATCTTGGAGCTGTCTGCCAGTGCTTCATAAATTTTCGGTACATCGTTGCGTTCTTTTAAAGCGCCGACAGGGCAGTGGGTAATGCACTGGCCGCACAAGCTGCAATCGGAATCTTCAATAGACATGTTGCCTGCTACGTCCACGGTAGTGCGGGAACCGGTGTTCTGCACATCCCAAATGTGCAGTGCTTGTACCTTGTCACAAATTTGTACGCAGCGCATACATTTGATGCACTTTTTAGAATCGCGAATTAAGGGGAAATCTTGATTCCAAGGAGTATCAACAACCTGGCGTTCAAAAGGAATATCGTAAATGCCTAAATCGTTGGATAATTTTTGCAGACTGCAATTGCCGCTGCGCACGCAGGTTGCGCACAGGCAATCGTGTTGGGAGAGGATAAACTCCACATTGGTGCGACGGATGCTGCGCGCCTTGGGAGAATTGGTAAATACTACCAAACCTTCCTGAACAGGAGTAGTGCAGGAGGTAACAACACGGTTTTGACCTTGGATTTCTACTACGCAGACCTTGCAGGCGCTGATTTCGTTAATATCTTTTAAAAAACACAGGCGGGGAATTTCAATGCCGACGGTGGCAGCAGCCTCCATAATTGTAGTGCCTTCAGGAACGGAAACTTTTAAGCCGTCAATAGTCAGGTTTACCATTTTAAGGTTCTGCCTCCTTTCAATGTACTGAAGCCAAATTTATCGCAGCGCAGGCAGCGGCCGGCTTCTTGGCACGCTTCCTGAACAGTCATACCGCATTCCATCGGCGCAAAGGAGTGTTTGCGTTCGCCGGCTTCTTTTTCGGTAAGCTGAATACGGCCGCAGGGACGCTTGTCGTCAATGGAGGGGTCGGGAATTTCTACATCACAGGTGATGGTATGCTCATAGCCAAGATATTCGTCAATATTGGCTGCGGCTACTTTACCGGCAGCAATAGCGCGGATAACAGTAGCAGGGCCGGTTACGCAGTCGCCACCGGCGAATACGCCTTCGTTATTGGCCAGTTCGCTGCTGGAAAGAGCGGAAATAGTGCCGCGTTTAATCTTGATGCCTGCTTCCTCAAAGGGACGCAGCTCAATGCCTTGACCGATAGCAACAACGATAATGTCGCAGGGAATACGCTGTAAATCAACATCAGCGTGAATAGGACGGGCGCGTCCCCAGGCGTCAATGGGGCCGATGATTTGCGGTTCTGCCCACAGAGCGGCAACCTTGCCGTTTTCGTCGGCTTCAATATGATGAGGAGCTTTTAAGCCGTACAATTCTGCGCCTTCGGCAATAGCGCCTTCAATTTCTTCCGGCAGAGCAGTCATATCGTCTTGACGGCGGCGATATGCAATGATGACCTTTTTCGCACCTAAGCGAATAGAGCTGCGGGTGCAATCCATGGCTACGTTGCCGCCGCCGATAACTACAACGGTTTTGCCTGCAAAATCAGGCATTTTTTCTTCGCCGATTTCGCGCAGCATTTCGACAGCGCTGATAACACCTTGAGAATCTTCGCCGGGAATACCGATTTTTTTATCCGTATGCGCGCCTATAGCAATATAAACGGCGTCAAATTCTTTGCGCAGCTGTTCGAAGGGGATTTCACCTTCACCGTTACCAATACGGCTGTTCAAGTGAACCTCTACGCCGGTGGATAAAATAGCGTCCAAGTCTTCCTGCAGGCGTTCACGGGGGAAGCGGTAAGCAGGAATACCATAACGCAGCATACCGCCTAGCTTACTTTTTTCTTCAAACACTACGGCATGATGTCCCATAAGCTCTAGATAATAAGCGGCAGATAATCCGCTGGGACCGCCGCCGATAATAGCAATGCGTTTGCCTGTGGACTGCTGCTTGTCCGGAACAGGAACGGTGTTGCTGGGAGCATTGTCCACAGCCATACGTTTAAGGCCGCGAATGTTGATAGCGGCATCAATCATATTACGACGGCAGCGGGATTCGCAGGGGTGCTCGCAGATTAAGCCGCAGGCAGTGGGGAAGGGATTATCCTTGCGGATAAGCTTTACCGCATCGGCATAACGGCCTGCGCCGACTAAAGCAATGTAGCCGGGAATATCTACTTGTGCGGGGCACAGTGCTACGCAGGGAATGGATTGATGTAGATGCACAGAACATTTGCCTTTTTTGATATGGTTAATATAATCTTCGCGGAAGCCTTCCAAACCGGCCAAAACCATTTTGGCAGCTTCAAAACCAATGGCACAGTCCGCACTGTTAGCTATATTTTCCGCAGTGCTTTGGATTAAATCCAGAGTAGCCATGGTCGCTTTGCCGTTAAGAACATCTTCCATCAGATTTTGTAATTGAGCCAAGCCGACACGGCAGGGTACGCATTTGCCGCAGGTCTGCGCATGACAGACTTTTAAAAATGAGAGCTGCAAATCAACAGGGCACAGTCCCGGAGGGCTGGCGATGATATGTCGCTCAAGGTCTTTATATAAGCGTTCCACCGTTAATTGAGCTTGGTCAGGTGTTGCAATTTTTAAACGACTCATATTATTCCTCCCTAAAAAGCATACACTAATTAAAACATTGGTATACCTTAAATTATACCTAAAAAAGAGAGTTTCTGCAAGATTTTACATGAGGAATATGTGTATACATAGTTACATATTAGTAAAAAAACCTGTAAAAAGCAGCAATAAAACGGGCATCATTCTTTTTTGCGGGAAAGGAATGTGATATACTTATAATAGTTTTTCTCGGCAATGCTTAACTGCAAATTGATAGAATGCTAAATTATCAGAGTGTGTAATTAACTGACAAATATAGAAGAGGTGTAGCTTGATGAAGCTTTCTTTTGTACATATGGCCAGCTTAGTGCTGACGTTGATTTTGACGATGCTGCCCGGTATTATTGCTGCCAGACGCATTAAGTCGGCGGACGATTATAATGTTGGCGGACGCAGCGCCGGTGTGGGTTTGGTTGCGGGCAGCATCATCGGTACTATTGTTGGCGGAGCAGCCACTGTGGGTACGGCGCAATTAGGCTTTAATTTGGGTTTAACTGCCTGGTGGTTCACTTTAGGCAGCGGTATCGCTTTGTGCATTATGACTGCCTTTTATGCCAAACCTTTGCGGGTCAGCGGTTTGACTACCGTTGCCGAATTTTTGGTAACTAATTACGGCAAGCCCGCAGGATGGCTGGCAACTATAAGCTCCTGTGCTGGTATTTTCTTTAGTATCGTGGCCAGCACCTTAACGGCGCTGCATTTGGTAGCAGGAATTTTTAATGTTAATTTATATGTTTCTGCATTTTTAATTTTGCTGATTACTGCCGGATTTGTTTTCTTTGGCGGCATCAGCGGCAGCGGTATGGCCGGTATTATTAAAATTTGCTTGATTTTTGCCAGCATTTTTGTAGGCGGTATTTTAGCTTTTGTAGATATGGGCGCATGGAGCGGTCTGACTGCCGCCTTTCCTGCGCATCCATGGTTCAGCCTGTTCGGCAGAGGTGTGGAGGATGGCTTAGTAAGCCTTTTTTCCATGATTATAGGCGTTATTTCTACGCAAACCTATGTGCAGGCTCTGTTCAGCGCTAAGGACAGCAAAACTGCTGCTGCCGGCTGCATTACGGCCGCTTTAATTGTTATTCCCGTCGGCTTGCCGTCCGTGATGATAGGCATGTTCATGCACACTAACCATCCGCAGATAAATTCTATTGATGCTTTGCCGCTGTATCTTTCCACCTATATGCCAGATTGGCTTGGCGGCATTGGTTTGGCAGCATTGTTGTTATCCGCTCTAGGTTCCATTGCCGGTTTGTCCTTAGGTATTGGCACTATGCTTTCCCGTGATATTATCGGCAAGCTTTGGCGCAGCGCCACTTCGGCCAATCTTTTGTGGGCCAGCCGCTTTAGCGTACTTTTGGCTGCGGTAAGTGCTATTGTGTTTGTTTTCTTCCATTTGGATTCGTCCGTTTTGGAATGGAATTATTTATCCATGGCTTTGCGCGGCAGCGGTATCTTTTTACCCTTGACCTTCTGCGTCTTTTTCCCTCATAAGGTGCGTGCCTCCATGGGCGTAGCAGCTATGGGAGCGGGTATTTTTGCCGCCGTTTTTTGGAAGCATATCAGTCCGTGGCAGATTAACAGCCTGTTTCCGGCGTTACTATATAATTTGATTTTCCTATCCATCGGTTTATGGTGGGGTAATAAGAACAATAACTAAGATTTTACAAGGATACTAAAATGACGCAAAGATTTACTCATTTACATGTACATACAGAATATAGCCTGCTGGATGGCGCCTCTAAGATTCAAGAATTAGTTGCTTATGCTAAAGAGCTGGGCATGGATGCCTTGGCAATTACTGACCACGGCGTAATGTACGGCGCGGTGGAATTTTATCAGGAATGCACTAAGCAGGGCATTAACCCGATCATTGGCTGTGAGGTATATTTGACCAGCGGTTCTCATTTTGAAAAAAATAATCGCGGTATGTATCATTTGATTTTGCTGGCTGAAAATAACATTGGCTATCATAATTTAATGAAGATTGTCAGCATTGGTCAGCTGGAAGGCTTTTACTATAAACCACGTATTGATAAGGATGTGCTGCGCGCGCACAGCGAGGGTATCATTTGCTTGAGCGCCTGTATTGCCGGTGAACTGCCAGTTTTAATTTTGCAGGGAAATATGGAGAGTGCTCGCCGTTGTATTCAAGAGCATATTGATATTTTTGGCAAGGATAATTATTTTTTAGAAATTCAAGATCATGATTTGGACGAGGAGCATCGCGTTACTGCAGCTTTAAAGGAATTATCCAAGGAATTTGGCATTGGATTGGTGGCTACTAACGACCTGCATTATGTGCGTCGCGAGGATGCGGCAGCTCAGGATATTTTGCTGTGTATTCAAACTACCAGTACGGTTGATGAGCCAAATAGAATGCGTTTTCCTAACGATAGCTTTTATTTAAAAAGCTATGATGAAATGGCAGAACGCTTTGGCGATTGTCCTGAGGCTTTGGAAAACACTAATAAAATTGCCGACCGCTGCCATGTGCAGATGGAGTTTGGACATTTATTGCTGCCTGAATTTTCTGTGCCGGAAGGCTATGATACAGCAGGTTATCTGCGCCATTTATGTGAAGAAGCGCTGCCTAAGCGTTACGCTAACGTGGACGAAGCTATATGCCAGCGTTTGGAGTATGAGCTGAAAATTATTCACGATATGGGCTATGATGCTTACTTTTTGATTGTTTGGGATTTTATCAATTACTGCCGCGAGCAGCAAATTCCCGTTGGTCCGGGGCGTGGCAGCGCTGCAGGCAGCGTGGTAGCTTATCTATTGCATATTACTAATGTAGAGCCTTTGCGCTATCATCTGCTTTTTGAGCGCTTTTTGAATCCGGAACGCGTGAGCATGCCGGATATTGATACCGATTTTTGCTATGAACGCCGTCAAGCTGTCATCGATTATGTAGTCAGCCGCTACGGACAAAACAGAGTAGCACAGATTATTACCTTTGGTACTCTGCAGGCGCGTGCTGCGGTGCGAGATGTAGGTAAAGCTCTGGGCATGACCTATGCTGCGGTGGATGAAATTGCTAAAATGATTCCGCGTGAGCTGGGGATGACTTTGGATAAGGCTCTAAACAGCAAGGATTTGCGGGAAGCCTACGATACTAGGCCGGAGGTTAAAAAGCTTATTGACTTATCCAAAAGCGTGGAGGGATTGCCACGCAATCCAGGTACCCACGCGGCGGGAGTTATTATTGCTCCACGTGATTTAAACGAATATGTACCCTTGCAATCCGGTGCAGATGATACTAATGGCGGCATGATTACCCAATACGATAAGGATAAGGTGGAAGAGCTGGGTCTATTAAAAATGGACTTTTTAGGCCTGCGCACCCTTACGGTTATTGGCGACTGCATTAGGTTTATAAAAGAAACTACCGGAGAAGAAATTGATATAGATAATATTCCTCTGGCTGATGAAAAGACATGTAAAATGCTGCAAAAGGGTGATACAACCTGTGTTTTCCAGCTGGAATCAGCCGGAATTACTAAACTTGTAGTAGACTTAGCGCCTACCAGCTTTGAGGATTTAATTCCGCTGGTGGCTTTATATCGTCCCGGGCCCTTGGGCACAGGCATGGCGGAGGATTTTATTGCCGGTCGTCATGGTCAGCGCACAGCGGAAGTGCTGCATCCCTTGATGGAGCCTATTTTGGAGGAAACCTACGGCGTAATTTTGTACCAGGAACAAGTTATGCAGATAACTTCAGCTTTGGCTGGGTTTACCCTAGGTCAGGCAGATATTATGCGGCGGGCTATGGGAAAAAAGAAGGCTTCCGTACTGGCCAGTATGCGGCAGGACTTTATCCAAGGAGCGCAAAAGGAGCATAATATACCGGAAGAGCTTAGCAATAAGATTTTTTCCCTGTTACAGCATTTTGCAGGCTATGGCTTTAATAAATCCCATTCTGTAGCCTATGCTTTAGTGGCTTATCAAACAGCATATTTAAAGGCTCATTGGCGGCCGCAGTTTATGGCGGCATTTTTAAACAGCGTAATCGGCGACAGTGACAAGCTTAGCTGGTATATTACTGTCTGCCGCAATGATAAAATTAATATTTTGCCGCCTGACGTCAATGAAAGCGGCGATGACTTTACTGTCCATGGCAGTAATGCTATTCGCTTTGGCTTAGCAGGTATTAAAAGCTTGGGCGATGCCGCCGTAGACGAAATAATCAGCATGCGTGAAAAGGATGGCCCGTTCCAAAATCTGACGGATTTTTGCAATCGCGTCAGTATGCGCTTAGTGAATAAACGCGCTTTGGAAAACCTTATCCGCAGCGGCGCTATGGATTCCTTTGGTATTAAGCGCTCACAGCTTTTAGCGGTTATGGATAGAGCTGTAGAGCAGGGCGTCGCTTTTCAAAAGGACCAGGCCAGCGGACAAATAGGACTTTTTGATGAAGAAACTACGTTGGAGGCAACAGAAATTAAGCTGCCGGAAATTCCGGAAATGCCTAAACCGATTTTGCTGCAAAACGAAAAAGAGCTTTTAGGCTTCTATGTTACTGACCATCCTTTAAGCGATTATCGCAAGCTATTGGAACGATATATGCCTGTTTATCAATTTGTAGGTGAAAATACTTTTGTTGATGGACAGCTGGTAAAAGTGGCCGGGATTATTGCTGAATGTACCATTAAGACTACCAAAAAGGGCGATACTATGGCCATGATAACTATTGAAGATTTTACTGGACGTTTTCCTGTAATTATTTTCTCCAGAGTTTATCATACCTTTGTGCGGGAGATATACCAAGATAATATCGTGTCTATCGAGGGACGTTACAGCGTTGATGAGCGTGAGAGCAAAATTATTGCCATGTCAGTGGCAAAGCTATCCACTCAAGAGCCTGTAGAAGTTCGTCTAAAAATCGACGCTTATTTGGAAAATCCTTTAGTGCAGCGGGAGCTGATGCAAGCTTTCCACAAATTTAAAGGTGATGACGTGGTATTTCTCAAGCTGATGGGCTCGCGTAAAATAATCAAAACCACTTCTGATTACTGGGTCAATAGCAGGGCAGAGGGCTTTAAGGAAGCTATGGAAAAAATTTTGGGTAAGGATTGCTTTGTGTGATATTTCAAATAATTAGCGCTAAATTGAGATTATCCAGATAATAGACTTGCAAGTCTATACGAAAAAATGATACAATATATACAAGCATATGTATACAACAATTGCAAGGAGGCTGCAAATGAATATTATAGTATGTATTAAACAAACGCCGGATACGGAAAAAGTAAAATTCAATCCTGAAACTCGCACTCTGCTGCGCGAGGGTGTAGAAAACATTATGAATCCCTTTGATATGCAGGCATTGGAAACTGCCTTAATTTTAAAGGATAAGCATGGCGCAAAGGTTACCTGCATTTCCATGGGCTTGCCGCAGGCTACCGATGTACTGAAGGAAGCATTGGCTATGGGTGCTGATGAAGCTGCTCTGATTAGTGACCGTGCTTTGGCTGGTTCTGATACCTTAGCTACCAGTACTGCTTTAGCTGCTGCTATTAAAAAAATCGGCGATTATGATTTGATTCTTTGCGGCAAACAGGCTGTTGACGGCGATACAGCACAGGTTGGACCGGAGATTGCTGAACATCTTGGCCTGCCGCAGATTACCGGCACTTTGAAATTGGAATACATTGACGACCGCTTTGTAGCTCAACGTGAAACTGATAATTATTCTGAAACCTTGGCTTGCGCTGCACCTCTTTTGGTTACTGTAAACAATGCAGAAAAAGAACCGCGTTTTGCCAGCATTAAAGGCAAAATGAAAGCACGTAAGGCAAAGATTCCTACATGGACTATTGCAGATTTGGGATTGGATCCTGAAATGGTAGGCCTCAGCGGTTCTCCCACTAAGGTTAGAAAATCCTTCACCCCGACTCCGCCGGAAATCAACAGCGAAATCATTGCGGAAGAGGATGCAGACGTAGCTGTAGATATGCTTATGGAAAAGCTTTTGAAAGCAGAAATTTTTACTCGTTGAGGTGAATGTAAATGGCAATGAAAGTAGATAGAGAAAAATGCATCGGCTGCGAATCCTGCACAATGGTATGCCCCGTGGGCGCTATTACTATGGAAGACGGCAAAGCCTTAATTGATGCTGAAAAATGTATTTCCTGCGGCGCTTGTGTAGGCGAGTGCCCTGTAGAAGCTATAGCTCCGGAAGATGTAGCTCCTAAGGCTGACGGTACAGCTAATGAATGTAAGGATATTTGGGTTATTGCTGAACTTGATAAACGCGAAGCTCTGCCAGTAGTATATGAACTGATTGGCGCTGCTAACGGTTTGGCGCAAAAGGCCGGAGAAAAATGCTGCGCAGTTATTATCGGTAAAGACATTGCCAAACTGCCTGCTAAATTGATTGCCAGCGGCGCTGATAAAGTATATGTTGTGGACAACGAAAAATATGCTGATTACCATACCGAATTATACACTGATGCAGTTTGTCAGTTGGTTGAAGCTTATAAACCGTCTGCGTTAATGCTGCCGGCAACTATTGACGGCCGTGATTTGGCTCCGCGTATTGCGGCACGCCTGCATACCGGTTTGTGTGCAGACTGCACTGCTATTGACATGACCGACGACAAGCTGGTTGCTTGGACTCGTCCGGCATTGGGCGGCAATATTTATGCTACCATCGTTTGCGACGAAACTCGTCCGCAAATGGGCACTGTGCGTCCTAAGGTTTTCAAACCCTTGGAAATGGATGCCAGCCGTACAGGTGAGGTAATCGAATTTGTTCCCCAAGACCGCGTAGAAAATAAAGTGGAAATTCTCAGCAAGGCTCCTAATATGGGCAGCAACGCTATTAAATTGGAGGATGCTATTGTTATTGCAGCCGGTGGCCGCGGTATGGGCAGTAAAGAAAACTTTGATAAGCTGACTGAGCTGGCAGGCTTGTTTGAAAAAGGCGCTGTAGCAGGTTCCCGTGCTGTTATTGATGCTGGCTGGATGAGCCATTCTCAACAGGTTGGTCAATCCGGTAAGACTGTTACTCCGAATATTTATTTTGCCTGCGGTATCAGCGGCGCTGTACAGCATATTTCCGGCATGAAAGAATCCGACATTATTGTTGCCATCAATAAAGACGCTTCTGCACCTATTTTCTCCGTAGCACACTATGGTATTGTTGGCGATGTCAATGTTATTCTGCCTAAGCTGATTGAAAAAATTAAGGCTTATAAAGAACAATAAAAAATACTGATTTCTTTTGCTAGAGGCGTTCTATGTCATAGAATGCCTCTAGCTTGTTAAATAAGCAAATAGATAAAATATTGTTTCAATTTTAAATAATCCTATAGGAGTTTTACTATGTGGAAGGTATTGTATATAGCTCCCAACGAAGCTCAAGCACAAAGATTGCAGCAGCTTCTTGCCGACAACGGTTTTTTGGTAAAAGTAAAAAGCGCTGGCAGTAAGCATAATAAAGCTTTTGAAATTTGCGTACCTGTCTCGGAGGCAGAAGACGCTTATGAGATTCTGTGTGAAAATAAATTTCAGTACTGAGGGGGTCGGTTCTGATGAAAAAAACTAAAATAATTTGTACCATGGGTCCGACTACGGATAATGTGGAGCTGCTGCAAAAAATGATGCAGGCCGGTATGGATTTAGCTCGCTTTAACTTTTCCCATGGCAGTCATGAAGATCATGCTATGCGTTTAAATTTAGTGCGGCAGGCAGCAGCTAAGGCTGGCAAAGTAATCGCTACTATTGCCGATACTAAAGGCCCGGAAATGCGTTTAGGGTTGTTTGCTGATAATAAGGTGCTGCTGGCAGAGGGCGACGAATTTACGCTGACTACGGAGGAATATTTAGGCGACCGGCATAAGGCGCATGTTAATTATGCCGGATTGCCGGAAGAACTGCAAATTGGCAGCAGTATTTTATTGGCTGATGGATTACTGTCGCTAAAAGTTACGGCTATTGACGGCTGTGAAATACACACAGTTGTTGTCAACGGCGGCGAGCTTAGCTCCCGTAAGCGTGTAGCTTGCCCGGGTATAGAATTAAAGCTGCCTTTTTTGTCCGAACAGGATAAAAGCGATATTCTTTTTGCCGCTAGTCTGGACATGGATTATGTGGCTGCTTCTTTCGTACAAAAGGCAGACGACGTAATCGCCATTCGTAAGGTTTTGGAAGCGGAAGGCTATAATATGGGCATTATTTCCAAAATTGAAAACGAAGCAGGCGTAAAAAATATTGAAGAAATCATCAATGTTTCTGATGGTATCATGGTGGCCCGTGGTGACTTAGGCGTAGAAATTCCTACTGAAGATGTACCAATTGTGCAAAAAGAAATTATTTCCCGCTGCAATAAGGCAGGCAAGCCGGTTATCACAGCTACACAAATGCTGGAAAGCATGATTAATAGTTATCGTGCAACTCGTGCAGAAGCCAGCGACGTAGCCAATTCGATTATTGATGGTACTGATGTTATTATGCTAAGCGGCGAAACTGCTTCAGGACAATATCCGTTAGAGGCAGTGCAGACCATGGCGAAAATTGCTAAACGCACGGAGAAATCATTAGATTATATTGCTCTGTTCCGCAAAAAGGGTATCAGCGAGAGAATTCATTCCACAGATGCTATCAGCCATGCGACCGTGCAGATTGCACAAGAAATTCGCGCCAATGCTATTTTGACTATTACTGAATCTGGTTTTACAGCTAGAATGATAGCTAAATATAAGCCTTGGTCACAGGTAGTGGCTGTATCGCGTTTAGACAAAACAGTTAGAGCTATGCAGTTATATTGGGGAGTAGAACCTATTTTGGGGCCATACTCTACCAATACTGATGAAATGATTGAACTGTGCCTGCAATGCGCGCTGCACAATAAAGCTATCAGCGATGGTTCTTCTGTTGTAATTACGGCAGGCGTGCCTATTGGTACTCCCGGAAGTACAAATTTGATTAAGGTGGTTACTGTGGGTAATAAGTTAATCAGCGGCACAGGTATTGGGCGCAAGGCTGTAACCGGCAGATTGTGCGTATGCCGCGATACTAGTGATTTTGTAAATAAGCTGCAAAAAGGCGATATTTTGGTAGTAGATGTGCTCAATGACGAATATGTTCCGGCTGCTTCGGGTAAAGCGGCTGCTATTATTGCGGAAGAGGGAGGACTGACTTCTTCCACTGCTATTGTAGGCATTACCTGCGGCCTGCCGGTTATTGTAGGCGCTGCCGGTGCTGTTGATGCTATGCCTGACGGTGTTTTGGTAACGGTTGACCCGGTAAGCGGTGATGTTTACGAGGGTGATATTAACATTTAAGCTGCCATTATAGGGAAAGGAGACACTATGGAAGAAAAAAATACTGTTTGTGTAGAAAGTTCTATAAGTGCCTCTAATTTTTCAGTGGACAGAGAAGTGGTTTTGCTAACCTGTTTGGCAGTGCGTCAGAATAGGGAGGAAAATGCTAAGCAAGGATTTACCTTTTTGCTGAAGAGCTTGCAGGAGGCAGCAGATGATGACGCAAAAATTTGTGCTTTGAAACAGGTTGAAACTTGCCTTCTGGCTGCTGTTAGACGTAAAAATACACAGCTTGCTCAAGGCTGGCTGGCAGATGCAGAACCGTTTTTAATTTCTTTAATGCAGCAAAAAGAGCTCATGCAGCAGACAGCGGAATTTTGGCTTTCCCTGACTTTTGCTGTATGCGATAAAAAAATGGCAGCTTTACAGCCTAATTTACAAAATTTGCTGCGCGCATGGGTGCGGAATAATGGTACAGCAGAAGTAGCTGTTTATAGCAAGCTGCTGAGTGAAATTCTTAGCTTGGCTGCTCGTATGGCGCGAAGAGGTTGGCAGGAAGAAAAGCATTTTTTATTGCGGCAAGTATTGTGGTGTGCTGTGCGTTTTCAGAGCTTGGTTCAATGGCAAATGCTGTTAACACAGTTTGCATTGCATTTTGTGGTTTATGTTCGCTGGGATGGATTTCATAAAGCTTGCTTTGCCTATCCGGAGCTTGTTGAGCTGTATCTTATTATGCTGTGCAGAGCCGGAAAAACAGGTTTAAGCGCAACGATGCAAGCGGCTTATCTGCAAATTGCCTTGCGTAATATGCGTGATTTAGTGGCCAATGCTTCTCGCTGCGCTATGCAGGATGATATGGAAATTTTTCGGCAATGGTACCAATTTTTTTGGCAGCTGGCAGGTGATAATTCTAGGCGTAAGGGAAGCTTGCTCTTGCTATTGCAGCTGGCCATAAAATATTGGTTGGGTACGCGGCCTAAAACCGGTAGAAAGCAAGTGCGTTTTTTAGAGGATTTACTTAATCCCAATCTAATTAAAGAGCATTACGAAACTTTGCTGCAAAATATAATTTAAAAATAAAGGAAACATTTCCATGGAATATAATCTTATACAGAAAAAAGCAGTGCAGGAATTGCATGAAAATTGTACAGAAGAATATTTATGGAAATGTATAATTACGTTTCAGGGATATCCTTTCTATACCAGTTCCGGACTGCCATTTACTTATACTTTAAAAATAGGCAGAAAAGGTGAGTTTACCAAGGAATTATTTATTGACCGTCGTGAAAGCAGCAAGTCATTGGCATGGAGTTCTGTGCGCCTGGCTTTTGAACAAGCGATTATTAGGAGGGGAATTGTGTTTGCCCGGCCTAAGGAAATTGCTGACGTTCGCGGTATAAGCTACAGTTACAGTCTGCTTTGGCGTTTTGGCATTATTGCTGTTCCGGAAAAAGTAGCTCGCAAGCTGCAAGGCAATAGTGGCGAAGCTGTACAGGAAACTTTGTTATAAAAAATGGCTTTACTCCTTTGATAATCCGGAGTAAAGCCATTTAGTTTTTTAGAAATTATTTACGATGATTTTTAGCATCCTGGTCAACAAATTCTTGTGTTGCAGGGTCAAATTCCATGCCGTTATAAACAGTATTGATTTTTACTTTGCCTGCCAATAATTGCTGGCGCAGCTTTTCAACCTTGCGGGAAACTTTCTTAGGCACTTGTTTAGAAACAGCGAGACGTACCACATCTTCGTTTTCCAAGCCTATCATGCTGATGTTACCGGCTTGGAATTTGCCTTCGTTGAAATCTTTGGCGGCGTTATAAATAGCTACGCTGGAATCTGCAACTGCGGAACCAATGAAGATGGGGGAAACAGTGGTCCAGTCGATAACATTACCGATTTCTTTAACCTTGCCGTCAGTTGCGGCAATAGTATCGTTGACACCGAAACGGCCGCCGTTAAGCATAGTATAAATTACGTCGCAGCCTGCTTGGATTTCTCCTTCAGCAGCTTTGGCGTTGATGGTGTTATCATCAAGATTGCCGGTGAAATGGGTAAAGAATTGCGCTTTTTTATTTGCTCTTTGTAAGCCGTCATAAAAAGCAGCGCGTGCTTGCAGACCTGGTTTAGGCCAAGCACCGGAGATGTGACCGACTTTATCAGTTTTGGTCATATAGCCAGCCAAAGCGCCTGCCAAAAAAGCAGATTGCTCTTGGTCTACCTTATAGCTGCTTACATTAGCGCTTTTTACATTACCTTGGATAACTACAAACTTAATTTCCGGAAATTCTTTACTGATGGTTTCGACAGGTGCGTTGCATTGACCGCCATGAGCAATAATCAGTTTGGGGCTTTCTTGCGCTAAATGGCGCAGCTCTTTAGTCAATACCTCTCTATTAGAAGTAGCGGAAACGTTGTAAACACATTTTACGCTGCTGGTTAGTTCTGTGGCGATGCGTTTATAACCGCGATAACCGGCTTCCATAAAGCCGTTGTCCTTGGCGTTACCGGGAAGCATTACAGAAATTTCTGCTGTGCCGGAGAAATTTTTCGGAGTTTCAATATCAGAAGCTTCTGCCGGAAGCGTCAATAAAGCTGCTGCAAAAAAAGCAGCTAAAAAGTTTTTGTACATTTTCATGATAAACAACCTCCTTAGGTTTGTGATATTGATTTATTATATCATGTTTTGCTGTGTAGCTACTACAAATTTTGTAAAAACCTACGGTATTTTTTTCGTAAAAAATCTATTGACAAAATTAGTATATCTCATTATAATAGGCTTTGTTGATTAACAATATATTTTATTCCCCGATAGTTCAGCCGGTAGAACACCTGACTGTTAATCAGGGCGTCGTAGGTTCGAGTCCTACTCGGGGAGCCAGTAAAAATTGCGCTGTAGCTTAGGCTACAGCGTTTTTTTGTGATGCTATTGTACTGCTAAAATAAAACCTTGTCGCCAAAAAAATTAATCTATGCTATAATAAAAATATACATAAAATTGCGAAGGAGTTGTTTCCTATGGAAGAAGCTGTATTGTATGCAGTAGAAAACGGTATTGCAACCATTACTATGAATAGACCTAAAAGCCTTAATTCTATGAATGACGGTTTGATTTTTGGTCTGCATGTTGCTTTGGATAAAGCCGAAGCTGATGCAGAGGTGCGCTGCATTGTATTGACTGGTGCTGGTAAGGCTTTTTGTGCAGGCGGCGATTTGAGCTATTTGAACGGCTTGGAAAGCATCGCTGCTAAAAAAGCCTTTATTGCAAAAGTAGGCGACGTGGCTAAACGCATTACAGTAATTGCTAAGCCTGTAATTGCGTGGGTTAATGGCGTTACTGCCGGTGCCGGTGTAAATTTAATGCTGGCCTGCGATTTAGTATATGCTTCTCATAAAGCGCGCTTTGGCGAAAGCTTTGCCAAAGTTGGTTTGATTCCCGACTGCGGCGGTTTATATTTCCTGCCAAGAGCTATTGGACTGCACAAGGCTAAAGAGCTGATGTTTACCGGCGATTTGATTGACGCTCCCACTGCTGAAAAGCTTGGTATGCTTAATGATGTTGTGGAAGAAGAATTTTTGCAGGATAAGGTTTATGAAATAGCTGCTCGTTTGGCTACCAGTGCACCGCTGGCTATTGGACTTACCAAAAAATATCTTAATGATACTGCTTTATCCTTGGATGAGGTTTTGGCACTGGAAGAAACTACGCAATCATTGCTTATGGGTACAGAAGATTGCAAGGAAGGCATTGCTGCTTTCTATGAAAAAAGACCGCCTGTTTTTAAAGGTAAATAATTTAACGTAATGTTTACGGAATCGTCACATTAAAACCTGCGGCGGTTCCGTTTTCTTTTTGACGAAAGAGTAGAGGATGTTGTATAATTGTACTATTGAGTAAGTAATTTTAATATGTGATTTTATTACTATATTTTGGAGGGTATAATGCTTGATTTTGCTTCAATGATTTATCGCATACCTGCGCTGCTATTTGCGATTTCAATTCATGAATATGCTCACGCTCAATGTGCCGACAGTATGGGAGACTCTACGGCTAGATATATGGGACGCCTGACATTCAATCCTTTGGCACATTTAGATCCTATTGGTGCAATTTTGCTGGTAGTGGCAGGCTTTGGTTGGGCGAAAGGCGTACCTATTAACGTCAACAATTTTCGCAACCGCCGCGAGGGTATTTTGAAGGTTTCTTTCGCCGGTCCGGCAGCAAATTTATTTCTGTGCTTTGTAGCTGCTTTTTTAATGGCTTTTTTAAACCGCATGGGCATGATGAGCGAGGGAATTTACCGCTTTTTGTTTTGGCTTCAGTTGTATAATGTATGGTTTGCTTTTTTCAATTTGATTCCCGTTCCGCCTTTGGATGGTTCACGTATTGTCAGCGAGCTATTGCCTGCTAAGCAGTCCTGGCAGTTTAATGATATCGTAGACCGTTACGGATTTTATATTTTGATTGCTTTAGTATTTACCGGCATTACCGGTATGATTATTAATCCTTTGGCTAATGGTTATTTGTTCATTATCCAGCGGATTTTGTCCATTGTTTTTTAAGAACTGCTATGAGCGATGTATCTTTAAAGCTAAATGCCTTTGAGGGGCCGCTTGACCTTTTGATGCATTTAATAGAGAGCAATAAAATAGATATTTACGATATACCCATTGTGGAAATTACCGAGCAGTATATTGGTTACCTGCGAAATATGCAGGAGTTTGACATGGAATTGGCTAGTGAATTTTTGGTAATGGCGGCTACGCTTTTGCAGATAAAATCGCGTATGCTGTTGCCCAAAGAAGCCAAAGAGGAAGAAGAGGACGAGAAAGATCCACGCCAGCAACTGGTAGAGATGCTTGTAGAATATCGGCGTATTAAGCGTGCTGCGCAAAAACTGCGTTATTTAAAGGAAGAAGCAGATCGCTATGTGCAGCGCGAGCCTATGTTTGCTAATCTTGTGGAACGATATGTACCAAATTATCCCGTGCGGGAGCTTATGAAGGCTTTGGGCGCGGTTTTGCGAGATTCCAAAAGACCATTGGCTTATATCGAACCACAGGCTTTTAGCGTGCAGGAAAAAATGCAAGATATTTTACAGCGACTGCAAAGCTTTCCTGATGGCTTTATACTTAATGAGCTATTTCAATCGGGAAAGGCTGGCGAAAAAGTGGCAGCCTTTTTAGGCGTGTTAGAACTTTTAAAAATGGGCATAATAACCATTAGCCAGCACACGGCTTTTGCGCCGATTTATATTTTTAGAAAACAGGGGGAAACAAGCCATGTATCATAACAAAATGGTGGGAGCGCTGGAAGCGGTATTGTTTGCTGCCGGTGAACCTTTAAGTGTGGCAGAAATTTCTACCTGTTTGCAGCTGGAAAAGCCGCAGGTGTGGGAGCTTTTGACCAGCCTAGAAAATATTTACGAAAAGCAGGAGCACGGTTTGATGCTGCGGCAGGTGGATGAAGGCTATCAGCTGGTAACGAAGCCTGTTTTTTATAATTATGTAGGCAATTTAAGCCGAAAAAAAGAAGTTAAGCTTACCAATGCAGCTATGGAAACACTGGCTATCATTGCCTTTAAGCAACCTGTTACTCGCGCCGAAATGGAAGCAATTCGCGGGGTTAAGGTAGACGGCGTTGTGAATACTTTGCTGGATTTAGGCTTGATAGCAGAAGCAGGCCGTAAAAAAGTTTTAGGCAATCCTATTTTATATGCTACTACGCATAAATTTTTAACGGTATTTGGCATTGCTTCCTTAGCTGATTTGCCGCCGCTTGATTTTCAGCCAGAAGATGAAACAGAGGCTGTACAGCAGGTTTTGGCTTTGGAAAATACTACTGAAGAAAAACTTGAATGAAAGCTAATGAAGATAGAGGAATGAATTTGATGGAAGAACGTTTACAAAAAATTCTTGCTGCCGCGGGTATTGCTTCCCGTCGCGAGGCAGAAAAAATTATTACTGCCGGACGCGTGCGCGTGAACGGTAAAATAGTTACTGAGCTGGGTAGTAAATACGATCCTAGCAGCGTAAAAATTTCTGTTGATGGCAACCCCATAAAAGCTGAAACTAAAGTGTATTACATGTTTTATAAGCCTCGCGGAGTAGTAACTACGATGAGCGATCCGCAAAATCGCCGCAGTATTGCCGATTTTGTACAGGATTTGGGAGAAAGGGTATTTCCCGTTGGGCGCTTAGATTATAATACGGAAGGACTTTTGCTGTTGACCAACGACGGAGCTTTGGCGCAGGCACTGATGCACCCAAGTCATGAGGTGAATAAAACCTATTTAGTTAAAGTTCCGGGCATTGTGCCTCAGGAAAAGCTGGATATGCTGCGCATTGGCGTGAAATTAGAAGACGGCATGACGGCTCCGGCTGTGGTAAATTTGCGCAGCTATGAACACGAGCATAATTTTACTTTATTTGATATCACTATTCATGAAGGCCGTAACCGTCAGGTGCGCCGTATGTGCGATGCCATTGGTTATCCCGTGCGTGATTTGAAGCGTGTAAAAATGGGGCCTATAACCTTGAGCAACATTGGGCGGGGCAAATTCCGCGAGCTTACTGACGGCGAGCTGGCTGCGTTAATGAAGGCGGCTAAGCTATGAAAAAAGTAGTAATTGTTGGCGGCGGTGCTGCCGGGCTATTAGCAGGAATTACCGCAGCTCAAAACGGTGCAGAAACTATTATTTTAGAAAAAATGCGCGAGCCGGGTAGAAAAATGCTCATCACCGGTAAGGGACGCTGCAATATTACTAATGCTTGCGAGCTGCCGGAAATTATAAAAAATCTCCCAGGAAACGGAAGATTTTTAAATTCTGCTTTACATAGGTTCACTAATGATGATATAGTAGATATGTTAGAGTCTAATGGTCTGCAAACTAAGGTAGAACGCGGCGGCAGAATTTTTCCTGTCAGCGACAAGGCTAGAGACGTAGTCGATACTTTGGTAAAGATTTTTACTCAAGCAGGCGGGAAGCTGGTGACTGATACTAAGGTTTTGGAGATTCTCTCACAAAACGGTAAGGTAACCGGAGTGAAAACTGCTAACAAGGTATTTAAGGCTGATGCTGTGATTTTAGCGGCAGGCGGTGCGTCCTATCCCGGTACCGGCAGTGACGGCGGCGGTGCTAAGCTGGCTGCTAAAGTAGGTCATAAAATTATTCCTTTAAAGCCGTCTCTTGTACCATTGGAAAGCGATCATCCTTATTTAGAAAGTTTGCAGGGATTATCTTTGCGCAATGTTGCGGCGACATTAGTGGCTGACGGCAAAAAAATTGCCAGCGAATTTGGCGAAATGCTGTTTACGCATTTTGGCGTTTCAGGGCCAATTATTCTTTCTTTGAGTAATTTGGCTGCACAAGCGCTAGGTGGGGGCAAAGAAGTAGAGCTGCAGATAGATTTAAAGCCTGCTTTAAGCGAGGAAAAGCTGGACGCGCGTATTCAGCGTGATTTTAAAGAATACAGTCGTAAGCAGCTGGTCAACGGCTTAAAGGATTTACTGCCCCAAAGATTGATTTCTGTAGTCTGCGATATGGCGTATTTGGATGAGGAAAAGTTTATCAATCAAATTTCCCGCGAAGAACGTTTGCGTTTGTTGACGACTTTAAAATGCTTTGTTGTTCCGATTACGGCGACTCGCCCTTTGAGTGAGGCTATCGTTACTGCGGGCGGCGTAGATGTTAAAGAAATCAATCCTAAAACCATGGAGTCCAAGCTTATTTCCGGATTGTATTTTGCCGGTGAGGTGATGGATGTTGATGGCTTTACAGGCGGATATAATTTACAGGCTGCTTTTTCCAGTGGTTATGCTGCAGGATCGGCTGCCAGCATGGATGAAGCATAAATATTGTAATAAAGTGTGGTTAGATGTTTATGAAAAGAATTGTTGTTGCCATTGATGGACCGGCTGGCGCAGGTAAAAGTACCATAGCTAAGCTGGTAGCAGAAAAACTTGGTTATGCCTATATTGATACGGGTGCTATGTACAGAAGCGTTGCTTGGAAGTTTTTAGAGACTGGTAAAGCTTTTGACGAAGCCTATATTAGTGAACTGGCTAAAACTATGGTGATAGAGTTCAAACCAGAAGCAAATATTAATCGTGTATTTGTTGACGGTGTGGAAGTAACAGGCGCTATCCGTAGTGCTGAAGTAACGGCTAATGTTTCGCGTGTAGCCGCTATTGGCGATGTGCGCGAAGCCATGGTCGCACAGCAGCGCCGTATGGGAGAAACAGGCGGTGTACTTATGGACGGACGCGATATTGGTACAGTAGTTTTTCCTAACGCACAACTGAAAATTTTTCTTACCGCGTCTGTGGAAGAACGTGCTATGCGCCGTTATAAGGAGCTTGTAGCTAAGGGAGAGCAAGTAGATTTGGCGCAGCTGCAAAATGATATTGCCAGCCGCGATAAGCAAGACAGCGAAAGAGCCATCAGTCCTCTGCGTCAGGCAGAAGATGCACTGTTGTTGGATACCTCCGATATGAATATTCAGCAAGTAACAGAAAAAATTTTGGCCCTGGTTGAGGAGCGGGCGAAATGATTTATAGTATCGCTAAAATAATTTTGAAAGTGTTGTTTGCCATTGGCTTGAGGATGCGCGTAGAGGGAGCAGAAAATATTCCGGCTGAAGGACCGTTGGTCATAGCCAGTAATCATTTAAGCTTGCTTGATCCTCCGGTAATCGGTGTAGCATCAACACGCAAGGTGCATTTTATGGCTAAGCAGGAGCTGTTTGTGCCGATTTTAGGCGATTTGTATAAAATTTTAGGCGCGTTTCCTGTTCGCCGCGGCGGTGCAGACCGCGCAGCCATTAAACATGGTATAGATATTTTAAAAAACAATCAGGTTTTGGCTATTTTTCCCGAAGGTACCCGCAGTAAAACAGGTAAGCTGGGGAAAGCGGAGCCAGGTGCTTTGATGATGGCTTCTAAAGCCTTAGCGACTATTGTGCCTTGCTGTGTTGTGGGTACAGATTTTCGCCGCCAAGGAAAAATTTGGCCTAAGGTGACAGTTCGCTTTGGCAAGCCAATTTATTTTCCTGCTGATGCAGTAGTAAATAAAGAATTTTTACATGATATGACAGAAGACCTCATGCAGCATATTGCTAAATTGCAGGCTGGGGAGAAAATATAAATGGAAATTAAAGTTGCTAAATACTGCGGCTTTTGTTATGGTGTAAAGCGTGCTGTGGAGCTGGCGCAAAAAGCTGCCGACGAGCATGTCAAGGGAGGGACCTTGGGACCTCTGATTCACAATCCGCAGCTTATTGATGAATTGGCGCATAATGGCATTGCTTGTAAAAACAGCTTAGACGAGTTCCTGCCGGGAGAAACGGTGATTTTTCGTTCCCATGGCGTGGGACCGGAGATTTATGCCGAAGCTAAGCAAAAAGGTTTAGAGATTTTGGACGCAACCTGTCCTAACGTGCGCTTAGCGCAGAAAAAAGCTGCTCAGGCAGCGGCAGATGGATTCTTGCCAATTATTGTTGGAGAAAAAAATCATCCAGAAGTAAAAAGTATTTTAAAATGGGCAGGAAAATCGGCTATCTGTATCGAATATATAAAAGATATCTCTTGTGTACCGCAGCGGGAGCGCTATGGAGTAATTATCCAAACCACTTTTGAGCTGCAAAAATTCGAAGATATATTGCGTGAATTGAAAAAGCAACGTCCGGGAGAATATCGCGTAGAGCGTACTATCTGCCTGGCTACTGCGCAAAGACAAAAAGCAGCCGTAGAGCTTGCTCAAGAGTCTGATGCAGTAATCGTTATTGGTGGCCGTAACAGCGCTAATACGCGACATTTATGTGAAGTGGTGCAAGCAATTTGCAGCAAAGTGTATCATATCGAAACTGCAAGCGAGCTGAATGCGGCTATGCTTAGAGGTTGTAATAAAATTGGAATCACGGCTGGAGCATCGACTCCTGACCGTTTAATTAAGGAGGCTATTATAGCAATGGAAAACATGGATTTTGAAAGCATGCTCAATGAAAGTATGGAGGTAGAGGTATATCCGGGCAAAATTGTCAACGGTACCGTTATTCAATTGGATAAAGACGGCGTTTATGTATCTTTTGGATATAGACATGATGGCTTAATTACTTATGCTGAATGGAACCCGGCTGTTGCTCCCGAAGAACTGATGGAAACCATCAAAATCGGTGATGAAGTTGAAGCTAAAGTTATTCCTGGCAGCACTAAGAGCGATTTCGTTCGCCTGTCCAAGGTTAAAGCTGAACGCGATGCAGCTTGGAAAAATGTTGCTGAACTGGCTGAAGGCGAAAAACGCGCTGCTACCGTTAAAGTTCTGCGCATTATCAAAAACAAAGCTAAAAATATCGTTGGCTTGGCTGTAGCTGTTGAAGGCGTTGAAGGCTTTATGCCTGCAAGCCATGTAGAACTGCGCCGTGTAGAAGATTTCGCTCCGTACATTGGCCAAGAACTGCAAGCTGAAATTATCGAAGTTGATTTGGAAAAGAAACGCATTGTTGTTTCTCGCCGCGACCTGCTGAAAGCTGAAAGAGAAGCTAAAGCTAAAGCTTGGAAAGAGCAGAAAGAAGCTCAGGCAATCGCTCGTAAAGAAGCACGCGCTGCTGCCGAAGAAGCTGCTTACGCTTCTGTTGAAGAAGGTCAAGTAGTACCTGGCAAAGTTGTTAAAGTTGCTGAATTTGGTTTGTTTGTAGAAGTTGGCGCTGGTTTGGTTGGTTTGGTTCACAATACCGAACTCTCCTGGGATCGTAGCGTAAAAGCTGCTGATGTTGCTAACGAGGGCGACGAAGTAACCGTACTGGTTAAGAGAATTGACCGTGAAAACAAACGTGTTGCTCTGTCCATTAAAGCTACCCAAGAAGATCCTTGGATGGTAGAAGCTGGCAAATTCCACATTGGCGACATTTTGGAAGTTGAAGTTACACGTTTCCTGCCCTTCGGCGCTATTGTTAAATTGAGTGAAAAGGTTGAAGGCTTGGTTCACATTTCTGAAATTGCTCAAGAACGCATTGCTAAACCGGACGACGCTTTGGAACTGGGTCAAGTTGTTAAAGCAGAAGTTATTAAAATGGATTTGGACAGCAAGAAAATTGGCCTGAGCATTTCCAAGGTTAAACGTGATGCTGAAAAGAATGAATATCGTTCCTATATCGGCAAAAAGAACTCTTCCTTGACTCAAGACTTGTCTGAGCAACTGGAAAACCTGGAAAAATAATAGGAGCAAAAAATGCAACGCGAACAACGTAAGCTGGAACATATTAAATATGCCCTAGAGCTTGGCGATGGACCTGCATTAACGCATTTTGCTGACCTACGTTTTGTTCACAATTGTCTGCCGGAAGTAAATCCGGCAGACATAGATATATCTGTAACTTTATGGGGCAAGCGTTTACGTTTGCCCTTTTTTATTGACGCTATTACTGGCAGCGCTGATGCTGTAACGAAAATCAACAGCAAGCTGGCACAGGTGGCAGCGCGCTGTGGTATAGGTTTAGCGGTTGGCTCACAGTACGGCGCAGTTTGTAAGGGAACAGGTATAGCAAGCTATAAGGTAGTGCGGGAAGAAAATCCTCAAGGTTTAGTTTTTGGTAATTTAAGCGCTTTGGCAACACCGCAGCAGGCTTTAGCAGCAGTAGAAATGCTGCAAGCAGATGCTTTAGAGCTGCATTTGAATGCGGCTCAAGAGCTGTGCATGGCAGAGGGAGACAAAAACTATGCAGGCCTTTGGCAAAATATGCAGCAAATTTTAGATACTTTGCCTGTACCGTTAATTGTTAAGGAAACAGGGTGCGGTATTGCTAGGGAGCAATACGAAAAATTTTTAGCAGCTGGCTTTTCTGCTTTTAACTGTGCCGGCGCTGGCGGAACTAATTTTCCTGCTATTGAAGTGCGGCGCCGCGGTGAAATTTTGGCTGCCGATATGGCAGCGTGGGGCGTACCGACCTGTTGGTCCTTGCTGGATGGGCAGATTGTTCCTAAAGAAAAAATACTGTTTGCCAGCGGCGGTATTCGCAGCGGTGCAGATGTAGCTAAAGCTTTTGCTCTGGGCGCAGATGCTGTAGGTATTACGGGGCCTGTGCTGCGTAAGCTTATGGAAAGCGGCGTAGAAACGACTGTAAAATATTTGGACGATTTAGCAAATGAATTTGTAAATTATTTGTTGCTTTTAGGCTGCAAGACTCCTTATGAGCTGCGGCGCGTTCCCTTGATTATTACGGGAGCGACGCGCGAATATATTGACTGTCGTGGTTATAATTTACTCAAATTGTGTCACGGCAGACGAGCATAAAAAGCATAAATATAAATTTAAGGCTTATGGAAAGAAAAATTTTCTGTAAGCCTTTTATTTTTGCTTTGCAAATGCTTTTTACCGCCGCTACTAGAAATCTCTTTATAAATATGATATAATTTAAAGACAATTTGTGACATTAAGGGATTAGTATGCCCATTTTTAAAATTTGTTAAGGAGATTACATGGTAGGACTAATTAGCGGTGTGCGCAAAAACAGTTTAGCAGAAGCTGCTGGTATTATTGCCGGTGATAAGCTGCTCTCTGTTCAAGGAGCACAAGTAAAAGATATAATTGAATTAAGCTTTTATACCTCAGATTACGAAGTAGACTTAGAAGTAGAAAATGTTGACGGTCAGCGTCGTCAAATACATATAGATAAATATCCTGATGAAGATTTAGGCTTAGAATTTGATTCCGCAGTGTTTGATAAAGTAGCTACTTGTTACAATAACTGTATTTTTTGCTTTGTTGACCAAATGATTCCCGGCATGCGTCCAGGTTTATATGTGCGTGATGACGATTATCGTCTATCCTTTTTGTATGGTAATTTCATTACGTTAACAAATCTGAAAGAGGAAGATTTTCAACGGATTATCCAAACGCACATGACGCCGCTGTACGTTTCCGTGCATGCTACCAATCCTAAGGTGCGCTGCGAAATGATGCACAATCGTTTTGCCGGCGAGCTGATGGAAAAGTTGGAGAGGCTTTTTGCAGCGGATATCCAAGTACATACGCAAATAGTATGCTGTCCCGGTTACAATGATGGTGAAGTATTGGCAAAAAGCTTTGACGATCTTTATAGTAAATATCCTCATGTCTTGACTATGGCAGTAGTCCCCGTGGGTATTACCAAGCATAGAGAAAAGCTGCATCCGCTGCGTACTTTTACGAAAGATGAAGCGATAACCTTAATAGACCAAGTGACCGTTTGGCAGCAAAAATGCCGTGAGGAAACAGGTAAAACTTTTATTTATTTAGGTGACGAATTTTATTTGCTGGCTGGACGCGAAGTTCCCAAAGCTGATTGGTATGATGGCTTTCCGCAGCTGGAAAACGGCATTGGCTTAACGCGTAGCTTTCTTGATGAATGGCAGCAGACCTTGGAGCTGCTGGCAAGCTATGTGCCAACTGCACCGGCAGTAGTTCCCGTCGGCGAAGGTGCCTATCCGGTACTTAAGCCACTAATGGATAATTTGAATCAAAAATTTGGCAGCAAGCATGCTTTTGTGCCTGTACCTAATAAATTTTTTGGCGGCAAGGTAAATGTTACGGGACTTTTAACAGCCGGAGATATTTTGCAAGCCGTGCAAGGTAAGCGTATTATTTTACCGGCAGTGGTGCTGAACAATGATAATTTGTTTTTGGATGATAAATCTTTAGCACAGTTTAAGGAAAGCTTTGGCGGCAAGGTAGAATTGGCCAAGGGTGCTAAAGAATTGCTGCATTTATTATTAGAAAGCTAGGGTGGCGCGATGTTGCAAATATATACCGGAACCGGTAAGGGAAAAACTACGGCTGCTTTAGGTGTGGCTTTGCGCGGTGCCGGTCATGGACTGAAAACTATAATGTTTTCATTTCTCAAGGATGATCCTGAATATGGCGAAGCTAAGGCTGCCAAATTTCTTCCGGGATTTATTTTAAAGCAGGTAGGACGGGATGCCTTTGTTGATTTTCGCCATCCTGATCCTATTGATTTGAATCTGTGCCGCGAAGGCTGGGAAGAAGCTAAAAAAGCTATTATCAATAAGCAGGCAGATATTATTATTCTTGACGAGTTGAACATTGTTTTGGCGACCAAGATGCTGCCGCTGTCGGAGGTTGCAGATTTTTTAGGGCAGCACAAGCAGAATGTAGAAATAATTCTTACGGGCAGAGGTGCGCCGGAAAAAATTATTCAAATTGCCGACCTTGTTACGGATATGAACGAGGTTAAGCATTATTTTCACAAGGGAATATCTTCCCGCACAGGTATAGACCACTAAAAATTGTTAGATATATATTTTATTGATGGAGGAAAAGTGTTATGGGTAAACCTATAGTTGCTATAGTAGGACGTCCTAACGTCGGCAAATCAACTTTGTTTAATATTTTTGCCAACAGCAGAATTTCCATTGTGGAGGATACTCCTGGTGTAACTCGCGACCGTTTATATGCTACTGCCGAATGGCTTGACCATGAGTTTATGATGGTAGACACGGGCGGTATCGAAATTATGAATGCGGATGCTATTGCAGTATCTATCCGCCAGCAGGCGCAGATTGCTATTAAAGAGGCAGATGTAATTTTGTTCGTATGCGACGCTCGCAGCGGCATTACCACAGAGGATGCAGACGTAGCGCGTCTTTTGCGCCAGTCTAAAAAGCCAATTGTTTTGGCTGTTAATAAAGCAGATTCTCCTAAGCAGGAGATGAATACTTTTGAATTTTATAATTTGGGCATTGGCGAACCGATGCCTGTTTCTGCTTCCAATCATTTAGGCTTAGGCGACCTTTTAGACGCAGTTGTTGCTAAATTTCCTAGTGATAAGCAGGGTAATATGCCCGATGACGAGGATGAAATTAAAGTAGCGTTAATTGGCCGTCCTAATGTTGGTAAATCTTCTATTTTTAATGCGCTGGTAGGCGAAGAGCGTTCCATTGTTAGCGATATTGCCGGTACAACTCGTGACGCTATTGATACGCCTGTGGTGCGCGATGGTCAAAAATATCTGTTTATTGATACTGCAGGTATGCGCCGCAAAGCGAAGGTTGATGAACCTATAGAAAAATACAGTGTTATGCGTTCGCTGCGTGCTGTTGACCGCAGTGATGTAGTGCTCATGGTTTTTGACGCTGTTGAAGGCGTTACTGAGCAGGATAAGCGCATTGTCGGTTATGCTCATGAAGCAGGTAAGGCCGTTATTCTTGTGGTCAATAAATGGGATTTATATGAAAAAGACAATTCTTCTACCTTGCGTTACACTGAAACCTTGCGTAAAGAGCTGGTATTTTTGCAATATGCTCCCTGCGTTTTCGTTTCCGCAGTAACCAAGCAGCGTATTCACCGTCTGCCGGAGGTTATCAGCTATGTGGCTGAGCAGAATGCGCAGCGTATTGCTACCAGTGTTCTGAATCAAGTTATTGAGGACGCTGTGGCTATCAATCCGCCGCCAACTGAAAAAGGCAAACGCTTAAAAATTCTGTATGTAACTCAAGTTAAAATTAAACCGCCAACCTTCGTGTTTTTTGTTAATGAGCCGGAAATCATGCATTTTTCCTATCAGCGTTATTTAGAGAACAAGCTGCGTGAAGCCTTTGGCTTTGAGGGAACGCCTATTCAGATGATAATTCGCGGGAAAAACGAGGACGAATAATTTTAAAGTTAGGTGATTGTTAATGTTAAATGAGGTGGGAATATTGCATTATGTTCTGGGATTTATTCTGGGACATGTGTGCGGCTCGGTACCCAGCGGACTTTGGCTGGTGCAGGCTTTGCACGGCATAGATATTCGCAATTATGGCAGCAAAAATATAGGCACTACCAATGTTTTTCGTACTGTAGGAACCTCTACAGCAGTTGTAGTGCTTATTTGCGATATGCTTAAAGGCATTGCTGCCGTAGCGTTAGTGGATTATTTATTTCATAATCCTGAATTAAATGTTATTACGGCGTTGGGAGCGCTTTTAGGACACAATTATTCCGTGTTTTTGGGTTTCAAAGGCGGTAAGGGCGTGGCCACCGGTTTAGGATTGTTGGTTTTTCTTATGCCTAAGGTTGCAGGCACAGTTTTTTTAGTATGGCTGGTGCTGGTGCTTTTAACAAGATATGTGTCTTTAGGTTCCATTGTTGCTGCCATTTTGACTCCTGTAACTGCGTGGTATTTTGCCTATCCTTGTTCCTATGTTATTTTGGGAGCGATTGCCGGATTTTTCGTTGTGTTACGCCATAAAGAAAATATCGGCAGGCTGTTGTCCGGTACGGAAAGTAAAATTAAACCGGGTAATGCGAAAAATTTGCAAAAATAAAGCTAGTACTGCAATAGTAAAATTTTAAATACTTTGTTTAATATCCTGTTATATAATCGTCGTGATCTGATTATATAACAGGATATTTTCTTTTGTCTTATAAACTAAAATTGTGCTAAAATAGAATAGTAAAATGTAGATTAATGCGAGGTAAAAATGCAGTACGAAAATGTAATTGAGGCGCGCTTTATCAGCCGACCTAATAGATTTATTGCAAATATAGAAATTGATGGCAGGCAGGAGCTGGCTCATGTAAAAAATACCGGGCGCTGTAAGGAATTATTATTACCCGGAGCGAAAATATATGTGCAGTGTCATAATGATGCTAAGCGTAAGACAAAATTTTCTTTGTTGGCAGTGGAAAAAGAAGCTGCTAGTAGCACTGGCGCTAAAGAAATACTTTTAATAAATATGGATTCACAGGCTCCTAATAAGGTTGTTCACGAATGGCTGCTTAAACAAGAACCCTTTGGCAAAATTATATATTTAAAACCAGAGTGCCGCTATGGTGAGTCACGCTTTGACTTTTATTTGGAAACAGCAGAACGAAAAATGTTTATTGAGGTTAAGGGCGTTACCTTAGAGGAAAATGGCGTAGTTATGTTTCCGGATGCACCAACAGAGCGCGGCGTTAAACATGTGCATGAGCTGTGCGCTTGCTTGCAAGAAAGTTACGAAGCTGCGATTATTTTTGTTATTCAAATGGAAAAAGCATTGTATTTTACGCCTAATAAACGCACTCATGCAGCTTTTGCCAAGGCTCTGACACAGGCAGAACGCTGCGGTGTAAAAATTTTAGCTTTAACCTGCGCTGTAACACCGGAAACAATGAGTATAAAAGATGCAGTTCCGGTAAATTTATAGGAGAAAAATATGGAAGCCATCACACAAAAATTATTTGAGCTATCAGATACAAAATATAGAGATTTTAATGCCAAGCTGCTGCCGACAGTTAATAAGGCAACTATTATTGGTGTGCGTACACCTGCGCTGCGTAAATTGGCTAAGGAAATAACTGGCAGTACAGAAGCAAATAATTTTATGCAGGAACTGCCCCATACATATTATGACGAAAATCAACTACATACCTTTTTTATTTCCGCTTGTAAGGATTACGATATTTGCATGGAGCAAATTGAGAATTTTTTGCCGTATATAGATAATTGGGCGACATGTGACCAGCTTTCTCCTAAAATTCTGCAAAAAAATCCCCAGGATTTACTTTTGCGTATTCAAAAATGGCTGGCAAGCGAGCATACTTACACTATTCGTTTTGGAATAAAAATGCTCATGAGCTTTTATCTTGATACGGGATTTTGTCCTCAATATTTAGCATGGGTGGCCAGTGTGCGGTCCGAAGAATATTATGTAAAAATGATGATTGCGTGGTATTTTGCTACTGCTTTAGCTAAGCAGTATGACGCTGCTGTTCCATATCTTGAACAGAAAAAATTGGAGCAGTGGACGCATAGAAAGACTATTCAAAAGGCGTGCGAAAGCTATCGTATTAACACGGAGCAAAAAACGTATTTGCGTACTTTAAGATAAAGTGCTGCAACATTTTGGGGAGAGTTGTTTATGAAGCAGACGCACAAACAAAAGCGCTATTATCTGCTGGATGCCTTGCGGGGAATAGCCATTACGGGCGTAGTTGTGTATCATTTTATTTATGATATTTATTGTGTTTACGGTTATGACGCACACTGGGCAGAGCAGTTATATACCCGCATTTGGCAAGAGGGAACTTGTTTTTTATTTATAGCCTTGTCAGGCTTTGTCGCTCATCTAGGCAAAAAATCCTTGCTGCGTCGCGGCTTAGAGCTTAATTTACTTGGTTGTCTCATTACCTTGCTAACGTTGATTTGCCTGCCGTCACAGGCTATTTGGTTTGGCATTTTAAATTTTATGGGATGTGCTGCTTGGTTTCTTGGCTTGTGCAGCAAATATTTGACCAAAGTAACTTCTATCTGTGGAATGCTTACATCATTATTTGTATTTTTTACCTGCCGTTCTTTAGCCAATGGCATTTGGGGCTTGGAAGGAATATTTGCAGTAGAAGTGCCGCAAAATTTTTATGCCTATCAAGAGCTTGTCCCCTTGGGCTTTCCTCCTGCTGATTTTACTTCCAGTGATTATTTTCCGTTGTTACCCTGGTTCGGAGCATATACTTTTGGTTACTATTTATATATCTTTTTGCAAGAACGTGATTTGCTGAGTGACTGGCTTAACTTTAAATTGCCTCTGTTTTCCGTATTAGGGCAAAAAAGCTTAGTAATATATCTTGGGCATCAGCCAATTTGCTTGGGGATTTTGGCGTTGGTGTTAGGAATACCGTGAAAATTTTATAGTTTATAAAAAAACAAAATCACTCCTTATTTTGGCAAACCAAAGTAGGGAGTGATTTTTTCGTACTATTTATTTGTTTCGTTAGCGTGCTGCCACAGGTACCATACTACCAAGGAGCGCCACGGACGCCACGGTTCCGTTACCTTGTTGATTAGCCCGCGTTTGGGTAATTCGGGAAGCTGCAAAAGCTGCTGCAATTCTTTTTTGAAAATGTAGTCTGCCGAAGGAACCACGTCCGGTCTACATAGGCCTAAAAGCAAAAACATTTCGATGGTCCATTGACCAAGACCGCGAATTTGCAAAAGCTGCTTCGTTATTTGGCTGTCGGCCATATCGGCAAATTTATCCATGTCAATTTGCTTTTCAACTACGGCTTTGGCAAAGTCTAACATATAAGTGATTTTTTGCTGGCGCAAACCAATCGCGGCAAATTCCTCACTGTGATGTTCTAAAATAGCTTCCGGACGGATTGGTTTACCTACAAGCTGCTCCAATTTCTGCATCAATTCTTGACTTACCTCTGGCGGCAGCTGTTGGGCGATGATTCCTGTAAGCAGTATACCGAAATATTCCTCTTTATCTTTGGCTTTAAGAGGGCAGGGCGAGTATTTTTCAACTAATGAGGCAAGCTCGGGAGCGTTTTCACGCAGATAATTATCGCCAAGAGACCAATCTGGGGTTTGGCACATAAGCATTCTCCTTTAAATATTATATTGAAGTATTTTCATTTTACCACAAATTCACAGAAAGTGCGAGGCAAGAAAACACAATATAATTGCACTTTTCAGCGCTTAGGGTTATAATTATTCTGATATATAATTTTCATTTTTAAATTGACCAAAGGAGAAGATATTATGTCTGATGTTAGAGTAAGGTTTGCTCCCAGTCCTACTGGATATTTACATATTGGCGGTGCGCGTACAGCGCTGTTTAACTGGCTATTCGCTCGTAAAATGGGCGGCAAGCTGATTTTACGTATAGAGGATACGGATATTGAACGCCTAAAAGAGGATTCTGTCAGTCAAATTCTTACCAGCCTGAAATGGTTGGGTATTAGCTGGGACGAAGGTCCGGAAAAAGGCGGAGATTATGGTCCCTATTATCAATCTGAACGGTTAGATATTTATAGAAAATATTGCCAACAATTGGTTGACGAAGGTAAGGCTTATTATTGCTTCTGTACTGTGGAAGAATTGGCAGCCGAAAGAGCAAGACAAAGCGCTGCTAAATTATCTCCGCGCTATGCCGCTACCTGCCGCAATATTCCTGTAGAGGAGGCTAAGGCTCGTGTAGCTGCTGGTGAAACTTATACTGTGCGTTTAAAAAATCCTACTGAGGGTTCTATTACGTTCCATGATTTGATTCATGGAGATGTAACCTACGGTATGGATCAATTTGACGATTTTGTAATTATGAAATCCAACGGTATTCCCACCTATAATTTTGCTGTGGTTGTGGACGATCATCTTATGGGTATGACTCACGTACTGCGTGCGGAGGAGCATCTTTCCAATACGCCGAAGCAGCTTTTGGTTTATCGTGCTTTTGGTTGGGAACCGCCTAAATTTGGTCACATGTCAATGATTTTGGCGCCTGATCGTTCTAAATTGAGTAAACGTCACGGCGCAACCTCTGTAGAGGAATTCCGTGGTCAAGGATATCTAGCCGAAGCTATTGTTAATTATTTAACTCTTTTAGGTTGGGGATCTGGCGACGAAAGAGAAATTTTTTCTAAAGAAGAAACCGTTAAGCTGTTTGCGCTGGAACAAATGTCGCACAAGGCTGCGATTTATGATACTAAAAAGTTGACTTGGATGAATGGTCAATATTTATCCGAATTGCCTTTAGATAAGATTTTGCCGGAAGTTAAACCTTTCTTTATTAAAGACGGTTTAGTTGATGAAAATTGGTTCGATACTAATGAGGAATATTTTGCTAAATTGGTTGATTGTGTGCGCGTGCGCGTAAAGACTTTGCAGGAGGTTGCCGACGCTTCCAGCTATTTCTTTAAAGATGTAGAAACTTATGATGAAAAGGGTGTAGCTAAGCATTTCAAACCGGAAAATATTGCCATTATGCAGCAGTGTATTGATGCTATTGAAGCGGATCAGATTTATGATTTATCTACCACCGAAGCAGCATACAACAAAATTGCCGCCGATAACAATTTGGCTCTGGGTAAGGTAATTCATCCTACACGTTTGGCGTTAACCGGCAGAACCGTATCTCCCGGTATGTTTGACGTTATGGTTTTGTTAGGCAAAGAAAAAACCTTAGAGCGTCTGCACAAAGCCATTGCTTATATTGAAAATCATCAATAAATTAGTGCGTTTTTTGTCAAAAAGGAGGTGCAGCCGTGAAGATTTTACTTTCTTCCATTATATTACTGTTGCTTTGTTTTCCCTGCTTTGCCGACCAGCAGACTACTGTTTTGCAGGAGCAGGCTGTTTTAGGCAAGGTATCGGCTACGCTGCCTTATATTGACGGCAGTAATGACGTTGGTTTAGAAAAAAAGGCCAATGCTTTAATTCGCGAAACTGCCGCTAAGCTGGCGAAAGAGGTGGGCGGTAGTGTAAGCTATGAGGTAAAGCTTAACCGTCCCAGTCTTGTAAGCTTACTGTTAATTGCTGATAATGGCCGTGAAAAAGTTTTTGCAGGCTTAAATCTTGATTTGACAACAGGTCAAGAATTTTCTGTTACAGATTTTTTTGTTGACAATGAGCAAGTAAAAAATACTTTAGGCGATTATGAGAAGGTTTTATTTGCTGAAGAAGGCTTTTATCTGCAAGAGAAAAAATATGGAGCTTACGTAAAATTTGTACCTTATACTGAGTTGTTAAGTTATATGCGTATTGGTGAAGCTGGCCGTATTATGCAGGTGGCAAAAGTTACCGGTGCAGCAGCAGGAAAAACCTTGATTATGGAAAAATGCGGACTATTGGCGCTGAAAATGGACGCTAATCCTTCTACCGGCTACGGCTGGCAGATGAGTGCAAATTCTTCTGCTGTGAAAACTGTTGGTAGCTCCTTTACAATTCCGCGCGAGGAAGAAGCGCGCTTAGGTACTCCCGGCGTGGAAATTATGTTTCTCAATGTGGAGAAGCCTGGAACCTATACTATCAAAATGGAATATAAACGCCCTTGGGAAAAAATTAGTTTAGATAATTTTACTTTTACTGTTGTTGTCAAGGGATAATAAGGAGAAGTTATGGAAAAAGCAGCCATTCCCGTACAAATATATAATGAAACCTATGTATTGCGCACCTCCGCGCCGCAAACGCAGGTGCTGCAAATTGCGCAGGATGTGGATACACGTATGAAAAAACTGGCTGCCGATAAACAGATTCAAAATCGGGAAAAGCTTGCCGTATGGACAGCTTTGGATTTAGCGGCAGAGTTAAGTGAGTTAAAGCAGCGCTATGATACGCTGCTAGCTGCGGTACGTGAAAGGTAAAAAATAATGAATAAAAAAAATATAGAGCTGTTGGCTCCCGCAGGAAGTTGGGAAGCATTAGAAGCAGCGGTTAACGCAGGCGCAGACGCTGTTTATATGGGCGGCAGAGCCTTTGGCGCTCGCGCTTATGCCAGTAATTTTGATAAAGAGGAAATGGCGAAGGCTGTTTACTTTGCACATATGCACAGAGTGCGCTTGTATGTTACTGTAAACACTTTGGTTGATGACAGCGAGCTTGGCGAATTGGCGGATTATTTGTTGTTTCTGAATAACGTTGGCGTTGATGGCATTATTGTACAGGATTTAGGCGTAATTCGTTTAGCACGCAGAATTGTTCCTGAGCTGCCATTACATGCCAGCACACAAATGACTATTACCAATTCCGGCGGCGTAGATTTTGCTGTGGCTGCAGGTATGGAACGCAGCGTTTTAGCGCGCGAGCTTTCTTTAAAAGAAATTGATGCAGCCTGCAAACGCGGAACGGAGATTGAAACCTTTATTCATGGCGCTTTGTGTGTTTGTTATAGCGGCCAATGCTTAATGAGCAGTCTGATTGGCGGACGCAGCGGTAACCGCGGTCGCTGTGCGCAGCCTTGTCGCTTGCCGTACAAGCTTTTGAACGTTAAGGGCGAGGATATGCTGTCGGGTAAGAACGCGGGACAATATCTTTTAAGTCCCAAGGATATGAATACGCTGCATATTTTGCCGCAGCTTATTGAAACAGGCGTTGTCAGCTATAAAATTGAAGGACGTATGAAGCGTCCGGAATATGTGGCAGTAGTAATAGATGCTTACCGCCGTGCTATTGATAGCTATTTGGCAGGCAACTACCATGTGCCGGAAGAAGACTTTGCTAATATCGAACAGATTTTTAATCGCGATTTTACTACGGCGTATATGGTCAACCGTCCAGGCAAAGAAATGATGAGCGATAGGCGCCCCAACAACCGTGGTGTGCTTGTAGGCCGTGTTGCTAAATTAGATAAGCAGCGCAACAAAGCAGTTATTAAATTAGAAAAGGAATTGCATTTAGGTGACGGGTTAGAGTTTTGGGTGAGTGTAGGCGGACGTGTAGGCACTACTGTGACCGAAATGCTGAGAAACGGCGCCGTTGTTGAAAGCGCTGCTTCCGGTGAGCAGGTGACGATTGATGTGCCTAAGGGCGTGCGTCTTAACGACAGAGTTTTTCGTACCTTGGATAGTCGCTTAATGGCTTATGCCGGCCAATTTTTTGGCACTGATGCGAAAAAACGTATTAGCGTAGATGTCGTGGTAACTGCTAAACTGGGCCAGCCTATGACTGTAGTTATGACAGATGACGAAGGCAACGTTGGTTATGGTGAAACTGATTTCATTGTTGAAGCAGCTCGCAAACGTGCCTTGGATGAAGCGGCAGTACGCAAACAGATGGACCGCTTAGGCACGACAGAATATTTCTTGAACAGTTTGAAATTTATTCATGATGAAAACGTTATGGTGCCCATGAGTGAGATGAACGAAGCGCGCCGTATGGCTTGCGAAGCCTTGGACGCAGCGCGTTTAGCAGCCTTTGTGCCGCCGCGTACTTTGGTGCATGGATACAAGGAGCAGCTTACGCCGAATGCTCATAGGCATAGATGGTCAGCAGGCAAGCTTACAGTACATTGCGATAGTGTTGCGAAAGTAAACGTTGCTTTGCAGGCTGGCGCAGAGCGCATTTTGTTTGGCGGAGATTGCTTTAATCATCAGCTGCCTGCTAATAGTGATTATGATAGGGTTACAGAAATGTGCCGTAAGGCTGGCAGAGAGGTAGCTTTTGCTACGCCACGCATTATTAAGGAAGCACAGCTTACTTATTTTGATAAGCTTTTTGCTCTGTGGCAGGAGCTTGAACCTGATTTAGTTTATATCAATAATAATGGCTTATGGCCTTTGACGCAAAAATATCCGCAGCTTAAGCCTGTAGCTGATATGTCCTTAAATATTTTTAACAGTCAAGCCTTACAATTCTGGCAGGAAAACGGCGCAGTAAGCGCAGTGCTTAGTCCGGAACTGACTATGACGCAGGTGGAGCATTTGACTAGTGTTAGCACTCTGCCTTTAGAATGTATTATTCAAGGAAGATTGGAAATGATGGTTTCCGAATACTGTGTGGGTGGAAGCTTTTTAGGAGATTTGCACAAGGGTGAATGCCGTTTTAATTGTCGCGAGCAGCTATTTTTAGGCGACCGCAAGGAAGCGCGGTTCCCAATAGCTACGGATCAATTTTGTCATATGCACATTTTAAATGCCCACGAGCTATCTTTAGTGGCCAGTGTGCAGCATATGGCGGAAATGGGCGTAGCCAGCCTGCGTATTGACGGACGCAATTATGAAGAAGCAAAGCTGGCAGAGCTGATTGAGCTGTATCGTAAGGTATTGGGCGGTGCAGTGGAGGCTCCCGAAAATCTCCCGGGAACTACACGCGGACACTATTATCGAGGGGTAATGTAATATGGCACGTTTTGCTATAAAAACATTGGAATTTGATAAGGTAAAGGCAATGCTGGCTGCCAAAGCAGCAACATTTTTGGGCAAGCAGCAGGTAACGGCCTTGCAGATTGAAAGCGATTTTGCCAAAGTTAAGTCTTTGCAGGAAGAAACAGCAGAAGCCCTGCGAGTTTTAGACGAGGGCAAGCGTTTTCCGTTCGGCGGTGCTTTTAATATTACTGCTGACGTAAAAAGAGCGGAGCTTGGAAGCGTTTTGCTGCCGGAGGAACTTCTGCACATTTTGACTACGGTAGAAGCTTTTAGCTCCATGAAGGAGTTTTTGGCAGCTAACGGTGAAATGGCGCCTGCTTTGGCAGTATACGCGGCGCAGATGCAGCAGTTTCCCCGCTTAGAAAAGCAGATAGCAAGCGCTATTGACGAACATGCGGAAATCAAAGACACTGCTACGCCTAAGTTGAGCGGCTTGCGTAACGCTATCCAGATTTCCAAAAATCGTGTAAAGGATAAGTTAGACAGTATTTTGCACGATCCTAACAATCAAAAATATTTTCAAGATAACATTGTCACCATGCGCGGCGACCGTTATGTTATTCCTGTAAAACAGGAATATAAAATGAATTTTCCAGGTATCATTCACGATCAATCGGGAACAGGGGCAACACTTTTCATTGAGCCTTTAGCTGTGGTTAATTTAAATAACGATATTAAACGCTATGCAGCAGAGGAACGGGAAGAAATGGAGCGTATTCTGCGTCAGCTCACGCAGAATGTAGGGCAGGAAGCTGCTTCCATTTTAGCTACGCTGGAGCTGTTTACTAAAATAGATGTAATTTGCGCCAAAGCGCTTTTGGCTCAGGAGCAGCATGCCGTTCGTCCAATGTTGGTTTTAAACGGTAAGGTAGATATTCAGCAGGGCCGTCATCCTTTGTTGAATAAGGATATAGTTGTTCCCTTAGATGTGCAGCTAGGCGAAAAATTCACTATGCTTTTGGTTACGGGACCTAATACCGGCGGTAAAACAGTAGCCTTAAAGGCTGTCGGCTTATTTGCGCTGATGGCGCAGATTGGTTTATTTATTCCTGCGCTTAGCGCTACTTTGCCTGTTTTTAGGGCAGTGTATGCCGATATTGGTGACGAGCAGAGTATTGAGCAAAGCTTGTCAACATTTTCTGCGCATATGACTAATTTAATCAGCATTTTAAGCGAAGTGAAAGCAGGGGATTTGGTGCTGGTGGACGAAATCTGCGCCGGTACCGATCCTAATGAGGGCGCGGCTTTAGCTATGTCCATGCTTGAACATCTGCATGAGCAAAAGGTGCTGACCATGGTAACTACCCATTACAGCGAATTGAAAACCTTTACCTATGGTCACGAGGGTATGGAGAATGCCAGCGTGGAATTTGATCCCATATCGCTGCGTCCGACATATCGCTTGCTTATGGGGGTTCCTGGCAGCAGTAATGCCTTTAATATCAGCCGCCGCTTAGGCTTGAGCGAAGCGATTATTGAGCAGGCAGGCCAACTGCTTAACCAAGAGCATGTGCATATGGAAAATGTTTTGCAGGAGCTTGACAGTGAACGGCGACGTTATGAAAGCGGCAGTGCAGAGATAGAAGCTTTGCGTAAGGAAAGCGAGCAGCTGCGCAACGCCTTGGCTTATTCTAAAGCAGAATTTGAGCGGCGCAAAAATGACATGCTGCGTAAAGCAAAAGAGCAAGCTGATGATATTTATCGCCGCAGTCGCCGCGAATCGGAAGCAGTGCTGAAAGAACTGCGTTCTATGAAAGCTGACTATGATGCTAAGCGTTTGGAGCAGGCTGCCGAAGCCGCACGCAAAAAGTTGAATAAGACTTTGAGCGAGGATGCACCGCTGCCGGAGGGAGCGCCTTTAACTGCTAAAACAGCTAAAAAGGGACTTAACGTATTTGTTATTTCTCTTGGTAAAAATGGTGTGATTACCGACGTAAAAGGTAACGAGGTTACGGTGCAGGTAGGTATTTTGAAAATGAATGTGCCTGCCGCAAAATGTCTGTTGACTAAAGCTCAACCGGCAAATATCGATAACGAACCGAAAAAACGCAAAGGCTTTACGAAAAATGCCGCGGCCAATTATGCACATCAAATGTTTGTGGCTAAATCCGGCAGTGCTAAGCAGGAGATAGATTTGCGCGGCATGACGCTGGATGAAGCTATACCGGCGGTGGATAAAGCTATTGACGACGCTTTAATTGCCGGTATTGGTCAGCTGCGTTTGATTCATGGCAAGGGAACCGGTGCTTTACGTGCCGGCTTGACGGCATATCTTGAGAATAATTGCTTTGTGAAAAAACTGGAAACCGCAGCGTTAGACGCAGGTGGTAGTGGTGCAACTGTAATAGATTTATAAAGTATTGTGTTTCAAAATATGGTTTTATAAAGTTTTTTGTAATGTGAAAGGAGCTTTTGATTATGGTTATGAGTATTGCTGCAAAACACGCTAAAGGAAAGGCTGCCAAAGATAAAATTTTTGGTGCTAATGCTGCTGCTGTAGCAGCTGCTGCTAAATATGGCAAGGATGCAGTAACCAATGCTACTATTGGCGCTATTTTAAACGAAGAAGAAAATCTCGTTTGTCTGCCGACTGTGGAAAAGGTTTACCGTAGTCTTAAAACTAACGAATTGATTGCTTACGCACCTATTAGCGGTCTGCCAGAATATTTGGACTGCGTTTTGACTGCTGCTTTTGGTCAATCACGTCCGGAGGGTTACATTGCAGCTGTTGCTACTGCGGGAGGTACTGGCGGTATTCACCATGCTATTTGGAATTATCTTGATGAAGGTGAAACTGCTTTATGCTCCGACTGGTATTGGGGCGCATATAAGGTGTTGTGCGACGACATGGGTCGTAAATTTACTACCTATAAGATGTTGGATGAAAATAATAAATTTAATCTGCCTGCCTTGAAAGCAAAAATAGATGAATTGCTGGCTCAACAGGATAATCTGCTGTATTTGCTCAATACTCCGGCGCATAATCCTACCGGTTATAGCTTAAGCGAGGAGGATATGGACGGCGTATTGTCAATTTTGAAAGAAGCTGCTGCTAAGCCAGGCAAGAATGTAGTATTATTTTTGGATGTTGCCTATATTGATTATGCCGGCGAAAAAGAAGCAGTGCGTAAAATTTTCAAAAAGCTTGGCGGCCTACCTGCTAACATTTTAGCAATTATTGGTTATAGTATGTCTAAAGGCTTTACTATGTATGGTCAACGCACTGGTGCTATGATTGGTGTTTCTTCCGACGCAGACGTTATTAAGGAGTTTACCGATATCAACCAATATACCAGCCGTGCAACCTGGTCCAACATTAACCGTCCGGCAATGCGTACCTTGGCTACTATTTACAGCAATCCGGAGCTTTTGGAAGCAGTCTGCCAAGAACGTGATTATTACTATCAAATGATTAAGGCTCGCGCCGATTTGTTTACTAAAGAAGCTAAGGAATGCGGTTTGCCTATGCTTCCTTATGTAGCAGGCTTCTTCCTGTCTATTCCGGCTAAGAATCCTGACGCTATTTGTGAAAAGCTGCATGAGGATAATATTTTTGCAGTTCCTTTGGCTGCCGGCGTGCGTATTGCCGTGTGCGCAGTACCTCTGAAAAAAATTGCCGGTATGGCTGCGAAGGTAAATGCAGCTATGCAGGCAGTGGAGCAATAAAATGCTTACCTGGAAGCTGCCTAATGGGCAGCTGCGTCAGGTAGAAGAAGGCAGTAATTTATTGTCCGTTGCCCGTTCTTTGCAAAGTAATTATGCTTCACCTTTGGTAGAAGGAATTTTTAACGGTGAAGCTGTTGACCTGCAAAAAAATATTTATCAAGACGGTACCGTGGATTTTATAGAGGTAAATACGGAGGAGGGAATGCGTGTTTATATGCGCACTCTGCTCTTTATGCTGCTGACTACGGCAAAAAAATTATTTCCTAAATTGGAGCTTGAGGTTCGCAACACCTTAGGCAGCGCTTTATATTGTATTGATAATTCTTCCTATAAGCTTACTAAAGAAGATATTCAAGCTATTGAGAACGCTATGCGTGAAATGGCAGCAAATAAAGACCCTATAACCTTACAACGGTTATCCAAGGCTGAAGCTGTTAAAGAGGCATCAACTTTCTGCACGCCTGATAGAGAATCGCTGTTAGCAGAGTTGCCTGAGAATACTGTTGTAACACTTTATAAGCTGCAAGAAAATCCCGGGTATTTTTTTGGCGCTATGTGCCCTGATTGCAGCTATGTGCCTAATTTTGCGCTGCTGCCCTATGCTGATGGCGTAATCATCAATTATCCCGATACTGGCGATTGGACATATTTACCGCCTTTTGAAGATAAACCGCGTCTTAATGCTGCTTACCAAGAGGCAGAGGAATGGTCTGCTATGATTCAGTGTAATACTATCGGTAAGCTTAATAAAATTATTGAATTAGGCTATGCCGACCGTATTATTCGTATTGCCGAAGCTCTGCATGAAAAGAAGCTTGCAGGTATTGCCGATATGATTGCTGAACGCAAAGATGAACTGAAGCTGATTTTAATTGCCGGGCCATCGTCTTCCGGTAAAACATCTACTGCACAGCGGTTAAGCGTGCAGCTGGCGGTAAACGGTTTACGGCCTGTGCCGATTTCCATGGACGATTACTATAAAAATAGAGTGGATACTCCGCGCAAGCCGGACGGCAGCTATGATTTTGAATGCCTAGAAGCGATTGATTTAGAGCTTTTCAATGAACATTTGCAAAAATTATTAGCTGGTGAAAAGGTAAAAATGCCTAAATATAATTTCCGCACCGGTTGTCGTGAATATCGCGGTAATGAACTGCACATGACTGAAAAATCTGTTTTAGTGGTAGAGGGAATTCATGGTTTAAATGAAAAGCTGACAGCCTCTATACCTGCCGCAAAGAAAATGAAGCTGTATGTCAGTGCGCTTACGCCTATGTCCTTCGACGAGTATAACCGTATTCACACTACGGATGCCCGTTTACTGCGCCGTATAGTGCGCGACAGCCAGTTTCGTTCCCATGACGCAGAGGCTACCTTGAATTTATGGAGCGACGTGCGCGAAGGTGAGGAGAAATATATTTTTCCTTTCCAAACCAGTGCCGATGTGATTTTTAATACTACGCTTATCTATGAGCTGGCAGTGCTCAAAAAATATGCTGTACCGCTATTACAGGCTGTTTCCTGTAATTCTAAGAAGGCTTATTTAACGGCACAGCGTTTGCTTAATATGCTTTATTACGTAAAGGAGATAGACGATACAGCTATTCCTAACAATTCTATCTTGCGTGAATTTATAGGCGACAGTGTGTTTAAGGATGTGCTTTAAAAGAGGAGGTGGGACTATGGCTGATATTCGGCAGCCTTTTGATGATAAACAAATCAACGAAAAGGAATTACAAAAATACGAAAAACAGTATAATGAACAAAGCTTTATCCAAAAACTAAAAAAGTACGGCAAGTTTATCGGCATAGGCGCCTTATATAAAGCTGTACAGCTTTGGTTTGTACTGCAGAAGCCAGAAGTTCCCGCGCCTACGAAAGCCATTATTATGGGTGCTTTAGGTTATCTGATAGCACCTTTGGATTTTATTCCGGATTTAATGCCTGTATTAGGCTATACAGATGATTTAGTGGCTATTACAATGGCATTGGTAAAGGTACAGATGTATATTGACGAAGATATTAACCGCAAGTCTAAAGAGCTGCTGCGGAAAATATTCGATGAGGAAGCCGTAAATAAGCTTTGAAGCAGCTAGGGTACTAAAGATTCAGGTCGCTTTATGCTCCTTACCGTTATAGAAAATATCATTGCTATACAGAATAAGCTTTTAGAAATTTATTTATGACGGTATCTAGTATTTTGGTGTGATATAGTGTATACTATAACCAATAAAAGATTATATTTAACTTAGAAGGGGAGTGACGATCATTTCTTTAAGTAACAGACAAAAACAAATTGCTGAGATAGTACGTCTTGACGGCCCCATTACAGGTGAACACATTGCCGAGCGCTTGAATGTTACTCGTGCAGCTTTGCGCAGTGACTTAGCGATTTTGGTTATGGGCGGCATTTTAGATGCCCGTCCCAAGGTAGGCTATTTTTATACCGGTAAGAATACCTTGGGTATGCTCATGGAAGAAATTTCTGCCATTATGGTGCAGGATTTACAGTCTGTACCAGTAGCCATTGCCAATGATAAAAGCGCTTATGAAGCAGTTGTTACCATGTTCTTAGAGGATGTCGGCACCGTATTTGTGGTGGATGAAAACAATATTTTGACTGGTATCGTTTCCCGCAAGGATCTCCTTAAAGCTGCTATTAACAATAGTGACTTACGTGATATTCCCGTAGTAATGGTTATGACACCCATTTCTAAAATTATTGTAGCCGTACCTGATGAATCTGCTGCTAGTGCAGCTCGTCGCTTAATTGACAATGAGATTGATTGTCTGCCGGTAGTAAAAATACTTGATGAAGCAAAACGTCAGTACAAGGTTGTCGGCAGAATTACAAAAACTAATTTTACCCGCTTGTTGGTAGATTTGGCAGAAGGTAAGGGAGGTAATTATCATAATACCGAAGAATAATCCGATTATTTATGCTGTATCTGACTCCATTGGCGAAACTGCAGAGTCCGTAGTTAAAGCTACTACCAGCCAGTTCGTGGAAGAAAAATTTGACGTTATTCGCGTTCCATATATTAAGGACAAGGGACAGATTGACCGAGTTATAGAGGAAGCAGCCGCCAATAACGCTGTGGTTTGCTATACTATTGTTTCTCCTGATTTACGTGAACATATGGCTGATACGGCTTTGGCTAAAGATGTAGTAGTTGTTGACGTTTTAGGGCCAATGATAAAATCCATAGAAAAAACCACCGGTATGCTGCCGCGTAATCAGGCTGGCTTGATTCACTCCTTGGATCATGAATATTTCAAACGTGTGGAAGCAGTAGAATTTGCCGTTAAATATGATGATGGCAAAAATCCTTTGGGATTATTAAAAGCTGATATCGTTATTATTGGTGTATCACGCACATCTAAAACTCCGCTGTCCATGTATTTGGCGCATAAACGTATTAAGGTTGCCAACGTACCGCTTGTGCCGGAATTAGCACCGCCGGAAGAGCTGTTCAAGGTGCCGCCATATAAGATTATTGGCTTATTAATTGATCCGTTCAAGCTCAATGAAATTCGCAGCGAACGCTTAAAAACTATGGGCCTAAGCGATACAGCCGTTTATGCAGATATGAACCGTATTAGTGAAGAATTGACTTACGCTAAAGGTATTATGCGTCGTCTCCATTGCCAGATTATCAATGTTTCTAATCGTGCTATTGAAGAAACAGCTGGTATTATTTTGGAATATGTGCGCAAAAATAAAGAACGTCACGGTGATTGCTAAAGTAAAAAAAATTCCGAAGCGGAAATGCTTCGGAATTTTTTTTATGGCTCAATGAGCTTTTTCGTTATTACATTATAAGCTATATCGCCGTCATGTGGTTGACCGTTAACCTTAACGTTGCCTTGAAAAGCGGCGATTTTAGTTTTCCAGGAGTAGCTGCCTTTATCGGACGTTATATTAGTATTCCCATCCTGAAAAATACAATTTTCAGAAACATAGGCAGTTCTATCAGAATGGTAAACGTCTACCTTATCACATTTAAAGCTCATGTCGCCAAAGCTCAAAGTGATATTGTTTTGTCCGTGAACCTCCATGTTGTAAATATATACTTGAGCAGTATCAGCGTTAATGGTCATGGTAATGTCTTTAACGGGAAATTGCACAAAAACATTACCTCGCAAGTCATAAATTCCTTTGAGGGGATTAAAAGTTCTGCTGTCGCTTTGGATGGTTGGCTCGGCAGCAAAGCAGATTGTAGGCAGCAACATTAGCAGCATCATAATTAATAAAAAAATCTTTTTCATTGTTTTATTACCTCTAAAAATAGTCAGTAAGCTAAGATTGTAGTGAATATAAATTTAGCGTACTAATTATTATAGTACGTTTTAAAGAGCATCGCAAGTCTAATTCACTTAGATTTTAAAATTTTTTTCAAGAAAAAAGAGGATTTTGCTGTTAAGCATTGAATATATGTTATGTGTAAAATCACAGTGGAGGCATGTTGTAATGGAAGGAGAATTTGAAAGCTTTAAAGAGCAGGTGCGCGGTAGTGCTGATATTGTAGAAGTTATCTCCGGTTATGTACCACTAAAAAAACGCGGACAAAATTTTTGGGGCTGCTGCCCTTTCCATGGTGAAAAAACTCCGTCTTTTGCTGTGAATCCCGCCAAGAATATGTTTTACTGCTTCGGCTGTCATGAAGGCGGCGATATTTTTAAATTTATCATGAAAATTGAAAACTGTACCTTTATAGATGCAATGAAGCTATTGGCTGGGCGTTATGGTATTCCGGTACCGGAACGGCAAAAATCAGCCTTGGAAATGAAGCGTGAGAAGCAACGAGAACGCATTTTTGAAATAAATGCAACAGCGGCAAAATTTTTCCAAGCCTGCCTTTTGAATACTCAGTATGGTAAGCCTGCGTTGTCTTATTTGTTGGGACGAGGTGTTGATCAAAAAATAATTGATAGCTTTTCTATAGGCTATGCTTTAGACAGCTTTGGTGCCTTGTTGACAAATTTGGGACGGCGTGGTTATCAACCCAATGAATTGCTGGCAGCAGGGTTAACTGCTAAAGGTAAAACACAATTTTATGATAAATTTAGGAATAGGGTAATGATACCCATTAAAGATCCTAAAGGACGTATAGTGGGTTTTGGCGGACGTGTACTTGATAGCAGCACGCCTAAATATTTAAACACTGCTGAAACAGAATGGTTTAATAAGCGACGCATTTTATTTGCTATGGATGTAGCTTTGAAAGCTATTCGCACCAGCAGGCAGGCGATTGTGGTAGAAGGTTATATGGATGCTATTAGCCTGCATGCGGCAGGTATCGAAAATGTTGTGGCGTCTATGGGAACTGCCTTTGCGCAGGAGCAGGCTAAAGTTTTGAAGCGTGCTGCCGACGAAGTTGTTTTTTGCTATGACAGCGACAGTGCGGGGCGCAGAGCTTCTGTAAGAGCAGCAAGCATTGCCAGAGAAGCTGGTTTAAAGGTGCGCATTGCAGGTGTGCCTGAAGGTAAAGATCCGGACGAATATGTTCGTATTCATGGCAAGAATGCTTTTCTGCAGGTCATCGCAGTGGCACAAAATGGTATTGATTTTCAAATTGAAGAAACAATTTTACAAAATGATGTGACCAATTTAGCAGGAAAAGTCGACGCTGTGTCGAATATACTACCATTCCTATTAGAATGTAAAAGCGAAATTGAGGCGGCAGAGCATATTCGCAGGCTCGCACAAAGGCTGACTATTGACGAGGGACTTATTGTAGAGGAATATCGTAAGGCAGCAAGAAAGAATAGAGCTGGCAGCGAAAGCGGATATGTGCCAATCACTCCTGTTAAAGCTGCAAATGTTGGCTGTCAGGCAGAGCAGCAGCTATTGGCTGTGCTTTTAGAACATCCTTGGCTCACAGTAAAATGTCAAGAGATAGTTGATAAAATAGGATGGACTGATACTGTCTTAGCACAAATATACCAGCATTTAACAAATTTGCAGGCAGAAAACGCTTTTACTGTTGATAAATTAAATGATGCTTTAGATGCTACGGCGCAGTCTGTTTTGGCAGGCATTAGGACAAAGGAGCTTCCGCAAGGGGATGAAGAAAAGTTTGTAGATGATTGCTTGCGTCAGCTGCAGCGTGAATTTTTAGAGCAGGAATATGAAAAACATCGTTTGCTGGCAGATGAATACGAAAGGTTGGCAGATGAACGTTTTTTGCATGAGCTAATGGAGACACAAAGGATAAAGGATGAAATCAAAAAGCTCTATGGAAAGTGAAAATCTATTGAATAATACGGAGGGAGGGAACACCATGGAAAATAATGGACAGTTAACACAGGAACAAATTGATGAGTTGCTACAAAAGGGTAAAGCTCATAATGGTGTTCTCACTTATAGTGAAATAAATAATGCTGTTAGCGCTATGGATTTGTCTCCTGATGAAACAATCCAGCTTTGTGAGATACTTAGCCAAAAAGGGATAGAGGTTGTTGAGGACACTATTTCGGCAGACGATATTTTACCGGTTGTCGATAATGATGAGGCTAACGAAAATGAAGATATTTCCGAAGCAGAGCTAGCTAATTTAACTGTGCCGGAGGGCATCAGCATTGATGATCCGGTGCGTATGTATTTGAAAGAAATTGGCCGTGTACCTCTGCTGGTAGGCGAGGATGAGATTAAGCTGGCGAAGCGCATGGATAAAGGTCGTCAGGCTGAACGTCTTTTGCGCGGCAAAATGATTGCTTTAGATGTACCTGTTTTCAGCGGTACTGACGATACTGAAAAATTAGTTGCTAAAATCAAAAATTATTTGCATGATGAATGGCATATGACAAATATGCGTTCCGTATTTAAGGTTTTAGCTATGATTAAGAATCGTCAAGAAGAGGGTAATCCCTATAAGATTGAAGATTATGAAGAACTTATTTTTGAGTTTACTCGCGACGAAAGGCTGCATTTGCAGCGTTTGATGGCGGAGCAAAAATGCTTAATCTCGGAATGTGACCGTTTGGTTATTCAGCGTCCTACCAGTGATAAGGATGTACATAATCTTTACCAATTGAAAACCCTTTTAGAGGAAGTTAAAAGCCGCTTAAGCAACGGACGGGAAAAGAGCGCTGAAATAACAGAGCAGTATTTGGATCTGGAAGAGGATTTTGCTAAGCTGTTGAAGGCTGTGCGCCAACAGGGAAATGATGCTAAAAAATGTCTGTCTGAGGCAAATCTGCGTTTAGTTGTAAGCATTGCTAAGCGTTATGTAGGTCGTGGTATGCTGTTCTTGGATTTGATTCAAGAAGGCAATTTAGGCTTGATTAAAGCAGTAGAAAAATTTGATTATAATAAGGGCTTTAAGTTCAGTACCTATGCAACATGGTGGATTCGTCAAGCAATTACCCGTGCCATTGCTGACCAAGCACGTACAATTCGTATTCCTGTACACATGGTTGAAACAATTAACAAGCTCATTCGCGTATCACGTCAGCTTTTGCAAGAGTTGGGACGCGAACCGCTGCCGCAGGAAATTGCTAAAGAAATGGATACCACTGTTGATAGAGTGCGTGAGATTATGAAAATTGCCCAAGAGCCTGTTTCTTTGGAAACGCCTATAGGTGAAGAAGAAGATTCCCATCTTGGAGATTTTATTGAAGATCATGACGCGCCTGCACCTGCGGATGCTGCTTCCTTTACTTTGCTGCGTGAACAGCTGGAGGAGGTTTTGGAAACCTTGACCATGCGTGAAAAACGCGTGTTGGAGCTGCGCTTTGGTTTGGAAGATGGCCGCAGTCGTACTTTGGAAGAGGTAGGCCAGCATTTTGGTGTAACTCGTGAACGTATTCGTCAAATCGAAGCTAAAGCTTTGCGCAAATTGCGTCATCCCAGCCGTAGCAAAAAGCTAAAAGACTTTTTGGAATAACTATTGACATGTTATGATTTTTATAATAAGATATTACTGTTGAGTTGCTTTAGTGGGCCTATAGCTCAGTGGTAGAGCCGCCGGCTCATAACCGGCTGGTCGTAGGTTCGAACCCTACTGGGCCCACCAATTCAAAATGTGATATAAATGAAATATAATATAAGCTTTTAACGCAGGTCTTATGGCCTGCGTTTTTTTCTGCAAACAAAAATATCGAAGATAGGAGTTAGCTTTTGCTTGCGCATAACTGCGTTTTCGCTGTATAATATGAAATGTATATTTATATGTTATTAAGATGTTAAGAATTTAGATTTTCGTAACAGTGCAGAAGGAGTAACAACATGAATCTACAAAATCATAAAGTACGCATAGTTTTAGGTATTTTAGTTGCTATTTGCCTAATCATTGCTTATCGTATTTATAGTAATATTCAAAATGATAAAGTCAGAGCAGAGAGAATGTCGCGCACTACGTCTATTGCTGTTACAACGGGACATGCTACGCGTCAAACTATTATTCCGCAAATGAGCTTCAGCGGTAGTTTGGATCCTGAATGGCAGGCACAGGTAGCTGCTAAAGTGGACGGTCGTTTGGAAAAGGTTTATGTGCAAGAGGGTGATGCCGTTGTTAAGGGACAAGTGCTGGCTATTTTAGAGCAAGTAGATACCAATGCGGATTTATTGAACGCTCGCGGCGCGTTTCTTGACGCACAAGTTAATCTGCGCAAAGCTGAAACTGAATTGGCACGTTACGAAAAATTGTATGCTTCCGGCGCTGTATCTGAGCAGGTAGTGGATAATTACCGTTTTGCCCGTGACAATGCAGCGGCTAAGCTTGAAGCTGCCCGTGGTAATTTGCAGGGCATGGAATCTAAATCCGATGCTACGGTTTTAACAGCTCCTGCTGACGGTATTGTTGCTAAACGTTATTATCAGGAAGGCTATTATGCTAAAGCCGGCACGGCGATTTTTGCAGTAGCTGATATTAGTACGCTTAAAACCGTGATTCACATTCCTGAAGGACAGGTTTTTGGTGTCAGCGTAGGCAACGAAGCACAGATTAAGCTGCCTGCTTATCCCGATAAAAATCTTGTAGGTAAAATCACTCGTATTGCTCCTGTGGCGGATTTACCTTCCCATACCTTCGCTGCGGAGGTAAGTGTTGATAACAGTCGGGGACTTTTGGCAGGTATTTATGCCAATGTATTTTTGACTGCTCTGCCCAAGCAAAATGTGCTGACGATTCCTGCTCACGCTATTGTTATGCGTGACGACCAGCAGACTGTTTTTATTGCTGATGAGGAAGGGGTTATCCAGCGCCGAGTTTTGAATATTGGTTATACAGACGATAAAATTGCTGAAGTGCTCAGTGGTCTAAGCGAGCAGGATGTTATTGTTATCGAAGGCCAAAACAAGCTGCGTGAAGGCAGTAAAATAAAACTGGAAAAGGCTGGTAAGTAATTATGATAGGTACATTTATTAAACGGCCTGTATTTACCACCATGTTCGTTTTACTGTTGGTAGTATTTGGTATTCGCTGTTATCCGGAGATTGGCGTAGATTTAAATCCTGACGTTGATTTGCCGATTGTCAGCGTGCGCGTTACCTATGACGGCGCTTCTCCGGAGGAAATGGAAACTCTGATTACCAAGCCTATCGAGAACCGCGTCAGCCAGGTATCCGGCATCAAAACTCTCTCATCTACGGTTTTAGAGGGTTACAGTGAAACGGTTTTGGAATTTAATTTAGGCGTTGATCCCCAGGTTAAAGCCAGTGAAGTACGTGAAAAGGTTTCCAGCGTGCGACGTGCGTTGCCTGATGATATTGACGAGCCTGTGACACAGACAGTTGATTTGAATGCCCGCGCTATTGTGGCATATACATTTTCCTCTGCTTCTCGCAGCCGCGGTGAAATCCGCCGCATTATCGAAGATAATATCAAGGACGAGTTGCAAATGGTGGACGGCGTATCCGAGGTAACGGTTTTAGGCGCCAGCCAGCGTGCTATACGCATTGTTTTACAGCCGCAAAAGCTTGCTGAATATGGCATTTCATATCAAACAGTTAAAGACATTATCAATAAAAACAACTATAATACTCCTGGTGGTAAAGCACGAAATAAGGACATGGAGCTGACTGTCCGCACTGTTGGTAAATATAACACTGTAGACGATATTCGTCAGGTGGTAGTAGCCAATTATAATGGTCGGCCTGTGTATATCAGCGATGTAGCAGATGTTTTAGATGATTGGGAGGATGAGGATACCTTTGCCAGCGCTAATGGCGAGCCTAGTGTTTTGGCCTTTGTGCGTAAGCAATCTAAAACCAACACGGTAAACGTAACTGATAATGTTAATGCCAAAATGGCAATTTTGCAGAAAAGTAATCTGCCTCCTGATATTAAAGTGGAGAAGGTGCGTGACCAGTCGAAATATATTCGTGATAATATTGCCGATGTATGGAATACCATTTTGTTTGGCGGCTTTTTAGCATTGCTGATTACCTATATGTTTTTGCGCAATTTCCGCGCTACTATTGTAGGCGGTTTGTGTATTCCTACGGCCGTAATTTCCACGTTCTTCATGATGAAGGTAATGGACTTTACCTTGAATAATATGTCATTGATGGCGCTGTCCTTAGCTATTGGTATGCTGATAGACGACGCTATTGTAGTTATCGAAAATATATTCCGTCATATAGAAATGGGTGAAACGCCTTTTGTGGCCGCCCGCAAAGCCACCGAGGAGTTGACGCTGGCAATATTAGCTACCTCTTGCGTAATGTTTGCCGTATTCGTGCCTGTTGGCAATATGGGTGAAATTATTGGCCAATTTTTTAAGCAGTTTGGTTTGACCGTGGCCTTTGCTATTGCATTTTCAACATTAGTAGCCTTTACGCTTACACCTATGGTTTCGGCTTATTGGATTAAGGTAGAAACGGAGGAAGAAAGCGCTAAAAGCCGCAATAAATATTTACAACGTTGCTTGGACGCTTTTGAAAGCGGCTTCCAAAGTGTGCGTCAAATGTATAATTCTCTGATGGCGTGGTGTTTAGAGCGGCCTAAAAAGGTTGTTGCTATCTGCGTTTTGTCCTTAGGCATCAATTTGCTGCTGCTGCCTTTTTTGGGTACGGAATTTCAGCCGACCTATGATTCCGGCGAATTTAGCGTAAATTTTAAAGCGCCTTACGGTACCAGTTTGTATAAAACAGTAGAATTAGCTAAACCTATGCAGGAATATGTTTCCGGTTTGCCCGAAGTAAATATTGTTGCTTTGAACATTGGTAATGGGCGTAATCCTGTTAACCAAGGTTCTTTGGATATTCGTTTAAAGCCTATCGAAGAGCGCCGGCGTTCCATGCAGCAGATTATGGACGAGCTGCGTGCGCATTTTCGTAATGTGGAAGGCTTAAAGGTTGCCGTTGTTTCTAACCAAGGCGGCGGTCGCGGAGATAGCCGTCCTGTGCAGATAGGTCTGCGCGGCAGCAATATTAAAGAGTTAAAGCAATATGCATTAGACTTAGCAGATAAGCTGCGTAATACACCTGGCGCTGCCGACGTTGATATTTCTGACTCGGATGAAGAGCCGGAAATCATTATTCGTCTTGACCATGCTAAAGCCAGTGAATTAGGACTCAATGCTACTTCTTTGGGTGAAGTAGTGGAAATGGCTTTTATGGGTAAAAGTACATCTAACAGCTTTACTGTTGGCGATAACGACTATGATATTATTTTACAGCTGGACAAAAGCAAGCGTACTGATATCAATGATGTCAGCAATTTGCGTGTTTCAGCCTCCGATGGCACCTTTGTGCGTTTAGGTGATATTGCCAATATTAGTTACGGCAGTGGTCCTACGCGTATTGAGCGCGAGGATAAGCAGCGTCAAATTGTTGTTTATGCTAATACAGTAGGCGTTTCTCCCGGTGATTTAATTAATAAAGCTAGAGATGAGTATATTCCGGAGTTGAATATGCCGCCGGGATATAGCTATAAAATGATTGGTCAAGCAGATAATATGGCGCGTTCTTTCCGAGAAATTGCTAAGGCTGTAGTTTTAGCTATTGTTATGGTTTATATGACCTTAGCTGCCCAATTTGAAAGTTTTTCGCAACCGCTGATTATTATGGCTTCTTTGCCCTTTGCGCTGATAGGCGCTGTGTTGGGACTTTTGGTCGCTGGACAAACGGCTAACATGATGAGTATGATTGGTTTCATTATGTTGTTAGGTTTGGTTACAAAGAACGCTATCCTGCTTTTGGACTATGCTAATCAAGCTCGCGAAAATGGTATGGAACTGAAAGAAGCAGTTTTAGAAGCCTGCTCTTTACGTTTACGCCCAATTTTAATGACGACGCTGTCTACTATTTTAGGTATGCTGCCTATTGCTTTAGGCATTGGTGAAGGTGCCGAGCTGCGTCAATCCATGGGCGTAGTTTTAGTAGGCGGTCTTACTACTTCTACGCTGCTGACTTTGGTAGTTGTACCCTTGATTTATCTGCTGTTTGAGGATTGGAAGTCTAAGCATTACGTTGAACGGGGAGAGCATAGTTAATAATGACAAAATTAACGGACAGCGCTTTTGCGCAATATTTAGACAGCACTAGAAAAAATATTTCGCAAGTATTAGATATAGTTCATGAAAAAAATATCAATTTTGGATACCAATTTGTCATGCAGCTTGCTCAAGCTAAGTTAATTTTGAACATTTATAATGGCAAAAAAGGCCTGACTTATGTTTTTAGCGGCGACAGCGCTTTAGAAGCTAAAGTGAGGGAGCTGGTTGGAAATAACGAGAAGCCTACAGGATGGAGCAATAATGCTGTTGATGATGTTACCGATACTTTAACTGCTTTTCCTCAAGGTCTATGGGCTGGCAGTGACGAATCTGGTAAGGGTGACTTTTTTGGTTCTTTAGTTGTGGCAGCGGTAATAGTAGACGATACTACTGCTGTGAAACTTGCTGCCGCCGGAGTCAAAGATTGCAAACTGCTTACTGATAAAAAAATTTTAGAACTTGAAGATGTGATTAAAGGTACGGTTGTCGATTACAGCGTGCTGGAACTGAAACCTAAAATTTATAATTTGCGTTATGAGCAGGTAGCTGCCCAAGGCGGCAAGCTGAATCAGCTATTAGGTTATGGTCATGTGGCTGCCTTAAGTCAAGTGTTAGAGCGACATGCAGATTGTCATCAAGCATTGATTGACCAGTTTACCACTTCTAAAGTGAATATTTATCAGTTGCAAAAACGCTTTCCTAACTGCAAAGTGCGTCAGCAGCCGAAGGCAGAGAGTAATTTAGCAGTTGCTGCAGCGTCGGTATTGGCAAGAGCGCGTTTTTTACATACTATGGATGATTTGGCGCAGCAGGCAGGCGAGCTAGCTTTGCCTAAAGGCGGTAGTGCTGCTGCTACGGCTTGTGCGCGTACTTTAGCAGAGAAATTTGGCAAAGAAGCTCTGAGAAATTTCGTTAAGCTGCATTTTGCTAATTATAAGAGGCTTTAAAAATGAAAAAATTGATTGTAAACGCGGATGATTTTGGTCTGCATCCTTTGATAAATCAGGGAATTATTAAGGGGTATCAAAAAGGTTTTATTACCAGCACATCGATTATGCCCAGTGCTCCTTTTTTTGATGAAGCAGTGGCCCTAGCTAAAGAAAATCCTCAACTTGGTATTGGTATTCATTTAACCTTAGTCGGAAGTGTTAAGTCTGTTCTGCCTGCTGCAAAAGTTAAATCTTTGCTGGATGAACAGGGATTATTTCTGCCTGATTATGCTGCTTTTGCCAAAAGATTTTATACCGGCATGATAAACAACGCTGAATTAGAAGCGGAACTACGTGCGCAGATAGAAAAAGCGTTAGCTAGCGGTTTGAATATTACTCATATAGACAGCCATCAGCATACACACGTGCTGCCTATGATAAATAAACTTGTATTAAAGCTCTGTAATGAGTATAATATAAACAGAATACGTATACCTAAAGAAGGTTATACTTTCAGCGGTGGCTTCCAAGCAGGTATAGGCCGCAAAATTGGCCGCAGTGGCCTTAGCTTTTGCGCGCAAATGGCAGCTCTTGCTGCTGATAGTCATCACATTAAGCACCCGGAGCATTTTTTTGGCATGCTGGCAGGCGGTCATTTAAACGCAGAGCTGGTAAGAAATATTATTCAAAGTCTGCCTGAAGGAACCAGTGAAATTATGACTCATCCTGGTTTGGAAACGGCATCTTTAGCCAAGCTTTTTACTTGGGATTACACTTGGGAAACAGAGCTGGCTTCTTATTTAGACAAGAAAAATTTGCAGCTACTGCGCGAGAAAAATATCCAACTAATAAATTTTGGTGATTTGTAATTTAGAGTTACCATTATTAAGATGGTGGTTTAGATTCATGAATAAAAAGCTTTTGCTGCGTTTAGGAGTGCTCTTTATATTTGTATTGCTCATATCCGCAACAGTTATTTACTTTACATTTGATATAAGGACGTTAGATTATCTGACGATGTTTGAGCCTAAGTGCATTTTTTTAGCCTTAGGCTGTCTTGCTGTGGGTTTATTGTTTGACGGACTGCGTTTAATAACCTTAGCGGATATTACCGACGAAAGACTTACTTTGCGCCAAATTATTAACGTAGTTTTAAGTAATTATTTTTTGGCGTTAGTAACGCCGGGGGCGAGCGGCGGCGCTATTGCGCAGGTAATGTTTATGCGCAAGGCAGGGGTGCCTGTTGCTAAATCTACTGTAGTAATTTTAGTACGCACTATTATGTCCATCATTTTTTTGATTCTTTTAGTGCCTCTAGTTCTGCATTGGGATAAGGATATTGTGGAGTGGATGCCTGCGTCGATATTGACTGTTGTATCAGTGGTTTTTGTATCTTTACCTATTATCGCTATTTATTTAATGCGTACACGGTATCCTGAGAAAATCATTTTTTTGGTTACGCGCAAGCTTTCTTATACTACAAGAAGAAATTGTTATATTTGGTATCAGCAGTTTAAAAAAGCCGTTATCGTAATGGGCAAACATCCTCTAATGGTTTTGCGTGCTTTTATCGAATCAGGTCTCAGTTTGCTATTTATTTATGCTACTGTTCCTGCGTATATGACTGGACTGAATATTGATTTTGATTTGGCGCAGGTTATGGGAAGAATGGTACTGATCAATTTGGTGTTGTATTTTTCGCCTACGCCTGGCGGCAGCGGTATTGCCGAAGCCGGCTTTGTTATGCTGTTCGCTAATATTCTGCCGGGAGGCTTAGAAGGTATTTTAGCCGTGTTATGGCGTTTTACTGCAGAATATCTGCCGTTTATGCTGGGTGCTGTAGTAACTATCCGCGCTTTTGGCAGCGATGTTTTGAATATGGCATCGGTTAAGGGCAAAAGTAAGGTCGTGCCCCAGAAAAATAAAGTTGAAATTAAGTAGGTTATGCTAAAATTCATTTGAATTTTAGTAGTAGGAGTTGACCATAGATGAAATTATTAGTTACCGGCGGAGCAGGCTTTATAGGTTCGCATTTATTAAATTTGCTAAAAAAACAAATTGGCGTTGAAGTTACGGTTTATGATAATTTGAGCAGCGGACGGCTGGAGCATGTGCCTGCTGACATGCGTTTAGTACAGGGCGATGTGCGCGATAAAGCGCTTGAAAAGCTTTTTGCGGAAAATTCTTTTGACACCGTAATTCATTTGGCAGCGCAGACCATGGTGCCTTATTCCTTAGAGTATCCGATAGAGGACTGTGAAGTAAATTTAGTGGGCTTATTAAATGTATTGGAATGCTGCCGCAAGTACGGTATAAAAAATATTACTTTTTCTTCCAGCGCGGCAGTTTATGGCGATAACATAAATATTCCCCTTAACGAAAATGAAAGATTGTTTCCTACGTCCTGTTATGGCATTACTAAAATGACCAGCGAGCATTATCTGCGTATGTACCATGATTTATATGGTATCAGTGCTACCGTTTTACGTTTTGCTAATGTTTATGGCGAGCGGCAAGGTGCAGGTGGAGAAGGCGGTGTAGTAAGCATTTTTTGTAAACTTTTGGCAGCGGATAAAGGAGTTACAGTTTTTGGCAACGGCTTGCAGACACGTGACTTTGTTTATGCCGGTGATATTGCAGAAGCTTTATGGCGCGGCTGCCGTTTGCATGGTTTTAATACTATTAATGTATCTACCTGCAAGGAAACCTCTTTGCAGCAGCTGTTAGCGGCTTTTCGAGAGGCAGTTGGCAGAGATTTTTCAATTACTTACGCGCCTGCCCGGGAGGGAGATATTTTCCGCTCTCTGCTGAACAATAAGCGCTGCCAAGAAATTTTAGGCTTTACTCCTGCTATGGATTTGCAAGAGGGTGTAAAGCGTACTTATAAAGATTATCTGCAAAAGATTGGGGAGAGTTGATGAAACAGCTGGAAAAAAATAGTCTGCTAATTATTGGCGGCATAGCGCTTTTTACAATTTTATTTGGTATAGGTGGCGTGCCGCTGCTTGATCCTGATGAGCCTGTTTATGCAGAAACTGCCAGAGAGATGCTGCAGACAGGCGACTTCCTTTCGCCGCGTATTTTTGGCAGCTATTGGTATGATAAGCCGCCTATGTACTATTGGCTGGTTGCTATTTCACAAATGCTGTTTGGCTTCAGTGAATTTTCCGCTCGTTTGCCGGCAGCTTTGATGGCCTGCGGTACAGCGATTATGGTCTACGTTTCTACAACTAAAATGTTCAATGAAAAGGCTGGTTTTTGGTCAGCTTTGGTGCTGACTAGCTGTATCCAGTTCTTTTATATGGGGAAGGCAGCAGTTACTGATACTACGCTGTTATTTTTTATGACCGGAGCTATTTTAAGCTTTGCCCATAAAAAATATTGGCTTATGTATGCTTGTATGGCGCTGGCCACAGTTACTAAAGGTCCCATAGGCATAGTTTTTCCCGGAGCAATTATTTTCTTATATTTGGCAATTACGGGACAATTACGGGAAATTTTGCGGATGCACGTTATCCGCGGCTTGCTTTTGTACTTTTTAATCGCATCGCCTTGGTATTATGCTATGTATACCGTACATGGTATGGAGTTTATCAATACCTTTCTTGGTTTTCATAATATTACGCGCTTTACCACGCCTGAACATGCTAACCGCGTAACCTTTTGGTATTATTTCCCTGTTGTGATTTTAGGTATGTTCCCTTGGACTGGAATGCTGGTGCAAGCAATAAAAGCTTCTATTTGTGAAAGCCGTATAGACGATATGCGTCAGCTTTTGCTTTATCACGTTTGGTGGATTTTTGTTTTTCTGTTCTTTACTGTATGCCAGACGAAGTTAGTTTCGTATATTTTGCCCATGTTTCCGCCTTTAGCAGTAATTATTGGCTGGAATATTTCTCGTATGCTGACTAAGCTGCGTCATAATACTACTTTTTATGGCTGGATGATGGGCAGCGGCTTGATGTTCCTGCTTTTGGGAGCAGGCTGGATAATCGGCAGCCAATATTTACCAGAAACTGCTTTTAGCTTGATTATGCTGGGTGTTTTAACGGGTATTTTAGGATTTGGCGCAGTATTTTCGCTGTGGTATTATCGCGATATTGAAATGTCCTGCTGGCTGCACACGCTGATTGGCGTGGTTACTATGTGCGTAGCCTTTGCCTTTGTGATGCCGGTGCTTGCTGATCGCTTTAGTGTTAAAACTATGAGTGGTGTATATTTGGAGCAGTGCGAGCAAGCAACTCCGATATATGTGGATAAATTTTTGCGTCCCGGCTTTATGTATTATGCCGGTAAGCCGGGTATCGAAATGCTGCCTAAAACCGGCGCTTTATCAGAAGCATTGCGCAACGGACAGCATAAATATATTTTGGTGCGTGGCTTGGAATATAGACGCGTGCAAAAAACTAAGCAGATACCCACTAATGTGACTACTGTCAAAGAAATTAGCGACATCTATTTATTAGAACAGAAATAAGGAGTTTACAATGAAAAAATACGTTAAAAATGGTAAAAAACTAGGTGTTTTAGGCGGCATGGGACCGGCGGCAGCCGCAGAGTTTTTGCGTCAAATAGCAGCCAAAAGTCCTGCTTCCATTGACCAAGAGCATCCCGTAGTCTATATGATTGGCGACTGTGATATTCCTGATCGCGGAAGTGCTATTTTTGGACAGGGACCTTCACCGCTGCCCAAGCTGAAGGCTGATCTTTTGCAGCTTTGTACTATGGGAGCGGATGTTTTGGCTGTTCCCTGCAATACGGCGCACTATTTTATCGACCAGTTTGCCAATGAGCTGCCTGTTCCGTTGGTGCATATTATTGAATCTACCGTGCTGGCGACTAAGAAAATTGCGCCTGACGGTGCGTGGATGCTTTCTACCAAGGGCACAAGAGCCTGCGGTTTATATCAAAAATATGCGAAAAAGCATAATTTAAAGCTTTACATTCCTAATGAGGAACAAAGCGACAAATCCCAGCAGGTTATTAACTATGTAAAAGCTAATAATTTTAAGGAAGCAGGCGTTGTAATGCGCCAGCTGGTAGAGGAGCTGTGGCGTGAAAAGGATGTGCCGGTAATGACCGCCTGCACAGAGCTTCCTTTAGGCTATGATGCCTCCGGCTTACCTCAGGAACGCAGTGTATCTAGCATTGGCGCTTTGGCTGACGCAACCGTAAAAATGCTGTATGACGAAATCGAAGCCTAAAATAAATTCATAAAAAATAAACCCTTAAAATGCAGCAATGTGCTTAACTGCTATTTTAAGGGTTTTATTTTATGTAGTGCCAAAAATTTTTAGTTTTGAACCATATCGTTTTGTAATAATTCTTCTTTCAGCTGATAATACTCGCGGGAAAAATAAGGTGTAAGCTGAGATTCGCGGTGGTCATAGCCAAAAGCACGCTTAGTCAGAGAAAGCACGGGAGGCGCCTGAATACGTTTGGCAACGGCAAAACCGGCAAACAGTTTCCACCAGCGTTCCAAATCATTGATTAGTGCGGAAGCAGTGGGGCAGGCTTCTGTCAGCGCTTCTTCCGTGCAACCTAGCTTTTGCGCTAAAACGCCTTGCTTATACCAGCGCAGTATCTCGGCAGGCGTTGTTTTATGCCAATTTTCGATAAAGGCACGCAAAAGGTAGTCGTGATAATTATAGAATAACGGGTCACCGCCTGTACCAACCGTTTGACTGGCAGAAAGCTCTGCACTGGGACGAATAGTAAAAATTGCTTCGGGAATAATCTGCCGTTTAAAGACCTTTTCGTTAAGATAATGACCTAAAGCATAAACCTGGTACTTCCACAAATCGCCCAACATAGCCAAAGCACCGGCTATATCGCCGTAAAAGGTGGCGTAGCCTACGGCAAGCTCTGCTTTGTTGGAATTACAGCTAAAGGCTCCGCCGAATGCTGCAGAAGCCGCCGCAATAAGACGTGCGCCGCGGTCGCGAGCCTGGATGTTTTCTTTGACTAAATCGGTAAGCTGAAGATAAAAATTTTCACCAGTAGCTAAATTTGTTATAGGTGTACTGGTGAGCTGGTTTACAGTCAGCTCATAGCTTTGAGTGATGGGCAGTACTGCGTAATTTGCGCCTAAGGCATTAGCCATTTGCCGTGCTAAATCGCGAGTAGTAGAGGAGTTATATTGTGACGGTAAATTTATCAACAGTAAATTTTCTGCACCTAAGATATCTGCATACATGGCAGCAGTTACGGCGCTGTCAATACCACCGGATAGACCGACAGTCATTTTTTTGATGCCACATTGCTGTAAAAATTTTTTTGTACCGTATTTTAAAGCTTGATAAATGTTCTGCGGTTCTTGAGGCAGCATAGCTGGAGTATATTGGGAAATAAGAGTGTTTTTTTCAGGATTCCAATCTATAGACAGCAGGGTATCATTATACATTGCCGCAGAAGCAATAAGCGTACCGTCACTGTTATAGGCAGAGGAACAACCATCATAAGTAAAAATATTTTTGCCGTTGTTTTGAATACCTACGTTATTGCAATAAATTAAAGGAACGCCAGCCGTTTGTGCCTGCGCGCTGAAAAGGCGGTTGCGTTTACGATTTTTTCCTAAAGTATAAGGAGAGCAGGAAAGATTGCATAAAATTTGCGCGCCGTTATTGGCTAGTGTCTGGGGAACATTGATGTGATAATTTTCCGTCCAGCCGTCCTCGCAGAGCATAATGCCAAGACACAGCTTTTGCCCGCGAATGAAAATTTCAATAGGCTGCAGGGCTTGTTCAACAGAAATATTTTCTTCAGCACAAAGCTTTTGCAGATTGTAAAAATAACGGCAGTCATCAAACTCACGATAATTAGGCAGTGAATTTTTTATGATAAAGCTGCGTCCTTGATAACCTGCCAGCAGCTGACCGTTGTGGCAGACAAAAGCCGCATTATATTTACGCACGCGGCCATCTTCATTAAGCTTATCTTTTTCCGCGGCAACGCTGCCGAAGATAACACATAAATCTTTGCTGGCAGCAATAATTTGCTGCGTGTAGTATTCGCAATCATCTAAAAAGCTTTGCTGCTCCCAAATATCGCCGATTAGATAACCGGGCAGGCACATTTCCGGCAAAAGTAATATGTCGGCATTTTGTGCACGAGCCTGTTGGATTGCTGCAATAATTTTTTTGTAATTAAGGTCGGGACGGCCGGCGATAATCTCCAGCTGTCCGCAAATAATTTTGATAGTCACTTTCAATTCCTTCCGCATTTTTTTGAAAAAATTTGCATTCAAGGTATATCTAGTGTTATTATAGCAGAGATGTAATAATTTCTCTAGAGTTAAGGGAGGTTTTCCTATGAAACATAATAAAAAAACTAATGCGGCGCGCAAGCTTGATGAATTGAAAATAGATTACCAGCTTATAGAATATACAGTGGATGAAGAACATTTAGATGCCGTTCATGTAGCGCAAGAGGTTGGTATGCCGGCGGCGCAGGTTTTTAAAACCTTGTGCGTGCGCGGTGATAAAAATGGTGTGATGTTCGCCGTTATTCCAGGTGATGGTGAGCTTGATTTAAAAGCTTTAGCAAAAGTAAGCGGCAATAAGCGGGCGGAGCTGGTAGCGTTAAAAGAGGTGCTTCCCTTGACCGGCTATATTCGCGGCGGTTGTTCGCCTTTGGGCGCTAAGAAAAATTATCCTGTGTATATGGATGAATCCAGCAACATGTGGTCACAAATTGCTATCAGCGCCGGACAGCGTGGCATGCAAATTTTAGCGTCGCCAAAAGATTTACAGCGTGCTACCAATGCAACAGTTGCAGCGTTGATTTTTGCCTAAAATTCTTGTACCAAAAGTAAATCTATGATATGATTAACTCATAAATGGATTAAAGCCTAGAAAATATTTTAGACAATACTTGGAAGATTACATAAAAGGAAGTAGGTTTGCATCATGTTATATGTTAGTACTAGAGGGAAAACAGATTTAATTTCTTCTGCTCATGCCATTGCCCGTGGTTTGGCTGAGGACGGTGGCTTATTTGTGCCGCAGCGTATACCAGTTATGCGCTTGGCAGATATCAAGGCCATGAGCAATAAACCTTATACAGAAAGAGCCATTGACGTTTTGCTGCAATATCTTACCGATTTTACGGAAGCGGAGCTGCGCGAATGTGTTAATGCGGCTTATGACAAGAAAAAATTTGGTGAAAATCCTGTTCCTTTAGTGCAAGTAAATGATAATACCGGCGTTTTAGAACTTTGGCACGGTCCTACTTCTGCTTTTAAGGATATGGCTTTGCAGCTTTTACCCCATCTGCTGATACGCTCCATGGCAAAAAGCGGTGAAACCAATAAAGTAGTTATTCTTGTTGCAACATCTGGCGATACCGGTAAAGCTGCATTAGAGGGTTTTGTAGATGTTGAAGGTACGCAAATTATCGTTTTTTATCCCTGCGAGGGAGTCAGCGATATTCAAAAGCGGCAAATGATTACCCAAACAGGTAAAAATGTTAAGGTTTTTGGCATTGAGGGTAATTTTGACGACGCACAGCGCGGCGTTAAAGAAATTTTTAATAACATTGTTTTAGGCGACGAGCTTGAGAAAAATGGTTACAGCTTTTCTTCTGCCAATTCCATTAACTGGGGACGATTAGTACCGCAGATTGTTTACTATTTTAGCGCCTATGTTGATGCGGTGCAGGCTGGCAAGGTGAACTTTGGCGAGCCTATCAATTTTGTAGTGCCTACAGGCAATTTTGGCGATATTTTGGCTGGCTATTATGCTAAGCTGATGGGATTGCCGATCGAGAGACTTTTGTGTGCTTCTAACAGCAATAAGGTATTGACAGATTTTATCAACACTGGTATCTATGATAAACGCCGTGAGTTTTTCAAGACGATTTCTCCGTCCATGGATATTCTTGTGTCTAGTAATTTAGAGCGTCTGCTGTACAGCGTTACCGACCAAAATGCTGAACAAGTTGCTGATTATATGAAACGTCTGAATACCGAAGGCTTATATCAAATTGATAACGATGTTTTGAAACGGATTCAGAGAGAATTTTTTGGTGCCTGGGTTGATGAATTGGAAACCAAGGAAGCAATTGGCCGTATTTACAGTGATTATAAATATTTACTTGATACGCATACAGCAGTTGCTTGGCGTGCTTTGGAAAAATATCGCTTCTTAACCAGCGACGATACTTATACCATAGTTTTGTCTACTGCCAGTCCATACAAATTTGCTGACAGCGTATTAGATGCTTTGGACGACGCGCAGCCTGCAGGCAGCGATCCTTTTGCAAACTTAGCAGAGCTGCACGAAAAAACAGGCGTTGAAATTCCGCCGCGTATGCTGGCGTTAAAGGATATGCCTGTTTTACATAACGAAATTATTCCTGCTGACAAAATGGAGCTTGCTGTTGTCAAAAATTTACTTTAAGTTTAATTTACACGATAATTAAAGATGATAAACAACAGGACTTAGTTCGTATTACGGACTAAGTCCTTGCTATAAAAGGAGGAATTTAAGTGGACACTAGAAGCGTACTAGAAGCAGTGCGGCAGGGCGCGCTTTCTGTTGCGGAGGCTGAACAATATTTTACCCGTAAATCCTACGAGGATATGGGCTACGCTAAGTTAGATACTTATAGAGAAATTCGTTCCGGCTTTCCTGAAGTCGTTTATTGTCCCAATAAACCAGACGCTTATTTGCAGAAGATTTTTCAAAAGCTTTTTGCCGAGCATGGAGAGGTTTACGGCACACGCGCTACGCCTGCGCAATACGAATTAGTGCGCAAGGTTTTGCCGAACATTGCATACGACTCCGTGGGCAGAACTTTAAAAATTGAAAAAGCAAACAAAAAATATGAAGGCTTGATTGCCGTCTGTACAGCTGGTACGGCGGATGTTCCTGTAGCTGAAGAAGCGGCACAGACAGCAGAATTTTTTGGCTCAAATGTAGAACGCTGCTATGACGTGGGCGTCAGCGGTCTGCACAGATTGCTGGCTAAGATAGAAGATTTACAAAAAGCCAACTGCATTATTGCCGTAGCTGGTATGGAAGGAGCGCTGGCTAGCGTTATCGGCGGCTTAGTACGCAATCCTGTTATTGCTGTGCCTACCAGCGTGGGATATGGCGCTAACTTTCATGGCGTAGCCGCTTTGCTGACAATGATAAATTCTTGTGCTAACTGCGTATCTGTGGTGAATATAGATAATGGCTATGGCGCAGGCTATATTGCTACACAAATTAATCGGTTAGCGGTGCGCGGATGTCATGAGTAACACAAAAGAAATGAGGCATATTTAATGCAGAATTCAGAGATAAAATATGCGAAGCTAATTGATAATTTAAAAAAGCTGAAAAAAGTGCTTGTCGCTTTCAGCGGCGGCGTGGATTCAACACTTTTACTTTATGCATCTAAGGAAGCCTTGGGCAAAAATGCTTTGGCAGTAACTGCTTGTTCTTTTTTAATTCCGGAACGAGATGTGTGCGAGAGCATAAAATTTTGCCAACAGTTTAATATTGAACAGATAAAGTTTACTTTTAATCCTCTGGATATGCCGGAATTTGCGGAGAATCCGCCGCATCGCTGTTACGTTTGCAAAAAAACTTTATTTACTAATTTTTTGCACCTAGCCGAAGAAAAGGGAGCAGTGCTGTGTGAAGGTTCGAACCTAGACGACTTGCAGGATTATCGACCTGGAAACCAAGCTTTGACAGAGCTAAAGGTGCATAGCCCTCTGCGGGAAGTACAGCTTACTAAGGAAGAAATACGCTGCTTGTCTAAAACATTTTCATTACCAACGTGGGATAAACCGTCCTTTGCTTGCTTAGCTTCACGCTTTGCTTATGGCGAAAAAATTACGTTGGATAAGTTAAAAGCCGTAGATAGAGCTGAACAGTTGCTTTTTAGCTTAGGCTTTAAACAATTTCGCGTGCGGGTGCACGGAGAACTGGCGCGAATTGAGGTTTTACCAGAACATCTTAGTTTAGCTGCGACCGTACCAATTCGTAGAGAAATTTATTGTAAATTTCAAGAATATGGCTTTCGCTATGTTACCTTAGACCTTTTTGGCTACCGTACAGGCAGTATGAATGAGATGTTAAAATAAAATGCTTTAGAGGAGGAAACGAATTTATGAAAGCTTTATATTTAGAATGTAACGCAGGTATTAGCGGGGATATGCTGGTTGCCGCTTTGCTGGATTTGGGAGCCGATCGCAGTGCGCTGGACGAAGCCTTATCCAGTATTCCGGCTAAAGGTTTTATATATAATATCAGCCGCGTAAAAAAAGCGGGAGTAGATTGCTGCGATTTTGATGTGCAATTAGACGAAGAACACGAAAATCATGATCATGATATGGCTTATTTACACGGGTTGAACAATGATACGAAAATACACCATTATACCCATAAGCATTGTTATGAGCAACAACAAGAGCATTTCGATGAAACTATACATAGTCATGATTATGAGCACCAGCATGACCAATACAGCGAAGAATATTATCATGAACATCGTGATGAAACAGTGCATAGTCACAATAACGAGCATGGTCACGAATATAATAATGCACCCCAAGAACATCATCATAAACATGAACACCGTGGATTACAGGAGGTTATGGAAATTATTGCGCAGACCTCTATGACCGAAGCTGCCAGAGCTTTGGCAATAAAAATATTTGATGTTATCGCTGAAGCCGAGGCTAAGGCTCACGCTGTGCCGAAAAATGAAGTGCATTTTCACGAGGTAGGAGCAATTGATTCCATTGTAGATATAATCGCTATTGCTGTATGTGTGGACAGTATGAACATTACGGAAGTAATTGTGCCAGAGCTGTGTGAAGGTCGCGGAACTGTGCGTTGTCAGCACGGTGTTCTGCCCGTACCTGTGCCTGCAGTCGCTAATATTATGCAAAAATATCAAATTACTATGAAGCTTTTACCTATTGAGGGAGAATTTGTTACGCCTACAGGCGCTGCTGCAGTTGCTGCACTACGAACCTGTTCTGAACTTCCGCCAAGCTTTACTATCGCAAGCATCGGCTTAGGTGCCGGTAAACGCAATTATGAACGTCCCAGCATTTTGCGTGCGATGATTATTGATGATGGAAATAAAAAAGAGTTTTCCGCTTTACACGTAGACACGGTCTGTAAACTGGAATCTAATATAGACGATTGTACAGGCGAACTGCTTGGATATACTATGGAGCGTTTGCTGGCTGCCGGTGCTTTAGACGTAAGCTATGTGCCTATTTTTATGAAAAAGCAGCGCCCAGCTTATGAACTGCAGGTTCTGTGCGAACCGCAGGCTAAAGAAGCAATGGAAAAAATTATCTTTGCTGAAACCAGCACTATCGGCATTCGCCATACCTTAATGGAGCGCAGCATTTTACCGCGTCACGAAGAAGTAGTACAGACTATGTACGGTGCAGTTAAGGTAAAGGTGTGCGACCAAGGACGTGACAGCCGCTACTATGTTGAATATAATAGCGCTGTTGAAACTGCTGAAAAAAATAATGTGCCATTAATAGAGGTTTATCGCGAAGTTCACGCTTGTTTTGCTTAATTTATTTAGGCACCGAAAAATTTTTGTGCTGCATTTAAGGTCAAGGTAAAAACATAGAATTGACATAAAAGTATGCTATAATATTCTTAGAAAATGATGGAACTTACTATGGAGCAATAATGGAAAATGTATTTGATTTAGTAAATGATTTTTATTCACAGGATGGAGAATGGAATAGCGTATTGCGTCAAAGCTATGTAGAAAATTTTTTGCGCGCCAAGTTATGGCAGGGAGCCAGTGAGGATGAGCTCTTTGATGCGTGGGAAAATATTACTATTTTTTGCATTTATTTAGGCAATTCGGGAAATTTTTTGGGCGATATGACAAAAGATGATTTTATCGACTGTCTAAGCTGGTGTACTCGCAATGTTTCTGGCTTTGAGTTAACTATTTCTAAAGCAGAAGCTTTTTTGCATACTATTAGCGATTTATATACGCATTTAAAAAGAAAACGTATTATTACCAGTGACAAAGCTCCCAATGAAGCTGAAAAAATACTTTTTGCTGATAACCAGCTGCATATTTTGGACTCAGAGGGAAACTTACTGCCCGGTTATGAGCAATATGGTATTTGCTTGACACCTGATTTGCCTGCCAAGATTTTTCTGAATATAGGCGAACGGATAGATGCACTGATGCAGTATATGTATACCTTTTTTTCGGATAAAAAATATCATAGCGATTTAGAACGAGCAAATTTTATCTATTCTTATATAAAAATTTTGCTGGGCGGCGATTCACAGTCAGAAGAAATTATCAAAGAAGAAATATCTAAGAATTTTTGGAATTACTTTTTCTTTGAATACCGCATGATAGCTAATGACAAAACGCCAATTCAATATTTTTATGATGTATTCAGTGAAACGGATTTTAGGCAACGTGATGCAGTTAACCGAGATATTTTGTATGAGCTGCTGCAAGCAGAATTTGTTTTTTTTACTGTCAAGGACAAAACGGATGAAGGCTTATATAGCTGCATAAATATTTTTACTAAGGAAGATTATCTTTTACTGCTGCCTTTAGATGAGTCTTTGGATATCAAAAATATGGTTTTTACGGCGCATATTTTTTATAATCAAACAATGATTGTGGATTGTATGCAGGGAATCAGCTTGCCAGGTCGTAGATTAACGCAGTTTATGCAAAGCATGCAGCAAGCAAAAAGCTTGGCTTCTGTGCGTTTTGGCGGCGAATTGTCTTGGAGCGATTTTATTAAAAGATTTCCCATTTTTTCGCGTCATATGGCAATGCTTAGAGACGCTTTTATATGGTCACAGGATATCGGCGCTAAAGTCGACTTATACCAAAATTATAAACCTGCACCATTGCTTCATGATGCCGTTGCGCAAAAAATTGCTGCTTTTATGCGCAAGTATTCTTTTAGCTTCTATGATATTACCTTAGCACAGCAAATGTGGAGCGATTATCTAGTTAGCTCGCAAAAAGATGCTGCTGGGATTCTCATGCCGGAAAATTGGGCAGCGGGAGTTATTTATGCCTTTGTGCAGACTATTGGTGCCTATCTGTACAAACCGCAGCAAATTGCGCTGATGTGCGGAGGCGTATCACCCCAGGAGCTGTTGCGTATTTATGAAGACCTCAATAAGAAGCTTTGCTTAACTGTGCATGATCCGCGTTACCTTAATGAAGAAAGCTTATTTTTCTTATTGTTGATAAAATAAAAGGAGATATTCTATGAAATGTGGATTTTGTGGACGCGAAGTAGATAAGGGTGTTGTGGAATGTCCTTATTGTCATTATCGTTTTGAAATAGATGCTCAGGTTCTTTCTCCTAATGAGCGCGATACCTTTGAGGGTGTTACCATTGAGGAGGATGGCACAACTACTGATAATAAAAATGTGAAAGATAATAACGACAGACAGTATCGTGAAAGTAACTATAGCTATCAAGGTTACAACAGGCAGGGGAAGCAGCAGCCTAATATTAAGGTGCATAGCTTTGGCTGCGGCAGTAGTATTTTAATGACTCTGCTGATTTTAGGTGGAGTTTTGACCCTAGTTTTCTTTTTACTGCCAACATTTATCGTTTTTGCTGCCATTGGCGCTGTGGTGGTTTTTATTCTGCGTTTATTTATGTAAAATTTTTAAAAATTTGCTGTTAAAAAAGAGGATTTTTCTGATTAATGGCGAATAGCATTCAGGTACACAATGTGTGAAAAACTAAGAGGAGGCATAAAAATATGCATAGTTACAGCATGGAGCTTGGCGGCAGAACTTTAACCATTGAAGCCGGCAAGATCGCAAAACAAGCCAATGGCGCTGTATTAGTACGCTATGGCGACACTGCCGTAGTAGTTGCCGTTACCGGCACCAAAACCCCGCGTGAGGGTGTAGACTTTTTCCCTTTGACCGTTGATTTTGAAGAAAAAATGTACGCCGTAGGTAAAATTCCCGGTGGTTTTATTAAACGTGAAGGTCGTCCCAGCGAGCAGGCTATTTTAACCAGCCGTCTGATTGACCGTCCTATTCGTCCGATGTTCCCGGATGGCTATCACAACGATGTACAAATCGTTGCTACTGCTGTTTCCGTAGATCCGGACAATGCTCCCGATATGCCTGCCATGGTAGGCGCTTCCTGCGCACTGTCTATTTCTGATATTCCTTTTGAAGGACCTATTGCCGGCGTGCGCGTTGGTATGATTGACGGTCAATTTATCGTTAATCCTACTGTTGAACAAGCCAAAATTTCTGAATTGAATTTGGCTGTTGCCGGTACTAAAGATGCTATCCTGATGGTAGAAGCAGGCGCTAAAGAAGTATCTGAACAAACTATGCTGGACGCAATTTGGTTTGGTCATGGCGTAATTAAGGAATTGGTTGAATTCCAAGAAAAAATTGTTGCTGAAATCGGCAAAACCAAAATGGAAGTGCCCGTTTACATTCCGCCTGCTGAATTAGTAAGCGAAATTGAAGAATATGGTGCACAAAAGCTTAAAGACGCTTTGATGGACGCTAATAAGCTGGAGCGCGAAGAAAATGTTGCTAAGGTTAAAGCAGAAATCGCCGAAGTATTCTTAGAGAAATATCCTGACAACGATAAAGACGTTGCATATATTACTCAAAAGCTTGTAAAGAAAATTGTTCGCCGTACTATTTCTGTGGATAAGATTCGTCCTGATGGACGTCAATTAGACGAAGTTCGTCCTGTAACCTGTGAAGTTGGTCTGCTGGCTCGTCCGCACGGCAGTTCTTTGTTTACTCGTGGACAAACGCAAATTTTGAACGTATTAGCACTGGCTCCTCTGCGTGAGGCGCAGGTTCTTGATGGTTTGGGAGCAGAAGAGACTAAACGCTATATTCATCACTATAACTTCCCGCCGTATTCCGTAGGTGAAACTAAACCTCTGCGTAGTCCCGGTCGCCGCGAAATTGGTCACGGCGCTTTGGCAGAACGTGCTTTAAAACCGGTTATTCCTTCTGAAGAAGAATTCCCTTATGCAATTCGTTTGGTATCCGAAGTTTTGGAATCTAACGGTTCTTCCTCCATGGGTTCCGTATGCGCCAGCACTTTGTCCCTGATGGATGCAGGCGTACCTATTAAAGCTCCTGTTGCCGGTGTTGCTATGGGTCTTGTTAAAGACGGCGACTATTTTACTATTTTGACTGATATTCAAGGACTTGAAGACGCTTTGGGTGATATGGACTTTAAAGTAGCAGGTACCGAAAAAGGTATTACTGCTATCCAAATGGATATTAAGATTGACGGTATCAACAAAGATATCTTCACTCAAGCTTTGGCACAAGCAAAACGCGGCCGTGAGTTCATCATGGGCAAGATGATGGAATGCATCAGCGAACCGCGCAAAGAGCTGTCCAAATACGCTCCTAAGATTACCACCATTCATGTTGACCCGGATAAAATTGCTAAGGTTATCGGACCCGGCGGTAAAACCATTAAAAAGATTATTGATGAAACCGGAGCTAAAATCGATATTGACGATACCGGACGCATTTTCATCGCCGCTATTAACAGCGAATCCGCTAACAAAGCTATCGACCTGATTAACGGTATTACAGCAGAAGCCGAACCCGGCAAAATCTACACCGGCAAAGTAACTCGTCTGATGAACTTTGGCGCTTTCGTAGAAATTCTGCCCGGCAAGGAAGGTTTGGTACATATTTCTCAGCTGTCCACCGAACATGTGGATAAGGTAGAGGATGTTGTTTCTGTTGGCGATGAAATTGTTGTTAAAGTAACTGAAATCGACAATAAAGGCCGCATCAATCTTTCTAGAAAAGCAGTGCTTATGAAAGGTATGCAAAAATAACAACTATATGAGGCTCCCCAAGCTAGGGGAGCCTTTTTTATAAAAGGAGCAGTAAAAATGAAAATTCGTGGCTTTGAAAAAATTTCTCAATATGCTCAAATAGATTTTCCTATGCCGGAACGCAAAACAGAATTAAGCGCAGGCTATGATTTCTGTCTGCCGGAAGCAGTAACTTTGGAGCCAGGAAAGCTTAAACTGGTGCCTACAGGTATCAAGGCTTATATGCAGCGCGGCGAGTGGCTGGGTATGCACATCCGCAGCTCCATGGCAGTAAAAAAACATCTGATGCTGGTCAATAACGTAGGCATTATTGACGCCGATTATTATAACAATCCTGACAACGAAGGTCATATTATGCTGGCGCTGTTAAATATGGGGGAGGAAGAAGTAACCTTACCGCAGGGCGAACGGGTAGCGCAGGGAATTTTTTATAATTATCTGACTGCGGATGGCGACGAAAAAGTAGCAAAAGCAGTACGCGGCGGCGGTTTCGGCAGCACAGGAAAATAAAAATTGCAAGCTAAAATCAAATATGCTTAGATATGCAAAGATAGATTTTTGTAAAATGTTTACATACCATTTCAATTAAAAAAATTTCTAAGATTTTATTTGACAAAGTCTAATCTGCATAATATAATTTTTGCTAATGAACAACCATTAGATAGAGGCGCGGAAAGCAAAAGTAACTTGTGGAGCGGGAGCTTAGAAGCAGGCGAAAGGGCTAACGCCGAAGTGCAACAGTAGCCGTGCTATTGTGCTGGGCCGTCAGTGAAAGCTGCCGGACTGTCGCTGAAAAAATCAGCGGAGGGCTATCTCGGGTATGCTTGTAATTGCTTTATAGCATGCTAACCGTTGAGATAGACTGCATCTCGACGGTTTTTCTTTTAATATGTGCAATTGATGAAGCAGAATAAGGAGTGAATTTTATGATTCGTGTATTGGTAAACGGCGCTTTAGGACGCATGGGCGGCGAGGTCTGCAAAAAGGTTTGGGCAGAACCTGATTTGGAATTGGTAAATGTAGTTGACTGCAAAGACGGTGCAGTTAATTTGCCGGACGGTGTTGTTTTTGGCATTGACACTGATTTAGTCCATGCCATAAAAAATTCTTGTCCCGACGTAGTAGTTGATTTTACCCGTCCCAATGTTGTTATGGACAGCCTGCGCAAAATGCTGCCCTTGGGCGTGCATGCGGTAGTCGGCACTACAGGCTTTACCGACGAAAATCTGCAAGAGGTTGACGAACTGGCCCGCGCCAACAATACTTCCGTTTTGATTGCTCCTAATTTTGCTTTGGGCGCAGTTGTAATGATGAAGCTGGCTTGTGAGGCCGCAAAATATTTCCCTAATGTAGAAATTATCGAAAAGCATCATGATAACAAGCTGGATGCACCTTCCGGTACTGCGATTATTACCGCGCAGAAAATTGCGGAGGTGCGCAAGGCTATGCACCAAGGACATCCGGAGGAACGTGAAACTATGGTTGGAGCCCGCGGCGCAGATTACGAAGGCATGAAAATTCACAGCATTCGTCTGCCGGGCTACGTTGCTTCCCAAGAAGTTATATTTGGCGGACAGGGTGAGACTTTGCATATCAGTACCGATCCTGTAAGCCGCGAATGCTATATGCCGGGAGTAGCCTTAGGCTGTCGTAAAATTATGGATAAAACCGGTTTAGTTTATGGTTTGGATAAATTATTATAATTAGACGGAGGGGAAGGTTTATGAAAAAATATAACGTTGCAATTTTAGGCGCTACCGGTGCAGTAGGTACAGAATTTTTAAAGCTTATAGAAGAACGTAACTTCCCGTTTGCAGAGCTGCGTTTATTGGCTTCCAAACGCAGTGCAGGCAAGCAAATTGAATTTATGGGCAAAACATATACAGTAGAAGAGGCTACCAAGGATTCCTTTGCCGGAATTGATATTGCTTTGTTTGCAGGCGGCAGTATTTCCAAAGAATTTGCTCCCTATGCTGTAAAAGCCGGCGCTGTTGTTATTGATAACTCCAGCACCTTCCGTATGGATCCGGAAGTTCCGCTGGTTGTCCCGGAAGTAAATCCCGAAGATATTTTGAAGCATAAAGGCATTATTGCTAATCCTAACTGCTCTACTATTATTATGGTAATGGCGTTGAAGCCTTTGTACGATATGGCTCGCATCAAACGCATAGTTGTTTCTACTTATCAAGCAGTTTCCGGTGCCGGTAAAGAGGGGATTGATGAGCTTACCGACCAAACTAAAGCTTATGCTGAAGGCCGCGAAATGGAAGCACATATTCTGCCTTCTGCATCTTTGGCAAAGCATTATCCTATCGCTTTTAACTTGATTCCGCAGATTGACGTTTTCCTTGATAATCTCTATACTAAAGAAGAAATGAAAATGGTCAACGAAACTAAAAAAATTCTGCATGATGATGAAATGCGTATTACAGCTACTACCGTGCGTGTTCCTGTTTACCGCAGCCATAGCGAGTCCATCAATATCGAATTTGAGCACGATCTTGATTTAGCAGAAATGGCTAAAGCTATTGATGCATTCCCTGGCGTGCAGATGATGGATGATCCGCAAAATCAAGTTTATCCCATGCCCTTATACACCTCTGAAAAATATGATTGCTTTGTAGGCCGTCTGCGCCGCGACGAATCTAATCCTAACACCTTTAACTTGTGGGTAGTTGGTGACCAAATTCGCAAGGGAGCTGCCTTAAATACTTTGCAGATTGCAGAAGTTATGATTAACAACGGCTGGATATAATGGAGGCTTGTTAAAATGAAAATAATTGTACAAAAATTTGGCGGCACCTCAGTAGCCAGTGAAGAAGCGCGTCTTGCCGTAAAAAACAAGGTGCAGCAAGCTATTAACAACGGTTTTTCGCCGGTAGTAGTAGTTTCTGCTATGGGACGCAAGGGTGCTCCTTACGCTACTGACACCTTGATTGATACATTAAAGCAAGTAAACCTTTCCGTAAATGTTAGGGAAATGGATTTGCTGATGTGCTGCGGTGAAATTATTTCTTCCTGTGTTATGGCTGCTACCTTACAGAAAGATGGTATCAACGCTATGGCCATGACCGGCGGTCAGGCCGGCATTATTACCGACTCCCAATTTGGCGCAGCGCGTATTAAAAACATTAAGGTTTCTTATCTTATGCGTATGTTGGAGGCGGGGATAGTTCCTGTAGTATGCGGTTTCCAAGGGATGACAGAAAATAATTTTAAATTTACTACCTTGGGCCGCGGAGGCAGTGATACTTCTGCAGCAGCTTTGGGCGCAGCTTTGAAAGCTGAATGTGTAGAAATTTATACTGACGTGGAGGGCATTATGACTGCCGACCCGCGTTTGGTAAAAGGCGCCAATATTTTGGAACAGATTTCTTATGCCGAGGTCTGCCAAATGGCTTACAACGGTGCGAAGGTTATTCATCCCCGCGCCGTAGAAATTGCTATGGAAAGCAATACGCCTTTGTATGTAAAATCTACGTTCAGCGATGCTCCCGGCACACTTATTGCCAGCGGCTGCTCCGCTCGCTCCAAAGGCAGTGAGGTTGCTATTCACGAAAGCATTGCCAGCGGTGTAGCCAACCGTACAGATTTAGTACAGTTCCGCATTGCACTCAATCCACAAGACCTTGCAGCAGGCCGCAAGCTGTTTGAGGATTTGGCAGATGCCGGCATCAGCGTAGGCTGCTTGAACCTTTCGGAAAAGGAAGCCATGTTTGCCGTATTTACGCCGGATATGGAGCATACCCGCAAGGTTTTAGAAGAAACTGGCTTCAGCTATCAGTGCAATGACAAGTGTGCAAAGGTAACTGTTGTCGGCAGCGGTATGCGTGGTGTTCCTGGCGTTATGGCAAGATTTGTTTCTGCTTTGGCTGAAAAAAATATTTCTATTTTGCAGACTGTTGACTCCGATACAACTATTTCTGCAATTATCAAAGAGGAGTGCATGGTAGAGGCTTGTATCGCTCTGCATGAAGCTTTTAAACTTTAAAAGCATTTGTTATATATCAGTAGAATGAGGTGGAAAATTTTTATGACAAGACCGTATTTTGGTAGATTATTAACTGCGATGGTTACTCCTTTTAACGCAGATGGCAGTGTAAATTATGAAGCAGGCTGCCAATTGGCAGATTGGCTTTTAGCAAACGGTACTGATGGCCTGGTAATTGAAGGTTCTACCGGCGAAGCTGCGACCATGGATATGGACGAAAAAATTAAATTCATGAAAACAATTGTCAAGCATATCAACGGCCGTGCTCCTATTGTTGCCGGTGCTGGTACCAACTGCACTGCCAGCACTATTGAGCTGGTAAAAAAAATGGAAGCTTGCGGCGTGGATGGCTTGCTGGTAGTTGGTCCTTACTATAATAAACCTACTCAAGAAGGTTATTATCAGCATTTTGCTGCTGTGGCAAAAGCTACCAAGCTGCCAATTATTGTCTATAATGTTCCTGGTCGTACCGGCTCTAATATTGCTCCGGCGACAGTTGCTCGCTTAGCTCAAGAATTTGATAATATCGTGGCTATTAAAGAGGCTGCTGGCAGTGTTGCTCAAACAGCAGATTTATATAGAGTGCTGCCAGAAAGAATTTCTATTTACAGCGGTGATGATGGTTTGATTCTGCCATTTATGTCAGTAGGCGCAGTTGGCTTGATTTCCGTATTAGCTAACTGTAACGGCCAAATTTTGCAGGATGTTATGCAGGCATACAGTGAAGGACGCGTTCAAGATGCAGCAGAGCTGAATAAAAAAATGGTACCGCTTGCTAAGGCAATGTTTATGGAAAGTAATCCTATTCCTATTAAGGCTGCCGTTACCAAGGTTACCGGCATCAATGTAGGCTCTCCTCGTTTGCCGCTGACTCCCTTGTGCGCTGATTGTGAAGCTAAATTGGATGCTATTCTTAAAGAATACGGTATGATGAAATGAGCAAGCTGGTTGTAATTATCCAATGTGAGCAAGTACAAAAACGCTGCTGTGGTTATAACTGTACTCATGCTTTTTACAGCAAAGATGGCAAGTTTGCCGATTATGAAGCAGACACTCGCTATATGTCTTTTACTTGCGGTGGCTGCTGCGGCGCCGGACTTTCTGTAAAGCTGGAAAATTTGCGTAAAAGATTACGCCGTTTTCAAGAGGATGGCTTTGAAGTAATAATTCATTTATCAACCTGTATGGTCAGTGACAATTATCATAAAGCGCCTTGTCCGCATTTGGAATATATTGAAAATTTATTGGCAAAAAAAGGCTTTACAGTAGTGCGCGGAACGTATATTTCCAAAACTGCTGCGAAAAAAAGAGAAGCCGGTGTTTATCAGCAATTTTAAAATTTACGAGCTGTGTTCTCCTTGAGAGGGCACAGCTTTTTTTACGAATTATTCTTGCCCACTTTACAAAAAGCGTTCGATTAAAGGCGAATATTCTGTGTCGGGATATTGGACAAATAGGTGAAATGTGTTAAAATATATACGAAACTGTATGTAATCACCTCGAAATATTAGATTGGAGGCTGTGTATATGAATAATATCAGAAGAATTTATGTAGAAAAAAAGGATGCCTTTGCCGTTGAAGCTCATGGTTTGCTGGCAGATTTACGCAATAATTTGGGTATGGCTGCTTTGGAAAATATTCGCATCATTAATCGTTATGATGTGATGGGCCTAAGCGATGAAGAATTTGCTATGGCTAAGGCTTTGGTGCTTTCTGAACCTCCTGTTGATACAGTAGTGGAGGAAAACTTGGAGTTAGCTAGTTGTGAGCAGGCCTTTGCGGTAGAACTGCTGCCAGGTCAATATGACCAGCGCGAGGATTTTGCCGAACAATGTATTCAGCTTATTACGCAGAAAGAGCGTCCTATGGTAGCTGCCGCTAAGGTTTATATTCTCGCAGGCAAGTTAACTGAAGAAGACGTAGCAAAAATTAAAGCCTATTGCATTAACCCTATTGAAGCAAGAGAAGCAGAACAAGCTAAGCCGGAAACACTCATCAGCACTTGTGAAGAACCGGAAAAGGTTAAAAATGTCAGCGGCTTTTTGACCATGACCAAAGAAGAAGCAGAAGAACTGCGTAAATCCATGGGCTTAGCTATGAGCTTGGAGGATTTGCTTTGGTGCCAAAAATATTTTAATGAGGAACACCGCGAACCGACTATTACAGAAATTCGTGTACTGGATACTTATTGGTCCGACCACTGCCGTCATACTACATTTATGACGCAAATCGAAGATGTGGACATTGTTCCCGGTACTTTCACTAAGCCTGTTCAAGAAGCATATGATAAATACATGGCTGCCCGTGACGAGGTGTACGGCGAAAATACCGATCGTCCTATAACCTTGATGGACATTGCTGTTATCGGCATGAAAAAGCTGCGTAAAGAGGGTAAGCTGGAGGATTTGGATCAATCCGAAGAAATCAATGCCTGCTCCATTGTTGTACCTATTGAAATAGATGGCAAAAATGAGGATTGGCTTGTGATGTTTAAAAACGAAACGCATAACCATCCTACCGAAATCGAACCTTTCGGCGGTGCAGCTACCTGCTTAGGCGGTGCTATCCGCGACCCGCTGTCCGGCCGATCCTATGTATATCAAGCTATGCGCGTAACCGGCTGTGCAGATCCGCGTACTCCTGTAAGCGAAACTCTGCCTGGCAAGCTGCCACAACGTAAAATTACCATCGGCGCAGCAGCAGGCTACAGCTCTTATGGCAATCAGATTGGCTTGGCAACTGGTCATGTTCAAGAATATTATCACGATAAATTTGTAGCAAAACGCATGGAAATCGGCGGTGTTATGGGTGCAGCTCCTCGCAGTGCTGTACGGCGTGAGCGTCCTAGTGCCGGTGACATTGTAGTGCTGTTAGGTGGCAAAACCGGACGCGACGGCTGCGGCGGTGCAACCGGTTCTTCTAAAGAGCATACCATTGACTCACTGATGAGCTGTGGTGCTGAGGTACAAAAGGGCAATCCGCCTACCGAACGCAAAATTCAACGCTTGTTCCGCAACCCTGCTGTAACAGCCATGATTAAACGTTGTAATGACTTTGGCGCAGGCGGTGTTTCTGTTGCTATTGGCGAATTAACAGACGGTTTAATTATTGACTTGGATAAAGTTCCTAAAAAATATGAAGGCTTGGACGGTACGGAGCTTGCCATTTCCGAATCCCAAGAACGTATGGCAGTAGTTATTGAAGCAGAAAACCGCGACGCTTTCATAAAATATGCTGATGAAGAAAATTTGGAAGCTACTGTAGTAGCTGAGGTTACTGAAGAACCACGTTTAGTAATGTTCTGGCGCGGTGATAAAATCGTTGACCTTTCCCGTGCTTTCTTAGATACCAACGGTGTTGCTCAGCACACTAACGTTACTGTAAGTGAAGAAGACGCAGACAATGTGTTTGAACAAGTTCCGGCAGAAGTTACTGACGCTGCCGATTTAGAGGCTGCTTGGCTGGCAAATCTGAGCCGTTTGAATGTTTGCAGTGAAAAAGGCTTGTCCGAACGTTTTGACAGCACCATCGGCCGCGGCACTGTTATGATGCCTTTTGGCGGCAAAACGCAGCTTACACCCAGTGAGGGTATGGTAGGCAGAATTCCTGTATTAAAAGGTAATACTACTGCTGCTTCCGTAATGGCCTGCGGTTATAATCCTAACGTTGCCTGCTGGAGTCCGTTCCATGGAGCCATGTATGCTGTAACCGAATCTGTTGTAAGAGCGGTAGCTTTGGGCGCAGACCCCGCTAAACTGCGTTTAACCTTGCAGGAATATTTCCCGAAACTTCATGATGCTAATAGCTGGGGACAGCCTTTTAGCGCACTGTTAGGTGCTTTTACTGCATTGGATGCACTGGAACTGCCTGCGATTGGCGGTAAAGACTCTATGAGCGGCACATTTATGGATAAAACCGTTCCGCCTACATTAGTTTCCTTTGCTGTCGGCGTAATTGACGGCGACAAAGCAGTCAGCGCTGAATTTAAAGAAGCAGGCGATGAAGTAATTTTCCTGTCCTGCCCCCGTGATAATGCCGAAGTTTTGGATTTTGCTGTATTGCGCAAAAATTTGTCCGCTGTACATAAGGCTATGGAAGCTGGTAAAATTAAAGCTGCTGCTGCTGTTAAAGAGGGCGGTATTGCTGCTTTAGTAACCACTATGGCTATGGGCAACGAACTTGGCTTTGAGTTTATTAAGCCTTTCCACGATCCTGAAAGTCTCTTTACTTTACAGCCTGGCGGCATGGTATTAGAGCTGGCTGCCGACACTGATCCAGAAGAAATTTTTGCAGGCTTAGATTATTTAGTATTGGGGCATACTACCGCTATAAAAGGTATTGCTATCAATGATACTGTAATTGCTGCCGATAAGGCTTTGCATGCTTACCGTGAGCCTTTGCAAAAAATTTTCCCAGACAGCCTGCCTGAGGTAGAAGAGCCTACGGACATTGACATGCCTCTTTACAAAGCTGATTTGTCTTTGACAGCACCCGTAAATATTGCTAAACCGCGCGTATTCATTCCTGTTTTCCCCGGTAACAACTGCGAATATGACAGCGCTCGCGCCTTTGAGGCAGCTGGTGCGGAAGCCAATACCTTTATTGTACGCAACTTGACCGCTGCTGCTATTGAAGAATCCGTAGAAGCAATGGTTAAATATATTAACAATTCACAAATCGTAATGATTCCCGGCGGTTTCAGCGCAGGCGACGAACCGGACGGCAGCGGTAAATTTATTGCTACGATGTTCCGCAATCCGCGTATAAAAGAAGCTATCAGCGATTTGTTAGAAAATCGTGACGGCTTAATGCTGGGTATCTGCAACGGCTTCCAAGCACTGATTAAGCTTGGCTTAGTACCGTACGGTGAAATTCGCGATTTAATTAGTGATTCGCCAACCTTAACTTTTAATAATATTGGCCGCCACATTTCTCAAATAGTTACTACGAGAGTTGTTTCTAATAAATCTCCTTGGTTCACTTTGTGCCAGCCGGGCGAAGAGCATGCTGTGGCAGTTTCTCACGGCGAAGGCCGCTTCTATGCGCCGGAAGCAGTGATTAAAGAGCTGTTCGCTAACGGTCAGGTAGCAACCCAATATGTAAACGCGCAAGGTATTCCTACTATGAATACTCCTTACAATCCTAACGGCAGCTTGTATGCTATTGAAGGTATTACCAGTCCCGATGGACGTATTTTGGGTAAAATGGGACACAGCGAACGCTTTGCGCCCGGATTGTTCCGCAATATTACCGGCGATAAGGATCAAAAAATCTTCCAAAGTGGTGTAAATTACTTTAAATAATAGCTGGCAAGATAGCCTTTCAGGCAAAGCCATATTGTAAATTTTTGATAAGTTCATAAAAAATAAACCAGCCTAACGATTTCGCAGTAAATTGTTAGGCTGGTTTTGTATGTAGATTTAGCAGGGAAGAAGTGTTACATTTTAGCATAAAATAAGCCCCTGCTTTTTCAGCAGAGGCGTGCGCTTTTGGTATGTCTTGTTGTAAAAGCAAATCATTCCAACAGCTTCGCAATTTCCGGCAGAGGAGAGACGGTACGTTTTAAAATGCCATTCATGTAGGCAATGGCAATACCGTAATTAGTCATAGGAATATTTTGCGCAACTGCAGTTTTATTGCGGTGAAGAATTTCCTTTTCATTAAGCATACAAGCACCGCAATGGATAATCAGTTTATACTTGCTTAAATCAGAGGGAAATTCCGTACCGCTGGTAAAGCAAAATTCCGGTTCAGTATGAGTGTAGCTGCGAATCCAGTTAGGCAGCTTTACTGTACCAATATCCTGGCATTGACGGTGGTGTGTGCAACCCTCGCTGATGAGAATTTTATCACCGTCTTTAATTTCATCTAACGCGCGTACCGACTTTACTGCATTGTATAAGGTTCCTTTATAGCGTGCCATCAAAATAGAAAAAGAGGTAAGGGGAATGGAGGGCGGAACTATTTGGCTTACCTTGGCAAAAACTTGGCTGTCAGTAATAATCAGGCGCGGTGATTCATTCAGCTTCAAAAGTGCTTGCGCCAATTCATTTTCCTGCACAACCATAGCAACTGCATTATTATCTATGACGTTACGCAGTACCTGCTGCTGGGGGAGAATTAAGCGTCCTTTAGGAGCAGCGCTGTCAATAGGTGTTACTAGGATTACTACGTCTAAAGGCTGTAATAAATCGCCAACTAGCTGGCGCTCAATTTCTTTGGGCTTTAAGGCAGCAATAGTCTCCTTTAATTCATGAATATTTTCGTCGGTTTCTGCGCTGACTAACAGGCAATGCTTGGTTAGCTTCATTACGTTGACTGTTAAAAGAGCCTTTTGCATATCCTCTAACATTTCAATTTTGTTCAAAACGAGGATAGCCGGTAAATTTTTTTCTTGTATTCTGCGCCACAAGGCTATATCTTCACTGGTTAAACCAATTTGTGCATCTACAACTAAAAGCACTATATCGCATTTGTTAAGCACTTGATAGGCTTTTTCAATGCGCAGTTTGCCCAGTTCGCCTTCGTCGTCGATACCGGGAGTGTCGATAATCATGACTGGACCTAAAGGCAGCAGCTCCATAGCTTTATAGACCGGGTCAGTAGTAGTTCCCTTTTGCTCGCTTACTATCGCTAAATTTTGGCTGGTAATAGCGTTGATAAGGCTGGATTTGCCAGCGTTGCGTCTGCCGAAAATACCTATATGAATACGTTCTGCGGCAGGAGTAGTATTTAAACTCATAAAAATCACCTCCATATTTAAGAAGACAAAAGCACTGAGGTTAGTTTCCCCAGTGCTTAATTTTTCATGTCAAAATAAAATTATTTTATTAATTCCATTTTGGGATTAGGATTATATTTGCGGCCAGCTTTAGCGCAGTCCTTACCATTAACTTTAACAATGTCTGCCGTAAAGTTAATATTGCCGTCAAAGAAAGAGGAACCAACAGCATAAGTATCAACAGGAACGCCCATTTCTTCAAAAGCAGCAACACGAGCTGCGTCAAAACCGCCGGAAACAATAATTTTTACATGATTAAAGCCTTCGGCATCTAAAGCGCGACGCACATTGCAAACCAATTCTTTGCATACGCCGGTAGGCTTAAAGGTGCCAATCTGTGTCCACAGGCTTTTATCAACCATACTGCCGGAGGTATCAAGACGAACGCCTGCCAGCTTTTTACCCAGCTTGCGTGCAACAGCCAAAGAGGTATTTACGCAGTCGTTATCAAAATCTACTAAAGCAATGCGTGCAATAGATGGATCAACATATTTGTCAAATGCTTCTGTTGCGGCAACGGTATCGCCATTATAGGAAGCGATTAAAGCGTGGGGAATAGTGCCTAAACCCTTGCCGCCGCTGGCTAAAGCGTTAGCATCAGTAGAAAAACCGTTGATACCGCCGATTTTAGCTGCATAACCGTCGCTTTCTTGAGTTTGATAAATATCGTAGCGAGCAGGGAAAAACAGCACAGGCTTACCGTTAGCTGCTTTAACAACCTTGCGCACGTTAGTAGCAATACGGCTTTGACGCGCTAAAATACCCAAGTACAAAGTTTCCAAATGAGCGAAATCTGCATAGTCGCCTTCAATAGTCATTATTGTTTCCCATTCTTCTACTTCGTCGCCGTCGCGGAGCGCATGGATAACAATATTTTCTGGATGGAAGGCACAGGTCTTAATTAATGCAATAACTTCGTCAATGCCGCAAACAACTACATTGGCACGGGGAAAAACTTGCATCAACACACGAGGATGGTAATTGTCACCGTTTAAGATTTCTGCCGAGCGCATGAAATAAGCATCAGTGTAATAACCAGCTTTGATTTGTTCTACAGGAAAGTGAAAGCTTTCAACAGGCAATCTGTTTGTCATTTTTAGAGCCTCCCAAAAATTTTCTTCTAATTTAGCATTCCAGCATTGAATGTTATTGAAAATATGATACAATATTAGCGTTTGTTATTCAAGCGTTTTACAAAAAATTTGTACTATTTTTTGAAATGTCGATTTAATGGTGTAGATTATGAACACGCAAAAGAAAAAATACACAGTTTTATTACTATCAGCGCCAATTGGTTCGGGGCATAAGCTGGCCGCCGAAGCCATAGAAGAGGTTCTGCGCCAGCAAGCTGACGTAGAGGTAATTCACGGTAATATTTTTGATTTTTTCCCCAGCTTTTTAGGCACAGCTTTTTTGCACAGCTATTTGTGGATATTAGATAAATGTCCGTGGCTTTACGAGCTAGCTTATAACTGGGGTAATAAGCAGGGTGGGTCCTTAGTGCTGCGCAGCCTTTTAAACCGTTGTCTGGCAAAATTAGGCAGCAGCTTTTTAAATAAAGTACAGCCTGACGCAGTTATAGCAACTCATGCTACGCCTGCTGGCATTATGTGCTATTATAAAGAACGCCATCCGCAGCTTTGGCTGGGAGCAGTAGTGACCGACTTTACCGTTCACCGCTGGTGGCTTTGCGAAGGCGTAGATACTTATTTTATTGCTGATGAACGACTGCAAAGTAAACTAACGGTAACCGCTGATGTACAAGCTTTTGGTATTCCGGTGCGGCAGGAATTTTTAGAGCAGGACAGAGAAAAAAATCGCTGCCAGTACGGTTGGCGGCCTAATGAAAAAATTTGTCTGCTGATGGGCGGCGGCGAAGGCCTCTTGCCAATGGAAAGCATTGTGCAATTTTTAGTGCAGGAGAAAATTCCTCAGCTGAAAATTATTGCCATTACGGGGCGTAATACTAAAATGGCAGCTGCGCTGCATAAAAATTTTGCTCGCAATAATAACGTAGAAATTTACGGCTTTCGTAACGATGTGCCAGCTATGATGTCAGCGGCAGATATGGTGATTACTAAAGCAGGCGGTTTGACCTCTGCCGAAGTTTTAGCATCTCACATGGATTTTATTATTTATAAACCGCTGCCAGGACAGGAAGAAGGCAATGCCAACTTTTTAAAGCATTTTTATCACGTGCAGGTAGCAAAAGATATTCCGTCTCTGATTAAAGCTGTAAAGTCCCTTTGCGGCGGCGACAGCAGTAAAATAGCTAAGCCTGCCTACGAAAAAGCTGACGCTGCAGAAAAAATTTGTGAATATGTTATAGAAAAATTAAACAGTAAAAAATGAGTTAAACGTATGGTTTGAGAGCTAATATGCACTAATGCTGTGAAATATAAACAAAATAGCTCTTGACCTATACGTTTTTCTTCTTTATAATGAAGAAAATTGCATATTATGAAGGCTGTGGCGTGTAGTTGGTCCTGACTTACATAATATTTTACATCGGTAAATTATTTGTATAGGAGGACAAATACATGGATACACTATATTTAGCCGCAATTTGCGCTTTTGCTTCGGGAATCAATCGAGCTGTATTACCACAGCTTGTGGAACGTTTGGGAAGTGCGCGGGCAGTTTTTGAAGCTGATGCAGCAGCTTTAAAAAGTACAGACCTAGTAACGGAATCTGTGATTAATAAATTCATATCGCATAGAAGCAGCAATTTACCTAAAAAAATAGCTCGTTTTTGCAAACAGAACAATGTCAAATTAGTGAGCTACGCTGACGCAGATTATCCCAACTGCTTAAAACAGATTGCAAATCCACCTTTAGTGCTATATGTTAAGGGCAAATTGCCTGCTGCCTGCTATAGTATAGCAATAGTTGGCTCTCGGTCATGCACTGAATATGGCAGGCGAGCCGCAACGTATTTTTCTGAGCAGCTTGCTCGCTGTGGGATACCGATTATCAGCGGTGGTGCTCGCGGTATTGATACCGCTGCTCATAAGGCCTGCTTGGCTGCCGGAGGTCAAACGGTAGCTGTGCTTGGCTGCGGCTTAGACATAGTATATCCTGAGGAAAATGGCAGACTTTATACTGAAATCGTTGCTCAAGGCGGAGCGGTTATTACAGAATATGCGCCGGGAGTATTGCCTTTTAATTATAATTTTCCTGCGCGTAACCGCATTATTGTAGGTTTAAGTCAAGGCGTACTTGTTGCAGAAGCGGCGAAAAGGAGCGGCGCTATTATTACTGCTAATCTTGCTGCCGATGCCGGAAGAGAGGTTTATTGTGTACCGGGCAATATTTTCGACCGTACTAGTATCGGTTGTCACGAGTTGATACGCACTGGTGCGAAGCTAATCGACAAGCCGGAACATATTTTAGAAGATAAAGCAAGCTGGGAATTGGCTCAGCATGAGAGAATTTTTCAGCCCTCAATATTTAATTTTAATTATCTTGAACAGGAAGAAAAATCTACTTCTAATATTGTGACAACTAAATTAGGCGCGCAATTACTTGCGCTGTTGCAGGGCGGAGCGCTTTCGCTAGAAGCGCTGACCGAAAAAAGCGGAGCAGACTTTGCCTCAGTGGGCATGGAGCTTTTGGAATTACAGGGAGCAGGCCTGATTGCACAAAATCAAGCCCAGCAATACTACCGTAGGTAGGGGGAAAGAAAATGACAATGAATCTGGTTATCGTAGAATCACCTACGAAATCCAAGACAATTGAAAAATTTTTAGGAAAAAATTACAAGGTAAAGGCTTCTATGGGACATCTGCGTGATTTGCCAAAAAGTACCTTTGGCGTAGATGTAGAGCATAATTTTGAGCCTAAATATATAAATATCCGCGGCAAAGGCGAATTGATTAAAGAACTGAAAACCTTAGCTAAAAAAGCTGATAAAGTTTATTTGGCAACAGACCCTGATCGTGAAGGCGAAGCTATCAGCTGGCATCTGGCGCATATTTTGGATTTACCCCAGGATAACAGCTGCCGTATTGTTTTTCACGAAATTACTAATAATGCTGTAAAAGACGCTATTAAGCATCCTCGCGGCATCGATATGGATATGGTCAATGCGCAGCAGACAAGACGTATTTTAGACCGTATTGTAGGTTATGAATTAAGTCCGCTATTATGGCGTAAAATTCGTAAAGGCTTAAGTGCCGGTCGTGTACAGTCTGTGGCCGTAAAAATTGTTGCAGACCGCGATAAAGAAATTGAAGAGTTTGAGCCACAGGAATATTGGACTTTAAGCGCTAAGCTGCGCGAAAATGCCAAAGCACCTATTTTCGAAGCTGAAACTGTAAAATATAAAGGGAAAAAACTGGAGCTAAGTAACGCAGAGCAAGCTCATGCCGCCGAAGCAGCGTTGGCGCAGGCACAATACGTCGTTAACAAAGCGGAGCGCAAGGAGCGCAAACGCCATCCTGTACCGCCTTTTACTACTTCCAATTTACAGCAGGAAGCAAATAAAAAGTTGAATTTTTCTGCTAAAAAAACCATGATGGTCGCACAGCAGCTTTACGAGGGCGTTTCTCTAGGCAAAGCTGCCGTAGGTCTTATTACCTATATGAGAACTGATTCCGTGCGTTTAGCTGATGTAGCTATTGACGAAATTCGCGACTATATTAAAAATAATTTAGGTAACGAATATTGTTCGCCGAAACCCAATCATTATAGTGCGAAAAAGAATGCACAGGATGCCCACGAGGCCATTCGTCCTACCAGTATTTTACGTACACCCCAGGAGATTGCCGGACATTTAACAGTGGACCAGCTTAAGCTTTATACTTTAATTTGGCAACGAGCTGTCGCCAGTCAAATGAGTGACGCAATTTACGATACCACGACGCTGCAAATCGGTGCCGATGATTATGAATTGCGCGCCACGGGTTCTGTTTTGCGTTTTCCTGGCTTTTTAGCCTTAAATGCTAAGCTGACTGATGAAGAAAAGGATAAAAGCGTACCATATATTGAGGTGGGTAAAGAGCTGCTTTTGCACAAGCTTTTGCCTGCGGAACAGCATTTTACGGAGCCGCCTGCACATTTTAGCGAAGCCACTTTGATTAAAGAACTGGAAGAAAAAGGCATTGGCCGTCCTTCTACCTATGCACCTACTATCGTAACCATTATCGGTCGTGGTTACGTTGTTAAGGAAGGCAAAAAGCTTTTAACCACAGAGCTTGGCAAGCAGACTACTGAAATGCTGACAGAGTATTTTGATAAGCTCATCAGTATTCATTTCTCTGCTGAAATGGAAAATTATTTAGATGAAATTGCTGAAAATAAAGCAGATTGGATAGAGGTACTGCGTAAATTTTATGTTCCTTTCAGAGAAGATGTAGAACGCTTTGACGTCCAATGTCCTGCCCTGCCGCCTGCGCCTCCGGAGATCAGCGATGTGCCATGCGAAAAATGTGGACGTCTGATGGTTATTAAAGAAGGACGCTTCGGTAAATTTTTAGCTTGCCCAGGTTTTCCGGAATGTCGCAATGCAAAACCGTTGCTGAAAAAGATTGGCGTTTCTTGTCCTCAATGCGGCAGCGAGCTTATAGAACGAACAACTAAAACCGGCAAGATTTTTTATGGCTGTGAAAAATATCCTGCTTGTAACTTTACTACTTGGGATTTACCGCTTAACGAAACCTGTGAAAAATGCGGGCACATGCTGGTAGAGCATACTGAACGCAGCGGTCGCAAGCGTAAATATTGCAGCAATCCTGAATGTATCAATGCACGTCCTGCCGGCGGTGTTAAAAGTATAGCTGCTAAAACAGCATCTAAAAAAACGGTGAATGCAAAGTCTAAAACTAGTGTTAAAAAAGCGGCCAAGACTACTAAAGCTAGAAAAACAACAGTAGCAAAAGGCTAAAAAATTTATTTAACTTTTTATTCAGCGAGGAAATTTAACTACATGCAACCTATACATATTATCGGCGCTGGATTGGCAGGCTGTGAAGCCGCTAATCAAGTTACAAAATACGGTATTCCCGTAATCCTACACGAAATGCGTCCTATAAAAAGCGACGCTGCTCACAAAACTGCTTATTTTGCTGAGCTTGTATGCAGCAATAGCTTGCGGGCAGCTAATATAGAAAATGCCGTTGGCTTGTTAAAAGAAGAAATGCACCGTTTGGGCTCCTTAATCATGGAGCAAGCATATAAATATCAAGTGCCTGCGGGCGGAGCGCTAGCAGTAGATAGGGACGGTTTTGCTCAAAGCGTAACAGAAGCGATCAAGAATAATCCCTTGGTAACCATAGTTTATGAAGAAGTTACCAACCTAGAAGCTTTAGAGGGAACGATTATTGTCGCCAGCGGACCATTAACCTCTGACACTCTTTCGCGTAATATTCAAGAGCTGCTGCAAAAGGAATACTTTCACTTTTTTGACGCTGCTGCACCTATTGTAACAGCTGATTCTCTCGATTATAATAAGGTTTATCGTGCTTCTAGATATGACAAAGGCGGAGCAGATTATTTGAACTGTCCTTTTTATACCAAGGAAGAATACATAGCCTTTTGGCAAGAATTATGCAAAGCAGAAAGCGCCCCCGTCAAGGATTTTGAGCATGACGTTTTTGAAGCTTGTATGCCTATTGAGGAAATGGCTGCCCGTGGTGAGGATACCATGCGTTTTGGTCCCTTAAAGCCTGTTGGTTTGATTGATCCGCGTAATGGCAAAGAAGCTTATGCCGTTGTGCAGCTGCGCCAGGATAATGCCGCTGCCTCCTTATATAATATAGTTGGTTTTCAAACTCACTTAAAATGGGGAGAACAAAAGCGCGTTTTCGGTATGATTCCCGGCTTGGAAAATGCTGAATTTGTGCGTTATGGCGTTATGCACAAAAACACCTATCTCAATTCGCCGCAGCTTTTGGACGAACATTTCTGCCTGCGCCAAAATCAGCGCTTTTATTTTGCGGGGCAGATGACTGGCGTTGAAGGATATGTTGAATCTGCTGCATCCGGTCTCATGGCAGGTATTGCTGCTGCGCGTTCGCAGCTGGGCTTGCCACAAATTACTTTTCCGGCCGAAACAGCTCATGGCGCTTTGGCAAAATATATCAGTAACGAAGCTATTGAAAATTTTCAGCCTATGAATGTGAATTTTGGCTTGATTCCGCCGCTGGCAGTGCGCGTGCGTAAGAAGAAAGAAAAGAACGCACAAATAGCGGCTCGTGCTTTAGAAGCTTTAGATGATTTTCTTAAAGAGCTAAAGAATTCTTCTGAAAATGAATAATAGTTTAAAGTTAAAATTTCTTGACAACTTTTCACGAATAATTTATGATAAGTAATGTAAATTTTTTCATAACTGTTTCAATGACGAACAGTGCTTCTAAGGGAGCACTGTTTTTTTGTACATTTGGCAAGGAATTAGAAAATTGAGAAGAATATAACAACATTCTTGTTTTCATAACAAATTTGTGATAGGATATAACAAAAGAGGTTTCAAATTAATGGTAACTACTTTAAGCAATTATCCTGAAAAATTTTTAACTTATCTAGCAGTAGAAAAAAACAACTCCGAGCTGACTGTTAGTAATTATCGCAGAGATTTGCAAAGCTTTGCCAATTTTATGCAGGAGCGTTCGCAAAATCCGCTTATTTGGGAAAAGGTAGGACCTTTGGATATCCGCGCTTATTTAGCTTTTTTAAACAGTAAGCAATATGCGCGCAGAACTATATCTAGAAGAGTATCTGCTTTACGTTCTTTTTACAAGTTTTTGGTGCGAGAAAATATTATTGAAAATAGTCCTACCGCCAAAATTCATTCTCCTAAGCTGGATAAAAAGCTGCCGACTTTTCTTGATGAGGAAGAAATTAACGAACTTTTAAATATGCCGGACGAAAAGCCTTTGGGCAGACGCGATCAGGCAATATTAGAGCTATTGTATGCTACTGGCTGCCGCGTCAGCGAGCTAGTTGGCTTAACCTTAGACAGAATTGATTTAGGCAATCGTTTTGTAATTTTATTAGGTAAGGGCAATAAAGAACGTCTTGTTCCTTTAGGGCACAGCTCTTGTAATGCTTTAGCTGCCTATTATCCTTATAGGGACGAGCTCATGAAAAAGTACCGTGTGCAGGAGCATAATTTCATTTTTGTGAATAGCCGCGGCGGTGTTTTAACTGATAGAAGTGTACGACGTGTACTGGATAAATATATTTCCCAGCTTGCTATTAAGAAAAACGTCAGTCCACACACTATCCGCCATACTTTTGCTACACATCTTTTGGCTCATGGTGCAGATTTACGTGCTGTACAAGAGCTTTTAGGTCATGCTAATTTGTCCACCACTCAAATTTATACTCACGTAACTACAGAACACATTGCATCTGTCTATAAAGAACATCATCCAAGAGCATAAATATATTTTTAGGAGGCTATTATGGAATTATTAGAGAAAACAAGAAAAATAAATAGATTGCTGCAAAATGGCGACAGAGTAGAGTATAACGCTATTGCTCAATTATTGTGCAATATTATTAAAGCTAATACATATATTGTCGGTGCTGACGGTGAGGTTAAAGGCTATGCTTTAATCCATGAATTTGAATGTGATATTATGCGGGAACAGGTTTTGAATAATAACTCCTTTCCCGAAGATTATCTGAGGTTTATTATGGGTGTAAGAGACACCTTTGCTAATATTCCGCACGAAAACCAAAACTGTTCTTTCGTTGCCAATACTAAATGTATTTTTAAAGATAAAATGACAACCGTCGTACCTATTTATGGCAAGGCAGAGCGTATTGGCACTTTGATTGTTGCTAAATACGACGCTAAATTTGATGATGAGGATTTGCTGCTGGCAGAGTACACCGCTACTGTTTTAGGTGTAGAAATTTTACACGACAGAGAAGCGCAGGTAGCTGACGAAATACGCAAAAGAGCAATGATTCAAATTGCTTTCGATACTTTATCATATTCTGAAATGGAAGCTATCAGCAATATTTTAGGCGAGCTTAATGGTCGCGAAGGTCTGCTGGTTGCTTCTAAAATTGCTGACCGCGTAGGCATTACTCGTTCTGTTATCGTCAATGCTTTGCGTAAATTTGAAAGCGCCGGACTGATTGAAACTAAATCCTTGGGTATGAAAGGCACGTATATTCGTGTACGCAACGAGCTGCTTTTTGAAGAATTAAAGAAAAGAAAATATTAAAAATTTTGCCGGAGACCTACCAGTCTCCGGTTTTTCTGTATAATCTTAAAAGAAAACTTTGTACAAGAAATTAAAACATGATATAATAACTGTAGACATTTTATGTAAATGGAGGTTGTTTCGATGCAAAAGATTGATCAAGCTTGTGTAAATACTCTGCGTTTTTTGGCAGCAGACCAAGTAGAGAAGGCTAAATCCGGCCATCCCGGTTTTCCTTTGGGTACTGCTCCTTTAATGTATACTGTTTGGGATCGTTATATGAACTACAATCCTGCTAATCCTAATTGGTTTAACCGCGACCGTTTTATTCTTTCTCCTGGTCACGGCAGCGCACTGCTGTATGCTATGCTGCATTTAGCAGGCTATGATCTGTCTTTGGAGGAATTAAAAAATTTCCGCCAATGGGGCAGCAAAACACCCGGACATCCTGAATATGGCTTAACTCCCGGTGTTGACGTTTCTACTGGTCCCTTAGGTCACGGTTTTGCTATGGGCGTTGGTTTTGCTATTGCAGAAGCAATGCTGGCAGGACAATACAATAAGCCAGATTTTCCTGTTGTAGACCATTATACATACGGTTTGACATCTGATGGCGATTTAATGGAAGGCGTTTCTTGTGAGGCTGCTTCTTTAGCCGGAACCTTAGGCTTGGGCAAGCTTATTTATCTCTATGACGATAATAAAATTACTATTGAAGGCGATACCTCCATTGCATTCACCGAGGATGTAGAAGCTCGTTTTAAAGCCTACGGCTGGCAAGTGCTGCGCGTAGCAGATTCTGAAGATATTGAAGCTATGACTGCTGCAATCGCAGAAGCTAAATCTGATACTACTCATCCGTCCTTGATTATTGTCCGCACCCACATTGGTTTTGGCAGTCCTAAACAAGACAGTCCGTCCTGCCATGGCGAACCTTTGGGCGCAGACGCTTTGGCTGCTACAAAAGAAAAAGCTGGCTGGACGCAGGAAATGTTCTACGTTCCCGCAGAAGTTAAAGAGCATTTTACAGCTAAGCTGTCTGCTTGTGCTAAAGCAGAAACTGATTGGGATACCCTCATGAAGGATTATGCAGTTTGCTATCCGGAATTGGCAAAAGAATTAGCAGCCCGCATTGCAGGTGAAGTTAACGTTGATTTGGAAGCTTTGGAAGCAATTTTCAAAGATACTGCTAAAAGCGCAACCCGCGCTTCCTCCGGCGATGTAATTCAAAAGCTGGCGGAGCAGCTTCCTGCATTAGTAGGCGGCAGCGCTGACCTTGGTCCCTCTAATAAAACGGTCATTAAAAATGGCGGTTACTTCTCCAAGCTTGATCACAAAGGACGTAATCTTCACTTTGGCGTGCGCGAACATGCTATGGGTACTGTTTTAAATGGTATTTCTCTCCATGGCGGCTTTATTCCCTTTGGCGGTACTTTCTTAGTATTTGCAGACTTCCTGCGTCCAACTATTCGTATGGCTGCGCTTATGGGGATTCAATCTATATTTGTACTTACTCATGATTCCATTGCTTTAGGTGAAGATGGCCCGACACATCAGCCTATTGAAACAACCATGGGTCTGCGCTTGATTCCCAATGTCAGCGTAATTCGTCCGGCAGACGCTTTGGAAACCGCCGTTGCATGGCAGCAGGCTGTTTTGAACAAAACAAAACCGACCTGCCTCCTGTTAAGCCGTCAAAACTTGCCTGTAATGCACGAATATGCTGCTGTTATTCATGCAAACGCAGCTAAAGGCGCTTATGTTTTAAGTCCTGCTAAAGAAGCTGCTAAGGTTATCCTCATTGGTACCGGCAGTGAGGTAGAACTTGCATTGAAGGCGCAAACTAAATTGGCAGAAGAGGGCATTGCTGCCAGCGTAGTTTCCATGCCCAGCTGGGATTTGTTTGACGCTCAAAGCGAGGAATATAAGGAAAGCGTATTACCCGCAGGTGTTGTCAAATTTGCCGTTGAAGCAGGCGTTCCTTACGGCTGGAGCCGTTATACCGGCAGCGAAAAGAATGTGCTCGGTATTACTACCTTCGGCGCTTCTGCTCCCGGCGGCGTAATGATGGAAAAATACGGCTTTACTGTAGAAAATCTTGTTGCTAAAGTAAAAGCAGCACTCTAATCTTAAAAATAATTTTTATAGGCCGGGGATGCAGCGCGTCCTCGGTCTTTTGCTGAAAAGAGGATTTCCCATGCTTAAACATTTATTAACTATTGCCGGCAGCGATTCCAGCGGCGGCGCAGGTATTCAGGCTGACTTAAAAACCTTTGCCGCGCATGGAACATTTGGCATGAGCGTCATTACGGCAGTTACCGCACAGAACACCTGCGGCGTTACCAAGGTGCAGGATATTGCGCCGGATGTCGTAGAAGCGCAGATTGCTGCCGTTTTTGACGATATCCGCGTAGATGCAGTAAAAATAGGTATGCTTTCGCGACCGGAAACTATTGAAGCTATTGCCAAAAGCTTACGCAAATACCAGCCGCCAATTATTGTACTAGATCCTGTGATGATTTCTAAAAGCGGCTATCCGTTGCTGGCTCCGGAGGCTTGCGCAACCTTGATTAAGGAGCTTTTGCCGCTGGCCACCTTAGTAACACCTAATCTGCCTGAAGCGGAAGCTATCAGCGGTGTGCAAGTAAGCACTAAAGCAGCTATGCGTCCAGTGGCAGAAAAAATTATTTCTCTAGGAGCCAAGGCAGTGCTTGTTAAAGGCGGGCATTTAAACGATACTGCTGATGATTTACTTTTTGACGGACATGAGGAAATTTGGTTTGCGGGCCAACGTATTGCTACTAAAAATACGCACGGTACAGGCTGTACCTTATCAAGCAGTTTAGCGGCTAATTTAGCAAAGGGAATGAGCTTAGAGGAGGCAGTCAAAGCTTCCAAGGCTTATGTCACCGAAGCTATTGCTCATGGCATCACATTAGGCAGCGGCTGCGGACCCACGCATCATTTTGTTGACCTTTACAGAAAGGCAGGGATTTTAGAATAATGGATTTGACGAATACTTTTGGCGAGCTTGTTGATAAGCTGCGTAAGCAAAGACCGATTGTCCATGAGATTACCAATTATGTAACAGCAGAAAGCTGTGCTGATGTTGCTTTAGCTGCTGGAGCTTCTCCGATTATGGCAGACGAGCCAGAGGAAGCAGCAGAAATTACTGCTGGCGCCAACGCTTTAATATTAAATCTCGGCACGCTAAATTTTAATAAACAGATTGCTATGGAGCGCTCTGTGGCTGCCGCTAAAGCAAAGGGCATCCCTATAATTTTAGACCCGGTAGGCGTTATGGCCTCTAAATTTCGCCTTAATTTTGCATTAAAGCTGTTAAATAACAGCTGTATTGATATTGTTCGCGGTAATTGCAGTGAATGCAGCGCACTATTAAACGGTACTGCCAGCGGTCAAGGTGTTGACAATATTGAAGGAGAAACCGAGGAAGGTGTAGCTTTAAAAGTTGCCAAGGATGCGGCCGCAAAATTTAACTGCGTCTTTGCCGTTACGGGCGCTATTGATAATATTTCCAACGGCAAGCAGGCTGTAGTTTTAAATAACGGTCATCCACTTTTGCAGGATATTACTGGCAGCGGCTGCATGACAACAACTCTTGTAGGCTGCTGTGCAGCTGTAACTAAGGATATGCTGGTTGCCGCTGCTTTAGGCGTAGTTATTATGGGACAAAGCGCTGAGCTGGCTGCCAACTTTTTAGAAAAAAAAGACGGTCCCGGCATGTTCAAGGTGCGCCTTATCGACTGCGTTTATCATGTAACCACTAAATGGAATCTAGTCAATCTTAAACCGGAAGAAAAAGTATCATGAGTAAGCCACAAATTAATTATAGCATATATTTGGTTACCGATGATGCTTGCTTGCAAGGTCGACCATTGCTGCAATGCGTGGAAGAAGCTTTGCAAGGCGGAGTAACGCTAGTACAATATCGCTCTAAGCATAAGGACAGTGGTTCTATGTATGAAGAGGCTATAAAGCTAAAAAATTTATGCGATAAATATTCTGTACCACTGATTATTAATGACAGAGTAGATTTAGCGCTAGCCGTAGGCGCGGCAGGCGTTCACATAGGACAGAGTGATTTGCCTTGTGCAGCAGTTAGAAAAATAGTTAGCAAAGATTTTATTATCGGTGTTTCCGCACATAATGTAGAAGAAGCATTACAATCAGTAGCTGCCGGTGCAGATTATTTAGGCTGCGGTGCCGTTTTTGGTACTGCCACTAAAAAAGATGCTTCTACCCTGGGATTAGAAAACTTACGTAAAATTTGCTGTGCCATAAAGCTGCCCATAGTAGGAATTGGCGGTGTAAACGCAGAAAATTACAGCCAGATTTTGAAAACGGGCGCTGATGGTGCCGCCATTATCAGCGGCATTTTAGGGACTAACAATATTAAAGCTACAACCGAAAAATTTACCGAAATATACAAGCAGCAGCAAAAGCATCAGTAAAATAACTATAAGTCAAATGACGCTTATAAAGTATTTAGACAAAAGTGTTAATTACTTTACATTTTTACCTTAATCGTAAAAATATAGATAAAAAAAAGTCTGCTTGGCAGGAATAATACACAAATTTAGCGAAAATGTATATTAAAATTTGCCTGTAATAAAGGAGGACTTATTATGAAACAATATACTGGCGATAAAATTAGAAACGTGGCTATTGTGGGTCATGGTGGAGCAGGAACCACGTCTGTTACCGAAGCTCTGTTGTATCGCAGCGGTGCTATTACAAGAATGTGCAAGGTAGAAGACGGTGCTACCACCACTGACTACGAGCCCGAAGAAATTAAACGTAAAGTTTCTGTAAACGCTACCTTAGCTCCTGTTGAGTGGCGTGATTCCAAAATCAACTTTATTGATACTCCCGGCTTTGCTGATTTCGTAGCAGAGGTTAAAGGTGCATTCAGAGCAGTGGACAGCGCCTTGATCGTTGTTTGTGCTACCAGCGGCGTACAGGTTGGTACTGAGCAATGCTGGAAATTAGCGGAAGAAGCTGGCTTGCCGCGTATTATTTTCGTAAATAAAATGGATCGTGAAAATGCTGATTTCGACAGTATTCTTGATAATCTGCGCGGTAAATTTGGTAAGCACGTTCTGCCTTTGCAATTACCTTTAGGTAAAGAAGATAAATTTGAAGGCATTATCGATTTGTACAAAATGAAAGCATACCGTGCTAACGGCAACGGTTCTGATGAAATCGAAATTCCTGAAGAATTTAGACAAGCTGCTGAAGAAGCACATGAAAAAATGGTAGAAGCAGCAGTTGAAGCTGATGATGAATGCATGATGCGTTATCTTGAAGGCGAAACCATCAGCAATGAAGATATCATGAAATGCTTGATTAAAGGTATTCGTCAAGCTATCATTTATCCTATGCTTTGCGGCAGCGCATACAAAAACATCGGCTTGGGTCGTTTAATGAATGCTATTATTGACTTTACCTATCCGGCAATTTTGAACGACTTTGTTGTTATGGATAAACAAACCGGTGAAGAAGAAATTCGCGACGCCAACGCTCCTATGGCAGCTTTAGTATTTAAGACAACTTCTGATCCGTTCGTAGGCCGTTTAAGCTTCTTCCGTGTTTTCTCCGGCTCCATTAAAGCTGACAGCATGGTTTATAACTCTAGACGTGAACAAGAAGAACGCATTGGCAATGTGTTTACTATGCGCGGTAAAATGCAAATTTCTATGAAAGAAGTGGTAGCAGGCGATATTGGCGTTGTTGCTAAGCTGCAATACACTTCTACCGGCGATACTTTGTGCGACAAAAACTCTGAAGTCGAATTCCCGACCATTCAATTCCCGTTGCCTATGTACACTAGAGCTATCTATCCTAAGAAAAAAGGCGACGAGGACAAGATTATGTCTGCTTTGACCCGTCTGATGGATGAAGATCCTACTATTATCGTAACCAAGAATCCCGTTACTAAGGAAACCTTAATTAGCGGCATGGGCGACCAGCATATCGAAATCATTATGGAACGCATGCAGCGTAAGTTTGGTGTTGAAGCTCAGCTCAAAGCTCCGATTATCGAATATCGTGAAACCATTCGCGGAACTGCTGAGGTTGAAGGCAAACATAAAAAACAATCCGGCGGTCATGGTCAATACGGTCATGTTGTAATCAAAATGGAGCCTATGACTCCTGGCGGTGGTTTTGAATTTGTTGATAAGATTTTCGGTGGTGCAGTTCCTCGCCAGTACATTCCTGCTGTTGAAAAAGGTATGCGCGAATCTATGGAAAAAGGTATTTTGGCTGGTTATCCTGTAGTAGATATGCGTATTACCTTGCTGGACGGTTCTTATCATCCGGTAGACTCTTCTGAAATGGCTTTCAAAACTGCTTCCAATATTGCTTTCAAAAAAGCTATGGAGCAATGCAAGCCGGTTCTGCTCGAGCCTATCTATACCTTAAATGTAACCTGCTCAGATTCCATGATGGGCGACGTTATTGGCGATTTGAATCAAAAACGCGGTCGTATCTTAGGTATGCAGAGTGTTGAAGAGGGCATGAGTGTTGTAACTGCTCAAGTTCCTTATGCAGAAATTACCGAATATGCAGTTGATTTGCGTGCTATTACTCAAGGTCAAGGTTCCTTTGAAATGAAATTTGACCATTATGAAGATGTTCCTGCAAAAATGGCTGAAAAAATTATCGCAGAACGCAAGCAAGCATAATCAATAATACTAAGCAGAGCCTGTTACTTAGTGTAGCAGGCTCTTTACTTTTTAAGCTGGATTTCATTATCTGTTGGTAAACTTAATTCCAAGGTTAAGTTATTGACGCAGAAAATTTTCTGTGATAAAATTATTCATTGAGTACGAAAGACGACCGCGGCTGGCTTTAAGCCAGATGAGGAAAGTCCGAGCTCCATAGGGCAGGATGCCGGATAACGTCCGGCGAGAGTGATCTTAGGGATAGTGCCACAGAAATGAGTACCGCCTGCTTAGGCAGGTAAGGGTGGAACGGTGCGGTAAGAGCGCACCAGCAGTTTGGTAACAGGCTGGCTAGGTAAACCCCATCCGGAGCAAGACCAAATAGGGAAGGGATGAAGCGGCCCGCTGAGCCTTCCGGGTTGTGTCGCTTGAGCTTACAGGTAACTGTAAGCCTAGATAAATGGTTGTCACCGCTTTGCGGAACAGAACTCGGCTTATTGAGTACTCGACTGAAATCAACGGCTGCCTTTATGGCAGCCTTTTTCTTAGGTTAGAAAAGACGGTGTTGATGTATATGAAAAAAATCTCCTTAGTTGTTCCTGTTTTTAACGAGGAAGATAATTTACACGAATTTTATAAACGAGCTACTGCTGTCATGCAAGCCGAGCCTTATGATTACAATATAATTTTCATTGATGACGGCTCTAAAGATGGCAGTAGGAACATTTTAAACGAGCTCTCCAAAGCGGATAGTCATGTAGAAGCCTATTTACTCAGCCGCAACTATGGCCACCAAATGGCTTTGACCTGCGGCTTAGATAATGCCGATGGTGACGCAGTTATTACAATGGATGGCGATTTACAGCACCCGCCGGAGCTGCTGCCGCAAATGCTGCGTTTTTGGGAGCAAGGAAGTGAAATAGTTCAAACTAAACGTATGGACACTGAGGATGCTACTTTTTTCAAAAAAATAACCTCTGATGTTTATTATAAGCTCATCAATAAACTTTCTAATGTAGAAATCACTCCCGGCGGCAGTGATTTTCGCTTAATGGATAGAGTAGCTGTAGATGCTTTTAAGCAATATCGTGAGCGTGCGCGTTTTATTCGTGGCTTGGTTAATACTTTGGGCTTTAATGTCAAGGTATTGGAATTTGTTGCTCCACCTCGATTTGCCGGTCACTCTAAATTTAGTATGCACAAAATGCTGCATTTTGCTTTAGACGGCATTACTGCTTTTTCTAATCTGCCGCTGCGCTGGGCATTTTATGTTGGTTTAATATTTGGTATTACCAGCATTTTACTTTTGGTACATGTATTCTATGTAAAATATATTAGCAACGACGCTGTGCCAGGTTGGGCAACAACCACTGTCAGCGTGCTGTTTCTTGGCGGTATCGAGCTTGTAGGTATTGGTATTTTAGGTGAATATATTGGACGTATTTTTGAAGAAATTAAGCATAGACCGCTATATTTAGTAGCCCGGCATATAAAATCGGCAGATGAAAGCGCAAAAAGCGGGAAATAATTGCAAATTGAATTTTACATTCACTGCGGTTTGTGTTATAATATATGTGTATTATAATATGAAGGGATGTGTACGCGGTTGATGAAGAAGAAAGTGATAACACTATGCTTAACTGTTCTCTTTACATTAATGGGTTCAGTTAGTGCTTTTGCTTCCTTTCAACGCGGTGATGATGGCGAAGAAGTATTAGCAATTCAAAAGCGTTTAGTTGAATTAAATTATTCAATTGGTACTATAGATGGTGAATTTGGTCCAGCAACCGAAAAGGCTATCAAAGCGTTTCAATCAGCGCAAGGTCTTGAAGTAGATGGTATAGTAGGTTCTGCTACTTATAAAGCATTGATGAATAAAGAAATGCCTCCTAACCGCAGCCAAAACGTAGTAAGAAATATTTTGCGTGCAGCATACAGTGTTGTCGGTACGCCTTATGTATTTGGCGGCACTTCTCCTTATGGCTTTGACTGCTCAGGCTTTACTCAATATGCTTTTGCCCGTGCAGGTGTTCATTTGCCCCGTATGGCTGACGAACAGTTTTATTATGGTAAACGCGTTTCCATGAGCCAGCTTCGTGCCGGAGATTTGATTTTTTATACTACCTACGAGCCAGGCGCCTCCCATGTAGGAATTTATGTTGGCAACGGTAACTTTATCCATGCCGGTTGCAGTACAGGTGTAACAGTGTCTTCTGCCTTTACCGGATATTGGGGCGCCCGTTATTACGGTGCTTGCCGCATATTATAATTATCAAGAAATTAAAGCAGATAAGTTAATGGCTTATCTGCTTTTTGTATATAACAGTACAGATAAGTGAAGAATAAAAAGATAGAGAGCAACGTAAGTCTTGACTTTTAATACTCTCTATGCTATAATGCTTCTTGTGTTCGGGGTGTAGCGCAGTTTGGTAGCGCACCTGCCTTGGGAGCAGGGTGTCGCAGGTTCGAATCCTGCCACTCCGACCAAAATGCGGGTGTAGTTTAGTGGTAAAACCTCAGCCTTCCAAGCTGATGTTGTGGGTTCGATTCCCATCGCCCGCTCCAATTAAATATGGTTCAGTAGCTCAGTTGGATAGAGCAACGGCCTTCTAAGCCGTGGGTCGGGGGTTCGAATCCCTCCTGGATCACCACGAAAGCAAGCAGGTTTTTCATTTTGAAAGCCTGCTTTTTATTATTGTATTATAACAAGTAAAAACTCCATCTGCATATCATCATTAAGCAGGTGGAGTTTTATTTTCAGTAAATTATTTGTCCAATTTAAAAAGCATATCCATAGGGCTTTTGGGCGCAGGCTTAAGCTGCACATGACTTTTAGGCATTTCTTCTTCCGCTAAAACAATGCGTCCGCATTTGCGCTCATAATCATCAATAACCCATTTTAAAATCTGTTCAATCTCTTTGTTGACAGAACGACCGTTATTTTTAGCTATATGTTTAAGTTTATTCATAATTATCGGATGTACCCGCAGAGTAAAACGTGCTTCTTCCATCAAAATCCCTCCAATTTCTACTAATAATATTATAGAAAAAAACCTTAATTTATGCAAGTGTCGCTGACTTTGTCTGTCAAAGAATACTGATAATTTGCAGACTTTTTATACATTAGCAGAGGATTTATGCTATAATTATTATATCGCGTTAATTGTAGGAGGTTACTATGAGTTTAGAAATAGATAAAATTTATCATGGCTTCAAGGTATTGGAGTCCAGCTTTGTGGAAGAAATACATTCTCAAGGCTATATTATGGAGCATGTTCATAGCGGCGCTCGTTTATTATATTTGGCTAATGATGATGATAATAAGGTTTTTTCAATTACCTTTCGGACGCCACCTGCTGACGATACTGGTGTAGCGCATATTTTAGAACATTCATCTCTCTGCGGCTCCCGTAAATACCATTTAAAAGAGCCTTTTGTAGATTTAGTAAAGGGTTCTCTTAATACATTTTTGAACGCTATGACTTATCCTGATAAGACCGTTTATCCTGTTGCCAGCCGCAATGATAAGGATTTTCATAACCTTATGGACGTTTATCTGGATGCCGTTTTTTATCCTTTGATTTACGAAAATAAATATACCTTGCACCAAGAGGGGTGGCACTACAATTTAGAAGCTCTTGAAGGTGAATTAAGCTACAATGGCGTAGTTTATAACGAAATGAATGGTGTATATTCTTCTCCTGACGCCTTTTTAGAAAACGAAGCTATGAAAGCGCTATTCCCTGATACCTGCTACCGCTTTGAATCAGGCGGCTATCCGGATTCTATTCCCGAACTAACTCAAGAAAAATTTTTGGATTTTCATAAAACTTATTACAGTCCGGAAAATTCTTTTATCTACCTTTATGGCGACATGGATATTTTATCCACCTTGGCATATTTAGATGCAGAATATTTATCTCATTTTGCTAAAACAGGTAATGTCCACAGCGAAATTCCCCTGCAAGAGCCTTTGTTGCGCACAAAAGAAATAGAAGCATTTTATCCTGTAGACAAAAATGATGATTTAAAGAGCAAAACCTATCACGAACTTTCCATTGTTACTGGTAAGGCTACGGATACTTTAACAAGTATGTCTTTGCGCCTTTTGGAAAACGTATTGCTGGAAAGCGAATCTTCACCCTTGCGCCGCGCGTTAATCGACGCAGGCGTAGGTCAAAATATCAGCGGCAGCTATGTAGGCAGTCTACAACAGCCTGTTTTCAGTATTCGTGTTTCGGGAAGCCAAAAAGAGTACAGGGATAAATTTATCAGCGTAATTTATAAAACCTTGCAGGAGCTTACAATCAACGGCTTAGATAAAAAGCTTTTAGAAGCGTCGCTGAACGCTGCTGAATTTAAGCTGCGGGAGGCTGATTACGGTCCTTATCCAAAAGGATTAATTTATGGCTTGGGCATACTTGATAATTGGCTTTACGGCGGCAATCCTCTTGACGGCTTGCGTTATAAAAATGCTATTGCAGCTATGCGTAAAGGCTTACAGAACAATTTTTACGAAAGTCTTATCGAAAATTATCTCTTGGACAATACACACAAGGTTATCGTTACCTTAATGCCACAGCCTGGCAAGGAAGAAGCAGACCAAGCCAAAACCATTGCTAAAATGGCGGATATTAAAGCAAATATGAGCCAAGAGCAGCTAGAACAAACTATTTTTGAATGTGCAGAACTGCACCGTTTGCAGGCCGAGCCAGACAGTGAAGAAGCAAGAGCATCTATTCCTATTTTAAAGCGCAGCGACATTCGCCGCGAGATAGAGCAAATTGACAGTATAGAAGAGGGAACGGAACAACAGCGTCTGATTTACGTTCCTGCAGAAACTAATAAAATTGCCTATACTCACTGGTTTTTCGATATCTCTGGTGTAACAGCAGAACAAATGCCCTTATGTTTTTTAATGACAGATATTTTAGGTAAATTTAACACGCAACGCTATACTTATGAAGAGCTTTCAACCTACGGTATCATGTATACCGGCGGTATAACTTTTGAAGTACGCGCTATTTCTGCCGCAGAAGATGCAGACGACTATCGTTTATATTTTTCTGTTAAAGCTAAAGCATTGCTAGAAAATTTACCTCATGTATTTGATTTGCTCCAAACCATTGGTTTAGAATCTATTTTAACTGATGTAAAACGTTTCCAAGAGCTAGTTTCGGAAATCAAAACCGATTGGGATGACGAATTCTTCAATCGCGGTCAAACTATAGCTATTTCTCGTCTTTATTCCTATTGCGCCAAAGGCGCTCGCGCTAACGAACAGGATCAGTTAAGCTATTACCAGTTTTTGAAAAAGCTTTATGAAAACTTTGCAGATGAAGGCACAAAGGTATTAAGCGAACTGCAAAAGCTTATGCAAATTTTCTTCCAGCAGAGCAAATTTATCCTTGTTTACTCCTGTGATAAAGAAGATAAAGAATTGGTTAAGGAACAATGCTTGGACTTTGTCCAAAAACTTCCTCATGCTGATATAGCCGCTGCGCCTGCCGAAATACCGGTTTCTGGCTGTAATGAAGGTATAACAACAGCAGGAAAAGTGCAGTACGTTGCCGCAGGAGGTAATTTTACTACAACTGGTCATAAATATGTAGGTGCAATGCGCGTTTTAGAAACTATCTTACGCTACGAATATTTATGGACTAAAATTCGTATTCAAGGCGGAGCTTACGGCGCTACAGCACGTTTTGAGCTTAATGGCTTGGGTGTATTTGCTTCCTACCGCGATCCGCAGCTAAGCAAAACGCTGGCTGCATATGAGGCATTGCCTGCCTGGCTGAAAACTGTGGAATTTCCCGCAAGAGAATTAGATAAATATGTTATCGGCACCATTAGCGGCATGGATACTCCTTTAACTAATACTATGCGTATTGCTCAGGTTGCTATGCAATATATCAAAAAATTACCGGAAGCCACTCGTCAGCGTATCCGTAACGAGGTTTTAGACGTTACTAATGCCGATTTGCAGGCTTTAGGCAAGGTAGTAGAGGATATGCTTAGCGCTGGACTAATCTGTGTAGTTGGCGGCAAGCAGCCTATTGAAGCCAATAAAGAAAAATTTAACACTATTATCAATGCGTAAAAAATAAAAAGAAAAACCGATGCTACGAGCTTTAAAACTGGCAGCACCGGTTTTCTTTTTATTCTAATTCGCCGCATTTGGCAGCTTCGACAATATTTGTGTAAGCATTGTAGACTGCGCTATTGAAACAAACCATAATAACCTCCATGCCGTAATCAGGATTAGCGTTAAGCCATTCTGTGACAGTTAATAAGGCAATGCGACAAGCTTCATCAACTGGATAACCATAAACACCAGTAGAAATAGCCGCAAAAGCAATACTGTGTAAATGATATTTCTTGGCTAAATTAAGACTATTTAGGTAACAGTCAGCTAATTCTACGCGCTGGCTTACTTTGCCATTATAAATAGGTCCGACGGTATGAATAATATAAGTAGTGGGCAAATCATAACCAAAAGTTATTTTAGCCTCGCTGGTAGCACAGCCGTGGAGCAATTTACATTCTTCAAGCAGCCTAAAACCGGCAGCTTTATGAATTGCGCCGTCAACTCCGCCTCCTCCTAAAAGAGAAGCATTGGCAGCATTAACAATTGCATCACTCTCAAGAGTGGTAATGTCACAGCGCAAAACAGAAAGGCTGTTTTTAAGCGGTTGTTTGGCTAGCTGAGCAAGCAGCTCCTTAATAATTTGCTTTTTCATTGTGAAAGGAAAAGGGGAGGTAGGATTGAAAACAATACCAGCGATTCCTTCCATTTGTAAAATAGCTTCAAAATAATTTACTAAAGGACGCTCAATAATGGTGTATTGTAAATTATCTGACTTATTTTCATTTATAACTTCTGCACTAGAAAAGGCTGCTACATATACAAGCTTATCAGATGCAGTATGCGTTACTAAAGCAAGCTGTCCTTGTTCCTGTTGAGTAAGCGAAATAGGTATAGATACACTGGCACCTTCGCTAAGTAAATTAAATACCGCACGCAGCAAACACTTTAAATTTTTTGTTTTTGGCTCAGCCGCATAAAAGCTATTGGCGTTGAGAATAATATCAGTAGAAGGGTGAAGCATAACAAGATCTCCTTAAAAAAATCCATTTAACTTAGCTTTAAAACTCAAAAACGAGAAAACAGCTCTTAAAGCAGAGCTGTTTTTTAAACAAGCAACATTAATTTGACATCAGTTTAATATTATATCAGTGTCAAATAAATGTCATTTAGGTTTAAAGCATGCGGAATACAGAGATTACTTTACCTAAAACCTTGATATTATCAGAACCAATAATAGGTTCATATTTATCATTTTCAGGCTGTAAACGAACAGAACGCAGCTCGCGGAAATAACGTTTAACAGTTGTTTCTTCGCCATCAATTAATGCAACTACAATATCACCGTTATTAGCAAAATTTTGTTTACGCGCGATAATATAGTCATGATCGAGAATACCAGCGTTAATCATACTGTCTCCGCAAACTGAAAGCATAAATACATCTTCGTCACAACCAATCAAATCACGAGGAATAGGATAGGTTTCTTCAATATTTTCTACTGCTAAAATGGGAATGCCAGCAGTTACCTTGCCAACAAATGGTACGGGAACGAGCAGCTTATTTCTCCAAGCATCGCTTTCACTCATCAATTCTAAAGCGCGAGGCTTAGCTGCATCACGCTGAATAAAGCCGCATTCCTGTAATCTTTTTAAATGATTATGTACACTTGCGCTAGAAGACAGACCCACAGCAACACCTATTTCACGCACAGCTGGGGGATAGCCTTTTTCATTAATAAAATCACGTACAAATTTTAAAATATCACGCTGACGTTCAGACAACATATCTTCAGTATAAATACCATTAAAATCTTTCGGTAATGCCTTCCTTCTGCCCATAATTCTGCCTCCAATCAAATGTTTAGGGTTTCTTTAAAACAATTATAGCAAATATAAGCTATTTAGTCAAACATTAGTGCGTAAATTATATAATTGTTTTTGATTTATTTTGCTTTCAAAAGTTAAAATAAAATGTACATCTATCATAATCTATTTAGTTAGCAGGAAAATAGAAAAAAACAGCGAATTTTATTATAAAACAATTGCTTAATTAGAACTCTACAAAGCAAATTTTGCGAAAGGCGGTAATAATAATGTTATATAATATCTATTTTAGCGCTAAAGGAACTACGAAAAAATGTGCGGATTTTGTAGTACAGAAAATTTCTAAGGAAATAAAAACATTTAATTGGCTTAGCATAGAGGAGCGAGTAAGCGTTGATATGCTAACGCAGGATGTTTTGCTTTTTTCTATGCCAGTGTACGGTGGTTATATTCCGCAAATATGCTTAGAGCCAATCCAAAAATTGCACGGACAGAATACTCCAGCCATTATCCAAGCTGTTTACGGCAATCGTCATTTTGATAATGCCTTGATACAAATGCAAGATTTGCTGGAAAAGCAAGGCTTTAAGGTTATAGCAGCAGGGACATTCTTAGCAGAACATTCCATTTTCCCAACCGTAGCAGCTGACAGACCAAATATAGAAGATTATGTTGCTATGGAAAAATTCGCTTTACAATGTAAAGACATATTAGCGAACAATGATTTGATTGCCAATGGAAAACTAACTGTACCCGGTGATAAAAATTTTGATCCCTTAGCTTTTAAAGGTGTGCCATTTCATCCACAGGGCGATGAAAGCTGTATTGGCTGCATGCAATGTGTAAACGTATGCCCTGCGCAAGCTATTACAATGGATAATCCTAAGCTAACGAATAACGAGCTTTGTATATCCTGCGGCGCATGTATCAGCATATGTCCTGTTAACGCAAGAAATTACTACGAACCAATTTACCAGCAGGCTAAAGCAGGCTTTGAAATAAAATGCAAAGAAGTAAGACAAGCACAGGTATTTTACTTAAAAGCTCAATAAAAATGGTAACGAATTGCTAGTTACCATATATTAGTACAAAAGCACAGCTACACAAAAGGGTGTAGCTGTGCTTTCTTGTTGCTGTACAATTTACGTCCGATAATATATATTATGTTAAATTTCTTCTGCCTACAACAAGCAAAATTTATTGACTATAAGCAATCACACTTGAGTATATTTTAAGCAACTTTTAAAATTGCCATTCATCAATACCCTTCATAATTTGTTCGTCAGCCGGTAAATCACTTTTATGGGTATACAACATCATACCACCGCAATTATTGGACAGAGATGCAAAACGCATTAAATTAGTAAATTTAAAATCCTTAAGCACACTGATTTTAGTATTGATATCAATGAGCACTTTTTCTTTAGTAAAGCTTATATCATATGAATAATCATCTAAAGAAAGATATGCGTCTTGATTATGGTGATTTTTAAGTCTTTGTAAGGTTTCACTCAAAAACATTTCTGTTTCTAACTGCTGCGTACGAGGCAGTGCCAGCATTTCCTGAAAATCCTTATCATTGAGTTTAAAGCTGCAGGTGAAGAGCATTGCGTCGAAGTTCTTCAAAGCCTTACGGGTTTCAGCTAGAATTTTTGCTTCCGCTGCTTCTGATAATTCATAGTTAATCTTAGCTTCGCCTTCCGTTGACGCATGGCTATCGCTGCCATCATCTGGCTCCGCAGCCTCTATATGAGTATTATGGCGCTTCATGATAAAATCATCAGCAAAAAGTCCGTAAATCCCCATATAATCAAGCTCTTGGGCAATTTTTTTCATTGCCGGTAAGGATGCGGCCGTAGTAATGCTGCCCTCTGCTTCTTTTTCTTTAATCTGAATTTGTGTGTAGAACCAATCCTGCGGCAGTGTTATAGTTTTTTTCGCAACATCATCCTTTAGAACAATGGGCTTAGCAGAACCTTGCGGCGCAAAAGCTTTAAATCCCTTGATAAAACGCTCGTGGGTTTTATCCATTGCTTTAATAATTTTTGCGTCTATATCGGCAGGGTTAACTTTTTCAATTTTTGTGGCCTGCTTTATGGCTTCATTGAGTTTTTCCTTACCAACGACATCATCAGCGGTTGTTTCTTTTTGCTCTTTATCAGCCGTAGTTTTAGCGTCGTCAGCATAAATTTTATCGTCAACTGTTACCGTTGTCAGCATATAAAGGCGGTCGTTAGCCGAAAGCAGCGTTTGATCAACAGCAATTAAGCTTTTCATCTGCTTATACAAATATGATAGCTTGATAGTGCGCTGACCATTGACTATACCAAGACTAATCTTAGGTTCTAAGGTTTTAAATTGTTCCTTATAATACTGCGTAATTATGGTATTATCATTATCTTGTTCAGCATAACGTTCCATATCCAGCAAAGGATTTGGAACAGTAAGCATATTAAGTTCGGAACGCTGCAGCACAGCCATTTGCTCATATTGCTTGTCAAAATAGGCAGTAGTGAATTTTTCGCCGATAATTTTTTCCATTTCCTCGGCGGTATAATAAGCAACAATATGTACACTGCCGCGCTGTATTTTTTCCAGCTTGCTTAGGTTATCAGCGCCAAAACTGGAATAAGCATAAATATCCTTGCTCGCCATTTTGTAGAACGGGTTCTTATCCTGTACGCTGTAACCGGCATGTAAATTTTCGTATGCCCAAGCTTGACTTGCACACAGCACCAGCGCCGCTGTCAAAGCTAAACTTTTTTTCATGGCTGTCGCCTCCTCTGCTTTGGCTTCGCCTTATTTCTTATTTATTGTAAACAATATTTACCATCACACCGCTATTCAAATTGCAGGCGTTGGCTTCATCAGTATCAATATGTACTTCGTCAGCATGCTTCACACCGGCACGTACCAAAACATTGTGCAAAGTAAGGCTGCGCTCGCCTTCAGTTTGAATATCAACAATGTCGCCGTCTTTTAAACCGTATTTTTCAGCAGTTTCAGGGTAAAGATGTACGTGACGGGCAGCAATAATAATGCCCTCTTTAATTTCTACTTCGCCACAGGGACCAACCAGCTTAGCACCGGCCGAACCCGCGATATCACCGCTGTTACGGATAGGTGCATTTAACCCAACTTTACGCGCATCTGTCAAAGAAAGCTCAATTTGCGTTTCAGGACGCAGGGGACCAATGATGCGCAGTTTCATAGAATCTTTAGGAGTAACCATTGTAATCTGTTCTTCAGACGCATATTGGCCAGGCTGTCCAATAGGTTTTTTAGAGTGCAGCTCGCTGCCCTTGCCAAAAAGAATATCCATATGCTCGCGGCATAAATGTGCATGACGGGCGCTGACGCCCAAAACGATTGGGAATTGCATATATATCACCTCATAAAAATTTTTGTATCTACCAAAGTTATTATATCATATTACCCTTGGATAATGGTGTATACTTGTAGAATTTAGCAAAATCTTCACAATAAAAATTTCATTGGTTTTGATATTTCTGGACAAGCAGCAGTATATACCTTATACTATGATAAAAACAGTATTATATAAAGGAAGAAACTTATGGACGGAAAAACTTATTTAAAGCTAATCGAACAACGCCTGCAGCGTTATTTTGATAACAAAACTCTGGACGAGGCCTTGCCTTTTGCACTTATTGCCGAACTTAACGCCTCGGATGAAGGCTATTTTATGGTACCTAGTATTAAAACTTATAGTGTAAAGCACAACGAATATTTATTTGTGCAGCGCTTCACAAAAACTGTTACCAAAGAGCAAATTGAGCCGTATATCAATTTAATTAAAGAAAAAATGCAGACTCTAAAAACTACCACCGAGCACATGAGTAGTCTTTTTGCTTTAGTGTTTATCTGCGAGGATGGCATGGCCCCTAATCTGGAAAATTATCTAGTAAAAATTAAATATCACAAAGATTACTTCTTTAGCCTCAAGGGCTGGTCGGATTTGGCATTATATGTTGTAGATATTCCCTCGCAAAAGCTTATTTATAATAAAGCTGGTCAAAAAACTGCCGGATATTTTGCATTCAAGAACCAATAAAATTCTTCGACAAGCCTATGCAGAATAATTTGTACAGAACAAGTTAACATATTTTTATGCTTTTGTCCAACAAGTTTACACTTTCATGTTTATTTGACTAAAATTATTGACAAAAATACAAAATATGATATACTGTTAGAAAGTATTGCACAATATTTGTTTGTTGTGCGCCAATTTTTTATAATTTTTTTGCGAAGAAGCAAATGTAAGAAAGGAAGTTTTTTTATGAGTGGATTTTTATTACTCGCAGGCTCAATGATTATTTTCTTCATTGCCTATGCTACTTACGGCGCTTGGCTGTGTAAAAAATGGGGTATCGACCCATCGCGCAAAACTCCGGCAGAAACTTTGTGCGACAACGTGGACTACATGCCCACTCCACCTGCCGTTTTAATGGGTCACCATTTCTCCTCTATTGCTGGTGCAGGCCCTATCGTTGGCCCTATTACCGCAGCAGTTTTCGGTTGGGTTCCGGTTATGCTGTGGATTTTAGTCGGCAGTATTTTCTTTGGCGGCGTGCATGACTTTGGCGCATTGTTCGCTTCTGTACGTTTTGAAGGCAAAACCATTGGTCAAATTATTGAAGCAACTTTAGGCAAAAGCGGCAAATTTTTGTTCTCCATTTTTGCTTATGTAACCTTGCTGGTTGTTATCGCTGCATTTGCCAACATTGTTGCTGCAACTTTTGTTGCCAGTCCGCAGGCTGCTACCTCTTCCCTGCTCTTTATTATTTTAGCTGTAATTTTTGGTTTAGCGGTATATCGCGGCGGCGTAAGCTTCAGCATTGGCACCATTGTAGGTGTTATTTTGTTGATTATCTGCATCGCTTTGGGTAATATGTTCCCTCTCGTTTTGAGCAAAAATACTTGGGTATGTATTTTGATGGCCTATATTTTTATTGCTTCCATTGCTCCGGTTTGGATTTTACTTCAGCCCCGTGATTATTTGAATTCTTTCCTGCTGTATGCTTGCATAGCTTTTGCTTTGATTGGTATCATTCTTTATCAGCCTACTATGCAGCTTCCGGCTGTTACCTCTTTTGATCCTTCCGGCAAAGGCACCAATCCTATGTTCCCCATGCTGTTCGTAACCGTTGCCTGCGGCGCTATTTCCGGTTTCCACAGCTTAGTTTCTTCCGGTACTACATCTAAACAACTGGATAACGAAGGCAACGCTCGTTTGATTGGTTATGGTTCCATGCTGTTGGAAGGCGTTTTGGCAGTTGTTTCCGTTGTAGCTGTTGGCTATGTTGGCGGCGATAAACTGACCGCTCTTTTAAAAGCAGGCGGCCCTGTAAACGTATTTGCTGACGGCGTTGGTACTTTTATGACAACTTTCGGCTTCCCCTTCGGCGTAGCAAAAGGCTTTGTTGCTTTAACCATCTCCGCTTTTGCTATGACTACTTTGGATACCTCCACCCGCTTGGGCCGTTTCATTTTCCAAGAGTTATTTACTAAAGTTAACGCTGAAACCGGTAAAGCAGAAGGCTCTATTCTTACCAATCCGTATGTAGCAACTTTAATTACCGTTGTACTTTCCGGTTATATGTCTTTAGGCTCTTATCTGACCATTTGGCCGATTTTCGGCGCAGCAAACCAACTGCTGGCTGCTCTTTCTCTGCTGGCTATTGGCGTATGGCTTAAGAGCGTTGGCAAAACCAATCTGATGGTTGTAGTTCCTATGCTGTTTATGTTCTGCGTAACGCTTGTAGCTTTGGTACAAATTGTATCTGCAAACTTTGGCGCAGGTCACTTTATTACTGCCGGTCTTGGCACTGTACTCTTTGTACTGGCAATCGCACTGTTCTTTGAAGCACGTAAGAATTTGTTCGGCAGCAGTAAGGCGTAAAATCTAAATTATTTCTTCAAAAAACGAAAACTCCTTGTACAAAGGTTAAGCTGAATAGGCTTATATGTACAAGGAGTTTTTATTTATCTTACAATAAATTTTTAACAACTCTATTCTAATTTGTTTTTGAATTTTACTTGACATAGAAGGTTAATACCAAGTTTGATTTCGTCTAACACTGCCTGATATTGCTCTTCATATGTAGATAAATTATCAAGTATATCTACTAATGGTTTTTTTAATACCAAAATACGCCATTGATTCTTTAATTCGTTGTCCAATAAAAGTTCAAAGGAAAGATGATTTGTTTTCAATCTAGCCTTTAATTCAATAAACTCATCGGAGCTAAGAAAATTTTGCCTAATACCTTGATTTTGACGGTCGTAGTTATAATCCAATAAAACTACAAAATCAGGTCCTTTATTTTTATCAATAGGACAAATTAAATGGTCAGATGTATCCATTATTATTCCTGCAAAGAGTCCAGGCAAAGGATACCATGTAGAGAAAAAATCAATACCTTTTCTCCCATACCATTCCTTTTTAAATTTTGGCTGATATCTAGTAAAATTAGGATCAATATTTTCTAAATTAGGACACAAAAGTCTCCAATTTTGAGAAACTAAACTTTCAAAAATACCGTTAAGCCTTTTGTTTACTTCTTGAAAATTAAAATATGAACTGAACAAATTTATTTTAATTGGTTCCTCTTTTCCCATACCATTTTCCTCTAAATATAACAAAAACTGTTTAATTACAAAATAATTTTCTTCAGTATATGAAGAAAGCAAATCACTAAACAACTCGTAGATATCCTTCCAAATAAGAGAAACATCTGCTTTTTGAGTATGCTGAGACTTATCTTTTGTCAGCAATATAGAAAAAAGCTTTCTATTTTCTAATTCAAGGCTACTTAGCATATACTTCTCTATCTGATTTTCGCTTAACTCACTATCAATTTTATGCTCGCAAATTATTCCCCATTTATCATCAACCGAAAGAAACATGTCAATTCTTCCGCTGCTTACAACTCGTTGAGTATCCACTTTTATAAGGGTATCATCACTAATAGGTATATTGATATTGGAATTTTTATCACAAAGAAAACGTACATAACTTGTTGCAGTTCCAGGTATATTTTCAAGAATCCAAGCAAATAACTGAGTTAAATAATCTTCTTGAGGATTTCTTTTTTCAGTAGGAATATAGCTTTTTAAGTATGAAAATATTGAAAGGCTCATTTAAATTTTCCCTTTCATGTAATATATAAAATATGGTTTAGAGTAAACTGAAAATCTTCCGGTTTACCCTAAACCAAAATATTTTGTTCTAACTATCTCTTATTAGAATGCAAAATAATATTATACTATTACTTTCCTTGTAAATACTCATCAATAGCGGCAGCAGCTTTTTTGCCGGCGCCCATTGCGGAAATTACGGTAGCAGCGCCAGTGACAATATCGCCGCCGGCAAATACGCCAGGAATAGACGTAGCGCCGAACTCATCAGCAACAATGTTGCCGCGTTTATTAACTTCCAAATCAGGAGTAGTGTCTTTGATTAAAGGGTTAGGACCTTGACCGATAGCCATGACTACCATATCAACATCAAGAACATATTCGCTGCCTGCGATAGCCACAGGACTGCGGCGACCGCTGGCGTCAGCTTCGCCCAGCTCCATTTTTACGCATTGCAATCCGCTTACCCAACCTTTTTCGTTGCCGATAATAGCGGTAGGATTATTTAACAGACGCAGTTCAATGCCTTCTTCTTTAGCGTGACCGATTTCTTCTTTACGAGCAGGCATTTCTTCCTCACTGCGGCGATAAACAATGTAAACATGCTCAGCACCCAAACGTTTAGCAGTACGGGCAGCATCCATAGCTACGTTGCCGGCGCCAACAATGGCAGCGCTCTTGCCGACATAAACAGGAGTTGCTACATTGGGGAATTGATAAGCCTTCATTAAATTTACGCGGGTAAGAAATTCATTAGCAGAATATACGCCGTTAAGGTTTTCGCCATCAATGTGCATAAAATGCGGCAAGCCAGCACCAGTGCCAACATAAACAGCACTGAAGCCTTCCTCTTCCATTAACTCTTTAATAGTAAAGGTACGGCCTATTACAGCATTAACTACAATATTTACTCCGAGCTTTTTCAAACCGGAAATTTCGTGCTGTACGATTTCTTTAGGCAGACGGAATTGCGGAATACCATACATAAGCACGCCGCCTGCAGCATGGAGAGCCTCATACATGGTAACGTCATAGCCCATTTTTGCTAAATCTCCGGCGCAGGTCAAGCCGCTGGGGCCGCTGCCTACGATAGCAACCTTTTTATCCTTGCGTTCTGCCGGAGCTTCAGCTTCATTATCATAACCATGCTCGCGGGCATAATCCGCTACAAAACGCTCCAAGCGGCCAATAGCAACAGGCTCGCCTTTAATACCTAAAATACATTTACCCTCGCACTGGTTTTCCTGCGGGCATACGCGGCCGCAAACAGCAGGCAGAGCGCTTTTGCGTTTTAAAATTTTATAGGCTTCGGCAAAATTTTCCTGCGCTACTTCGTGAATAAATTTGGGGATTTCAATATTAACAGGACAACTGCCTACACAACGGGGTTTCGGGCAATTCAAGCAGCGCTGTGCTTCGTCTACTGCCATTTCCTTAGTATAACCAAGAGCTACTTCTTCAAAATTTTTGTTGCGCACGTTGGCCGGCTGTTCCGGCATCGGGTTTCTCATTCCTCCACGCATTTGCAATGACCTCCGCAGCTATATTCCAGGCTTTCCTGGTTCTTGTACATTTGCTGACGCATTACTAGATTGGCAAAATCAACCTGATGCGCATCAAATTCTGGACCGTCTACACAAGCAAATTTATTTTCGCCGCCAACCATTACACGACAGCCGCCGCACATGCCTGTACCATCAACCATAATAGTATTGAGGCTGGCAGTAGTCTTTACGCCAAAGGGCTTGGTTACGGCAGCAACATTTTTCATCATAATAACAGGACCAATAGCCAGCACTAAATCAATTTTCTCCCCTGCTTCCAGCATTTCACGCAACGGATCAGTTACGAAGCCTTTGCGTCCAGCAGAACCGTTATCAGTGGTAATAATTACTTCATCACTGATAACAGCCATTTTCTCTTGCCAAATAATCAAATCCTTATCGCGAGCGCCGATAATGGAAATAACTTTGTTGCCCAACTCATGATAAGCGCGGGCAATAGGATAAACCGGCGCAACGCCGATACCGCCGCCAACTACTACCACAGTACCAAATTTGCCCATTTCAGAAGGACGGCCCAAGGGACCAACAACGTCTAAAATATCGTCGCCGACATTGAAGCTTTCGCACAGATGACGGGTTGTATTGCCTACTGCTTGAATAATTAAGGTAATGCAGCCAGTCCCGCGGTTAAAATCGGCAATAGTCAGCGGCACACGCTCGCTAAATTCATCGGTTCTTACAATGACAAACTGCCCCGGCTGGCATTTATGAGCCACCAAAGGCGCATCTACGACCATCTCGTAAACCGCAGGAGCTATCAGTTCCTTGGTAATGATTTTTGCCATAATGTTCCCTCCTGATATAAACTTAAATTTATTTATTAACTAATTTTTCTGCACAAGCTTGAGCCTCTGCATAAATTTTTTCTTCGTCAAAGGTCAGCAATTTTCCGCTTTCAAGAACTTTTTTGCCAGCAATAATCACTGTATCAGCGTCACTACTATTAGCGGCATAAACCAGCTGTGACAGCTTATTATGACGCGGATACCAGTAAGGCTTATGGGTATCCCACAGCACAATATCTGCCAGCTTTCCTGCTTCTAAAGTACCTAAATTTTCAAAGCCTAAAACCTTGGCGCCGTCGCAGGTAGACATTTCCCATGCTTTAGCAGCAGGCACTACCAGCGGATTAAAGGTTGTAGCCTTGTGCAGCATTGCTGCAGCGCGGCATTCCTCCAGCATATCCAGATTATTATTGCTGGAAGCGCCGTCGGTGCCTAAGCCTACGCAAATACCTTTATCCAGCATTTGTGCAACAGGCGCAATACCGCTGGCCAGCTTTAAATTGCTTTGAGGATTATGAGCAACGCGCACCTTTTTAGCCGCCATAATTTCCATATCCTCGTCACTTAAATGCACGCAATGCGCAGCAATAGTGCCTAACTCAAACATGCCTAAGCTATCCATCAATTTGATGGGCGTTACGCCATGTTCTTTGACACAGCTTTCAACTTCAAATTTAGTTTCGCACAAGTGCATTTGAATTTCTGCTTTATGCTCTGCAGCTTCCTCAATAACCCTTTCTAAATAATCTATCGGACAGGTATAAGGAGCGTGAGGTCCATAGGTAACGCGAATACGTCCATTATCGTAGCCATGCCAATTTTCAAACAGCACATTGTTTTCCGCCAGCTTTACATCCTTATCCGGAGCGACACCGATAAGTCCGCGGCACAAATTAGCGCGAATACCGGTTACTGCACATGCTCTAGCAACATCCTCCATAAAAGCATACATATCAGCAAAGCAAGTAGTACCGCCTTTAAGCATTTCTACAATGCCAAGCATAGCGCCCCAATAAATATCGTTGGCATCCATTTTATCCTCAATAGGCCAAATTTTATTTTGCAGCCAATCCATGAGCGCCATATCGTCAGCATAGCTGCGCAGCAAGGTCATAGAAACGTGACCGTGAGTATTAACCATACCAGCGGTTGCCAGCTTACCTTGTCCATCAATTATTTCTGCGTCCTGCATATTTATAGGAATATCTGCACCTACATAGGTAATTTTATTATCTTCAACAGCGATATTTTGCAGTTGACCATAGGGAGTATGCAGAAGTTCAATGTTTTTAATCAATAATTTACTCAAAGTACCACCTCTTTATTCCTCGCCCATTTGGCGTTTGGAATAATGCTGTTCATAAAAGCTGTGCATGGCTTCGGCATCTACTGCATCCAGTTCATATACTTTGCCGCCTGCTCCGCGACAAATAAGTGAAATTTGAGCAGCCTTTTCTAAAATTTCGCACACAATCAGCGCGTCAGCAAGGCTTTTACCCCAACAGACAGCGCCATGATTTGCTAACAGCGCCGCCTTGCGTCCACGCAAAGCTTTAACAGCGTTATCCGCCAGCTCCTGCGTTCCCGGCAAGGCATACTCAGCACAATAAACCTTGCCGCCGCAAATTTGTACAATATCCTCAATAATCGCAGGCACATCCTCGCGCATAGCTGCTAATGCGCTGGCATAAATACTGTGCGTATGGATTATCGCTTTGGCTTCCGGATAAGCGTCATATATAGCTACGTGCAGCTTGCTTTCAGAGGAGGGAATGTGCTTTCCCTCAACTACGCTGCCTTGATTATCCAAAAGCACTATATCCTCAGACTTTTGGTTTTCGTAACCGCGTCCGGAAGGCGTAATGGCAAGAGTATTTTCGTCTATCCGGCAGCTGATATTGCCCCAGGAACCGGCAACTAAGCGTTTATCTATCAGTCTACGCCCCATCTCTACGATAGCAGCGCAAGCCTTTTCTTTAGTAAAATTTTCCATAACGCTTTATTCAGCAGCTAAATAAGCCTTTTGTTCTTCGGTCAGCGTATCAATACCTGCGCCCATAGCATGCAGCTTCAGCGCAGCTACCTCCGTATTCAATTCTTCCGGCAAAACATAAAGCTTGTTTTCTAGTTTCCCCTTATTATCCAGCAAATATTTCATAGCTAGGAATTGCATAGCAAAGGACAAATCCATAATTTCAATAGGATGACCGTCGCCGCAGGCCAAGTTTACCAAGCGTCCTTCGCCCAACAAATTCAGTTTGCGTCCGTCAGCCATAGTGTAAGTCATAATATTTTTGCGCACTTCATAAGGAGGCTCAACAGAAAGTTCTTCTAAGTGATGTTTATTTACCTCTACATCAAAGTGACCCGCATTGCACATTACAGCGCCGTTTTTCATTACCTGCATATGTTCTTTGGTAATAACATCCTTACAGCCGGTTACTGTAACAAAAATATCGCCATACTTAGCAGCTTCCTGCATGGGCATTACGCGGAAACCGTCAAAAACTGCTTCAATGCCTTTAATCGGATCCACTTCCGTAACAATAACGTTAGCTCCTAAGCCTTTAGCACGCATAGCAACGCCCTTGCCACACCAGCCGTAGCCAGCTACAACAACGGTTCTGCCCGCAACTGACATATTGGTAGTACGCATAATGCCGTCCCAAGAGGATTGTCCGGTGCCATAGCGATTATCAAAAAGATATTTGCAATAAGCATCATTAACGGCAATCATCGGAAAAGCCAAATGACCAGCAGCAGCCAAAGCTTTCAGACGATGTACACCGGTAGTAGTTTCTTCACTGCCTCCCAAAAGCTTGCCGATTAAATCGCGACGCTCGCCATGAAGCATATTCACCAAATCACCGCCATCGTCAATAATCAAATCTGGCTCAACCTTTAACGCTTCACGCAAATACATATCATATTCTTCATTAGTGCAGGCATGAGTTGCAAAAACAGTAATGCCGCTGTCAACTAAAGCCGCAGCAATTTCGTCTTGAGTAGATAAGGGATTGCTGCCAGTAACAACTACATTAGCGCCGGCATTTTTCAGAACCATTGCCAAATAAGCAGTTTTAGCCTCCAAATGAATGGTAACAATCATATTCATGCCTTTAAAAGGCTGCGTTTTGCTGTACTGTTCATTTAAAATATTTAGTAAAGGCATATATTCCTTTGCCCACGCAATACGCTGGTGACCTAAAGGAGCCAGCTTGATATCTTTAATGATACTTTCCATATTTATGAAAAATCCTCCTCGCTCTGCTTTCGCAGATGTTTAATATTTTCTATATAGGGTGCGGTAATCACACCATATTCTGTAATAATTCCTGCAATCAGCTCTGACGGTGTAACATCAAAAGCAGGATTAAAGGCAGCAACGCCCCTAGGAGCAGACTGCTCGCTGCGAAAGGCTTTTACTTCCTCGCCGGCACGCTCCTCAATGGGAATTTGTTCACCGCTGCTAAGAGAAAAATCGAATGTGCTGACCGGTGCAGCAATATAAAAGGGTATGCCATGAGCCTTGGCAGCCAACGCTACACCATAGGTGCCTATTTTATTAGCCGTATCACCATTAGCGGCAATTCTATCCGCGCCCACTACAACGGCATTCACGCCTTTAGTTTTCATGATCCAGGCTGCCATATTATCTGTAATCAGAGTAACAGGGATTTTATCCTCCAGCAGTTCGTAAGCAGTCAGTCTCGCGCCCTGTAAAAGCGGTCTAGTTTCATCAGCATAAACCATTTTTATTTTTCCTAAAGCATGAGCGCTGCGAATTACTCCCAATGCCGTACCCCAGCCACAGGTAGCCAGCGCACCGGCATTACAATGCGTTAAAACGACTGCATCATTAGGTAAAACACTAGCGCCATACTCGCCTAATTTTTTGTTGCGGGCAATATCTTCCTCATAAATCGTACACGCCGAAAGTTCTAACTCCTGGATAATTTTATAAGGAGCAACTTCTTTTTCATGCAGCTTAACCGCCAGTTCAAATTGCTTGTTACAAGCCCAAGCCAAATTTACTGCTGTAGGCCGTGCACTTATAAGCTCTGCGCGCACCTTAGTCAAAGCATGGATAAAATCAGGCTTATTGGCACACGCCAAAGCCCCCAACACCATACCAAAGGCGGCAGCAGCGCCGATCGCTGGCGCACCGCGAACCTCTAAGCGCTCAATCGCCAGCTTCACCCGCAGATAATCCTGACAGGTAATAAAAATACATTTTTGGGGCAGCTTAGTTTGGTCTAAAAGCATCAAGCTTTGCGTCTGCTGCTCCCAGCGCATCGTTTCCACCATTATCTGCAAAATCTCCTTACAGCTTAAAGCCGCCAAATTCTTTTAGGGCTTCGTGACAGTTACATGTTGCTTCCGTTGGTTCGTTATAGTTGATAAAAGCTTCAATAAGCTTATTCATATTTGCAATACTCTTACCCATTGCTTCCACGACCTCTGCATGGGACAATGGAGTTGGAGAAATGCCGGCAGCCATATTAGTTACAATAGAACAAGTGCTGTAACACATTTCTGCCTCACGAGCCAAAATACACTCTGGCATATTAGTCATACCTACAACGTCGCCGCCCAACATGGCAAACATTTTAATTTCAGCGGCACTTTCAAAGCGCGGACCTTCGGTACAAACATAAGTGCCAGTCTTATGGAAAGTAATATTAGTTTTTTCTAAGCATTTAATAACTTTTTCGCGTACCATGGGACAATAGGGATAAGAAAAATCCACATGCACTACGCCGCGTTCAGGAGTATCATAAAAAGTATTGATCCGGCTTTTTGTAAAATCCAAAACATTGTCACATACTACAAAATGACCGGCTTGCATTTCCGGATTCAAGCTGCCTACAGCAGTAGTAGCAAAAATTTCTTCTGTACCTAAGCTTTTCAGCGCCCAAATATTAGCGCGATAATTTACCTTATGAGGAGCAGTTTTATGACTGGGACCATGTCTGGTAATAAATACTACCTGATTGCCTGCTATTGAACCAATGTTGCACAAAGCAGAACCATAGGGTGTTTCAACAATTTTTTCTTCAAAACCACTTAAAGCTTCCGGACTATAAATGCCAGTGCCACCAATAATCGCTATTTTACGCATTTTTTTGCCTCCTCTAAATTTATTTTTTCTATAATTTGTACTAAATCCTGCGGTTTAATAATAGTATAATCTGGTTTTCCCTCGTCTAAAATTTTTTGCCAAGAAAACATAGTATAGCCTACCGCAACTGTCTTGCAGCCTGCAGCATGACCACTTTGTAAATCGTAATGACTATCGCCTACGCACAGGCATTCTTCGGGACGCAGGCCAAGCTTTTTACAAGCTAAAAACATTGGGTCAGGATAAGGTTTGCTTCGCTCCGTATCTAATACCGAAATCGTAGCGTCAATATACGCAGCCATATTTAAACAGTTGATGCCGCGTTCCAGCATAGGCTGTTTTTTGGAAGTAACAACGGCTATTTTAATTCCTTGCTGCTTTAAATCAGCTAATAGTTCTGCAACACCAGCAATAGGTTTAATCATTTTATCGTGATTCGCTGCATTAAAGACCTTGTAAATTTGGCGCAACTCCATTACTTTTTCCGGCTGACCTGAAAGTATAGTCATAGCATCACCTAAAGGCAAACCAATAGTATTGATAATTTCCTGCCTAGGCGGAGTACGGCCTAAAGCCGTCTGCAAGGTATACTCAAATGTCGCTACTATTAAATCTATTGTATTGGCTAAAGTACCATCAAAATCAAATAGGATTCCTTTTATCAAAATAGTTCTCCTCATTATGCTATTTTATTCTAGTATTATATCATAAATTCCATATAAAAGAAACGTATTACTTCAACATATACTGTATACTCATGCACATCAGTATACACTGTATAAAAATAACTCCGTAACAACGAAGCTACGGAGTTAAATAGAAATTTAATTTTCTTTTTTATTACGCACAAAAACAACCTCTTTAGGTCCATCGTTAACCGCATCATCAGGAATAATAACATCATCAAAGCTAATACCACGAGTATGCAGAGTATGATTCCACTCGTGGTCATTACGGTGCCACCAGCCTAAAGCAGTAATGGGAATCCAGCTGTAAATAAATATCGGATACAGCAACAGATAAAACCACGATTTTAAAGAAGCATGAATTTTCCACAATACAGCTACCGGAAAAATATACTGACCAACACCAACAAGAGTCCAAACCTCTACAGGAATGACCTTATACAAAATGTTGGTATAGAACGGTACATAATTATAAATATAGCTGCACAGCACAAAAAATGTTGAAACCATCAAAAAATACGGCTGAATCAAATTCACGGAGCAGTCAAGCATGACAATATTACGAGTTTTGATAGCTTTTTTTATCATCGGCCATAAATAACGATCTGCCACGTCAAAGTGTCCTTGGGACCAACGCTTACGCTGATGCCAGGTCTGCATAAAGGTCAGCGGCTTTTCATCATAAATAATCGCATCATGCGCCCAAGTAGTAGGAATGTTTTCCATCATTGCCTGAATAGTAAATTCCATATCCTCGGTAAGACAGGTTGCGCGCCAGCCATAACGCTTTAAAACTTCCGTATCAAAGCACATACCCGTACCGCCCAAGCAGCAGGACAAACCCATATTATATTTCGCTAAACTCCAAACATGGTTGACAATCCAGAAGGAAATAGCAAAAACGCCGCTTACCCATGTATCTGTAGGATTTTTAGCATCAATATAGCCTTGAATAATACGCTCGCCGTGACACAGCCGGCTGTTCATTTCCCGTAAAAAATCAGGATGCACTAAATTATCGGCGTCAAAAACGCAGACTGCGTCATATTTCTTTTCCAGCTTGAACAAACGCTCAAACATCCATGCCAGCGCAAAGCCTTTACCCTTGCCTTCTTCACTGAAACGCTCGTGTACTATAGCGCCTGCTTTTCTGGCAACATCGGCAGTATGGTCGCTGCAATTATCTGCCACTACGAAAACATCATATAATGCGTCATTGTAATTTAAGCGGCGCAGATTATCTACCAGCTGAGCAATAACCTGCTCTTCGTTATGGGCACAGGCAATCAAAGCAAAGGTTTTGCTTTCATCATATATCTTAACCTCTTTTTTCTTACCAAACAGTCCAAACCAAGAAACAAAGAAGTAATAGAGCGTAAAAAATATAATCAATATCTGCAAAGGTATCATGACTATATCAAAAACTGTATACATCAAAAATCTCCCTTACTGAAATTTATCGTAAACTTAATTATTTTTACCCGTAGCTGCACGATAAATATGGTTGATAATACCGGCTATTGTATATGTGAACATAGCGACAAAAGGCCATGCTCCCGGACGATTGAACAGCATTGCCGCGCCGATAACCAAAGCGATGATTACCGGAATACGGTACATAGGATTACCCTTACCCTTAAAATCGGGAAATTTTACATTGCTGTACATAATAACTGCAATAACTAAGGTCATGATAGCAGTTAAATAGGCATTAAAGCTGTAGCCGCTTAAAACATAGGCAGCTAAAAAGCAGGCTCCCGCAGGAATCGGCATACCCTGAAAATAACCGTGCACCACACCCGTATTGCAGTTAAAGCGCGCCAAACGCAGACAGCCGCCTACGGCAAACAAAGCTGCAATAACCTGACCAACAAGACCTAAATCCTGTAAACCGAATTGGTAAATCATAATAGCCGGAGCAACGCCAAAGGAACACATATCGCAGAGAGAATCCATTTCCTTGCCAAAATCTCCGCCGCCGACGCCCAAAGCGCGTGCCGCACGGCCGTCAAGGGAATCAAAAATCACGGCAATGACGATAAAAACAGGAGCATAGAAAAAATCTCCCTGAATAGTTTTAAAAATAGAAAGTATGCCAAAAATCAAACTGGCAGAGCTAATGCTGTTGGGTACAAGCCTACGATAATTCATTCTGCTTTGATCCTCCCTACTACGGTTACGCCGCCGACAACAGTTTGTCCCTTTTTGACCGTAATTTCTACATTACGCGGAACAATCAATTCTGTACTGGAACCGAATTTAATCATACCGTAGGTTTCGCCCTGCTTTAATTGATGGCCGACCGTCACCCAAGACACGATGCGGCGGGCTAAAAGTCCTGCCACCTGAATAACCAGAAAACGCATTTTGCCGTTATCTATACCAATGGCATGGCGTTCATTTTCAAAGGACGCGGATTTTTCATAAGCCGGTACAAACTGACCGCAGGTATAACGCTGATATTTTATCTCGCCGTCTAAAGGACTGCGGTTGGTATGCACGTTAAAAACGGAAAGAAAAATCGTCAGCTTCAAAGCTGGTTCATTTAAATATTCATCATCAAAAATTTCTTCAATGCCCATAACCGTACCGTCGGCAGGAGAATATAAAATATTGGGGTCATAAGGCATGCTGCGGTGAAAATCCCTAAAGAAATACGCAAAATAGATCGCCAATACTAACGGAATTACTGCCCAAGCAGCGCCAAAAAAATAATATACTATGGCTGCTGCAAGCAAACAGGTTATAATAAAAGGATATCCATCTTTAATAATAAACATCAAAATCCTCGCTTTCTCTAAAGGCAATATATTTAAAAACTTACATAACACAAAAAGTGATGGACAGCTTAACTAGGCCTTTCCATCACTTTATTATAATACAGCTTATGTTTTTTGTCTATTCTAAGCGTTAAATATTTAACAGTAAACGGCAAATTTCTCTGCACAATGCTAAATTTTAATCTTTGCCGTGAAAAATTACCTTCAGCACAAATTTAGGCAGCGCCAACATACGCATAAAACGGCTAGGCTGTTTGTATAAACGGAACGCCCACTCTAAAGAAGCGTCCTGCATCCATTTAGGAGCACGCTCCATTTTACCTGCCAGCACATCAAAGCTGCCACCGATGCCCATAATAATGCGCGGCTTTAAAGCTTGACGATTAGCCAAAATCCATTTTTCCTGTTTAGGCGCTCCTAAAGCCACAAACAACATATCCGCTCCGGAATTGTTTATCGCTTCAATAATTTGCGGTTCATCCTCCGCCGTAAAATACCCGTTATGACAGCCAACTATCTGCACTCCCGGATACAAGCTTTCAGACTTAATCTTAGCAGCCTCGGCAATATTAGGCGAACCGCCGAAAAAGTATGCTTTATAACCTTTTTTGGCCGACAAAGCCAACAAATGATTATACAAATCAAAACCAGCTACACGTTCAGGCACCTTGTAGCCAAGATACCGTCCTGCCCATACCGCCCCCGCTCCATCCGGCAGCACCAGCTCTGCTTCCCTGCTGATTATGTGATTATATTCAGCGTCATGCTGACACATCATAATTATTTCGGCATTGGCAGTAACAACAAAGGTTTGCTTGCCAGCCAGCAAACGTTCTTCTAATTCATCAATAGATTGCTGCATTGTCAGCGGATGTACGGGAACACCTAAAATTTTTATTGGCTCTAGCATTTTTTAGCCTCTCTTTATTATTGAATGTATGCCCTCAAAACATCACTTTGTTTATCAAGGCATAAATATTTATATACGGGTCTGCCTACAGAACCGCGGTGTAAGTCCAATTTTAATAAACGCAGTGATTTTAAAAACTCAAGATATTTGCGGATGGAAACGCGGGAAATACCTACTTTACCAGCTACCTCTTCTGTCGTAAACATGCCCTCTATTCCGCAGATACACTGCCAAACGGTAGCCAAAGTATTTTTATCCAAACCTTTGGGCAAACTAACTACCAGTTGTTCTTCCCTGCGGATAATAGTTTGGTCCAAATCGGCTTGTTCAATAATACTTTGCTCTTCCACAATATGGTAACGCTTAAGATAATTGTTTAAAGCTAAATTAAAACGTTCAAATTCAAAGGGTTTAATAATATAGTCAACTGCACCAAGGCGCAGAACCTGCTTTATCTTATCCTTATCATTAGCAGCAGATACAATGATTACATCTAAATCATAAGCGTTTTCACGAATCTTTGCTAAAAGCTGCAGCCCATCCATAGTAGGCATAAAAATATCAAGGATCAATAAATCATATATTTTTTTACTCAATAATTTTAGAGCCGCATCGCCGTTATTAGCAATATCGCATAACTGAAAACCCTTAATTTGGCTTAAATAATGCTCATGCAGTTGCGCAACCATAGGATCATCTTCAACAACCAAAACATTAATCATTTTGCTCTGCCTCCTTTTTCACAGGTAATCTCACAGTAAAAGTCGTTCCTTCTCCCAATGCAGATTCTACAATAATTGTACCATTAAGGCTATCTACACTTTGCTTAGCTAAGAACAAACCAAATCCTCGTCCGCTATCGTCCTTGGTGCTAAAGCCGCGTTCGTAGATTTTTTGTTTGGTCACTTCGCTCATGCCGGGACCGGAATCCTCCACCACAATTACAATTTCTTTATCAAAATCAAGTATAGACAGATTTACAATGCGCTCACCATTAAAGTTTTTTAAAGCGTCAAAGGCATTTTCTATTAGATTACCGGCAATCAACACTATATCGTGTACCGAAGGAACGTCAAGCTCGCTGTGCAGCTCGCTTTCCTCTGTAAGTCTAAAATCAATATCTAACTCACGGCTACGACTGATTTTACCTAATATAAAACCAGAAAGTGTAATATCCTTTAGGCGCGTTACAATATAAGAAACCTCGGATTGACGGTTATAAGCAATTTCCTGCGTATAATTTTTCAGCTCATCATAAGCCTTCATATCTATAAGACCCATAATAACGTGCATTTTATTCATAAATTCATGTGTTTGAGCACGCAAAGCTGTAACATAATTTTTAAAGCCTGTCAGTTGGTTCGCCATTTCTTCTACTACAGATTTCTTACGAAAAGTAATAACCGCACCTAAAACCTGCTCACCTTTAGAAATGCCCAAAAGAGGTACGGCAGTAACAATAAAAACGGTATTACCAAATCTTACAGACGCATCTACTAAGGTTTTGCCTTCCTTAATGATATCGTTTAAAGGTACATGCTTTAAAACATCCATGGCAGATGTGCCGTAAAGGCTGTCACAGTTAGAAATACCGGCCTGTTCCAGCAGCATTTTTGCTTCAGAGTTAATCACGGTGATAATGCTTTCGCTGTTGACATTGATAATGCCTTCACGCACGGAATTTAAAATAATATTGCGCTCCTGTAAAAGGCGGGCAATTTCCTCCGGCTCATAGCCAAAAAGGACTTTTTTAATGCGTCCGGCGAGAAAAATAGCGCCAATAATACCAACAACCAAGCCTAACAACGTCGTCAGCAGCAAAAATAAGACAGAGTCAATGGTCGATTTATTCAGAATATCATCAGAATAACCGATAACAACATAGCCGATAGTTTCGTTATCCTGACCTTTAACAAAGCCAAAAGCCTTATTGGGAATAGCATAGTTCTCCTGCCAGGTAATTCTTTCCAATTCGGCGTATTTTTCCATAAGATCGCGGGCGCTGTCTGAAAAATTAGGCAGACTGCCCGGATTATACATAACCCGTAAACGTCCATGCTTATCGTAAATGGCTACACCGGCTTCATCAGAATGATCAACATCATTCACATAAGCTGCCATATACGAATCTATCTTGGCATCAATATGAACATTCTGCTTTTCTAAGCTCTGCTGAATCTCAGTGGAATTGCAAAGAATATTGTTAATACTTACGGCATTGATACTAACGCGGTCATAAATAACCTTAGATACGCGGTAAATAGTAAACATTGAAGCAGGCAGCAAAGCAATGCAGACCACCAAGCTTATCAGCAAAACTATTTGCTGGGACAGAGAAAAATTTTTCAGTTTAAAAATACTAATGTTTTGTTTAAATTTTTTCCACATCTGCGGGTACCGTTAGGAACTGAATACCTGGATTACGGTCCAGAATCCAATTAAGGGACCATTCATTATTGACAAGAATAACGGGACGGTCTTTTTTATCGAAAACCAACATGCCGTTATCAAGGCCTTTAATATTATCAACTAGCTTTTTATCTTCTGCATATACCCAACGAGCTACGGAATATGGCAACTGATTCATCAGCAGCTTGGCATTGTATTCGTTAAGCAGGCGGTATTCCAAAACCTCCAGCTGCAAAACGCCTACTACACCGACTACACAGCTTTCTAAGCCGACGCCTTCCTGATGGAATACCTGAATAGCGCCCTCTTGGGACAGCTGCATAATACCCTTTTCAAACTGCTTGCGTTTCAAAGAATCCTTAGGCTGTACGCGGGCAAAAATTTCCGGGGGAAATACAGGGAAATCCTCAAATTGCAGTTTAAGGCTGCTATCGCTTAAGGAATCGCCGATACCAAAAATACCGGGATCAAAAACGCCTATAATATCTCCTGGATAAGCCTTTTCCACAATGGTGCGCTCCTGCGCTAAAAATTGCTGAGGCTGTGCCAGCTTAATCATTTTACCTGACTGCTTGTGGTACACACTCATGCCCTTTTCAAATACACCTGAACAAATACGCATAAAGGAAATTCTGTCGCGATGTGCAGGATTCATGTTGGCCTGAATTTTAAAAACAAAGGCTGAAAAGCTTTCGTTATCCGGCGATATCATTGTACCATCCTGCAGAGAACGCGGCTGTGGCTTGGGAGACAATTCCAAAAATTTCTCTAAAAAGCTTTGTACACCAAAGTTGGTCATAGCACTGCCGAAAAACATCGGCGTAAGCTCTCCGGCATTAACTTTTTCTAGATCAAATTCATCGCCTGCCATATCTAAAAGCTCAATGTCATTGCAAAGATTTTCATACAAATCCTCGCCAAGCATTTCTCTAATCTTAGGGTCATCTAAAGAGCCTGTAGTAGATTTCAGCTTATTAGAACCATGGCTTGTATCATTTTCAAATAATTCAATAGTATTTTTCAGGCGGTCGTAAACACCCTTATAATGACCGTCAATACCAATCGGCCAATTAATAGGATAAGCGCGGATACCAAGAACCTTTTCCAGCTCGTCCATCAAATCAAAGGGATTGCGTCCATAACGGTCTAACTTATTCACAAAGGTAAAAATAGGCAAATGACGGCGATGGCAAACCCAAAACAGCTTTTTAGTCTGCGGCTCCACGCCTTTAGCGGCATCAATCAGCATTACTGCACTGTCGGCTGCCATCAAAGTACGGTAAGTGTCCTCAGAAAAGTCTTGGTGACCAGGAGTATCAAGGATATTTACTCTGTAACCGTCATAATCAAACTGCAACACAGAGCTGGTTACGGAAATACCACGTTGTTTTTCAATTTCCATCCAGTCGGAAACAGCGTGCTTAGCAGTTTTTCTTGCTTTAACGGAACCAGCCAAATGAATGGCTCCGCCGTACAGCAAAAGCTTTTCGGTTAAGGTTGTTTTACCTGCGTCAGGGTGGGAAATAATCGCAAAGGTGCGACGTTTTTCGATTTTTTCTAATAATTCCTGCATAAAATCCCCCTATTTTTCTTCCTGCATATTTTCAGCAAATTCATCATTCATACTCTGCGCTTCGTAAAGCTTATACGCTTCCAAAACCTGCGCTTTAATATAATCCGGCATGGGCTTTTCGGTTTGCAGTTCGCCGCGCATGGTTACACGGAAGGCAACATCTTCAAAGCTTTCTCCGCCATAAGTAGCACAGGTTACAGAAGTCCGCATAAATTCATCCTTAAAAATGCAGTCCTTCAGCACATGCGCTTTGCGTTCTTTATCCCACGCATTATATATTTTGTAGAGCAGCTGCTGCGCTTCTACGGGAATATCCTCGCCCACAACAACTGTTTGAGTTTCGTCTATGGGAGTACAGTCCATATTTTGATAAACGGTACCGTCTTCCAGCTCAATGTCCACGGTCATCACATAATCTTCTTCATGAAAAGCGGCATTTTTTATCTGCCATTTTTGCTGCCATTTGGCAATGCAGTCCGGACAGATAAATTTAGTATCGCGAATGCTGTTGGACATATAATTATCGCGGTAATAAAGCTTTGCTCCGGGAGTAAAAGCCTCACCGCATTCACTGCAAATAATATCTAAAGTACGAATCATCATATACCTCCAAAAAGGGATTGATTTTTAATCAATGATAGATTATTATACCTTAAATTCGCCATAATGGCAATTACTAAGGCGCTTTCTAAATTAAACATAATAAAAAACCGCTACACCGGTAATAACCAATGTAACGGCTGATTTCATGGTCGGAGCGGCGGGATTCGAACCCACGACCTCTTCCACCCCAAGGAAGCGCTCTACCAAACTGAGCCACGCCCCGACTTCAAGAGATTGTTGCAGTATCTTTGCAACGAATAAAATTATACTTTATTTACATATAAATGTCAAGCATTTTTTGTGTTTTTTCTCTAAGCAAAAAAATTTTCTTTAAATTACCTTGACACCTTCCGTATCTAAATCAAGAATATGATAAACAGCTTGCTCGCCATGCTGAGCAAAAGCTTTTACCATAGCTCGTGCAACGGCTTCATAATCTTTTGCAGGATCAACATAAGCCATAACAGTTGATCCTGCGCCACTGATGATAGCGTTATAGGCACCAGCATCTTTAGCCGCAGCAAAAACATCCGCCAATCCCGTAATCAAATGCGCTCTGTAAGGCTGGTGCAGTTTATCCTCTAAAGACATACCTAAATATTCATAATTGCCGCTAAGCAAAGAACCAACCAAAAGTGAAGCTCTAGATGTATTATATACTGCATCCTTATGCGGCACAGTTTCAGGAATAGCCTGACGCGCCAAAGAAGTAGCCAGTTTTGTGCTGGGTACTACTGCTACAAATTTCAGCGGTTTTGCTGGCAGTAGACGCAGGGAGTGCGCTTTTTCTGCTTCCATATAGCTGATGGTAAAACCGCCGTAAATCGCAGGCGCAACATTATCAGGATGGCCTTCAATTTCTGTAGCCAAGCCTAAAAGCTCGTCCTTGGAATAAGGCTCTCCTAACAGAATGTTAGCGGCAAACAAACCGCCAACAATAGCGCTGGAGCTGCTTCCCAAGCCTCTGGACATGGGGATGCGGTTGACCATACTTACTTTCAAACCAATCCGCTGACAATCAGTTGCTTTATTCCATAGCTTAAGAAAGCTGGCAAAAGCCAAATTGCGGCCGAAAGGCTTCAAATACTCTGCTCCCTCACCTACTACCTCCAACTGAAAGCCTTTGGTATCAGTAATTTCGTAGGTCGCCTCATTGTATAAATTTACTGCCAAACCTAAAGAATCAAAGCCGGGACCGCAGTTTGCCGAAGTAGCGGGAACCTGAATCGTAACTTTTCTCATACTTTCCACCCCTTAATTCAGCTTGCTGTCCTCAACGCGAATTACACAGCTAACTTTTTCTACTACCGGAAGTACACGCAGTATCTGTAAAGCCATTTGCAGATTAGATTCAGAAACGCTGTGCGTGATAACAACAATTTCAGCCTTTTGAGTAGAGATGCCATTGCTTTGAATAACATTACGCAAGCTTACATTTTGCGCGCCAAAAGCTGCAGCAATAGCTGCCAAAGCTCCAGGTTGGTCTAAAACCTGCAAACGAATATAGGCTGGCGCAGACATTTTTTCCGGAGGACAAAGCTTCTTTTCTTTAAAGCAGGTACAGCTAATACGTCCCGTTGCACCCTTTTGAATATCGCGGGCAATTTCTATAATATCACCTACAACAGAACTGGCAGTAGGCAGACGTCCTGCACCCATACCCAAAAACATAGCTTCGCCAATAGCATCACCATTAACAAATACTGCGTTATAAACGCCGTTTACGCCAGCCAATGGATGCGTCAATGGCAGCATAGTGGGCTTAACACAAACCGTGATACCGTTTTCCGGATCATTTTTAGCAATGCCAAGCAGCTTTACGGCATAGCCTAAGCTTTGAGCATATTTGATATCGCAGGCTTCAATATTTTCGATGCCTTCAACAATAACATCCTTCAAGCTAATGCGCGTATTAAAAGCAATGGAAGCAAGGATAACTACCTTGCGAGCAGCGTCCAAGCCGCCGACATCGGCAGTAGGGTCAGATTCAGCATACCCCTTAGCCTGTGCTTCCTTCAACACTTCGTCATAATCAAGGTGCTCGTTAGACATTTTCGACAGCATGTAGTTGGTAGTGCCATTTACAATACCCATAACGGAATTGATACGATTACCTGCCATACTCGTTTTTAAAGGTTCAATGATAGGAATACCGCCGCAGACACTGGCTTCAAACATAAAATCCAAGCCTTTAGCTTCGGCTAAACTGTAAATACCTTCGCCGTAATGAGCAATAACATCTTTATTAGCGGTAACTACATTTTTACCTTTTTCAAAAGCAGCACAAATATATTCTTTAGCAGGATGCTCACGACCTAAAAGCTCCACCACAATATCAATATCCGGATCATCTAAAATATCGTCAATATTATTGGTAAAGCAATACTGTTCGCCGTATTCCGCACGACGAGCATTCACATTGCGGTCTAAAATTTTGGTAATACGAATAGGCCTGCCAACCTTTTTCTCTATTTCGTCTGCGTTATTTTCTAGCACCTTAATAACGCCGCCGCCTACTGTACCTGCACCCAGCAAGCCTACATTGATAAAATTCTTCATAATGCCCCTCCAGCTTTGCAAATTCATTATTCTAAAAATTATACCTGACCGAGAACCTCCAAGCGTTTAACTCCGTCAATCATACGCAGCTTATCCAATAAAGCTTCTAAATCCACAGTCAAATGTTTAGTTTCAATAGAAATAGTGGTGTTGGCAACACCTTGCAGAGGAATACCTTGGTTAATAGTCATAATGCTGCCCGAATCATCGGCCACAGTATTTAAAACCTTGGATAAAACACCGGATTTATGCTCTAAAAGCAAAGACAAAGTAATGATTTTTTCTTTGCTGGCTTCATAAAACGGAAAAACAAAATCTTTATATTTATAATAAGCGCTGCGGCTCAAACCCATTTTTTCAACAGCTTCATTGATTGTTTTAATCTCGCCGCGTTTCAGTATTTCTTTCACCTTAATGGTTTTTTTAATAGCTTCCGGAAGAATCTCTTCCCGTACAAGATAGAATGTAGATTTTTCAGACATAACATTGTCCTCCTTATGGTAAAAAACTTTAGTCTTATTATAACACTGTTTTTACCAAAAACACAAAGGTTTTTTTGTGAAAAATTTTAGATAATATTTTCTGAAAAGCACATTCTAGCATTCTTATCTCCCTGTACTTGTACGCAATGTTACAGCTTCGGCAATATGGCTGGCCTGAATATTTTCGCAGCCCGCTAAATCGGCAATGGTACGCGCTACCTTCAAAATGCGGTCATGGCTGCGCGCGCTTAAATTTAAAATATTAAAATATTTTTCCAATACAGCTTGTGCCTTATCATCCAGACTGCAATATTTAACCACCTCGCTGCGTCCCATCTGCGCATTGCAGTGCATTCCCCAAGGCTCTAAACGCCGCTGCTGGATTTCCCGCGCCTTTACTACCCGCTGACGAATGACATCAGAGGATTCTCCTGCCGTTTTATTTTTTAAATCACCAAACTCAACCCGCGCCAAATTTATCTGCATATCAATTCTATCCAACAAAGGTCCGGAAATTTTACGCCGATAATTATCAATATCACGCTGTTTGCAGGAACAAATATGGCGACTATCGCCTAAAAAGCCGCAGGGACACGGGTTAGCTGCAGCCACTAAAATGATTCTGCTGGGAAAGGTCATATTGCCGCGTACGCGGGAAATACTCACTTCTCCATCCTCCAACGGCTGGCGCAGCATTTCCAAGGTTGCTCTGTCAAATTCCGGCAGCTCGTCCAAAAACAAAACGCCGTTATGACTTAAGGTAACCTCGCCAGGTCTGGGCGTAGAGCCGCCGCCCAGCAGCGCGCTGCCGGAAACGCTGTGGTGAGGACTTCTAAAAGGACGCTCCAGCATTATGCTGTCTGTTTGGGAGAGCATACCTACGATGCTGTAAATTTTTGTTACTTCCAAGGCTTCGCTTTCAGTCATAGGCGGCAAAATAGTAACCAGCCTTCTTGCCAGCATGGTTTTGCCGCAGCCGGGAGCGCCCACCATCAATATACTGTGACCTCCTGCCGCAGCAATTTCTAACGCACGTCTGGCAACAAGCTGACCTTTAACATCGGCAAAATCAACGTGATAGATACGCTGCTTATTCTGCATAATATTTTCTTTAGGTAAGGGTATTAGCTTTTTATTATCCAACAAATGCTCTACAATTTCCGTCAGGGTAGCCGCCGTATATACGTCAATGCCATGAATAAGCTTGCCTTCGGCAGCATTGGCCTGCGGAATAAATATTTCCTTTGCTCCGCAGCGTTTAGCGTCTATAATCATGGATAAAACACCGGAAACTTTGCGGATACATCCGTCTAATGAAAGCTCTCCTACAAAAACCTTGCCGTTAAGCTTTTCCTGTTTAATAATTCTGGCACAGCATAAAAGACCAATGGCAATAGGCAAATCCAGGCCTGAACCCTCCTTGCGTAAATCTGCCGGCGCCAAATTTACGGTAATTTTAGTCATGGGGAAAGGATAATCACTGTTGCGCAAAGCAGCCTTTACCCTTTCCTTTGACTCCCGCACAGCCATGGCAGGCAGTCCGACCAAATCAAAATTAGGCAAGCCATTGCTCACATCTGCTTCTACTAAAATCATTTCTCCGTCAATACCCTTGGTAGTTTGTCCTAAAACCTGCGCGAACATTACCTTTACTCCTCTCTCAACAATCTGACAGTTGTTCAAAAGCAGTGCGGATAATGCAAAAGCTGCACACCGACACCGCCTTTAATGATAACTTCCACTACATCAAAGGAAAGTACCGGTATGCAGCTTATCAAGCCTGCCCGTTGCAGGTAATATTCAGCACAACGATAGATTTTTCTTTGCTTCGCCAAAGTAACGGCTTCCGCAGGCTTACCATAGCGCTGCGAAGCGCGTGCTTTGACCTCAATAAAGCTTAATACTCCCGCTTTACTGGCAATAATATCAATTTCTCCATAACGTCTGCAGCGAAAATTGCGCTGCAAAATAACATATCCCTTAGCCTCTAGGTATTTACAGGCTAGGTTTTCTCCATATACGCCTAAATTATTTTTGGATATCGAACACATAATCTAAGTCAATTTTAGGACTATAAAGCTCGTTGGCAGCCGCTGCAACAGGCTCCAGCTGCATACTTTTCACCGGCTCATAGCTGCGGCGGTGCCAGCGCGTTGCTCCTAATTCTGCAATAGCCTGCATATGGGCGCCGCTGCCGTAGCCTTTATTGCTGGCAAAACCGTAACCAGGATAAACAACATCCAATCGTTCCATGATGCGGTCACGAGTTACCTTAGCAATAATGGACGCCGCGGCAATAGATGCGCTCAGCGCATCACCGTGAATAATAGAAATAGTTTCTACGTCTTTAACCCTTACTGGCATGGCGTCAATCAAAGCCACATTAGGTTTACTGCTTAAATGCTCTAAAACCTCTGCCATGCCCCGTTGAGTAGCACTGTAAATATTGTAGGTATCTATATTGCTGACGCTGACGATATTTACCTCCACCGCAACGGCTTTCGCCAATACTTCATCATACAGCTTGTCTCTTTTGGCAGCAGTTAGCTGCTTAGAATCATTCAACCCGCTGATAAAAACTTCCTGCGGCAAAATAACGGCGGCAATTACTAACGGTCCTGCCAACGGCCCTCGGCCTGCTTCATCTACGCCGGCAATATATTGAGCACCTTGGTCATAAAAACGGCGTTCATAAGCAAGCATTTGGTAAAACCGTTCTTTTTCGGCTGCTTCTTTAGCCAAACGCTTATCATAAGCTGCTAAAAGCTTTTGTACACCACTGCGTTCATCAGTACGCAACTTCTCTAGCTGCGCAGGCGTCGGAACACCGGCTAAAAGCTCCTTTACTTCACTAATTTTCATTTTTACACTTCCTTTTTCTAAACAAAAAACCGCTTTATAGCTATTGGGTACTACAAAGCGGTTCATGAACTAGATAAACCTTACTTAAGGCTCGTCAAGAGTAAAGCGTCCTAACCGTCCTGAACGAAAATCTCTTAAAACTAATTGATCAACCTTGTCTAAATCAAGAAGACCGCCTGCTTTCAGACAGCCGCGAGCTGTAGCAATTTTCGTCATTACTGTTTGGACAGTATCACTATTTTCCAAGCTTACTGCATATTTAGTTTGCAAATCCTGTGGATATTTATTTATTAAAAAATCTACTAGGAGTTCTACCGCAAGCTCACGGTCAAAAACATCCTCCTTAATAGCTCCGGTAGCCGCCAAGGAAAAACCAACAGATGAATCTTCAAACTTGGGCCATAAAACACCAGGAGTATCTAACAATTCCAAACCTTTAGCAATGGTCACCCACTGCTGGCCTCTAGTAACGCCCGGTTTATCGGCAGCCATAACCTTATTTTTGCCTACCAAACGGTTGATAAGCGTAGATTTTCCCACATTAGGAATACCAACAATCATAACTCGCACGGGGCGATTACGCACACCTTTTTTTAACCACTTGTCAATAACAGGTTTAGCAGCAAGCTGAATAGCACTAATAAGCTGCTTAACGCCTTTGCCTGTGGCGCAGTCAATTTTGCATACAGGTAAGCCGCTGTGCTTGAGCTTTTCCAGCCACAAATCAGTCTTAGCAGCATCAGCCATATCAATTTTATTTAAAGCGATGACCTTGGGCTTATTGCCCAAAATATTTTGCAGCATGGGATTGGTACTGGAACGAGGAATGCGGGCGTCCAGCATTTCTACAACTACATCCACCAGCTTAATCTGGCTTTCCATCATACGCTTAGCCTTGGTCATGTGACCCGGGAACCATTGAATCTTAAAATCTTCGATTCTCATGCTTACATACCCGTATCAGCCTTAATTACACGAATTCTGTTCAACGGCCAAAAAGCAGCCAATGCGCGACCCTTAACCAACTTATGCGGCACAAAGCCTACATCTGCAAAACGGCTGTCTTCGGAATTATTGCGGTTATCACCTAAAACAAAAATAGTGCCTTCAGGAACAATAGTCTTACGGTAGCTGGACATATTTTTACCTTTAGGGTCATTTTTGTAGATATAATCTTCTTTTAAAGCCTGACCGTTGACAAATACTTGTCCGTCCTTCATTTCTATAGTATCACCGCCTACCGCGATAACACGTTTAATAAAGTCCCTGCTTTCATCCTTAGGAAAGCGGAAAACCACAATTTCGCCGCGTTTAGGATTACCAATAAAATAGCTAAGCTTATCAACAATCAATCTTTCGTGGTTAACTAATGTAGGATACATAGAAGAACCCTCTACCATATAAGGCTCAAACAAAAAAGTACGGATGCAGAAAGCTAAAGCTACTGCTACAATTATAGAAACAAGCCAATCGCTTGCGGTATCCTGCCAAGACATATCTTTCTTACTACTCAAAATACAATCCCTCTCTCCAAAACAATTTATGCTTTTATTTTAACACAAAAAAGTTTGCGCGTCATTCATCAAATATGAAAGAATTGTAAAAATAAAAGGGACTGCACAACATACAGTCCCTTCCATTATGAACATAACTAAATTAGCGTTTTTCTCTGATACGAGCTGCTTTACCAGTCAGGTTGCGCAGATAGTACAGTTTAGCACGACGAACGATACCGCGGCGAGCTACAACGATCTTGTCGATACGAGGGCTGTGAACCGGGAAAGTTCTTTCAACGCCAACACCGTAGGAAATGCGGCGAACAGTAAAGTTCTCACGAACGCCGGAACCACTGCGGGAGATTACAACGCCTTCAAAAAGCTGAATACGTTCGCGGGTACCTTCAATGATTTTGCAATAAACTTTTACAGTGTCGCCTGCTTTAAAATCAGGAATGTCGCTGCGAAGTTGTTCTTGTTCCAATACTTCAATAATGTTCATAATTTCCTCCTAAATCATAGACGTTCATGTGTGAACCCCACAGCGGACCGTCCGTATTACACAACGTCAATTGTACCATAACGCTTAAACAAAAGCAAGAAAAAAATGCAAATAAATTTACACTTTTTATTCTTTTTGCCACCATGCTTCGCCTGCCAAGCGGTCTAAAATAATCGCCGCGGCGCTGCGCACGCAAAGGTGGTTATAGTCGCAGGAACCGTAAACCGGCTCCAATATATAATCAAAGCTTTTCATAACCTCTGCTTCAATACCGAAGCCGGTACCAAAAAGCAAAAGGATTGGTTTATCGCCCTCATGCAGCTGTCTGCGCATAAAGCTGTAAGAAACAGTGTTAGGATAAATACGCGCATCCGTAGTGACAATATAAGGACGCTTGCCTGTGCGCTGCTCAATATCAGCTGCCGCAGCAGCAATGCTTTCTTGCCAGCAAACGCGCTCCAAAGCATCTGCACGGTCAGGATTATAAATTTTTCCGTAACCATCCTGCCAATAGCCGATTATCTTGCGGATAATATTTTTCTGCACTTCCAAAGGATGAATGATATAATAACGCTTCACATCATAAGTGCGGCAGGTGCGGGAAATATCGTGAATATCAAAATTAGTCACTGCGCTGGCAATAACCTGCATCCGCTTATTATAAATTGGATAATGCACTAATCCCACAAAAAGCTCAGCCATTTTGTGCCGCCTCCTTTGACAAGGCATTTTTTTCTGTCATTTTTACTTTTTCAGCAGCAATTTTTTCTCGCAGCTCTTCCCAGAAGCGACGTTCAGACTTTTTCATTTTATATGGCAAGGGCTTTTCAATTAAATTCATTTGCTCCGTCGTGAGTAAATCCGGACGCACAAAATAGGTTGCTTTGATTGACTCCTGCAAGCGCCAGTTTGCGATTAAAGCATGATTGCCATTACGCAAAACTTCCGGCACCTCTAAACCCTCAAAATTAATGGGACGAGTATATTGAGGATATTCCAAAAGACCTGTGCTAAAAGAATCGTCTTCTGCACTCACCAGCTTGCCTAAAACGCCGGGAATAAAGCGGGCAATCGCATCCATAACAATGATTGCAGGCATTTCGCCACCTGTCAGCACATAATCGCCAATGGACAGCTTTTCGTCCACCCAATGAAAAATGCGTTCATCAAAGCCTTCGTAATGTCCACAGACAAAAATAAAATCCTGCCCGCAATGAGCATATTCCTCAACAATACTTTGCTTCAGCGTGCGTCCTCCCGGACACATGGCAATAACGCGGGCATTGGGCAGCTGCTCCTTAGCCTTGCGGATGGCGGCAACCATAGGCTCCGGTTTAAGCACCATGCCTGCTCCGCCGCCAAAAGGCGTATCATCCACCGTGCGGTGATTATCATGGGTAAAATCGCGGGGATTGATGCAGCTTATTTCTACCAAACCTTTTTTAGCGGCGCGCTGTAAAATACTGTGCGCTGCCGCTTGTTCGATTTGTTCGGGGAAAAGCGTTACAAATAAAAATTTCATTCTTCGTCAACCCATTCAGGAAGTGCTACAACAATACGTTTTTCTGCTAAATTTATTTCTTTGACATAAATTTTTAAGGCGGGCACAAGAATATCCTTGGCGTTAGGCACGGCAATGACATAAACGTCGTTGCTTCCCGTACTCAAAGAATCCTTAAACGTACCTATCTGTACGCCTGCTTCGTCATAAACAGGCAGACCGATTAAATCAGCTACATAAAACTGACCTTCTTCCAGCTTAGGAAGATCTTCTGCTTTAATCATAATTTCTTGGTCACGCAGCAATTCTGCTTCGTTCATAGAGGTAATTTCTGCAGTTGTTACCAGCACCATACGCTTATGAAAACGCGCGTGCTTAATAGTCAGCTTACGGCCGTCAGCCAAAAGCAGATATTTTAAATCCAAAAATTGTTCCGGCTTTTCTGTTAGGGGCATAATACGAATATCGCCCCGCACACCGTGCGGAGCGACAATTTTACCAATTACTATTTGGTTATCCATGGATCACTCGCGGAAAGCTATTACTTTACCATCTTCAGTAAGAATTTCCGCACCCATCAAAGCGTCCAAATCGGTGCCGACAGTAATTTCTACGGTACGCTCTAAAGTACCGTGACCAATCTCTGCACCCATTTCCAAGGCTTCTGCTCTTTTCAGCTTAGCTTCTGCCTCTGCTTTAGCAGCAGTGCGTTTATTTCTTTCCATGTCAATTTGTTCGCGCAAAGCCGGCAGCACGCTCAAATCAGATGCAGCTTGATGCAAAGCTTTTTTAGCTTGAAACTCAAATTGTTCCAAATCAAGCTCCATGTTTTTTATGGTATTTTGGAGATCTCCAATAATTTTCAGTTTTAAATCTTCAGTTACTTTTGCTTTTACAGCAACAGGAACCCTAACAAACATTTTATCCATAGCAATACCATCCTTAGTTAAACAATCTCGACAATAACTTTTACATTCTCGCGGGTTGCTACTGCTTTCATTACAGTTCTGATGGCTTTGGCGATACGGCCTTGTTTTCCAATAACTTTGCCCATGTCTTCAGAAGCAACATGGAGGCGGAGTACCGTGGTTGTTCCGGTAGTTTCCTCCTCCACTACTACTGCCGAGGGATTACTTACAAGAGACTTGGCCATTACTTCTACCAATTCTTTCATGTAGATCACGCCTCTCTAAAATTATTTTGCTGCTTTAGCGTCAGCAAAAGCCTTCATGATACCATTTTTGCTGAACAGATTTTTAACAGTATCAGTAGGTTGCGCGCCCTTACCCATCCAATCAATGGCTTTTTCAGCGTCGATTTTTACGGTTGCCGGGTTAACGGTGGAATCATAGTAACCGATAGATTCAATAAAACGACCGTCACGAGGGGAACGAGCGTCTGCTACTACGATACGATAGAAAGGAGCCTTTTTAGCACCCATACGTTTTAAACGAATTTTTACTGCCATGTTGATAGTCACCTCCTTAAATATATCTCAACAACATGGAACTTTTAATATTTATTTATGACCAAAAGGCAGGCGCATGCCGCCTTTGGACGCAAACTTTGCCATACCCTGCATCCGCTTCATCATCTTCTTGCTTTCTTCGAAGTTTTTCAGCAGTTTGTTGACATCCTGCACGCGCATACCGCAGCCAAGTGCAATACGTTTACGGCGGCTGCCGTTGATAATATCAGGGTTACGTCTTTCCTTCGGTGTCATAGAACGGATAATAGCTTCAATGCGGTCAAATTCTTTTTCATCCACATTGGCTTCTTTCAGCTTTTGGCTAATACCGCCCATACCTGGGATAAGGCCAAGAATGGTTTCCAAGGAACCTAGCTTTTTAACTTGCTGCATTTGGTCAAGGAACTGCTCCAAGGTAAATTCATCCTTGCGCAGCTTCTTTTCCATTTCCAAAGCTTTGGCTAAATCCGTGGTAGATTGGATTTTTTCTACCAGAGTCAGAATATCGCCCATGCCCAAAATACGGGAAGCCATACGATCCGGATGGAATGGCTCCAAAGCATCCAGCTTTTCGCCTAAACCAATCAGCTTAACCGGCTTACCGGTTACTGCTTTTACAGAAAGTACCGCGCCGCCGCGGGCATCGCCATCCAGCTTAGTCACAATCAAGCCGTCAATGCCAAGCTCGCTGTTAAAGCTTTCAGCAACGGTTACGGCATCCTGACCGGTCATGGCATCAACAACCAAGAGAATTTCTTGAGGCTGAACTGCTGCTTTAATATTACGCAGCTCTTCCATAAGCTCTTCGTTGATATGTAAACGGCCTGCGGTATCAATGATAACTGTATCGCAAGCCAGAGTACGCGCTTTTTCAATTGCTTTTTCAGCAATTTCTACGGGAGAAACTTTGTCGCCCAAAGTAAATACGGGCACACTCAGCTGTTCGCCCAAAACCTGCAGCTGAGTAATAGCCGCCGGACGATAAACGTCACCGGCTACCAGCAAAGGTTTTTTATGCTTATGCTTTAAATAATTTGCCAGCTTACCGGCAGTGGTAGTTTTACCAGCGCCCTGCAGACCAACCAGCATAATAACTGTCGGCGGCTTTTGTGCCACAGTCAGCTTACTTTGAGTACCACCCAAAAGTTCAATCAGCTCTTCATTAACAATTTTAATAATCTGCTGATGAGGATTTAAACCTTCGCTGACCTCTGCACCTAAAGAACGCTCTTTAACCTTGGCTACAAAGTCTTTAACTACCTTAAAGTTTACATCGGCCTCCAGCAAAGCCATGCGCACTTCGCGCAGAGGAGCTTTTAAATCCTCCTCTGTAAGCTTGCCTGTGCCGCGAAACATCTTTAATGCATTTTGTAATCTTTCAGATAAACTTTCAAATGCCATTTGTTTTCTACCTACCTTCACCGCAGATTTTCTGTAATCGTTCTACGGCTTCGCTCTTTTTCTCATGCTCGTCAGAAGCAAGTAATTTCATAACTATATGCATCTCTTGGTGTAGGGCCTCTTCCTTAGCCAAGACACCTAAAGTAACCTCATAGCGCTCCAAAATCTGCTCCACTCTTTTGAGTAAATCATGAACGGCCTGACGTGAAACTCCAAGCTCTTCCGAAATTTCACTCAAGGATAAATCATCGTAGAAGTATAATCCTAAGCAGTTTCTTTGTTTTTCTGTTAACAGACCGCCGTAAATATCAAACAATCTGCCCAAGCGCATTCGCTGCTGAAAAATTTCTTCTGCTGACATAGTTCTACCTCTAATAAATTTACTCGACTTTGATAGTATAATAAAAAAAAGGAGTGTTGTCAAGTATTTTTACTTGTCACACTCCAATTTTTTTTATTTTTCTGTATCGAACAGTGCTTCCACAAATTTATCGGGCTCAAAGGGACGGAAGTCCATGATACCTTCTCCCACGCCAATCCATTTTACCGGCAAGCCAAGCTCTTCCTTAATTGCTACAACAACGCCGCCTTTAGCAGTGCCGTCCAGCTTAGTCAGCACAACGCCGGTAACGTTAGCTGTTTCCATAAAAACTTTTGCTTGGTTGATAGCATTTTGACCCGTAGTAGCATCCAAAACCAAAAAGGTTTCATGAGGAGCTTCGGGAATTTCGCGTTTAATAATGCGATGAATTTTTTCCAGCTCGTTCATTAAATTAGCCTTATTATGCAGACGTCCGGCAGTATCTATAAACAAAATATCTGCTTTGCGGGCAATGGCTGCCTTAACTGCATCAAAAACTACAGCCGCCGGATCTGCGCCCTCGTTATGACGAATAACATCGCAGTTAGCACGCTGACCCCAAATTTGCAGCTGCTCAGCAGCAGCAGCGCGGAAGGTATCGCCTGCGGCTAAAATAACCTTATATTTAAACAGCGTAAAATAATTTGCCAGCTTGCCGATAGTCGTGGTTTTGCCTACACCATTAACGCCTACTACTAAAATTACCGTAGGCTTAGCTCCGATACGAGTACGCTGACCGGAATCAGCCAGCAGCTCTGCCATGTATTTTTTCAAAAACGGAATAACATCCTCCGTACCCTTGATCTCTTTTTTTCTTGCTGCGCTACGCACTGCTTCAATAAGCTTTTCAGTAGTTTTTACGCCAACGTCGGCGCTCAGCAATATCATTTCCAGTTCTTCTAAAAAATCGTCGTCAATAGCCGTCGACATACCTACCAGCTCTTGAATACGGTCAGTAAAGTTGCGTCTGGTTTTGGAAAGTCCTTCCTTTAAACGCTCAAAAAATCCCATAATTAACTCTCCTTTGCATTTATCTTCACAGATAATAACTTTGATACACCGGATTCTTCCATAGTTACACCGTACATTATATCGGCACATTCCATGGTCCCCTTACGGTGAGTTATCATAATGAACTGCGTTTTAGCAGAATATTCTCTGAGGAAATTTGCAAAACGTTGAATATTGGCATCATCCAGCGGCGCGTCAATTTCGTCCAAAATACAAAACGGTGCCGGTTGGTAGCTTAGCAAAGCAAACAACAAAGCAATAACCGTCAACGCTCTTTCACCGCCGGACATCAAAAACAAGCTCTGCAAATTCTTACCCGGTGGCTGTACCTCTATATCAATACCGGAATCTAAAATATCATCCGGTTCTGTTAGCTTTAACACTGCCGTACCGCCACCGAACAGCTTAACATAGCACTGAGCAAAATAAATATTTATCTGCGCAAATGCTTCTTTAAAGCGTTTGGTCATGCCACTGTTAATTTCGCCAATTACAGCCTCTAAATTTTCCTTAGCAGTACATAAATCATTATATTGCTTCTGCAAAAATTCGCTGCGCTCTTTTATCGCTTGATATTCCTCAATCGCCGAAGCGTTAATTGGCCCCAATTCTGAAATAGCTAGGTAAAGCTTACTGGATTTACGCTGCAAAGCCTTTAAATCTAACTCTGCTAAGCTACTGATATCAACAAGACGAGCCTCTTGCTCATCCATATGATAATCATGCTCCAGCTGCTCCAACACATGCTGATAATCACTTTCGTGACGGGCAAGATTTAATTCGGCCTGCCGTAAAGCTGCTTCGCTTTCTGCGGCTGCTTCACGCGCTTTGGCAACACCCTGCTCCAGCTGACCTTGTTGCTGCAAAAGCTCTCCGCGCTGCTGAGCAAATGCTTCCTTGCCGTTCATAATTTCGTTTAGTTTTACTAAGGCTTCGTCGCTTTGGATTTTTAAATCTTGCTTTTGCTTTTCGCAGTCAGCAATAGTATCCAACATCCGCAGGATATCTGCTTGATTATCGGCAATTTCTTTGCGCACACGCAACGTATCTTTGTCTAAGCTCTGCATACGTTCGCTTGTCAGCTGGCTTTTCGCCGCCGATGTTTCCAATGATACGCGAGCGTCCTGTAATTGATTTTCCAAAGCCGTTACCGAGCTACCACATTTAGCGATTGTCTTTTTTAAATTTTCCAGCTGTTCCTTAGCCTCTGCGTCCTTACCTTCGCACTCTGCCACGTTAAGACGCAAGGCCTTTAGCTTATCTCTATTTGCCAAATACTCGTCGGTAACTTGACGTCTATCGTCTAATAACAGAAGTAAATTTTCACTTTCTCGTTTTTTAGCCTGCTCCGACTGCTCTAAATGCAGTCTTAATTCGCTGCCTTTGAGTCTTTGCTGCTGCAATTCCTCTTTAGCTGTCTGTAATTTCTGCGTCTGTTTGTTGGCAAATTCCTCCTGCTCTTCCAGCTGTTCCTGCCACTCTAGAACCTCTTGATGCAGCTTTTCACAGTTCGCCAAAATTTGCTTAATTTCTGCGCTGCGACTTAAATATCCTTCTCTTTGTCTGCGGATGCCGCCGGTCATACTGCCGCCGGTGTTAACAACATCACCGTCAAGAGTAACTACCCGCAAACGGTAATGCGCTGCCTTAGCCGCCGCCAACGCCGCGTCAATATTTTCTGCAATCAACACTCGCCCCAGCAAAAAACGAATAGCATTTTCTGCTTCAGCATTATATTGCAGCAAATCAACAGCAAAACCGCAAATTCCCGGCATTCTAGCAGCAGCCTCTTCCTCGCGGTTGGGACTGCGCCGCTGCACCGTATCTAAGGGTAAAAAGGTTGCACGGCCGCTCTTGTTTTGCTTTAAAAAGTTAATAGCCTGCTTGGCAGTCTGTGCGTCGCGAGCAACAATGTTCTGCGCGCCTTCGCCCAAAGCCGTTTCCATAGCCGCCACATATTTATCTTCAACCTTTATCAGCTCTGCTACTACGCCAACAATTTGCTTGCGCCATGGCGCCTGCGATTTTAAAACTGCTTTAATGCCGTTGCCAAAGCCTTCGTAATTGGCCTGCAATTTTTGCAAGCTCTGCATTTTTGTTTCCGCAGCTGTAAGTTGTCGCTGCACTTCTTGCTGCCTGGCAGAAATTTCCTGCACCCTGCCCTTGGTAACAGTCAGCTCCTGCTGCATTTTGGCAGCTTGCTGCTCCAAAAGCTTCTGCTCATGCCCGTTACGCGACTGCGCTTCTAACAACTGATTATATTTTTCCTCTATGCGCGCTTGCGAAGACTCTGCTTCCTCAATATTCTTTTTCAGCGCCTCGCGTCTGCGCATCCGCAGTTCCTGCGCCTGTTCCAAGCTGTGCAGCTCGTTACGCAACTTTAACAGCGCCTGCATACCAGCAAAAAATTCGTTTTGGGCGCTGGCGCTTTTATTCTGCACATCAGCTAAAGCTTTCGCTTCCCGGTCGCGCTGCTGCTGTAATTTTTCTACTAATAAGGCAGCCTTGGCGCGTTCCTCGTCCGCCGCGTCAAATTCTGCTGCCAGCTTCTGCATAGCAGCTTCTAATTCGGCAGCCTGCAAAGACAGCTTTTCGTTGCTTTGCTCATAACGAGCAACAGCTTTTTTGCTTTGTTCCGCTCGTTCACTAAGTACGCCCTGCCGTCCACGCAATTTTTCCAGTGCTGTTTCGTGAGCAGCAATTTCTTCCTGTAATTTACTATAGCCTTCAGCAAGCTTATCCAGCTCACGCTGCACTTGCACAGCCTCCGCCTCACGCTGACTTAAAAGCGCTGCCTGATAACTGAAAAAATCTGCCGCAGTATTTTTACGCGCCTGTAAGTCCTCGCTCAGGCTTTCCATATTATCCAGCTTGCGGATAATTACTGTTAATTGGCACAGCTTATATTCTTCATTTAATTTGTTAAATTGCTCCGTTTTTTTGGCAGCCTGCGCCAAGGGCTCTACCTGCGCTTCTACCTCGCTGCGGATATCCTTAATACGCGTTAAATTTACCGCTGTGTCATCCAAACGACGCACCGCATCTTTTTTACGCAAGCGAAATTTGGCAATTCCTGCAGCTTCTTCAAAAAGTCCTCGACGATCCTCAGAACGGCTGTTTAAAATTTCATCTATTTTATTCTGACCAATAATGGCCATAGACCCCTTGCCTAAACCTGTATCTGCCAACAAGTCCACTATATCCTTTAAACGGCAGGATTTTTTATTGATAGCATATTCACTGTCACCACTGCGATACAAGCGGCGCGTTAAGCTCACCTGTTCAAAATCCACTGGCAAGGTACGGTCGCTGTTGTCAAACTCCAAATTTACCTCTGCCACACCTAAAGGACGGCGTCTGCTGCTGCCTGAAAAAATTACATCCTCCATTTTTGCGCCGCGCAGATATTTAGCGCTTTGTTCGCCTAAAGCCCAACGAATGGCATCAGAAATATTGCTCTTGCCTGAACCATTAGGTCCTACAACAGCAGTAATTCCCTTATCAAAAGTCAATTCAGTTTTATCTGCAAATGATTTAAAGCCATAAGTTGAGAAAGACTTAAGCCGCACTAATAACCACCTGTTTCTACAAAAAGCATTGTACACAGCTTTTTGCTTTTTCTAATGTTATCTTATTATTGTATCATAGATAATGTTTTTTTCATACAGCTTTTAAGACTACAATTATAAATACTCTAAAATTTTCTGCCATTCTGCCGCTAAAGCCTGCATATTCATTCTAGCGTTGGCCGGACTTGTGGAATGTAAATAAAAAGTCTGCACATTTTCTGGCAGCCGTTTAGCAAAATATTTTTTAAAAGCGCCGGCAGCCTTGCCACCGTTACAAAATACTGCGTTAATAGCAGGATGCTCCGCTAACAATTCTATTACCGCGTTAGGAACTTCATTTTTGATATCGCTGTCCAAGCTGCCTTCACGCTCGCACAAGCTAAGTGTATCCCACAAAGCTATATGATTACGCAGCAGCATTGCTTTTTTCGCTGCATAATCACACGGTTCAGGTTCATGTAAAAGTAAAGCTAACAAACGCCAAAAACGGTTCTGCGGATGTGCGTAATATTCCTGCTGCTGTAACGAGCGCACTCCCGGCATAGATCCAAGCAGCAAAATTTTACTTTCTTCGTTTACTATGGGTGCAAAAGATTGGCAACTGGCCATACTTTAATCTCCTCTTCCGCAGAATTTTGCTCAATCACTATTTTTAGGTTTAGCTGTGGTAAAAGCTGCTGCCAATAACATAAATTCTCGCTTTTATGACCTCTCAGCTTTGATTCCAATTTTTTAGGACAATGCAGCTCTATAGTTAAATTTTCTTGAGCCATTAGCTTTAGAAGCTTCTGTGTTATTTTATTTCGCAAAGCTCTACTTTTAACCAATTCGCCCATGGACGGATGGAATGGCCCCGCCACAATATTTCCCGGAGTGCACAGCTCTTCATCCGGCTGTAAGCCGATACGAATTACATTCACTCCTGCTGTTGTTAAGGCTTGATAGACAAAAGCGCTTTGCTCAACCGCTTCCTCCAGCGACAGCGGCTGATATTTTCCCGACGCATACAACCTTGCCAAAGGCGTATCTTTGATTACTAAAACAGGATAAACTCTCGCAACATCCGGCTTAAGCGCTGCTACAAGTTTTGCTGTTGCACGCACGCTTTCCTCATTTTGGCACGGAAGCCCTACCATTAGCTGTATACCAGTTTGAAAACCAAACTGACGCAGCAAATTATGTGCTTTATATACAGCTTCTGCGCTATGTCCGCGCTCTGCAGCAGCTAAAACTTTTTCATCCAAGGACTGTACACCCAACTCCACCAGCTTTACGCCATGCTTCTGCAATAAGGCCAATCTTTCAACATCAATATAGTCAGGGCGAGTGGACAAGCGCACGCTGCCGATTATTTTTTGCGCCAATAATGCGTCCGTCAAAGCCAAAAGCTGCTTTTGCAGTTCCAAATCCAAACCTGTAAAGGAGCCGCCGTAAAAGGCAGCTTCATTTTCCGTAGACGGCTTGAACCATTGCAGCCAGCGGTCAATCTGCTCTTTTGCTCCCTCAATGGCAGCAGTTTTTTGGCCGCTGATAGTTTTTTGATTGCAGAAAACGCACTGATGCGGACAGCCTGCGTGGGGAATAAAAATAGGCAAAATAGACATAAAATCACCTTTATATTAAGAAAGAAAGCAGGTATGGCCATGGCTTCCTACCTGCTTTTGTTTGCTATTCTTTGGCCTGCTCGGTCAAAATGCTTTCAATAACCAAAGCTACGCCGTCATTATCGTTAGAAGCAGTAATTATTTTGGCGTGCGCTTTCACTGCATCCTTGGCATTGGCTACAGCCACGCCGATACCGGCGTTAGCAATCATTTTAATATCATTGTTAGAATCGCCAATACACATAATTTCTTTTGGCTTAACACCGTAGCTTGCCGCTACAGATTTTACTGCTTCCCATTTGTTGATCCCCGGCTCCATCAGCTCTAAAAAATTATCCTTGGAGCTTGTCACGTCCAGTCTGCCTTGGAAAGTTTCGGCAAATTTATGCCACACCTCTTGAAACTCGTCAGCCTTAGTCATGACCAAAATTTTATAGGGAGCTTCGTCCGTGTGATAAACAGCGTCTCCAATAGCAGTAGTTTGAATGCCGCTTATTTTGCTGTACATGCGGGAGCATTCGTTTTCCGTGTGAATCAAAATGCTGTCGCCTACATAAAGCTGCAAATAGTAACCATTTTTCCGACAGTATGCCAAAACCTCATTGGCAGTTGCCAGTTTCATTTTATGTTCATAAAAAACCTTGCCACTCAAACTGCCTTTAACTAAAGCGCCATTATAAGTTACTAAGGGAACGTCAAGCTGTAAACGCTCCGCGTAAGGCTTTACGGAAACATACATGCGCCCGGTAGCCAACAAAAAAATTTTCCCGGCAGCTAAGGCTTTTTTTATCGCAGCTTCATTGCGCGGAGAAATTTCGCATTTGCTGCTTAAAAGAGTATCATCCATATCACTGGCAATAAGTTTTATTTCCATCAATTAGTTTGCTCCTTTTTACAAATTAAATCTAAAGTAATTGCTGCTAAAGGATAAAGTAAAAGCAAAAACAGCAAATGATAAACGTGCGTATGTAAAGTATAACCTGGCATCACATGACTAAGCGTTAAAGCTCCCTCCCAAGAAAACGCTGCGACCACAACTAAAGCCTTCAGTATATCTCTTTTACGCAGCAGCGCAAGCTTTAACGGCAGTCGCTTAAAATCCTGGCTCACAATAATCCGCATTAAGCCAGTTCCCAGCAGCAGAAAAAATCCTTCAATAAAAGCTCCCGCTACTAAACCGCCCAAGGTTACAACCTCCAGCCAATCGGTTAAATATTCTACTAAAAAAAATATCACACTATAAGTAAGCCACAAGGTAGCCCAATTATATAATTTGTTTTTCATAATATCACCACAGCATATTATAACATAGAAATACACTTCTGAATACTTTATTATTGTTGTCACTGTCAATAAATGGTATAATGAATTTGTTGCTAAATCTCTTTGAGTAAATTAAGCAAAACAGGTTCTATGCCTGCACGAAAGGAGTTTAATATGAAAAGAAGTGACAAATTCCGGCAAGCCAACAAAGAAGCAAGGGCTACAGTGCTGGCAGCAGCGGCAGTTATCATTTTTTGGTGTTTTGCCGGCTTCGGTCTGGCTGATAGCAGTATTACTTTTTTGCACACACCTCTATGGGTTTGGACTGGCTGCGTAGGAACGTGGCTTTTTGCCATTCTCGTAACGCTTTTCTTAAGTGAAAAAGTTTTTAAAAATTTTGATTTAGACGACAAGAAGGAGCAGAAATAATGGGTAATATTATCAATCTTCTCCCCGTACTTTTATTTTTAGTTGGCATGCTTGGTATCAGCGCCTACATTCAGCGTACATCTACCGAAAATCGTAACAAGGATTTTGCCAAAGATTATTTTATCGGCGGCCGTACCTTAGGCGGCTTTGTTTTAGCCATGACCACAGCGGCTACCTATAGCAGCGTAAGCACCTTCGTCGGCGGTCCCGGCATGGCGTGGATTATTGGCTATGGCTGGCTGTATATGGCCATTGTACAAGTTATCGTTATCTTTTTGGTTTTGGGCGTTTTTGGTAAAAAAATTGCTCTTATCGCCCGCGAAATTGACGCAGTAACCGTTATCGACGTGCTGCGCGCTCGTTACGAATCTAATTTTTTGGCAAACCTTTCTGCGTTGGTTATCGTGGCCTTTTTCTGCTCTACAATGGTGGCGCAATTTGTCGGCGCGGCTAAGCTTTTTGAAGCAGTAACAGGTTTTTCCTATGTTACCGGCCTCAGCCTTTTTGGTCTTATCGTAGTAATTTACACAACTATCGGCGGTTTTAAAGGCGTTGCTGTTACTGATGCCTGCTGCGCTGTTGCTATGATTGTAGGCATGTGCATTTTAATGGGCGGCATGATGACTGTCGGCGGCGGTTTTGATAATATTATGGAATACATAAGCACCAAACATCCCGATATGCTGGAGCCTTTATCCCGCGGTAAAATGCCTATCTCCCTTTATATCAGTCAATGGCTTTTGGTTGGTATTTGTACTCTCTCCCTGCCCCAATCCGTTGTGCGCGGCATCAGCTATAAGGATACCAAAGCACTGCATCGAGCTATGATTATCGGCACTATTGTTATTGGTGCCATGACTTTGGTGGCAACCTGGATTGGCGTTTTGAGTAAGGGTATTTTAACTGATAGTCTCAAAGCTTACGGCAGCGTGGATAATATTATTCCTATAGCTATCGTAAAAAGTCTGTCGCCTTTTTGGGCCGGCGTAATTATTATCGGGCCCATTGCGGCAACTATTTCCACCGTTTCTTCCTTGCTTTTGGCAACTTCTTCCTCCATCGTCAAAGACGTTTATATGAATATCAAAGGCGAAAAGGGCGAAACTTTAAGCAATAATCAAGTTAAAATTTACAGTCTTGCTGCTACAATTATTCTTGGCTTGATAGTTTATGCCATCGCCATTAAACCTCCCACGGTTATTTGGCAGATAAACATGTTTGCTTTTGGCGGCTTGGAAACGGCTTTCTTCTGGGTTTTGATTTTTGGTTTGTTCTGGCCTAAGGCTAATAAATACGGTGCGATTGCTGCTATGGGCGGCGGCGTGCTGGTTTACTGCGTAACCATGGCCATGAAGATTAAATTTATGAGCCTGCACCAAATTACCTTAGGTATTTCCTTCTCGCTGATTCTTTTTTTAATTGCCAACGCTATGGGCAAAACCCATGACGAAAAAGTTCTGCGTATATTCTTCCCCGAAAAATTTGAGGATTGATTTTAAAAATAGTAAAAAGCTCTCGTATTGCTTTCCATATTATTGAAAGCAAACGAGAGCTTTTTATGTATTAACGACTATAATGACCTCTATCCTTAACTAAAATCGCTTGTATTCTAGCATCATTTCTAAGGAGTTCATATTTTTACTCAGCAGCAGGAATACCTTCAGCAACATGAATATTATGGCGCACGTCCTCGCAACAGTTATGGAACTGAGCTTTTTCTTCTTCGTTCAAAGGCAGCTCCATAACCTGCTCAATACCGTTTTTGCCAATTAAACAAGGTACGCCGACAAATACATTTTTTTCACCGTATTCGCCGTCTAATAAAGCGCTGGCAGGCATAATAACCTTTTCATCATTTAAAATGCAGCGAACCATACGTGCTGCAGTAGAGCAAATACCGTATTCAGTGCACTGCTTACCGGCATAAGTTACCCAACCGCCGTCAATAGCCTGCTTTTGCAATAATGGTTTTTCAAAGCCAAATTTTTCCGGTTGCTGCTTTTCCAGAGTGCTGAGCGGCACGCCTGCAAAACTTACACAGCTCCAAGCAGCCATTTGGCTGGCACCGTGCTCGCCTATCATGTAAGCACTAATAGAATTAGGAGCTATACCTGTTTTCAGAGAAAGCTTAGATACTAAACGAGAGGTATCCAAGCCGGTACCGGTGCCAAAAACTTGATTTTTAGGCAGGCCGCTGTATTTCCAAATTAAATCGGTAATAACGTCGCAAGGATTAGTAATATTGATAATAATGCCGTTGAAGCCGGTGCTCATAAGCTTTTTCACAGCACCCTTAACCTGAGCTGCAGTAAAATTAAGCTCGTCTAAACGATTACCGGTAGCAACAAGTTTGATATCACCAATACAATTTACCAAAATATCGCAGTCGCCTAAATCAAGATAATTTCCGGCCTTTATTTCCACTTTATGAGGTGCATACATTTGCGCGTCACGTAAATCCTGCACTTCACTGGCTAGTTTATCGGCCTTAGCATCTACCAATACCAATTCCGAAACAATTCCTTGAATAATAAGGCTATACGCTACATGCGCGCCAACGTGTCCTAAACCTACAATACCTACTTTTTTCATTTTCATAAAAATTTCCCTCTTTCAAAAAAATATAAATTTATTTATCTAAAATCGGCAATGTTGCAGATCCATGTCCCATGATGGTAATGGTATAATTTTCTTTACCCTGCTGTGCCAATTTCTCTTGAGCAAGCTCCCACGCTTCTGCCAAGGTTTTGCAAGGAATATGTCCGGTTCTGCGGACGAAATCAAAGTTTTCCGGACGCGTAACCAAATAAGCAGTTACGTCTTTTATAATATTGCGCGCTTTAAAAGCCACAAAAGCCGGAATGGTAAAGTTGGCGCGGATATCCTTTTCAAACTGCTCTAAATCATTACGGCTGAAGCAATCAGTAAAAATGGCCGGTTCCTTAATATCCGGACAATCTAAAGTGAAAATCATGATGCCGCCTTTTTTCACAGCAAACTGCGCATTCATATGACATTTGGTAGCCTGATACAAATTTAAATCCTTAGGATAACCGCCTGCGGAAGCAATAACCACATCTGCTAATTGGTTAATATGCACGCCGCTCATAGCCAGCAAATCCTTACAGCCCTTCAGCCACGCTTCATACCAGTGGCCAGCTACAATCTCACTGATTTCTCCGTCAGGAGTAAACACAGTATTTACTAAAAAGTCGGGATTAAGCAAAGCGGCAGCTTCCTTCATATCCTGATGAATGGGATTTCCCTCCAAAAGGCTGGCATCACAAGCCGCATTGCAGCCACCGCCTTCTATCGGCGACATAGTCATACAATGGTTCAGCATAATGCTGTCATAAGCAGCTACTCCTGGCATAACAGCCTTGCGTCCGCCGCCAAAGCCGGCAAATGGATGCAGCGTCACCGCGCCCGTCAAAATTACGCGATCCGCATTAGCCACATACTTGTTAATCGCAACATCATTACCAAAAGATGTTTTGCCTAAGGAAACCATATCCTCCCTTTTACGACTGTCATGCTGCACAATTTTCAAACGCTTCACCATCTCTTCACCGCAGACGGTAATATCCTCTTCGTGAGTGTGCCCACGATGAGTGCCTGTAGCTACTACAACAGTAATATCTTCGTCCTTAACACCTACGCTGTTCAATTCTGCAACAATAACAGGCAAAAATTCACTAGTACCGCATAAGCGAGTTATATCACTAATAATAATAGCGACGGTCTCACCTGCATGTACAATTTCGCGCAGTGGTTTAGAGGCAATAGGATTGCGAATTGCCTCGCGCGTTGCTGCAACAACATCATTGCAAACGGTGGCTTCATTGCCATGTATATCATAAATCACATGCTCTTTTGGCAATAATACTTCTTCCTGGCGCTTGCCTATAGGTAAAAAATATTTTTTCATTCTGTAACCTCCATAATAAACATACAAGCATATTATACATCAATGTATTTAAAAACAAAAGAAGAATATCAATGAAGATATTCCTCTTGACAGCAAAAAATATAATATTCATTACCAACGTTTACTTTTATGCCAATACTCGCTGCGCAGTAAAGCAAGCGCAGTGAAAAGCTCTAAACGGCCTAAAAGCATGGCTAAAGACATGGCAATTTTAGCACCGGAAGAAATATCGGCATAAGTACCGGTTGCGCCAAGGCTGCCAAAAGCCGGGCCAACGCTGGCCAAACAGGACGCGATACCAAAAATAGCTTCCTCCGGCGGAATACCGCTGGCGGTAGTCGCCAAAGTCAAAAATGCCACTACAAAAAAATACATAAAAAAGAAACGACCAATGTTGGTTATTGTAGCTAGAGATAAACGCGCCTTGCCGTAATAAACACTGGAAAGCATCTGTGGATGCAGACTGCGTCGAAGTTCTGCGCCAACAGTTTTTACCAGAACAATTAAACGGCAAATTTTTATACCACCGGCGGTAGAACCGGCACAGCCGCCGGTAAAGAACATGATAGCCAGCATCATACGCGCAAAAGGCGGCCACTGATCATAATCATTAGCTACAAAGCCAGTAGTACTAGAAAATGACGCAACATGAAAAAAGGCAGAACGAAAGCCATTTTCCAACGAATAACCATTAACCAAAACAATATTCAAGGTAATGAGTACAGAAAAAATCAGCACCATACCTATGTAAGTTTTAAACTCCAAATCCTCCCACAAAGCCTTGATGCCGTTTTGTGTTACTTGATAATATATGGCAAAGTTACCTGCAGCCAACACCATAAAAATGCTTAAAGCATATTCAATCATGGGACTGCTGAAATGCGCCACGCTGTTATTATAATTAGAAAAACCGCCTGTCGCAATGCAGGAACAGGCATGGTAAACGGCGTCATAAACGCTCATGCCCATGCTGGCCAAAACACCGGTTAAAATAATTGTCAGTAATAAATAAATGTAGAAAAGCGCAATGGCCGTTGTACGAATACGCGGCAAAATACGGCTGTTAGAAAAGCCGGTAACCTCCGCATTAAACAAATACACAGCGCTTCCTGCCATTTGCGGCAAAAGAGCAACGAAGATAACAATAATACCGATACCGCCTATCCAGTGATTCATGGCGCGCCAAAACAGCAAACTTTTAGGCAAAACCTCAAGATCTTTAATAGCAGTTGCACCGGTTGTTGTCAAGCCGGACATAGCCTCAAAATAAGCGCTGACCGGGTCAAGCACGCCTACCAGCACAAACGGGACTCCGGCAATACCGGCAGCCAAAACCCAGCTGAAAAAAACCGTACCTATACCTTCGCGCAAAGAAATATCATCATCGGCTGCGTCTTTACCATAATGCTGCATACCGTAGCCTAAAGCAATGGCAAAAACTATGGACAGCAAAAACTCTTTACTGCAAGCTTCGTCAAAATAAATCGCCATAGCGAAATTGATAATTTGTACCAAGCCCATAAGCACTGATATTTTGCCCAGCAGAAAGATTATAAGCCTTATATTCATTCTTTAGCCTCCAAACAAATTACCAGTTCTGCTTATCGCGCCAAAAATCCGGGCGAAGAATTGCCAAAAGAGTAAAAATTTCCAAACGGCCGAAAAGCATAGCCAAAATACTGATAAAACGCGCCCAATCCGGCAGATTAGCATAAGTTGCAGTAGGTCCTACAATGCCAAAGGCAGGTCCAACGCTGCTCATACAGGCAGCAACAATGCCAAAGGATTCCATCATAGAAATGCCGGAAATAGACATTAGCACTGACAAAATCATAAAAACAAACATATACAAAAAAAAGAAACGCGTAATATTACTTACAATAATAGGATCTATATCTCTCTTACCCATTTTTACGGAATAAACTATACGGGGATGCAGCGTGCGCAAAAGCTCTGCCCAGCCGGCCTTCAGCAAAATTACTACGCGGGAAATTTTAATACCGCCGGCAGTAGAACCGCTGCAGCCGCCAACAAACATCAGCATAAGTAGTACATAACGGCTAAAACTTGGCCAAGTATTAAAATCATCAGAAGCAAAACCGGTTGTGCTGGCAATGGATACTGCTTGAAACAAGCTATGTCGTACTGCTGGTTGAAAAGCCATTACTCCATGAGTATACAAATCACCAAAAATCAGCACAGCAGCTGTTACAATAAGGCCAAAATAATAGCGCGGCTCTGAATCTATTTTGATGGACTCCCAATCTCTGCGCCAAATTTTATAGTACAGAGAAAAATTCATACTAGCAATTAGCATAAACACCACGGCAATGGCTTCTATAGCAACATTATGAAACGAAATCAAGCTATCATGATAAAAGCTAAAGCCGCCTGTGGCCATAGTTGCCAAAGCTAAATTTATCGCATGATACGTAGGCAGCCCCGATAGTATCAATAAACCAATCTCCAAAATGGTAAGAAAGGTATAAATCGTAAGAATCAATTTAGCCGATTCTTGGATTTTAGGCAAGGTTCTTTCCGCCATACCACCTGGCAGTTCCGCGTTAAAAAGGTAGCTGGCTCCACCATTCATTTGCGGCATAATTACAATAAACAACATAATTACGCCAATACCTCCGGTCCAGTGAGTCAAACAACGCCAAATCAAAATACTTGGCGGAAATTCATGAAAAGAATTCACTGTAGTTACCCCTGTAGTGGTAAAGCCAGAAACGCTTTCAAAAACCGCTGCTAAGGGATCACCCGGATTAAAAAACAGATACGGCAGCGAGCCTAAAAAGCATACTAAAAGCCAACCGCAGCCAACAACGGCAATTGCTTCTCTGCCACGCAAACGCTGCCGCGAGCGCTCATTAGCATATGTACTTAAAATAGAAGCAACCGTCAAAGAAGCTATCAACGTAAAAACAAACAGCCAAACATGCTCAATATCCACTGCTAACGCACCTACCAGCGGAATAAGCATAACTGCGCAAAACGCCAGCACAAGCTTACTTAAAAGACGATTTATCAGCGTAAAATCCATTTATCTTAGCCTCGGCCTTCAAAGATAGGAACAGTATTTTTCGACAGCTCGCTCTTAATAAATAAAATAATACGGTCATTAGCATGCAGCACAGTATTGCCGTTAGGAATATATGCTTCATTATTGCGCACTATGGCACAAAGCAAGCATTCCTTGGGTAATTTTATATCGCGTAACATAGCACCGTCCGCATCGCTATCCTTGCCAACAATAATTTCCAAAGCCTCTGCCTGCGCTCCCTCCAATAAGGAAACAGAAACAATGCCGCCCTTGCGAACAAAGCGCAATACCTCACCTGCACTTAACAAACGAGAAGACAAAACTATATCAACGCCAACTTTTTCCATCAATTCTATATATTCATTGCGAGTTACACGCACAATAGTTTTTGGTGCGCCTAAATGCTTGGCTAACTGTGCCAGCAAAAGATTAAGCTTGTCATCCTCAGTCAGACAAATAACCACATCAGCCTCTGCAATACCTTCTTCCAGCAAAAGATCTATATCCGTACCATCGCCACAGAGAACCAAGCCTTTTTGTAGTTTAGCGGCCAACATTTGACAACGTTCTTTATTTTTTTCAATAACCTTAACCTGAATGCCTTGATCTTCCAGCATAGGCGCCAAAAAGCGTCCTGTACGACCTGCTCCTATAATTAACACCTTTTCCAGTTTAGCAAAGGTGTTAGAAAAACTGCTTTCAAATTCGCGAATCGCTTCATACTTACCTACAAAATAAACGTTATCCCCCGGAAGAATGTAATCATTACCGCGAGGAATAATCATACGATGACGGCGGAAAACCATAGCCATCAATATATCCTTAGGAATTTCCAAATCTTTTAAAGGTATATTGATGAACGGAGAATCTTCTCGGATTTTTGCCTCAAACATGCGCACTTTACCTTCGGCAAATTCATCCACATTCAAAGCAGAAGGCGTCATCAAAATATTATTTATTTCTACAGCAGTAATACGTTCAGGATTGATGACCAAATCAATTTTCATATCTCTATGGAGCATCTCTGGCGCATGAACTGCATAATCTATATTACGAATGCGAGCAACAGTATGCTTAATGCCATAGTTTTTCGCCATCAGGCAAGTTACCATGTTTACTTCATCACCATCAGTACATGCAATTAAAACATCAGCACCGCGCACATCAGGATCGGCAAAAACTGTAGGACTACAGGAATTTCCCTCGATGGCCAAAACATCCAGAGCATTCTGTACAACCTCTTTTCGCTTGGGATCAAGTTCAACGACTACAACATCAAATTGATCCTCAGCCAAAAGCTGAGCAATACTAAAGCCCAGCTTACCAGCACCAGCTATAATAATTCGCATTTTCAGCGCTCCTTTTTATATAATACTGTGTTTAATTATAGCACAAATAATTAGTGATAACAAGAAAAGACATTTAGACGTACAAATATAGCTAAACTAAAGCATTTTCAATCAGACATCTCCGAACAGCCTTCTATCCTTAATCGGCTTGGAAGATAGCAAATACCAACTACAAATTGCTTCACGCCGACACGCCTCTCTGCTCGCATTTGTGCGTCGCTGATGAATTAGCTGTCGCAGCTTTCTATCACGCTCCGCATGCTCCTTATTCAGTCGCACATTGCGGTAACTTTCTATCCTCAGTCGGCTCACAAGCAGGCAAATCCTAACAACAAATTGCTTCACGCCGACACGCCTCTCTGCTCGCATTTGTGCGTCGCTGGTGAATTAGCTGTCGCAGCTTTCTATCACGCTCCGCATGCTCCTTATTCAGTCGCATGCTATGCGAAAGCTCCACCCTCTCGATTTCTCAATTCGCTCCGCTCTTGACAAATCGGATGTCGCTTTTCCCAGTAAACCTGCTCGGATAGAAAGCTCTCGATTATTCAATAAAATAAAAGCCCACACCTTTCGGTGTGGGCTTTTATTTTATTAACCGGCAGCTTTCTATCCTCCCAGGCCGCTTCCAGCCAAGTACTTTCGACGTTTAAGGGCTTAACTACTGTGTTCGGGATGGGTACAGGTGGTTCCCCTTAGCCATTACTACCGGATTCTCTTTTCCTGAGAGCTTTTACACCCTCAAAACTTCCACAGAAGATTTTTCTTTTCTTTCCTCTTTATTAAACCTTTAGTCAAGCCCTCGACTTATTAGTATCGGTCCGCTAAATACATTACTGCACTTACACTCCCGACCTATCAACCTCGTCTTCTTCAAGGTGTCTTACTAAC